>Ga0210006_1000734_pt1 | contig 24540 bp, 28 predicted proteins | sample CryGey02umfilter_2_FD_185452 | JGI IMG/M metagenome (GOLD analysis project Ga0210006, IMG submission 185452) | Groundwater microbial communities from aquifer in Utah, USA - Crystal Geyser 4/10/14 0.2 um filter (SPAdes) (version 3) | ecosystem: Environmental > Aquatic > Deep subsurface >... | reverse complement strand
TTTATTTCTTAATAGGTTCAGCTACTACTTTTTTTTGTGTCACTTCATAGAGACCAAACATCCCATCATTTCTTCCAATTCCTGACTTTTTATATCCGCCAAATGGAGAATTTGGAGAAAAATAAGAAGCTCCATTTATACTGATTTGTCCAGCATCAATCTGTAAAGCAACGCGCTTCAATTGATCAACATCTTTTCCATAAAGGAACGCACTGAGCCCATACTGAGTGTCATTTGCGATCTTTATAGCTTCTTCTTCCGAAGAAAATGAGATGATTGGTAACACTGGACCAAAAACCTCCTCGGTCATCACTCGCATTTTCATTGTTACATTTGTTAGGATTGTTGGTCGATAATAAGCTCCATTCAACCCCTCAAATACAGATCCACCAACTTCAACGGTTGCGCCTTTTTCTTTTGCATCTTCAACTTGCTCAGAAATGAGATCAAGCTGTCTTTTTGCAACAAGGGGACCAATATCTGTATTTTCCTCTAAAGGATTCTCAACTTTTAAATTTGAAACGATCTTTTTCATCGTATTCACCACTTCATCAAAAATACTTTCGTGAACAATAAGTCTTTTCAGAGCGCAGCAAACTTGCCCGCAATCAAGAAATCGCTCATCACAGGCATGTTGACATGACTCAATAAGATTTGTATTGTCAAATATGACTCCGGGGGACGATCCTCCCATTTCCAAAATAGCAGGAATAAATTTATCTGCTGCTTTTTTATACAAATACTGACCAATTTTTGTACTACCGGTGAAATGAATAATATCAACATCTTGACTCGTGAGAAGATCGCCAACTTTCCCATCTCCATATACTTCAGAAAATACACCTTCAGGAAAACCAGCTTCATTCATAATATCAGCAAGTAACTTGCCCGTGAGAGGACATTCCTCAGAATGTTTAAAAACGATTGTATTTCCTGCAAGAAGAAGTTGAGTACAAGAGATAAAGAAATTTCCCGAAGGAAAATTCCATGGAGAAATTACCGCTGCTACCCCATACGGTTCAAAATAAACAACATTTTTTTGTGTCTCAGTCGTATCTACAACCTGAGGCTGCAAGTACTTAATGGCTGACGTAATCTTGTCTTCAAGATATGCTAGATCACCTTCAACATCTCCAAGACTTTCTGATATCGGTTTTCCCATTTCAGTAGATTGTAGCTTGGCAACTTCATTTGCTCTTCGCTTATATACTTGAATCAGATTTCTGAAATATTCAGCTCTTTTCTCAACACTCAAATTTTTCCATGCGATACCAGCAATTTTTGCTTTCTGTACTTTTTCTCCTATTTCAGCCTCTGAAGATATATCTATCTCGCCAATGGATTTATAACCTTGAGAGGGATTTGTTGAAATAAGTTTCATAAAAAGTGAAGTATTGATAATTACCATCAATTATACTCAGATATGAAAATTTCTCAACGATACTCAATTGAACGTATTAAAACTTATCATTTACATCAGCTCAACTCCAGAGCTTAAGTTAAATTCTTTGGCAGCACTTTTCCCTTGGACCGTGATTTCGACAAATCGCTTATTCTGGTATCCTGAGCTTCCGATAGTCATCCCATGCCCGCCCTCAGGTACATCCTTCAATCTATCATAGCAAGTAAATGTGCCAAATTTTGTTTCGATTTGTTTTCCTGCTTCAAATCCTATTTCCGCTGGTAATAATGTCGTTTTCACATTTCCAAAATTATCTACCCACCAAACCGTTTTTGGTGCTTCAGGAATATCATCAAGTGACATAATTTCAGAGGGAACTTCCTCACCATCATGTATCCACTTTGCAAGAAACGGCATATACTCGAAGCTTCTAAATTGCGTGAGTACTGTTCGGTTTTGTGCATCTGCTTCAAACTTTCCTTTTTTTACAAATGTATCAATCACGGTGGGAAGATCGGTGACAAATAACTCATCAATAAGACCAAATTTTTTGGCAAGTGAAAGTGTTTGTCCCGCAATCGTTGCAACGATTGTTTTATTTGCATATTTGAAATAGCCAAAAGGCGTTCCGTTTGGATAATTTTTTCCCGATCCATGACGGGGCGCTGCATTTACCATGATGACTCCATCTCCACCTGTTGCACCATCAAGAGTATCAATCAAATTTCCCGCAGCTTCAATTTCATTAAAATTACCGACGCCAATAAGCGAAATATTTGCATTTGGAAAAAGTACGGATGCACGGGTTGTTTGACGTGCAGTTTCATTGGAATCGCGACAATCAGTGATTATTGTGACAAACATATATTCATTTTGAAATTAATAATGTGAAAGCACTTATGAACAAGAAGTATCCATGATACAGGAGAAATGGATATCCGTCTAGTGAATCTCTATTAGTATAAATTATTGATCACTACTTTATCATACACCATCATACAGACTTTCTATAGTATTCAACACACCAAATCTGTATGCTATAATTATCAAGTCTTTTTGACTGGGCTACTGGTTCATCGGTAGAACGCTTTCCTGATAAGAAAGAGGTGCCAGGTTCGACTCCTGGGTAGCCCACCAATGACGGACTCGTAGCTCAGTTGGTAGAGCGCCCGGTTTACATCCGGAAGGTCACAGGTTCGAGCCCTGTCGAGTCCACTTTTCTGAGTAGACATTTCATTCTCATTTTCAGATGGCTTATGATGCTATTGGCAGTTTTTTTTCATGATCGATCATCTGTTGATATTCTGGTGATCCAATTTTTACCTGCAAGGCGTTTTCAAAGTCAATTTTTGGCAACTCATCAAAAAACTGCTGTAATTGTCGTGGGTGAACATGATCTTCAAAATACTCTTTACCATCAGCATAATGAGGAACTTTGGCAAATGACATATCTCCCAGAAGGTCAAAACGATCATTTATGTATCTTTTGATGGCAGACACAACAAGTGGATTTTGCGCATTTTGTTTTAAATATTCTTCACCAAGGAGATGTTCAATTGTTAATGCAGAACCTTCAAATAATGCATCAATGATGCTTCTATCATGATATTCAGAAGTATCAAAAAAAGATTTATACATGAGTTCTAGTGGCGTACGTTCAATAAATTCCGCATGACTGAGCTCATGTCCTAATAACAATTTAATATAATAATATTTATCTGGATTCTGCGCAAAAAAGCCATTCACTCTTTCACTAAAATTTCCCGGAGTTAGCATCTCCAGATCGGGGATAGACAACTGAAAGGGTTCAAAATCAATAAGGTGAGCAAAACCATTTTCAGTGCGAATCAAATCATAAATAGCTCTGATATTTGTAGCGGAGTAACCAACAGTAAAGTTGGTAATTCTGGTTGTTGGTATAGTTCCCAACAACCCGTGAAGATCATCCTGTACTTCTGAAGCTACTGCTCCGACAATACAATGTTGAACATAATTCCTCCTCAATTCTTCAATAAACCATCGTGGACTCCCTACATGCTTCAAAGTTCGTCGCATTGGCATATTTATCACATCACCAAAAACCTCCTCCACTACATCCCAGTCAAATAACTTAGTGTTATCTACATCATCGATAATGAAATCATCTGTTCCAGAAGAAAGAGTAATTTTATTCGTGCCAAATCCTCCAAGTAAACATCTTGGGTCATTTCGGACAAATTGAACAATATCTTTCAAAGACTGGGCTTTCGGGGAAGAAACATTCTTCTGCAACGGAATTGTCCAGATGCTATCTGGAATAGAGGATTGGAGAACTAGCAATTCATCTCCCGAATACGCTTTATATTGATTCTCTTCGGGTATCGATATTATTTCACTCAAACCACCATCGTTCATAGTAAATATTTTACTACACGTACCGATAAACTATGTGCTTCTCTAATCGTGGACAGTGCAAAAAAATCTCGCTCGCATTCTCTTTTTCTTCTCACTATAATGAAATAATGTCCTCATCCGCACACGACCACATGAAGTCATATTTTTCCAACTTTTTGGAGGCACTTTCAAATTTTTTTATATTTTTGCCATACTTTTTTTCGGTATCTGCGCTTTCTAAATCTCTCTTTCAACCATGGAAAAATATTGTCGATACGACTAAAACGGCGGGGTTTTCCTTTGGCAAATTTTTTAATAAGCTCATGTTTGGTTTTATTTCTCGCGGAATGGGATTTGGCATGAGGATATCTATTATTTTGTTTTATTTTATTCTCGTTTCAATGTACGTTCTCATGATTCCGCTCTTGCTTATCGGATTTTTTATATCCCTTCCAATAGCATATATCATTTTTTCTGTAATGGAACCTGAATCAAGTAGAAAAGCACATCTTAAGGAAAAATTTATCAAATCTCATCTTTTACATGATGAGCATTATCAAGAAGTAGAGAAGTGGTTTGAGTATATTTACGATCTGGTGCTTCGCCCACACCCCTGGTGGAAGCTCAATAATCTCATGTCTATTCCCCCCCTTGCGCGCGACTGGACCAGTGGGTACACCCCGATTCTTGATAAATATACTGAGGATCTGACAAGTCCCTCGTATCAGCTGGGGATTCGCCAACATATTATCGGAAGAGAGCAAGAAACAGCTCTTATCGAACGCACTCTATCCAAATCCGACGAGGCAAATGTCGTCCTTGTTGGAGAAGAGGGAGTGGGAAAAATGACTATCGCAAATTCTTTGGCAAAAAAAATGTACGAAGGAAAGACGAATTCGATTCTGACGTATAAGAGACTTTTGCAGCTTAATATGGAGAAAATTCTCAATGAACACACCGAAGCGCATAAACGAGAAGAATTCATGGGAGAGCTCCTTTCAGAAGCTGCACTCGCAAAGAACGTCATTCTTCTTATTGAGAACTTTGAACTCTATGTAGCAACGGGAGAAAATCACGTTGATCTTTCCATAATTATTGAAAAATACGCTTCATCCGATAAACTGCAAATCATTGGCATTACTACACCATTCTTATTTGAAACATATGTGTTTCCAAATTCAAAAATCAGAAACATTGTAACAAAAGTTGATGTTACAGAAGTTTCAAAAGAGAAAGCACTCCTTATTCTTCTTGATAAATCACTTGGCTTTGAAGGACGATATGGACTGTACATACCGTATGAGACCCTCATTGCGGTAATTGAGAAGAGTGATTTTTATGTCACCGCTATCCCATTTCCAGAAAAAGCCCTCCAACTCTTGGATAATGTATGTATATATAGTAAACAGTCACTGCAACAAAACGTCGTACTTCCTGAAACCGTAGACATTGTGTTGACAAAAAGAACTCATATTCCAACGACCCTCACCGATAAAATTAAAAACACTCTGGTCAACCTTGAAGACCTCCTTCGAAAGCGAATTTATGGACAAGAAGAGTCTATCAAAGCCCTTTCATCAGTTCTTCGCAGATCATTCCTTCTCATGGGAAAGCGGAAAAAACCGCTGGCATCCTTTTTGTTCTTAGGCCCGACTGGCGTGGGGAAAACCGAAACGGCAAAAGTGGTTGCAGAAGTCTTTTTTGGCGATCCAACTTATTTGTCAAGATTTGACATGTCTATCTATCAATCGAAAGAAGATATTTCAAAGCTTATTGGTTCAATTGAAAAACTCAATCCTGGCCTTCTTACGAATGCAGTTCGCGAACACCCCTACGGCGTTCTGCTTCTTGATGAGATCGAAAAAGCCCATCCTGATCTGTTGAATATCTTTTTAACTATTCTTGATGAAGGATACTACTCCGATGGCTATGGTCAACGGGTAGACTGTAAAAATCTGGTAATTATCGCAACGTCAAATGCAGGTGCAAGCCATATTCATCAACTATTATTGAAACAGTCAATTAGTCATCAAGAGCAGGGAGATGGACTTTCTTCAAATGAGCTCATCAACTATCTGATCGAGAATAATCTCTTTTCTCCTGAGTTTCTGAATAGATTTGACGGAGTGATCGCATACAAACCTTTAGAAAAGGATACTGCAGAAACGATTGCCAGAACCATGATTGAAGATGTTAAAGAAAAGATTCTTGAACTATATAAAGTACATATAACGGTTTCTGATCAAACGATACATGAGCTCACTGAAAAAGGATATGATGTCAAATATGGTGCACGAAACCTTGAGAGAGCACTACGGGATTCGATCGAGGACAAGATTGCGAAAGCTATTCTTGAAGGTCGTGCAAAAGAAGGTGATTCTATTCAGTTGTAATCATTTTTTGTAACTCTTGAACTTCGACAAAACAATGACCATCCAGAGGAGAAATGTTGACATAAATGCATAGGGAAAACGAATCCCAACAAGTTCAAGCATAAATCCAAAGACAATCGGAACTGATATTCCGTAGAGACCCAGCTGATACACTTCCCCATATCCTTTCTTTAACCGAAACATCTGAGCTACAGACCACAGAAGTACTGATGCAAACAAAAGATAGAAAAGATACCAGAGTGTCAAGAAAAAAGATCCAATAATGGGAAATAAAATAACCCCACTAATGATGACTAACAGTGCATTATTTCCAATAAATTGAAGAATCGTATTAAACTCGGAAAGAAATTGAGTATACGTAAACTTTGTTATTTTTGAAGGAACATCAATATCTGACACCTTCACGATCTCATACCGAGCTCCATCAGAAACGGTCTGCGGATACAATATTTCTGATTTTGTCACCAGAAAGAGAGCGTGATACCGTTCATAATCTGACTTGTCTCCATTCATATCAAAAACGACTGCATGATCATATTCCTCAAGATCCTTCAAATCAACAAGGTCAATCATTACCGGAGACGATTGATTAATTGAAATGATTCCATCTTGTGCTGATATCACAAGATCATCGGGATACGCTTCATTCACCCTCTCTTGAAAAGAATGAATTATGAGAGGAATGTCGGGAAGTTGTGTCGCAAAATATATTGCAACAACAAGTGTTTGAATGAATAAAATCGCCAATACCAACGTGAAGAGATATCCAATTGCTGACCTCAGAGAATGAGTATTTAATGAAGTATAAAAACTAAAATCAGATATTGTTCGTTTGAATACGCGATAAAAAGATGAGAAAAATTTCATGAGTATCGGTTAATCTTTAAGTAATATCGTTTCAAGCTCTGCAGGCTCATCGACAATATAGGTAGGTTCTGAAGATTCAAGAAGAGTATGCGAATTAAGCCCCCACGCAACCGACACTACATCAATGCCAACTTTTTTACAACTTTCAACATCGCGAATTTCATCACCAATATACAAAACTTCTCGATGAATTAAGTGTTCTAATTTTAATCGTTTTCGTATTGCCTTATCCTTTCCAAAAAGACTTGTTTCACTATGAATCCATTTAAAATGATTCAAATCATGCTGAAGCAAAAACTCTTCAACGGTTTCAGCATCATTTGAAGTCAATATTCCCAATGTGTATTTTTTTGATAATTTTTCAATGAGGTGAGAAATTCCTGTAATAGGCTCTAGTTCATCAATGCGCCGTTTCATCATTCGTTTTCCAATAAATAAAAACTCAGGGATAAGCAGAATAGGTATTTTCAATTCATGTATCAATTCTTTGATCGTAAGACTTCGCAAATACTCAATCTGTTCTATGCCGATTGGTTCAGCGTGAAATTTATGAACCATGCTGTTGAATATATCAATCATCAGATGAAGACTATCAGCGATTGTCCCGTCAAAATCAAAAATAATAGTTGAATACGTTTTGTTCGTCATATTTATATATAATACCTTTATTGTGCACGTTTATTGTAACATTAAGATATATCTATGAAACATCAGGGCAAACTTATCGTGATCGAGGGTGGTGATGGATCTGGCAAAACCACTCAAGCCAATTTACTCCTAAACTATTTAGAACAGCAAAATATCCCTCATTCGAGTCTTGATTTTCCTCAATATGATTCATTCTATGGAGAAATAGTGGCAAAATTTCTTCGTGGTGAATTTGGTGAGCTCAATAGTGTTTCTCCGTATTTGGTGGCACTAACGTTTGCGCTTGATCGATATTCAGTAAAAGATGAGATCATTGAGCGACTTAATCGTGGAGAAATCATTATTGCAAATCGCTATGTCACGTCAAACATCGCTCATCAAGGTTCTAAGTTTGAAGACAAATCCAAACGTGATGCGTTTATTTCTTGGCTTGATGAGTTGGAATATACGGTTCATGGACTACCACGAGAGGATATTGTACTCCATTTACACGTTCCCACAGAGATAACCGCAAAGCTCACTGAAATGAAAGATGAACGCTCATATTTGCAGGGAAAAAAGGATATTCAAGAGCAGGACAAACGCCACCAAAACTCTACCGAAATGATGTATAATATACTTTCACAACAATACAAACACTGGATTTCTATCCCGTGTTTTAAAAATGGTACAATGAATTCAAAGGAAGAAATTCATAAAAATATTGTACGCACTTTGATTAAAAAGGGTATAGTGAAATAAGCACCTATTATTTATCCGCAAATCTATGGATAACAAACTTATCATACTCAGTTCAGTATTCTTTGTAGTCTTTCTTGGATTCGCAGTTTATCTCTTCACTGATGCCTCAATCGCACAGTTTACTCGAGCAGATATCGCATCAGATGTATCACTTCAAAAATCTCTCATTTTTGCCTGGCCACTTTCTATCCCAGCTGATGGGACTACCGAATCTGAAGTTACGGTCTTTGTCCGCAATGAAGATGGCGGAGGACTTGCTGAACATCCTGTCAAAATTACGACTCCCGTGGGATCTATAAAAGAAGGTGAAATACTGAGCGATTCCGATGGACAAGCAATCTTTCATGTTACTTCAAGTGAAACTGGGGTTGCAGAAATAGAGGCTTTCGTGAATAATAGGAGACTTCCGAGAAAAATAACAGTTCAGTTCAACTAATCTTATGAAAAAAATAACAAAAGCAGTTATTCCTGCAGCGGGATTTGGAACCCGATTTTTACCACAAACAAAGGCGATGCCGAAAGAAATGTTGCCGATTGTTGACAAGCCGGTCATACAGTATGTTGTTGAGGAGCTTGTTGATGCGGGGATCACGGACATCATTATGGTGACGGGATATCACAAGAGGACTATTGAAGATCATTTTGATGCCCCAAGTAAGGAATTAATCGAAAACCTCAAACGTGGTGGCGAAAAGAAAAAACATTATCTTGATGAAGTGCATGCAATCAGCAACATGGCAAACTTCATATATGTAAGACAAAAAGGACCCTATGGAAATGGAACACCATTGATGAATGTCCGCCATATTATTGGAGATGAGCCATTTATATATACGTGGAGTGACGATTTTATCACCGCCAAACCATCTCGATTTAAGCAACTTATCTCAGCATACGAGAAGTATGGAACAACGTGTCTTGCGAGTATCCGGGTTAAAGATGATGAAGATTATGATCGTTATGGATTTACTGGCGGAACACAGATTGAGCCATGTATCATGGATATTGATAAAATTGTTGAAAAACCAGGGAAAGCACATGCACCCTCTAATCTTGCGAATGTCTCCGGATATATTTTTACCCCCGAGATTTTTAGATATCTCGATCGCGCGATGGAACAGCTCAAAGAAGGTGAAGAGTTGTATTACAATGACGCACTGAAATTCATGCTCGAAGATGGAAAACAGGTACTTGCCGTTGAGATCAAAGAGGGAAAATACTATGACACCGGAAATAAAATGGAGTACTTGAAGACCGTCGTTGAATTTGCCCTCAAGCATCCAGATCTGAATGGAGACTTCAGAAATTATCTCAAAACCCTCAATCTGTAGGAATGATTTTCTTTCAATTTACCCATTTGTGAAGAGTATTGATTGCATTTCAGACTTTATTTGCTACAATAAATGCTTATGGCGAAACAAAACAATATGAAAAATGTCGAAGTTTTATTTGAAATGGGTGCTCACCTTGGTCACAATAAGAGCAGACTTCACCCAAAAGCACGTAAAAACGTGTATCAAATCGTAAATAAAACGTCAATTATTGACCTGACCAAAACCATTAAACAGCTTGATGCAGCCAAAAAATATCTGGCACAAATCGCTACTGATGGGAAATCTATCCTCGTTGTTGGGACAAAAAAGACAGCAAGTGCTTTCGTAAAAGAATATTGTGCTTCAAAGAACATTTCATATATATCATCAAAATGGCTTCCTGGACTTCTCACAAACTATAAAATGATCATGAAGAATGTAAAAAAACTTAAAGACATGAGGGAACAAATCACCACAGGTGAAGCAAAAGTACTCGTCAAGCACGAACGAACACAAATGTCCAAAAAAATTGCAAAGCTTGAACGCCTGTTTTCCGGTATTGAACTCATGGATAAGCGTCCTGAATGTATGGTCATTGTAGACATTCGAAAAGAAAAAAACGCCGTGAAAGAAGCTCAAGAGTTCAATATTCCCATTGTCGGCATTGCTGACACCAATGCAGATCCAAATACCATAGAATATCCCGTAGTGGCAAACGATGACGATAGTGAAGTAGTCAAACATATCATGACCGAACTTCTTGAAGAGTATTCGTCAAATCTCAACATAGCTGAGCCAACGGCAGCATCAAAGACCTCGCCAAAGACAGAACCGAAAGTAGCGCAACCGGTTGAACAGAAAACAGAACCTAAGAAATAATTTTCTCCTATGATCGACTATTCAAAATTGAAACAGCTCAGAAGTGAAACACAAGTATCGTTTTCTTTGTGCAAAAAGGCACTTGAGGAAAGTGATAACGACATAGAAAAATCAATGAAGCTCTTGAAAAAGTGGGGGATAGAAAAAGCTGAAAAAAAGGCCGATCGAGAAACAAAGGCTGGAGGATTATTTAGCTATATTCATCACAATAAAAAAATAGCATCACTTATTGAACTCCAGTCAGAAACTGACTTTGTATCTGGAAATGATGATTTTAAAAAACTTGGCAATGAAATTGCGATGCAAGCCGCATCCGTGCGATCAGATACTCTCGAAGAATTTCTCGTTCAAGATTATATTCGCGATCCAGGCAAAACAATCGACAATCTCATTAAGGATGCCATTCTCAAATTTGGCGAAAACATAAAAATCGCACGAATTCTTCGTTGGGAACTCGGTGAGTAAAAAACATTTTATTCTCCCGCAACTCGTGCTACAATGTTCTCATGCACGATCTTATTCTTTCTTTTAAAACAAGCGCCGAAAAACACATTACAAATCTTCGTGAAGAACTCAAAGGCATTCGAACCGGACGCGCACAGTCGGGGATGATAGAAAGTATGCAGATTGAAGCATATGGCGGAACAAAAATGAAGCTGATCGAACTTTCCTCAATTATGACTGAGTCAACCGATGCTCTTGTCATCACTCCATTTGACCCATCAACCGTCACTGACATTGAAAAAGGAATTCTTGCATCTCCCCTCGGAATGAATCCACAAACAGAAGGAAATCGAATAATAGTGCGTATTCCACCTCTTTCAGAGGAGCAACGAGCCAAATATGTTAAGCTTGTTTCGCAAATGATAGAAGAAGCACGGAATCAAATTCGATATGAACGAGATACTATCCGCAAAAAAATTAAACACCAAGAAGATGCAAAAGAATTGACCGAAGATGATCGATATCGTTTGGAAAAGGAAATTGATGAACTCACGGGTAAAATGAACGCAGAGCTTCAAACGATCAAGGACAACAAAGAGCAAGAAATCATGGAGGTTTAAAATGATCTGCCAAATGCTCCGTTATTTATTTTAACAACCAATACATGCTAACTGCAGTCACGTTTCTTATTATCCTCGTTATTCTCGTCCTTATCCACGAATTTGGACATTTTATTGCAGCTAAAAAAAATGGTGTCCTCGTTGAAGAATTCGGATTTGGGTTTCCGCCGCGTATATTTGGGAAAAAAATTGGGGAAACGTTATATAGTATCAATCTCATCCCATTGGGAGGATTCGTAAAACTCTATGGAGAAGAGTATCATGAAGGCAAAAAAAAGACTCCTGCAAAAAATGACATTCCATCTCATCGAGCATTTGTTAATAAAACCCCCCTTCAAAAAACCATTATTATCACCGCAGGCGTTGTCATGAATTTTTTTCTGGGATGGGTACTGCTTTCTATACTTTTTACGCAAGGAGTTCCGGCACCCGCTGGCGTAATGGTGAGCACAATTCAAGAAAATACCCCTGCCGCAGAAGCAGGTCTTGAAGTCGGCGACATGCTGATTTCAATAGCTAATAAAGACAAAACAGTTACCATTCGATCAACTGAAGATTTGATTCAATCGACAAAAACATTTGCTGATCTTGAAACAATACTTCTCGTCAATCGTGCGGGTGAAGATATCAAAGTCTCTATTACCCCTCGTTCAAATCCACCAAAGGGAGAGGGTTCATTGGGCGTCGTCATCGAGCAAAAGATAGAAATGGTTCGACATCCCTGGTATAGCGCCCCTTACTACGGTTTCATCGAATCAGTGACCATGATTAAAACGATTGGCATTGAGGTGCTCAAGATTCCTGCCCAACTTATTACAAAACAATCAACTGATGTCCAGTTTACGGGACCAATCGGGATCGCAAAAGTGATAGGAGAAGCACGAAAATTTGGAATTACTGCCCTTATGCAAATAACAGCAATACTTTCTTTAAACCTTGCCGTAATCAATATCCTCCCATTTCCCGCACTTGATGGTGGCAGACAAGTATTCATTTTTTATGAGTGGATTACCGGAAAGAAAACAAATCAAAATCTTGAGCATTACCTGAATCTCATTGGCATCATTTTTTTACTCGTGCTGAGTGCGGTGATCACCATTTTTGATATTCAAAAATATTGGGGGTAATATCCATTAGAATATAACAATATGAATTTAAAATATAGAAACATCACCATATCCGGTGGTGTAGCCGTTGGAAAAAATACGCTTCATGCAAATCTAAAAGACTATCTTGAGCCCATGGGATGGTCCTTTACGTCAGGAGGAAAATTGCTCAGAGATTTCACAAAAGAATATGTACAACCACTTGCAAGTATGGCCCCCGACGCCTTCCATCATGAGCTTGATGATCGAACAAAAGCATTATTGGAAAAAGGAAATTATGTAATTGAAGCATGGCTTGCGGGATTTATGGCAAAAGATCGATCGGACACGCTTCGTATATTTTTACATTGCCAAAATGATGCACTCAAAATTGATCGGGTCGCAAATCGAGATAACATCAGCATCGATGATGCGAAAAAATATATTAAAGAACGTGAAGAAGGAAACTTTACGGAATGGAAACGAATTTATGGTGATTATGATTTTTTTGATCCCAAATACTATCACATTGCAATAGATACGTATTCTTCTGGACCTCATGAAACCGTGGGAATTGTACTTGATAAGCTTGGATATAAGAATGGGAAAAAACAAAATCACCATTCATGATGTTATAATTACTTCATGCTTTTCTCTAAACTCTTTCCCAAGCCGATAAAAGGTGGGAAAAAATATGACTCTGCCAATGCTACGTTCCTCATAAATGGCGGCTTTGTTGACCAGGTTATGACGGGGGTCTATACATTCCTTCCCCTTGGTTGGCGCGTCCTCACAAAAATTGAAAATATCATTCGTGAAGAAATGAATCTGATCGGACAAGATATGCTTATGCCAGGCCTGTCTCCAAAAAAATTATGGGAAGATACGAAAAGACTTGAAACGATTGATGTTTTATTTCAAGCAAGTGGCGCCAATAAGGCATCACGAGCAATGAACGATGCAGAATATATCCTCAACTGTACCCAGGAAGATGTAATAACTCCTATTGCAAAACGTTTTTTTTCAAGCTATAAAGATTTCCCCTTTGCTCTGTTTCATATTCAAGTCAAATATCGCAATGAACCGCGGGCAAAATCGGGGATAATGCGAGGGAGAGAATTTCGAATGAAAGACTTATATAGTTTCCATACCAGCGAAGCTGATCTCATGGAATTTTATGACAATGTAGCAAAACCAGCATATATCAAGACTTTTAAACGTCTTGGACTCGGAGATTCTACCGTTATAGCCTTGGCATCAGGTGGAGATTTTACCAAAAACTATTCACATGAGTTTCAAACCTTGTGTGATGCCGGCGAAGACACCCTTTATCATGATACTGAAACAGATATTTATTACAATAAAGAGGTCGTAAAAGACCCCGAGTCAAAAAAGTATGAAATTGTAACATCTGCTGAAGTCGGAAATATTTTCCCCCTCAATACCAAATTTTCAAAGGCAATTGACTACACTTTTACCAATGAATCGGGAGAAAAACTTCCGGTATATATGGGTTCATATGGCATTGGTACGACCCGCGTTATGGGAGTTATTGTCGAAAAACATCACGATGAACAGGGTATTATATGGCCCGCAAACATTGCACCATATTTGGTACATTTGATAGGCCTTGATCTGCAAGATCCAGCTGTTAAAGAGAAAGCTGAAAAGCTGTACCACAAGCTACTCGATGAAGGTATAGAAGTATTGTATGATGATCGCGAAGAAGCACGCGCAGGAGAAAAATTTGCCAATGCAGATCTTATTGGCAATCCAATCAGACTGGTCATCTCAAAACGAACAGAAGAGAAGATTGAATGGAAAAAAAGAAATGAAAAAGAAAGTGAACTAATAAGTATTGATGAAGTTATGAATCGAATTCAATCAGTAAAGTAATATGGCAAAAACAATCGTCACACACCTATCACCAGATCTTGATGCCATTGCGTCATCTTGGCTTGTCAAACGCTACATGCCCGGTTGGGAAAGTGCTGATCACGCCTTTGTACCCGCAGGAGAGACACTCGATGGAAAAAAACCCGATGAGAATGCGGAAATCATTCACGTCGATACGGGCCTCGGGAAATTTGACCATCATCAATTTGCGGAGCGACTTTCTGCGACAAAACGAGTATTTGACCATTTAGCAGAAAAGGGGCAAGTAAAGGAAAAAGACTTTGAAGCAATTGAACACATGGTTTCATTTGTCACTGAAATAGATAACTTTGGCGAAGTTCATTTTCCCGATCCTACCGACGTAAAGTACTCATTTATGATCCATGAATTTATCTATCCGTTGCGGGGACTCTTGAGTAGCGATGTAGAACTCATGAATATGACCATGCTCATTCTTGACAGCATCCTCTATACTATTAAAAATGATCTCAAAGCTGAAAACGAAATTCGCGAAGGTGTTGTTCTGAAAACTTCCTGGGGCAAAACACTTTTGATGGAAACTCAAAATGAATCATCAGTTAAATATGCACTTAAAAAAGGATTTGATATGGTAGTGCGTCGTGATCCCGAAAATCATACCATCCGCATTAAAACACAACCTGATCCAAAATCAGACCTTACACCATTGTATGAAAAAATACTTAAGGTAGATCCGAAGGCAACGTGGTTTTTACATGCATCAAAGAATATGCTTCTGAATGGCTCTTCCAAAAATCCAAATAGCATTCCTTCCGCTCTTTCTCTTTCTCGTCTGATTGAAATACTCAAAAAAATATAATAGAATACGGTAGTTCCAGTTATAGAGTTTGTCGTTTTGTGTGTTCTTCTTTTGTGTTAGAGATTTTCTTTAACGACATTCGTAAGTCACATAATTCGATCATTTTTTTGAAAGAGGGGTGTATTATTTATCATGGTAGTAGTATCAAATAGAAAAGGCAAGTCTTCAGACAATTTGTTTCGTGAGTTTAGTCGACGTTTTTTTGAATCAAAAATCGTAGACGAAGTTCGTGGCAGAATGTACTATAAGCGCCCATCACAAGTCAAAAAAGAGGAAAAAATTGAACAGAGAAAAAATCGTCATAAAAAACGATCCTAATAATATGATCAATATATTTAGCTCATCACGATATAAAATAAACAAGAGAAATCTGGAGAAATTTGCCCAGTCACAACTTGATAAGTATCGTGTGGCGCAAAATGCAGCGCTCAACATCGCATTTGTCGGAAAGCGCAAAATGAAAGAGGTTGCACTAAAATACAAAAATGAAGATGTCGCACTTCCTGTTCTTTCCTTTTCATATCTGCGTGATCCAATAAGTTCTACCGACAATGTCATTGGAGAAGTCGTAATTTGTTACCCGCAAGCAGTTCTCCTTGCCGCAGAACGTGACAAACGAGTTGAACCAATGATCAGTCAGCTCATCGAACATGGCATACAAAATATATTCTTAAAATAACCCACCTGAATGTTTTATCTTAAATACCGACCACAAACGATTCACGAACTTGACAACACCCAGATTCGCGAACGGATGACCAAACTTCTTGATTCAAAAGAGCTTCCTCATGCACTTCTTTTTGTTGGACCAAAAGGAATGGGGAAGACATCAACTGCTCGTATTTTTGCAAAAGCGGTAAACTGTGATAACAATATTTTCTCGGGAAATGGCACATCAACAGAACCCTGCAACACATGTGCAAACTGCACCACGATCGACAATGGAGGATCGCCTGATGTAGTCGAACAAGATGCCGCTTCAAATCGAGGAATAGATGAGATCAGAAAACTTATTCGAGAAGCATCTTTTTCTCCGATGACTGGTCGGTATCGGATTTACATCATCGACGAAGCACACATGATCACGCCAGATGCGTTTAATGCGCTCCTGAAAACACTCGAAGAACCGCCAAAGTCCGTCATTTTTATTCTCGCAACAACAAACGAAGAGAAACTTCCCTCAACTATTATTTCACGTTGTGTACGTTTTCCTTTTGGCACCGCACAATCAAAGGATATTGTCAGCATGTTAAAACGCATTGCTGGACATGAAAAACTCAAGATCACGGAAGATATGCTCACTTTGATCTCCAACTATAGCGAAAAATCTTTTCGTGATGCAACAAAACTTCTTGAGGAGCTCGTCATGCAAGATAAGCTTACCTTTGATGATGCACAGAACTACCTGGGAATTCGATCAAAAGGCATCCTCCTTGAAGTGATGCAGACTGGCACTCTTGCAGAATCAATGTCTTGGATTGAAGAGTTTACTGAGACCGGAGGAAATGTAAAACGTGCGATTGAAGATTCGCTGAATACATTGAGACTACAACTGGTGGCAAAAAGTATCGGAAATACTTCAGAGCAGCATTTGTCATTTTCATTGAAAGAGCTTTCACTCCTCATCAAACTCTTTCACGGCGCATATGCAAATTTACGAATCTCTCCCATCGAAGCACTTCCCCTTGAGCTTGCGGTGGTAGAGTTCTATAATGCTAGAAAGAAGTAAAAAAATCACTGTCATTCCTGCGTAGGCAGGAATCTCAATATTAGAGTAAATACATTATTTATTAATTAATCATATTATGTTTAATCCACTTAAAGGCTTAGGAAATTTACAACAACTTCAGCAGCAAGCAAAACAAATGCAGCAAGCACTTCAAAAAGAAGAAGTGACCGTTGAAAACAATGGTGTCATAATCACCATTCGCGGAGACCAACGAATCATCAATGTCGAAATTGATGGCGTGATGGAAAATCGCGTTGCCGATGCAATAAACGATGCAGTAAAAAAAACACAAGAACTTGCTGCTCGAAAACTTATGGAGATGAATCAAGGATAAGTTTATGTCCCATCCTGAACTTGATTCAGGATCCAAAATTATCAAAATAGATTCCGGATCAAGTCCGGAATGACAATCTAACATATGCTCAAACTCTTTTCCGGCACGTCAAACCCTGTTCTTTCTGAAAAAGTTGCTCAAGAATTGAAAATAAAGCTTTCAAAGGTCGAAGTAACCCGATTTGATAACTCAGAAATTCGCGTTCGGATAGAGGAGGATGTGAAACATGATACATGTGTCATCGTTCAATCATCTTCAAACCCAACAAACAGCAATCTTATGGAACTCTTTCTCATGGCTGATGCTTTGAGAAGACAAGAAGCACGAAAAGTCATAGCGATGATCCCCTACTTTGGCTATGCCAGGCAAGATATCCAACATCGAGATGGTGAGTGCGTCTCGTCAAATGTCATCATCAGATTCCTTGAATCAATCGGCATTCACAAAGTCTATACGTTCAATCTGCATGATGAGGCAACCGAAGGAGTATTTGATATCCCATTCAAAAATCTTTCAGCATTTTCTGCACTTGGCGATGCAATTCACCACTATCTTGATCAAAAAAATACCGAAGTCTCACCAAAAAATATTGCAATTGTCTCTCCTGATCAAGGGGGGATTGAGCGCGCACGAAAGTTTGGAAATGTCTTGTTTGGACACAACGATTTTAATCTCGCAGTCACTGAAAAAAAACGCGATCTTGAAAACAAACATCAAAGCACTGCCCTTTCACTGTACGGAGATGTGAAGGATAAAGTAGCAATCATTGTTGATGATGTTGCAACATCAGGCTCAACTCTCATCAACTCCGCACATTTTGCACTTGACCAAGGAGCAAAAAGTGTCATTGCGGCAATTGTCCATCGAGATTTTGCCCCAGGAACAGCTGAAAAAATTCAAAAATCAAATATTGAAGCATTCTTCACAACGGACAGTATCGCACTTCAAAAGGGGAGTGAGTTTGAGAAGATGAGGGAAGTATCGATTAGCACAGAGATTGGGAATGCGCTAAATATATTCAGTAAATAATTATTCTTGCTTTCGGCATTAACTAACTAAAGATCGAATAATTTCTGTTTTCGCACAAACTCTTGAAAAAGTGATGTTTTGTTGAAACACAACTTCTCATTATTTCTTAGTAATTTTTTCCTACCAAATTATCTTATAATTCTATGATAATATCTTGATAAAGTGGTAGACATACATGAATATGGTAACTTATCTATATTCTTAATTCATGATATAATCCTATAGTAAATATGCTATAATAACCTTCATAATTATTTACGCACAGTATGTCACGAGAAAATCGACTTCAGCAAATTCTTACAGAGGAAGGTATTCCTGATACGCATTTTGGATCGCAACTTGAATTGTGGGAAGATCTTTCAAATACATCTGAGAAATTATTTGGATATCCCTATCTCAAACAAGACGATTTAAGATGGAACCTTGCTGCAGAATATCAACGAGTTTTTGATATTGTTGGTTTTAGCGGAAAGCAATTTGAATGTTCCTTGCGTTCAACTTATCTTTCGCCAATGCAAAGTTCCCGCGAAGAATACGGGAAATATACTAAAAATGAACGGACACTGAGACATTTTTCACGTGCATTGGTCAACCCTTGGCGCTTGGCCGTACCTAACTGAATTATTTGGCAGAGTTACTATACCAGCTCTTCAATGTGCGGCACTAAATCTCGAACGAACTAACAAAATTACTCTTGGATCTGACCAAAGAGGTGTAACGGGCTGTCCTGAGGCATTATACCAACTTCAAATCTATATGGGTGAATATGCTGGAAGAATTGGATTTAATTTTCACCTTGAAAATAATACTCAAATCATTTCCATTACTAATGTTCAAGGTGTTCCGGGTGCAAAACAAATGTATGATCAGTTTGAAGAGGAATATGGAGAACGCCCACATAATTATCTCATTCGATATTTACAAGCTTTTGGAGAAGTTGCTCCAGCAGAGATGTTATTTCGTGGGTGGAGAAATCCAAAAAGTGAAAATGCAGATCCGCGTTTTTATAATACTCTATTTCGTGCAGAGGGAATTAGACAAATGAAAACAATAATAAAAGCTAACGATACTGATTACTGATTTCAAAACCCTCTTCGATTTTCCAGTGCCTTTCGCAGTGTCATGTAGTCAGCATATTCGAGGTTTCCTCCCATGGGCATACCGTACCCCAATCGAGTGATTTCAAATGTCAGTGAATGTTCTTCCTTAAGCTCTTGCAGTCTATTGCGGAGATACATCGCCGTAGCTTCACCCTCCATATCAGGATTGGTCGCCAGAATGATTTCCGTTACCTCAGTTCGTTTTGCGTCCCCATTTGTTTTTGGTTTAATGCGCGTAAATAATTCCTCAAGAAATATATCCTCCGGACCGATATGGTTTAAAGGGTCAATTCGACCATGAAGCACGTGGTACAAGCCATCATAGATGTCACCGGTTTCAAGAGAGAGCAGATCAAGAACATCTTCAACTACCGTGATACGGGTGCCATCGCGTGCCAGGTCCTCACAGACACCACAAATCTCCTCCTCAGTCAGGTTCATGCAGATCTTGCACCGCTTCGTACGTGCCTTAAGTTGTGCGATCTGTACGGCAAAATCCTTGAGATCCTCATCTGGCATGCGAAGCAAGTAAAACGCAAGTCTGTTTGCAGATTTTTCACCCACTCCGGGAAGGCGTTCGAGAAATAAAGATACCTGCTTCAGTGATTTTGGTAATGATGACATAAGTCAAATATGAAATTCAAATTGTGTTCATCAAACCTGAAGAACATCAACAAGTACGAGTGGGCGCCGTCCACGCTTTTCAAAGAAAAACTTTTCAAGAAGGTTTCCCGCTTCTCGTTTGTAATTTGATGGGTCCATGACCACCCCTTGGGACTTATTCAATGATTTTTCAATCATTTGTCCCGCTTGTTCAAATAAGTTGTCTTCTTTCTGTTCAAATACAAATCCTCGGGAGAAGAACTTCGGACTCGATGATATTTTTGAGTTTGAGTTAATCAAAATGACTGCAACAACGATTCCATCAGAAGACAATGTCTGTCGATCACGAATAACCGCATTTCCAATATCTCCGACACCATAAGCATCTACATACACATTCTTCGTTTCAACAGGGTTTCCTTTTTTCATAGTGGTCTTGGTAAACCACATGGTGTCTCCCTCACTAATCAGCGCAATATTTTCACTCTTGTATCCCATGCTATTTACCAAATTTTCATACTGCCTTTGATGCCGCAACGTGCCACCAATCGGAAGTAAAAATTTTGGCTTCGTAAATCGCACAAGCATTTTCAGATCTTCCTGACTGCCATGGCCTGATGCGTGAAGCTGATCTTGAATATCAGGGTATACAACGTCAGCCCCTTGGAGAGAAAGCTCTTCTATCACCGAGTACACCTCATGTTCATTTCCCGGAATGGGATCTGAAGAAAAGACAATCTTGTCATCTTTCCCGATACGGATAAATTTATTTTGCTGTCGCGCCATTTTGGAAAGTGCTGAGCTGTACTGTCCTTGAGATCCTGCAGCAATGACGCACACTTTATTTGGTGGTAATTTTCCGATATCATGTTCTTTTCCTTGGAGAATTTTGGGGATTGGCAAATAGCCAAGCTCTGCTGCAGCTTCGGTATTTTGTTTCATCGAACGACCCAAAAATACGATCTGTCGATTGAATTTGATCGCTGCATCAACACATTGTCTGATACGTGAAATATTTGAGGAAAAGGTCGTCATGATAAATTTTCCTTTCGTGCTTCGCATCTCATCTTCAAAGGTCTGCCCGACGGTGGATTCAGATGCGGTCATGCCAGGGCGTTCAGCACCCAATGCATCGGATAGGAGACAAACAATGCCGTCTTCACCCGCCTGCGTAATCTCATGGAAATCAGGAGGATTATTGTAGGGAGGAGTAAGGTCAAATTTAAAGTCAGGTCCATGATACATGGTGCCAACTGCAGACTTTATGAGAATATGAGTTGCATCAGGAATCGAATGAGTGACATGGACAAACCGTGCCTGAAAATTTCCTAAATCATACCATTTTCGATACTCAATTTCTTGAATGTGAATCGGTGAACCAAGTTCCTTAAATTTATTCTGTAAAAACATTTTGGTCAATCGGCTTGAATAAATGGGAGGACGCCCAAGCTTTTCATAATGAAAGGGAAGTGCACCAATATGATCTTCGTGTCCATGGGTGAATAATATTGCGCGAATCTTATCAACTTTGTCCTCAAGATAGGAGATATCGGGGATGATGAGATCGATTCCAAATTCTTTGGCATCAGGAAATCCCATGCCACAATCGACGATGAGAATGTCAGTAAGTTCTTCGCCATTGTATAGTTCATACAAATACATATTTTTCGTCACGCCAACCACGCCACCAAGGGGAACAAATCGAAGTCGTATATTATCCATAAAATTTTATAAGTAGTAATGTATTATTTAGACATCATTATCCCATGTTATACTGAAAGAATCAATTGTGAGTAGAAAAAGAGCTACTATGCCAACCAAAAAACAAGTCGAAAATAAACTGTATGATGTCATGGATCCGGAACTTGACATGTCGATTATGGATCTTGGACTCGTCTACAACGTCTCCATCAAGAAAGATACAGTCATCATTCAGATGACATTGACGAGTCTCGGATGTCCGCTATTTGAAACAATTGAATCAGATATTCAGCGCGCCATGGCATCTCTCAAAGTGAATGAAAAAAACGTTAAGATAGATCTGACATTTGATCCACCGTGGTCCATGGATCTCATGTCTGAGAAAGCCAAGGCAACCCTTGGAATATAGTTTTTATTTCACACATGAGTACCAATCAATACAAGCACAAAACGATCATTCACGAATCGTTTGAACAACTTTCGGAGCTTGGTCATGATACGGCTCGAAAGGCAGTAAAAGAGATCACAAGCGCTTTCAATCCACTTGCCGCAAACTTTGAAAATCCGACGAAAAGAGAACGTGAAAACGGAAATAACAATTTTTCAGATCTTGATTTTGACAAACTGCAAAAACAGTACGATGGCCAGGACGCATCGCAACTTGATGCAGCGCGCGCACAACTTGCTGGATCCGACGCCCCCAACCCAAAGCAACAAGAATATGACTATCACCGTCGGGTAAAACGTGAGGAAGAGGAGTATCAACTAAAAAAAGAGCAGGAAGAAGAGGAGGAAGAACGTCAGGAAGCATATGAAGAACAACAAAAGAAACAACTTGAGGAAGAACGGAGACAAGCGCAATCTCAAGGATCACCAAAAGGAAAGATCCGCAAATCAATTCTCGGTGGAAAAGGAAGCCAGAAATCTTCATCCGAATTACCTCCGGAGCTGAAGTCTGACGCAGGAAGAGGGTGATATAATAAGTACTCCATACGGGATGTAGTTCAGATGGCTAGAACACACGGTTCGGAACCGTGAGGTCGTGGGTTCGAGTCCCGCCATCCCGACAAAGATAATTTCGATTTAGTAGTTATTCTCTGATCAACATGAGGAAACAGTATCACTTTAAACCTTCAATAAACGGTTTTTATGCGTGGGATGTAGATAAACTTGCAACGAAATCAAAAAATCTTCCACATATCGTTGTACCTCTCGATGTAATAAAAGAACTAGATGAGAACTACTGGTTTCAAGGTCCAAAACCTACATGCCGCGCAATCGTTGATCATATGCATTTGATAGAAGAAACTGATCTCAAGTATCCAATCATCTTATCTGCAAATGGTCGTGTCATGGACGGCATGCACCGCGTAGCAAAGGCACTCCTCCAAGGGCATACAGAGATTAAAGTTGTACAGTTTGTAATAGATCCTGAACCAGATTATGTAGACGTGAAAGAAGAAGATTTGCCATACTAATTCAAAATTATGAAAGAAAATAACAAAAAGATTGCTCTATATCAGACGCAAAACGGTGCGGTCGTAGTGCGACTTGATGTAAATAATGAAACGATTCTCCTTACTCAACAACAAGTTGGCGAACTATTTAATGTACAAAAGGGTGCCATATCTAAACATGTAAAAAATATTTTTAAGACCAATGAGTTGGAGAAAAAATCAACTGTTTCCACTTTGGAAACGGTTCGACTAGAAGGGAAAAGAAAAATCACAAGAAAAATCGAATACTATAATCTTGATCTTATTCTCTCAATCGGCTATAAGGTTAATTCGATAAATGCTACAAAGTTTCGCCAATGGGCGACAAGAACCTTGCGGCGACATATTGTTGAGGGCTATACTCTAAATAATAAAAGATTATTGGAGGCTAAAAGTAAATTTCAAGATGCTGTCATATTTTTGCAAAAACAATCAAGAAAATCTCTTCTGAAAGGTCAAGAGTCAGAAATATTAAATCTTCTTGCAGATTATTCAAAAACACTTTCCATACTTGCACAATATGATAAAGGGGGAATTATTGATTCAAAAGAAAAAAACACTCAATTTGTGTTGAAATATGAAGATTGCATAACAATTATTGCTCAACTTAAGAAAGAATTAATACGCAAAAAGGAAGCCAGCACGTTATTTGGGCAAGAAACGAGAGAAAGCTTTAAAGGAATTATTCTCGGCTTATATCAAACCTTTGGCAAAAAGGAATTATATCCGTCGATAGAAGGCAAAGCCTCGAATCTTCTATACCTCATCATTAAAGATCATCCATTTTCTGATGGAAACAAACGATCAGCCGCATTCCTATTTGTGTTTTTTCTTGATAGTACAAACTATCTGTTCAAAGATTCCGGTGAACGAAAAATCAATGACAACGCACTGACGGCACTTGCACTGCTTGTTGCCGAAAGTGATCCAAAAGATAAAGAGATAATGATAAAAATCATTAAGAATTTACTTACAAATTAGCATGAGCAACGAGTGACAATGCACTCGCCATCCCGACAAACTCTAAATCATGAACATCCCCGATCATA
>Ga0210006_1000731_pt1 | contig 24581 bp, 17 predicted proteins | sample CryGey02umfilter_2_FD_185452 | JGI IMG/M metagenome (GOLD analysis project Ga0210006, IMG submission 185452) | Groundwater microbial communities from aquifer in Utah, USA - Crystal Geyser 4/10/14 0.2 um filter (SPAdes) (version 3) | ecosystem: Environmental > Aquatic > Deep subsurface >... | reverse complement strand
CTTAATGAAGGCCGACAATGCCGTATAAGGTTACGATACGGTGAGGAGGTCTGAGTCATTTGTAGCCGAAGGGGGGAAATTGCAGTCATCGGTGTATTTTTCAGAGGTTCCATTAGGCCTTTCGAAATTCAAACCCATCACCCTTCTTATTTCTAAGAATTTTGATGGTGTCGCCTTCCTTGAATTTTTCATCCAAAAGCATTTCAGCGATTTCATCTTCAATTTTGTGCTGAATTATACGACGCGCAGGACGTGCGCCATAATCAGGATCGTAACTCAATTTGGCTAAAAGATCGTGCGCTCTTGGAGAAAGTTGCAAACGCAGTGATTTTTCTTTGAGACGTTTTTCAAGATCATCAACCAGCAATTTAACAATATCTTTAAGATTGGCATGGGTGAGGGGATGGAAAACAATGATTTGATCCAAACGGTTTAGAAATTCAGGACGAAAATGTCGTTTCATCTCATCTAAAACATCTTGTTTTTTACTTGCAAAATCAGCTTGAGCGCGCTTAAGATCATCGGATTCCAAAGTAAATCCAATGGACGCAGCAGATTCAGTGAGTTGGCGCGCGCCAATATTGGAGGTCATGACCACAATCGTATTGCGGAAATCAACCTTGCGGCCTTTGGCATCGGTCAAGACCCCATCCTCTAAAATTTGGAGGAGCAAATTCATCACATCCGGATGAGCTTTTTCAATTTCATCAAACAAAACAACGGAATAAGGTTTGCGACGAACCGACTCAGTGAGCTGGCCGCCATCTTCATATCCAACATAACCGGCGGTCGCTCCAACCAAACGAGAGGCATTGTGGCGTTCCATGAATTCACTCATGTCGATTTTAATCAGCGAATTTTCATCGCTATAAACCTCGCGGGCCAATGTTTTGACCAATTCAGTTTTCCCAACTCCTGTCGGTCCCATAAAAATAAAAGACGCGATCGGACGATTGTGAGAAGAAACTCCCATGCGAGAGCGACGAATGGCCTTAGAAACCGCTTCGAGCGCTTCTTCTTGACCAATAATATGCTTTTTGAGGATGCTCTCAAGATTCTTAAGTCGATCCACGTCATCTTTAAGAAGTTTAGTAACAGGAATTCCTGTGGCTTTAGACAAAACTTCAGCAATGCTTTCGGCATTGATTTGTCCACGTAATTCCTTAGGAACTTTAATGCGTCGAGCTGCTTCAATTTTTTCCAAAAGTTCAAGTTCTTTTGTGCGCAATTCGGCAGCAAATTCATAATTTTGCTTGGAAACCGCAGTCTCCTTTTGTTCAATGATTTTGTTGAGTTCCTTTTGATGTTTAACCACGTCCGGTTTGTCTTCTTTAACAGTCATGCCTTTTAAGGAAGCGGCCTCATCCATCAAGTCAATGGCTTTATCAGGGAGAAAACGGTCATTCACATAACGTTTGGACAACTGAACCGCAGCCACCAATGCATCATCCCCAATCAAAAGATTGTGATGATTTTCAAAAGAACTGCGAAGGCCACGTAAAATTTCAACAGATTCTTCCTCTGTAGGCTCATCCACCATTACGGTCTGAAATCGACGTTCCAAGGCAGAGTCTTCCTCGATTTGTTTACGATATTCATTGGTTGTAGTGGCTCCAATGACACGAATTTTACCTCGTGAAAGAGCCGGCTTTAAAATATTGGCTGCATCAAGGCTGCCTTCGGCGGAACCGGCACCAACCACAGTATGAATTTCATCAATCAAAAGGATCACATTATCAAGAGAAGCTGCCTCATCAATGATTTGTTTAAGGCGTTCTTCAAACTCACCGCGGTACTTGGTACCAGCCACCACCGCTGCCATAGAAAGGGCCAAGAGGCGAGTGTCCATCATATTAACCGGAACCTCCTCGCGGACAATGGCATGCGCCAATCCTTCGACAACAGCGGTTTTCCCAACACCGGGTTCACCAATGAGGACAGGATTATTTTTAGTTTTACGTTGAAGGATGCTGATCACGCGCTCAATTTCTTTGGCACGACCAATCACAGGATCCAATTTCCCTGCACGAGCTTGCGCCACCATATCATCTGTAAAGTAATCAAGGGCCGGAGTCTTGGATTGCTTTTGCCCTGGTTTGCCTTTCATATAGCCTTCTTTTTCAGCAGGGCTATTGCCACCACTACCCATAACACCTTGCAAGCCACTGAGGAAAAATTCCAAAGGATTCATGCCCTCGGCACCTTGCATCGGGGGAATGGCAGGAGCGCCACCAGCTTGCCCTCCGCGTTGAAGATTTTCAAAAGCAGCCAGAATTTCTTCTTGAACATCCGTAGGACGAACTTTCATGTTTTCAAGAATAACGGTCGCAGCAGTATTTTCTTGGCTCACAAGGGCAAATAGAAGGTGTTCTGTCCCCACAAACATGTGGTTGTGGCCTTGAGCGGATTTAACCGCTTCTTCAATGACTTTTTTAGCAAAGCCACTCAAACCTCCCGCCGAAGCGCTGGCACGACCTTTTGCCGCTGAGGCGCGGCCCACGGTTTTTAAAACTAAATTCACATTGTCCAATGAAACTCCAAAATTCATTAAAATCGTTGCTCCCAAGGAATTAGGCTGACTTAAAATACCAATAAGAAGGTGCTCAGTCCCGACATAATCGGTTTGCGTTTTCTTTGCTACTTCTTGAGCAACAATAAGCGCCTGCTTGGCTTCCTTAGTGAATTTTTCGAATCGACTGTCGCCTTTTGACATGGGAGTAAGTGTTAGGAATTTAATTACTTTTTATTTTGGATTCCGATAATTATAACACAGGTTATTAAGGAATGGTACAGAGAAAGACTTGCAAAGATAGAAGGATTGGTGTCTAGTTATTAACCTTAAAGCTAGCACTTAGAATTCTAGAGTGCTAATGTTAAAAAGTCAAACATTCTTAATCCGCTATGGCTAGGGATTTGTAGAAGAAATGCTTTTGGCCATGACTTTCAAATCATCAAAATACTCTGCAGAAGACTGAAGTCGAAAACTTGACGATTCATCACGTGGAACAAGGATGACTTTTGCAGAACCGGCACTTTCTTCGCGATAATTTGCTGTAGGTGAACTCAGAAGCTCTATAGAAACAAGCGCATTCCCAGCATCAGCCGGAGCGTTACTAAAATAGAAAAAACTACCGGAACGGCTGTAGAACCAACTACCCGGATAATGCATCTGAAAGTGAAGACTGGCACTCTCCATAGAACGATAGCCCTCAGGAATAACAACCGCAACTCCTCCGGACGCTTTAATAGAGGCAAACGACTTGTTTTTAGCCTCATCCACGCCGGATTTAAGTTCCCAATCCGTGAAAGCACCTGACTCAAAAGAAGCAAGACGTTCAAAATTTGATCCTGAATAACGAAGCAAAACACGGCCTTCAACCCCGGAAGTATTTTCATAAACTACGTACAAATAATTCGGATCCGCAAAGTCATAGCGAGTGGCACTCCAAAATCCGGACTGTGGAATGAGCGTGGATAGTTTAACTTTTTCAAGTGAATCAATCACAACCTGATAGTTTGATGAGGGGGCAGGGAGTGGGTCGATCGTAGTATCATCAACCGGGTCAACACCCACTGTTGGCTCATCCATAGCCTCAGGAGCAACCACCACTAGCTCGCGAAGTCCATCACTCAAAGCATCAAAAGAGAACAACATATCTGCAAATAAGTTGGAATATTCCAATCGATGATCTGCCTGAAGAGAATGATGAGAAATAATAATCACCTGAGCTTCATCCGCAATATAATAAAGAACGGTGTTTCCTTGAACATCCTTAATATCAGCGCGAATGGCAGGCAAAACCTCAGGGCCAATGGCACTCAGTGTATAGGGAGAAACCACGCCGGAAGGGAGCACATAAGTAAGATACCATTCTTCAATAGGGAGTTCTTGTGTATTGGGCATAGACCATACTTCAATCACATCGCGAAGCACCGGGCCGGTCAAAGGTTCTTCATCCGTCATTTCGGGAAGTGGTGCTGTAAAAATCACACGTAAGGAATTCTCTTCAATCACCCAATCATTGCGAAAGATCCAGGTAAATCCCAAGGTTTCATTGGTATATGCTTCTCGGACCACTTCGCCGGATTCAGTCATCTCATCTTCTAATATTTTTAGCGCATCAATGGCCAAGGTCTCACGAGAAGATTGATCATCCGGAGGAAAAAGCAATCCACTCACTTCTAATTTATGATTGAGGATATCAACACCATTTAAATCATAAAAATCACTGTACACATAAAGAATTCCACCATCTGTTTGGCGTAAAAGATGAGTGGCTTTGGCACTAAAATTAACATTGCCCAAGGACTGAAGCGTGCCTTGAAAAGTTTCATAAGGTAAATCTGCCGTTGGATCCGGAACATCCGAATCTCCAAAACAACCGGTTAAAACAAGAGCCAATAGGGGGGTGATGAGAAGTGCTAAGCGCTTTTTCATAGAAATGATTTAAAAATTAAAGAAAGGAAGCAGGAGCCGGACAAGGAAGACCCAAGTGCCGATAACCATGCTCAGTGACAATGCGTCCACGAGCGGTACGATCCATGAATCCTTTTTGTATGAGAAACGGTTCATAAATATCTTCGATGGTAGAGGACTCTTCATGGGTGGCAGCTGCCAAAGTACTCAAACCCACCGGGCCACCGGAAAATTTTTCAGCCATGATTCTAAGAAGAGAGCGATCCATTTCATCCAAACCTTCCGGGTCAATGCGCATGTGAGTCAATGCTTTTTCAACCAAGGAATGAGTGATCACATTTTGACCCTGAACGGAGGCGAAATCACGCACACGTCGAAGCAATCGGTTGGCAATGCGCGGAGTTTGACGAGAAGAAGTGGCCAATCGTTCCGCTGCCACAGGTTCAATTTCAATACCTAAAATTCCTGCAGAACGATGGAGAATGGCCTGAATTTCTTGGGAATCATAAAATTCAAGTCTAAACACATGCCCAAACCGATCTCGGAGTGGCGATGACAAAAAGCTCAGCTTAGTGGTAGCGCCGATCAGAGTAAAACGGGGGAGATTGAGTCGCATGGAACGAGCAGAAGGCCCCTTGCCCAGAACAATATCAATCGCAAAGTCTTCCATGGCTGTGTACAACATTTCTTCAACCGGCGCTTTGAGGCGGTGAATTTCGTCAATAAACAGCACATCCCCTTCATCTAAATTGGTAATAATAGCGGCCACATCCCCCTGGCGTTCCAAGGCGGGCCCAGAGGTGATTCGCAAGTTGGCGCCCATTTCATTGGACACCACATGAGACAACGTGGTTTTGCCCAAGCCCGGAGGCCCATGAAAAAGCACATGTTCCAAGATTTCAGCCCGATTTTTGGAAGCCTGCATAAAAATCGACAGATTTCGCTTGATTTCAGATTGTCCAACATAATCAGCCATTGTCTTGGGCCTAAGCGTGATGTCATTGGTTTCGGTACTGTCGTCCAACGCTTCCGGAGAAACCGGACGAGCATTCAAGGCAGAGTCAAGACTAGAGACTTCATCAGATGAACTCGATGAATGAACAATCATAGGATACAATTAGAGGGCAGCCCTTAAGATACCGTATTTTTAGAAAAACGACCACTAAAAGCGTATCAGATTACGATACGTTGAGAAGTCTGAATAATTTGCAGCCAATGTGTGCAAATTGCAATAGATAAAGTATAATTATAACAACATGCTCCGGTAGCTCATCTGGATAGAGCGACGGCCTTCTAAGCCGTAGGTAAGAGGTTCGAGTCCTCTCCGGGGCACCAGTTTAATTCAGCACCAAAGTCCGTGAATATTTCTCAGCTTCATTTTTCTGAATGGCTAAAATACGATAAATCATTTCCGCCACTTCACCGCGAGTCATGGGAGTCCCAGGTTCAAACGTGGTAGAAATCCAAGGAGAAACATTATAAGTTTTTACGAACTGAGCATAAGGCGCAAACCATTCAAGGTAATGGACATCTGTATAAGGATTACCAATCACCACAGGATCCACATCAATGCCGGACACACCAGCCAACATTTTGATCAATTCCACGCGGTTGACTTCACTACCGGGTTTAAACGTGCCATCCGGATAACCTTTCACAAATCCATCTCGCTGAGCCGTTGCCACATACGGGGCATACCAGGCATCGGATTGAGTATCGGGAAAGTTGATTTTGACACCGGACACCACCTCACGATTCAAACCAGCAAACAATAATTTCAAAGCTTCTACCCGTGACACTGCCGTATCGGGGCGGAAAGTATTGTCGTCATAACCGGCAATCACACCTTGTGTTTTCAAGTAGGCAATCGCTTGATAATAGGGGTGGTTTTCCGAAACATCATCAAATAAAGTAGAGGACAAAATAGAGCTGGAGCTCCGAAGATCACCACTCAAGACTTTTAAAATAACATCCTTATCTGAGGTTGAGGTAAAATCCACGGTGGCCAATCCTTGGCTGAAATCATCTTTAATCAAAGCGGAACGAGAGAAAAATCCTTCACCTTGTACCACTTCCAAACGAACCGGTTCATCCAACTCAAAGTTGGTCAGACGCTCTCCTTTCTCATTGAGTGCCACCACCACCACTGCTTCGGCTTTTCCCAAAGTGAAATGATGATCGGTCTCCAAAGCAAAAGAATCAATGGGATCACGATCGGAAGGCACTATGATTTCACCTGAAAAATAAGGTTTACCCAAGAAGCTCACCGTGAATTCGGAACGTCCTACTTTAAGGGGAATCAGCGAAACCGAAGACAGCCCGTTGCGCAGAGAATTTTGCGTAAATTCACTGGGAGTGACACGCAGCACATCAGAATTAGAAACCGTTAATTTAATAGGAGAATTAAGAGTTGGATTTTTGACCAACTCACCTAAATCATCCAAAAGTGACAACGTGGCTTCTTGCTGACCATTGAGGAAAACATAAGGTTCATAGTCCAAAGTAATACTTGAAAATGGCATCCCATCGGAAACAGCGGGAGGAGTCACCACAGGCTGAGGTGTGACCACCACAGGCGGAGCAGTGACGGGTTTAACAGTAACAGGCGGAGCAATGACCGGCTCATCTTCTATTGTAAACTCCGGGGGAGCTCCATAAACCGCATTGGGATCGGCGTATTTTTGAACATATGCCAAAGGATTGATCGTATTTTGGTAAAGTTTGTCTTGGTTGAGGCCTTTATTGATTGCCTCCCAAAAGCCGCCCACTTCATTGGCTTCAGCCGTAGTAAACGGCCAATACAAATGCCAAGGGGCCTCATCATTGTCGATCTGAAAATGAAGATGATCCGTGGTAGCGGTTCCTGTGTCACCAACCGCCCCAATCATCTGTCCTTTAGTCACCACGTCACCATCGGTCACAAAAATTTCACTCAAATGAGCGTATCCGGAATGTAACGTTGTAAAAGCCGCTGCATTGTCAGGGGTGGGAACTTTGTCATGTCTTAAAACAATCAAATTCCCAAAACCTGCATTTGAATAGTTCAATTTCTCCACCACACCATTGGCAATGGCAAATACAGGAGTGCCCTTGATGGTTTTAATGTCCACGCCCGGATGACTTCCAATCCCTTCAATGCCATCAAATTTATAAGTCCCGGCATAAGGAACAGGATAAGTAATAATCATTTCACGTGTGTGATCGTCATAAGGATCACCCCACTTCAAGTCCTTTAAATTTTCTTGCAAACGAGAAGGAACATAACTGGGAGAAGCCACCAATTTAGATTGGGGAAATTCGTTGTAGGTTAATGCACGTTCCGTATCTGTTGCTTCCAACCAATTCGGCACGTTTTGAATAGGCATTACTGTCCCATCAAACGGAGCATGCTGAGGCAATGTCAAAAGGCTCAACTGCAAATTAGTCGCATTGTCTTTCACCAGAATCGTAGAAACCATTAAGGAAACCATAAGAATCGCCCAGCCCTTTTTGTGTCCACGCCTAAGACGTTCTGACTGACGTTGTGGGTGATTGTAATGAAGCGTCATAAAAAGGTTTGTTTTTGTTTTTCAGAGGGTCCTTTAGTAAATCTTATAATTTTACCAAAGTTTCCTTTAAAAATCAAGTAAGCTCAGGCAGAATACCCCCATGAAATGGAGTTCAAATTCACCGGAAGAAACCCAAGCATTGGCAAAAAAACTGCTCGCTCAATTTCCAAACACAAAAGTAATCTGCTTAAAAGGGCCACTGGGAAGCGGGAAAACTTGTTTTGCAAAAGGGATAGGGGAGCACCTTGAAATAGAAAAGAAGCAAATAAAAAGTCCCACTTTTACAACACTTCTAGAACATCATGGCAAGCAGAAGTTATACCATTTGGATTTTTATAGACATGAAAAAGCAGAAGATTTATCAATAGAGTGGTGGCAAGAGCTACTCAATGAGCCAAACGTCCTCATTGTGGTAGAATGGGCGGAGCGGATTGAACCTCATTTGCCCACCGAACGAATTGACATTGAAATCATTGATCAAGGTGGCAATGAACGACATTTCATCATCCAACCACAGTCATGAATCAAGCCCAAGTTGAACAACTTTATGAGGAATTTCACACTCCGCATCACGTGAAACAGCATTGTTTGCAAGTTGCGCTCGTGGGAGAATTTTTAGCTAAAGCGCTCAACGAAGCTGGGAAAAAGGTGGAAACGGAATGGGTGTGGTATGGAGGATTGCTTCACGATTTTATGAGAGTGGTAGACTTTAAGCAACTGCCCGAAGATCTGGGAAGCGAAGAAGATCAATGGGTGTGGAAAAAACTACGCGAAACATATAAAGGACAGCATCACGGCAAAGTGGGGGCAACAATTTTGCGAGAACGAAAGGAAGAGCCATTGGCAGACATTATTGCTCGACATCAAACCGCTTTGATTGGAACACCGGATGGCCCCAATTCATGGGAATCTAAATTGGTTTTTTATGCTGATAAGCGTGTACGTCATGATGAAATCGTGTCTTTAACCGAACGACTAAAAGAAGGCTGGGAACGACACTTCCAGGGACGACCAATGACGCCACAAGAAGTCGCAATCGAAACCGCGGTCTATGCCTTGGAAAAAGAAATTTTTGAGTCACTGGCGATCACGCCTGAGGATGTGACCAAAATGCTAGCGTGAACCAGCCTAAATCAGTGAATTCAATAGGTCGCGAGTTCGAGCATCTAATACACCGGCGTGATCCTCGGCCTCAGAAGTAACAAGGCCATTGGTAAGCTGAAATTGCAGCACCGAAGCTTGAGTTTGTTGACCATAAATCTCAGTGATAAACAGCCCCTTAAAGAAGCCCAATTTTTTGAGAAATTGTTGAAGGGTTTTCACTTCTTCTCCACGGTCACCCAATGCCAATGTGTGCTGGAAAGGCCCATTCAAAGCAGTGTCAGCTAAAAGCGTGACATTCTCAGCCAATTCCTCACGCTTGACTGCAATGAGACTAAAATTATGAAGACGTTTTTCAAGAATACGGTTGAAATGAGAACGAGTTTGAGGGCCAAAAACACCGGCACCACTGTCGTCTTTTGACGAAAGAATCCCCAATCGTTGTTGGAATTTAAAGACCGCATGTTCCGTAGACTCACCATAATAACCCGTGGCCTTGGTTCGCAAAAGTCCCAGAGTGACCAATTCATTTTGTAAGCGGGTAACATCATCGCCAATCGCACCCAAAGATAAATTTCGATTGAATGAATCAGACCGCTTATTTAAATCCGAATGTTTGTCCAAAAGCAACAATCCTTTTTGGAAACGTTGAAGTTGAGTGGCTTCATCCTCTTCTTTGAGGCGAGCCATGGCCAGATCCAGCAATCGACGAGTGTTCACACCGGTATGACCGGCTCCCAAATCAGTGGGGCCACTCACAACACCTTGATCCAATTGAAATCGATAGACAGCATCACGAGTGTCATCCCCATAATATCCCGAGATTTCTCCTTGATAATAACCCAAGTCCGTTAAGTGCCCTTGAAGACGTTCAACATCTTCTCCGGCGCTTAAATACCAAATGTCTTCTTCAAACAATTGCGGCGCCAAAATCACATTACGGACAAACGCCTCAGCCGCTGAATACCCTTCAAGATAAATATTTTCTTGAATAGCCTCATCCGTTCCATAAACAGTCACATCCACAACTCGCTTTCCCCATCCAAGAGCACGTTGGAGGCCGGCATCTCCGTGACCCATCCAAATATCCAAGCGATCGTATTCTTGACCACGGTGGCCCGCATTAACAATGGCCCCGCCCCGATCATGAACCGCAGTGATTCCAATACCGGGAATGTCCATTTTAGTTCCAAACGCATAAGTCTTGGGCGCGGCAATCATTCCGGGATAAACCGGAGTGCCATCCGCTCCATTGGTTCCATTTCCATTCAAGCGAATGTCACTTTCATAAGAACCGGTCGCGTATTTTTCTTGCCCGGGAAGGGGAGAGTAATAGGCGGAAATAGTGAATGTTTTTGTATAATTGGAAATTTCATCCGCATAGGCCGAAGGCGTTTCTAGGAAAAATCCGGAAGGCATAAAAGAAAGGACTGAAATCAAGCAAAGCTGTGCGAGCAATTTTTGCATTATGTTTTTGTTTATTTTTGATTTTAAAAATCTAATTAGTATACCAAAAAGCACTGCGAAAAGCGACCCTAGGGGGAGAATATGTCAAGTGCAATTCACGTTCTACATGGCACCCAAACGACGGAAAATTTCACGCTCCACAAAGTCTTTATCACGACCATACTTAAGGCGAGAAAGCTGTTTATAAGCCTCTGCCGCTTCTTTGTCGCCAGTCTCGGTATATGGATTTGTAGGAATGAAACTAAACGGACGACTGGGCTGGGTATCAATCGACAATTTCAAAACTCCTTTGAATTTATCCATACTAACCAAATCCTGCTCAGAGAAAACCGGAGCCATTTCTTTGGCCATAAACTCCGCATCCTGCGCACCAATTTTATACGACATGATTGAACCCACATTCCCAAAAATAGCATCCTTAAGAGAAACACCTTTACCCTTTTTGGCGCCCCCTTCTTCAAGCTGTGCCAAATATTGGTGAGCCATGATCAAGCCCAAGCGGTACTTTCGAGCTTCAGACAGAATAGATTCAATACTGTCCGTAACATAGTTTTGGAACTCATCAATGTAGAGGAAAAAGTCTTTGCGATCTTCTTTTGAAAGTTTCTGTCGGCGCATGGCAGACATTTGAAGCTTGGAAACAATGATCAAACCGAGCAGTTTGGAGTTCACTTCACCGGTTTCACCCTTAGAAAGATTCATGAGCAGAATTTTTTCATTGTTCATGACATCCGCAAAATCAAACGCTGACTTGGTCTGGCCAATGATATTTCGCATCATGCCATTTGTTACAAACTGACCAAATTTAGCGGCAAAATAGGGAATCATTTCTTGCTTTTCACGAGCCCCGGTCTTGGCCATTTGATTTTCCCAGAAAGATTTAACAATAGGATTTTTAACAAATTTCACGCGCTCTTTTTGGAAATCATCATCCGTAAACAAACGAACCACATCTGTAAGTGAACCACCCTCCGGATGTGCCATGAGCGTCAAACAACCATTGCGGAAATAATCCTGAATACGCGGACCAAACACTTCTTCATCAAACAACTTAATCATGATATTCATGGCTTCCAAGGCCACCCAATCCTGTTCTTCCGGCGTCGAAGCTTCCAGGAGATTCAATCCCAATGGCCGCTCCAAATCCCCCGGATTGAAATAAATCACATCATCCGCTCGCTCACGCGGAATAAATGGCATGATGTCTTCGATAAGAGAGCCGTGAGGATCAATGATACACAACCCTTTCCCATTCTGAAGGTCCTGACGAATCATCACCTGCAAAATAGAGGATTTACCCGTACCAGTCTGTCCAATCACATAAAAATGTCTAAAGCGATCTTCATTCTTCATGCGAACGTCGGTCATCTCGCCACGATAAAAGTTATGGCCCAGTAACATTCCCTCCTTGGGAAGATTTTCCGGAGCCTTAGACACCTTAAAATTCTGCCAATGAATGTGCGGAGCTTGATTGTATCGAATGTCCGGAACGTGAAACAATGACGCAAGTTCCTCAGCCGATAAAATAGTGGGTCCCGTAACAAACGGATGCAACAAACGCTGAGTCCAGTTGCGGTTCAAATTTCGATAAATATAGTTGATGGCCAACCTTTTATTGGAGTGATATTTGGTGTACATGAGCGCATTGTTGTCTGTGGAAGCATACTGCGCAAAAGCGGAACGAATGCTCAAATACTGCTGCTTGGCTGAATAATCACGCGGAGAAGTCACCAACAAACGAATCACAGAAGTAAAACCAATTTGAGTATTTTTCTCTTCAATGGCTTTGATCTGCTCATCCGTGAGGGGAGTGGTACGGTCGGTTTGACGTTGTTGCTCTGTGTCAAAACCAACGTATTCCTGAGTGGGGCCACGGAAAAATATATTCAGAATAGCGCCAATCCATGACAAAGGATTTAAAATATTTAAAATCGAGGTAGAATGGTTTTTGATTAAATCCTTGGCCATCTCGCGACCCTTTTTTTGCCACCCATCTTTGCGGGGACGAATCATGATCTGAAGCGCGGCTGCCTCATCTTCATCCAGTTTAGAAAAAACATTGGTGATAGAATTAAGCGGATCACTATTGAGATGCTGAAAAGTCTTAAACGGGAACTTGAAATGCTTATACAATCGAAAATAACACCCTCTCACATGCGCCCCCTCGGTAAAAATATTGTAATCAGGAACATACTGAATGTACATGTCCGGATAGTAGGTCGTGAGTTGCTTTTCAACTAATTTTGAAATTTCACGCGGGACAACCAAATAAAAATCAATAAGATTGCTTTGAGCCACAATTTCCAGGCTCATAAAGTCTTGCCCTTTGACCCATTGAATAATCCCAGTCTCATAAACACTATAAACCGATTCAAAAAAATGCTTCATGAGCCCCACCACCTCCTTAAAATCTTTGGTGGATGAAAATCGCTCGGATTCCTTTTCCTTGTCTTCTTTTGACTCTTTTCGAGGAATCTGAAGTTTCATAAACACCATGTCCATGGAACGCTGCTCATTCCATCGTTGGCGCATGAACCACCAGAGGAGTAGCAAACCGGTAACCCCCAAGGCAATGATTCCGAGAACGATCCAAAACGTATTCATAAATGTATTCTAGCAAAAAATACTCTAAAAACAGTCTATTTATTATACCACAAAATCTGGCCGAAAGAAAGTGACACCCCATCACTCCTCAATCGACTTAACGTTTGCCTCTGCCACTTGATCGGCCGGCAATTCACTCGGAGCCCCCACCATAAGGTCTTTTGCCTTTTGATCTTTGGGAAACGCAATGACTTCCCGAATATTGGGTTCATCTTGAAGCAGCATAATAATGCGGTCCAATCCCCAGGCAATTCCGCCATGAGGAGGGGCCCCATAGGTAAATGCTTCCATAAGGTGTCCAAATCGCAACGTAATATCGTCATCTGAGATACCAAGCGTTCTAAAAATCTTACCTTGTATTTCCGGATCATGGATACGAATGCTTCCGCCGGCAATTTCACTTCCATTGAGCGAAAGATCATACGCCTTGGCCTTCACTTTTCCCGGATCCGTCTCTAGGAGCGGAACATCCTCTATCTTGGGACACGTAAAGGGATGGTGCGCCGCAGACCACCCATTGGTCTCAGCATTAAATTCAAGCAAAGGAAAATCAATGATCCAGCAAAAAGCCAGCTTTTTGGGATCGCGCAAATTAAATCGATCCGCGCAAGACAAACGTACATTGCCAAGTGCGGTGCACGCCACCTCAAAGGTGTCGGCCGTAAAAAAGACAATGTCACCCGTTTGAGCTCCCACAGATTCAATCAATCCCGCGCCCTCATCTTTAAAAAATTTCAAAATCGGAGATTTGGGTCCTTCGGGCGCCATCTGAATGTAGGCAAGACCTTTGGCCCCATAAACCTTGGCCAAGTCTGTTAAATCATCAATATCTTTGCGACTGAACTCACTGCCGCGTTCAACCCGAAGCGCTTTCACCACACCTCCATTTTTTACAGTGTCCGCAAACACACTAAACCCGGAATCTTTCACAATGTCGGATACATCCTGAATTTCCATATCAAAACGCAAGTCCGGTTTATCAGACCCATAACGATTCATAGCATCGTCCCACGTGAGTCGCGGGAACGGAGCTTTAAGAATTTCTTTGTCAGTCGCCATTTCCTTAAACAATTGATGAATGATTTTTTCATTCATACCCATCACATCCTCTTCTTCAACAAAAGACATTTCCATGTCAAGCTGAGTGAATTCAGGTTGGCGATCTCCGCGTTGATCTTCGTCACGGAAACAACGAGCAATCTGGAAATACTTGTCCATTCCCGCCACCATCAAAAGCTGTTTGAGTTGCTGAGGAGATTGAGGAAGCACAAAAAATTTTCCGGGATAAAGACGAGACGGCACAATATACTCACGACTGCCTTCGGGCGTTCCCTTGATTAGAATAGGGGTCTCCACTTCCACAAATCCCTGCTCATCAAACAGATCACGAGCACGTTTAATGAATTGATGTCGACGCACGATGTTGTTTTTCATTCGATCCCGACGAAGGTCAAGATAACGATATTTAAGACGAAGTTCTTCATTGACCATTTTTTCTTGATCGATTTCAAAAGGAGGAGTCACGGCCTTGTTTAAAATTTCCACTGAATCAATCAAAACTTCAACCTCTCCGGTAACCATAGAAGGATTGGACTGGCCTTCAGGACGAAGCCGAACCTTTCCCGTTACTTTTATAACAAATTCAGGGCGTAACGATTCCATAATCACATGAGCGTCCGGTTGATTCACAGGATCGGAAACAATTTGAGTGAGACCATAACGATCACGCAAATCAATAAAAATCATACCTCCGTGATCACGACGACGGTGAACCCACCCGGAAAGAGTGACGGTTTGACCAGCATCAGTGGCACGAAGTTGATTGAGAGTATGAGTTCGATACATAACGAGAAACATACTACGTGACACCTGCCATCTCGGCAATCCGAGTTTTGAGTTCCGGGGTCACTTTAACACCAAAAGGCACTTTAATACGTTTGACCAAACCTCCACTCGGAAGATGAATTTCCACCACTTGCTTACCCTGATGATCCAAAAGAAGTTGTTTGAGTTGTTTAAGATACTCGGGAGCGGTTTGAGCCCCGGACAAAGAAATCACAAAAGGCTCATCCCCCAATGGGTCCGTCGCTGACATGGGTGGGCGTGGCTTGGTAAGTGGCTCTGTAAAACGCGCGTCCTGCGGAGGCAACTGAGGCGACGAATCCGGAGGGTCGGGCACAGGCTCAAGCACTTCCTTTTCATCTGATTCTTCCTCAGGCAATGAGGCCATGGCATGAACGCTAATTCGCTCTTTGGGATCAAATAATTTTGCTTCTTTTGCTTTGGCGATCATGGCTTCTAAGGACACACCCTGAATGGACTGACAAATCAATTGCAAATCCCCACGACGACTTTCCAGCTTACCAGAAACCACCACCACACTTTCCGCCTCAAAAAACGCGCGGTACTGCATAAAAGTTTTAGGAAAAACCGTTATTTCAATCCGTCCGGTGGGATCTTCGAGTGTCATATAAGCCATTTGAGTGCCGGCCTTAGTTAAAATTTTCTTAACCACCGTCAAAATACCCACAATCTTAACCTGAGTTCCCACGGACTTGCGCGTAAAAGAATTCAACAACGTGGCTTTGCGAGACAAATACTTAGAAAGTCCCTGAAGTGGATGACCAGAAACATACAATCCCAAAAATTGCTTTTCCCAATTCAAACACTGCAAACGACTGGCTGCAGGCACATCAATCAATCGAAACGGAGGCAAGGTGGTGTCTTCTTCATCCATTAAAGAGAAAATATCTGCCTGTCCATGCGACGCAGTGGTCTGAACTTGTCGCGCATAACGAGAAACATCTTCAATGCTAGCCACAAATGCCTTTCGCTCACACAACTCATCCATGGCGCCGGCATATCCAAGTGCTTCCAGCGTTTTTTTATTCAAGACATTATAAGGAACTCGCTTGGCAAAATCTTCAATCGAAAGAAAAGGCCCACCTTTATCTCGGACATCCAAAATTTCTCGAATTGTCCCAATCCCAACTCCTTTAATGGCTGCCATTCCAAATCGAATTTGAGTATCATTCACCACCGTAAAGTTGGCCATGGACTCATTAATAGACGGAGGCAAAACATCAATGCCCATGGCAGAAGACTCATTGATTTCAATCACAATGCGCTCCGTATTGTCGCGATCCGATGTCATGAGAGCAGCCATAAATTCCGCAGGATAATGACTTTTGAGGTAAGCGGTTCGGTAGGCAATCATGGCATAACAGGTGGCATGCGCTTTATTGAATCCATAGCCTGCAAACGGTTCAATGACTTTATCAAACACATCCTTGGCGAATTTTTCAGTATGGCCTTTAGTGATGGCTCCTTGAATGAACTTGGCACGTTGTTCCACAAGCAAGGCAATGATTTTTTTACCCACGGCCTTGCGCAATAGATCTGCTTCTCCCAAAGAAAAGCCGGCCACAAGCTGAGCCAATTGAAGAATCTGTTCTTGGTAAATGGCCACTCCATGGGTTTCTTTTAAAATCGTTTCAAAACTTGGATGAAGGTATTTAACACGCTTGGCATCATGAGATCCCTTAATATAATCAGGAATCCAATCCATGGGGCCGGGTCGATACAAAGCATTCATAGCAATCAAATCTTCAAACCGAGTGGGCCTGAGCTGCTTAAGGTAGCGTTGCATACCAGCCGACTCAAACTGAAACACCCCGGTCGTGTCGCCTCGCGCCATGAGCTCAAACGTTTTGGCATCATCAAGCGGCAAGTGATCCATATTGATTTTAATTTTCTTTGTACGTTCAATGATTTCAAGGGCATAGCCCAAAATGCTTAGATTTTTTAGTCCCAAAAAGTCCATTTTAAGCAAACCAATGGACTCAATGTCGTGCATATTGTATTGAGTGATGACGGTTTCTCCATCGGCACGAGGGGCAAGTTGTAGGGGAGTGTACGTAGTCAATGGCTTATCGGAAATCACCACCGCGCACGCATGCACTGACGCATGACGAACCACGCCTTCCAATTTAAGGGCAAGATCAATCAATTTTTTAATCTGTGGATTGGCATTGTACTGACTTTTAAGTTGAGGCTCTTCTTCAATGGCTTCTTCCAACTTAATACCGGGACGACCGGGAATGAGTTTAGAGATAATATCCACATCGCCATAAGGCATGCCAAGCGCGCGTCCCACATCCCGAATCGCAGCTTTAGCAGCCATGGTCCCGAATGTAATGATTTGGGCTACTTTGTCCTTTCCATATTTTTTAACCACATAGTCCAAAACTTCATCACGACGATTGTCTGCAAAGTCGATATCAATATCAGGCATGCTCACGCGCTCAGGATTCAAAAATCGTTCAAACAAGAGTCCATATTTAAGGGGATCCACATCCGTAATACGTAAAACATAGGCGATGATAGAGCCGGCAGCTGATCCACGACCCGGCCCCACCAAGATACCGGAATTTTTCGCATAATTCACAAAATCCTGAACAATCAAAAAGTACGCATCAAACCCCATGCTATGGACAATTCCAAGCTCGTAATCCAAGCGCTCGCGGATTATGGGGCCACTATTTTCGCCGTAACGATAGATCAATCCCTCTTCGCAGAGTTCCTTAAGATAAGCCTGATCGGTTTTACCAAAAGGAGTATCAAACGCAGGCAAAATATTTTTCTGGTTAAGAGAAAGTTCCACATTGCATTGCTCAGCAATCACCAACGTATTTTGAATGGCCTCTGGTACATGTTCGAACACACGAATCATTTCATCATTAGAGCGCATAGAAATTTCACCCTCGATCTTAAATCGACTGTCATCATGCACGTTGGTGCCGGTTTGAACACAGAGCAAAATATCGTGCGCCTCGCGATCCATGGAATTTAAGCAATGACAATCATTGGTTCCAACCAAAGGGGTTCCAGTGTGCTTAGCAAACTTTATCAATTTTTCATTCAAAATTCCTTGCTCCAACAGGTGAGGATGATCCTGAAGTTCCAAGTAAACATTTTCAGTGCCCACCATGGATTGAAAATTCTTGAGCAAAAGTTCCGCCTCCTCCTCTTTATTGGACAGCAACAACTTGGGAATGTCCCCACTCAAACATCCGGTCAAAATAGTCAAACCTTTTCCATGCTCACGAAGCAGTTCCCAATCCATTCGCGGTTTATAATAAAATCCTTCCAAATGAGCTTTGGAACAAATAGATAATAAATTTTCATAACCCTCATTGGTTCGAGCCAAAAGAATGATGTGACCCATACTATTATCAATCCCTGATTGTTTAGAAAAACGACTCGTACTGGCGGTATAACCCTCCAGTCCAATGATTGGCTTGATGCCCGCTTTTTTAGCGGCTTGATAAAACTCAATGGCCCCATATAAGTTGCCATGATCCGTGATAGCCAGTGCGGGAGAACCTTGTTCAAGGGCCTTTTTTATATAGTGTTGAGGCTTCGCAAGGCCGTCCAACAAACTATAATGGGTATGACAATGAAGATGTACAAATGACATAGGGTCCTAAGAGTAGCACATTTTAATTAGCCGGAATACGAATCGATGTTTTGTTTAAGCCAATCATCCATCCATCGGAACATCTCGCCCACCCAAGGGATTTCAGACAAAACTTGGCTCACGATAAAAGTAACAAGCGCCAGAACCACGACAGTGCCTATCACAAAACCAAGACCACGCGCGGTTCCTGCCAAGAAATTAGTCCAAAAAATAGTTCGAACCGAGGCTAGATACCTAAAATACTCTTGCATTTCCTCCGAGCTAAGCGTGTCCACACTCACATAATTATTGTGAATGACTTGGGCGCGAGACGCTTTTGGGGAGGGAGTTTTTTTAGAGGGAGGCATAGTGCCTTCATTTAACATCAGAAAAGAAGGATTGGCAACGATGAAATTTGCCCCTACACTAGTCACACACACCCGGCCCGGGTGGTGAAACTGGTAGACACGCTAGTCTTAGGAACTAGTGCCGAAAGGCTTGGAGGTTCGAGTCCTCTCCCGGGCACCAAAAGAAAATACTTGACATATATTGGTAAACAAGTTTATAGTCTCTTGCTAAGTTGACTTATCTTGCTAATTATTTTTGTTTGACAAAACTTTTTACATCCTCTAAATTACACACCTGATCCTCCTGACTTAGTCCTTAACTTCATAAATATGTCCAGCATAGACCATGTCACTGACCTCCATGCGGTTCTCGAAGATCTATTTTTAGTTCTCAGCCCCAAGGAAAAGGAGGTAGTGGTTAAGCGCTTTTCTCTGGACAATAAAGCGCGCTGGACTTTAGAAAAAATTGGACAAAAATTTAATGTGACACGCGAACGCATTCGACAGATTGAAAAAATCGCACTCTCCAAACTCCGCCGCACCGCTGCCAACACCAAGCTCAGTCTTATTTCTGACGCAGCCTTTCAAATCCTCAATTCAACCGGAGGCATTTTAACGGAAAACCAACTGGTAGCACGCATTCAAGAAAAATATAAAGACACTACTGAAGAAGATGCGCCCATCATTAAATTGACGCTCACAATTCATCCGGATCTTATTAAAATCACCAAAAGTGATTTGGTTAAGCCTTATTACACGCTTAAAAATATCAACAAGAAAGACATTGCCAATGTCATTCAAAAAACCATCAAACATCTTGAAAAACGCGATGAAGTACTTCCGGAAGGCAAACTACTTTCTGATCTTGCATTGGCTTTTGCCACAGAAGACAAAGCCTACACTCCGGAATTCATTCTTTCCGCCATTTCAACAGACAAGCGTTTAAAGAAAATGGAAAGTGGAAGCTATGGTCTCATGACATGGCGTCACGTCAATCCCAAGAGCATTCGCGATAAATCTTTTATTGTGCTTAAGAAAGCGGAAAAACCAATGCACTTCAGCGAGATCGCGGAAGCCATTGTGGCCGCGGGTTTTGATAAGAAATCAGTCACCATTCAAGCTGTACACAACGAGCTCATTCGCTACGATCAATTCGTATTGGTGGGACGTGGCCTTTATGCGCTCAAAGAATGGGGATATAAATCGGGAACGGTTTCAGAAATCATCGAAGATTTGCTTGCTAAAAAAAGCCCGCTCACTAAAAAAGACATCACGTCCGGTGTTCTCAAACAACGTCATGTGAAAAAGGGAACCATTTCCCTCAACCTACAAAAAAACAATCAATTTGTTCGTGTGGGACGTGCCATGTACAGTCTGGATCTTTCCAAAAAGGCAGCGTAAAGTAAGGGCATGAATAAATGTCTTTTCTGTAAAATTTCCATAGGCGAAATCCCGAGCAAACAAGAACACCGCGATGATCGCTGCGTGGTTTTTCATGACATCTATCCCAAGGCGCGCATTCACTTATTGATCGTGCCCCACAAACATATTTCCACCATCATGGACATGGAAGCTGAGGATGAAGCGCTGATCGGGCACATGACCCGCGTGGCCCGCGACGTGGCCAGCGATTTGGGGTTGGAGGGGTACAAACTTCAATACAATGTTGGCAAAAAAGGTGGCCAAGAAGTCATGCACGTGCACATGCATTTGTTGGGGGATTAGGGGGCTGGGTTGACGGCGGGCGGGCGGCGGCCTTTTTCAGCGTCCGTAGCCCAGCGTGCACTAGCGTTCGCGCCTTGAGTTTTTCACAGTGGTTATCGGCCGTTCATGAATGGTTCATATTTCTGTAACCATTACACTGCGAGTTCATAACATCGCAATACAAAATACTTGATTTTTAACCTGTAAAAGCAATAATAAAGTCACCAAAATCAATCCAACTTGTCATGCCCCTCTCAAATGAAAAATTATACCAACTCTGCCGTGAATATGGCCGAAAAACTCTCTTTTGGCGGCAAAAGTTTATTGGGTTTCTTCCGGAAGTGAATCGCAGGCGTTTATATGAGCAAAAGGGATTCGGATCGATTTTTGAATTTGCTAAAAAGTTGGCCGGCCTGAGCGAGGAACAGGTCCGTCTTACCCTCAATCTTGAACGACGATTCGAAGACAAACCAACCTTAAGGGCCGCTTTGGTGAACGGAGAGGTGAGTATCAACAAATTGGCCAGAGTGGTTTCAATGGCCACAACCGATAATGAAGCGGCTTTGACTGACCAGCTAAAGAAACTACCAAAGGCTGCGGTGGAAGTTTTCGTGAGGGATTTTAAAATACAAAATGGCCTACAAAAGCCGAAAAACGAGGCAAAAAGTCTGCCCGGGCAGGCGGTGGGATTGTCTGCGGAGGTGGAGGAACGCCTCAGGGAACTTCACAACAAGGGTATTGACACCAACGCGCTTATTCTAGAAATGTTGGAGAAGCGGGAGGCGAAACTGGCGGACGAGGAAGCCGCGATTGTGGAGGCTCTGCCAAAAACACCGCAAACTCGCCATGTGCCCGCCCGCACGAAGCGGTTTCTTGGGGAAACATACGGGATCAAATGCGGGCTGCAATCCTGCTCGTACCCGGCAGACGACATCCATCATACGATTCCATTCGCCTTAAACCCGAAACACGACCCGCGGTTCATGGTACCTCTATGTCACGAGCATCATACGATTACACATGCGATCAACGAGCGGGTGTGTCGGGAACGCGCGGCCGCGGTGTCCCAGCCGATGTGTTGAGGTGGCGCCCCGCCAAACTTTGCCGCGCCATAAAAACGGCCAGGCTCGTCTAGCGCCCCCAGTTCATGGATAAATCGCATGGCACGGCACTGTGCGTGAGCGCGCCAACAGAAACCACATCCACACCGGTGCGTGCGTACTTCGAGACAGTGTCGAGCGTGATGTTGCCCGAGGCTTCAAAAAAAACATTTTTAGGTTTGGAGAGAGAACCCAGTTCAGCCTTAAGGGTATACGGATCAAAGTTATCGAACAGCAAAAAAAGCGGATGGGCGAGGGGTGAATCAATGCTCGCGAGAACATCCATGGCCTGGCACGCCGCTGTCACTTCCACTGTAATAAAAGGGATATTTATAACAATATGATCAAAAGACTCAACCAGGTTCTCAAAGTTGAAATCCATTAATTTTAAATGGTTGGATTTAAACATGGGCGCATCACCCAAGCTAAGACGATGTGTGACCCCTCCTCCCACCACTACCGCGCGCTTGTCGACCCGGCCGTAAAGTGTTTTTCGAGTGGCAGCCACAGGACAGCGGCCGGCTTTTTTTACAAATTCCGCGGTGAGCGTTGCAATGCCCGACAACCGTTGGAGTGTGTTCAATAATGTGCGCTCAACCGCCAAAATGAGCTGAGGATTACCAGTTAAACGGAAAAGCGGAGTATTTTTTTTGAATGGTTCTCCGTCGTGAACCCAAAATTCACATTTAAGCTGGGGTGCCACTCTTTGAAGAAACCATAGTGCTTCCATTTCTCCGCAAAAAAGACCCGCGCTTTTGGAACTCACCACCGCACGTCGATCACTCGGATCCTTGCATACGATTTTAGTCACCTCCGACGCCACATCGCCATCCTCTGTATCTGACTCATACGCGCCCATCACAAATCGCTCCAAATCCGCCACATAATACGGGTTTTTCAGGGTTAAAAGAGAGGAACGATCGTAAGGGAAAAGAGTCATGTTAAGAAAGAATAGTAAATTTGGATGGATTTGAAACCGCCTTCATACGACCATTTCCGCGCGCAGTCACAGGCACGTCAAACATACGAGCAAACGCATCATAGGCACGCAGTCGAATCTCCTCGGGAACCACCACCTCAGTGACCTCATCACGAAGGGCTTCATAGATTTTTTCAAGCGTGTTCTTTTTCATATCAAAACAAAGGCTACATAAGGTGTAAAAACGTTTATGGGGAAGTGCTTTTTTAAGACGATTGAGCATGCCACATTCAGTCATAAGAACAAATTCCTCCGCAGGATCATTGGTGCACACCTCAATCATTTTGCTTGTACTGCAACAATAATCCGCAGCCTCGATCACGTCCTCGGGGCACTCGGGATGCGCAATAAGTTTGGCTTCAGGGTGGGCGAGCCGAGATTGATTCACATAATCAATAGTAAGACGTTCGTGAATGGGACAGTAGCCATCCCAGGCAAGAATTTCTTTGCCCGGAAGTTGTTTGGCCACATAAGCAGCAAGGTTGCGATCCGGAGCCATAATAATGCGCGAGTCCGGGAGTGATGCCACCACATCCACCGCATTAGACGACGTACAACAAATGTCTGATTCCGCTTTGACCTCAGCCGTGGAATTCACATAGGTGACAACAGGAACACCCGGATATTTGGCTTTCATTGCGCGAAGCGAGTCAGCCGTGATCATGTCAGACATGGCACATCCGGATTCAGGGTCGGGAATCACTACTTTTTTATCGGGATTGAGAATGGCCGCACTTTCCGCCATAAAATAAACTCCTGAAAAAACAATCATGGACGCATTGGTCTCACGAGCTTGTTGGCAAAGACTCAATGAATCGCCAATAAAGTCCGCAATATCAAAAATTTCAGGCCGTTGATAGTTGTGCGCCAGAATCAGCGCATTTTTCTCACGCTTGAGTTGCTTGATTTGGTCAACAAGGGTAGACATATAAATCCCGTTAAGGGGTCACAGTATACCAAAAAAAATCAATTATACGATCCCATGCACCACGCGGAGCCAAATATTTTTAATGGCCTCGGCCGTGGCATGGAACAGTTGTCCTAAAACACTACGCAGTTCACGAATCCGCGCTACAGACGAAGAAAGCTCGCGATAGTCACCCGCGCGCTCATGTTTACGGGCTGATTTTTGTAACATCAAAATCTCATGGTGAATGTGCTTTCGCACGTCCTGAACCATTTGGCGCTTAGTGGGAGGGGATTGAAGCAACTTCTTTTTAAGCGCTTCCGCCTCCTCATTCGTCATTTGTTGTTGAAATTGTTGGAATTTACCGCCTGTGGCCTGACGATTTTCACCCACGTTTTCGCCACTTTCAGCCACATTGCCCATGGCTTCCGCACCATCATCCACTCCCTCCAAAATCGAACCGGTATCAACTTTTACCCCTAAATCCACCTGTTCATCTTTTGTTTCATGGCGATCCGATTTTTCGGCATGATGCAGTTTGGGGGCTTCGGAAGCTCGATTGGAGTTGGTAGGCATTTGCATGCGATTAAATTCCTTTAAGTATACAGGTTTTATCTTTAAGAGACAACGCAATTATGGTATAAGAAGCTCACTAATCCAAGACAAAATGTCCGAACTTCCCAAAGCCTACGATTCAAAAGACTACGAAGACCGCTTGTACAAGCAGTGGGAGGCGAGTGGAGCGTTTTCTCCAAATTTAAATTCAAAAAAAAAGCCGTTCACCATTGCGATTCCACCTCCCAATGCCACGGGGCAACTTCATATCGGGCACGCTGCCATGCTCGCCATTGAAGACATCATGATCCGGCACCACCGTATGATGGGGGAGCCGACATTGTGGATTCCCGGGACCGATCATGCCGCCATTGCCACGCAAAACCGGGTGGAA
>Ga0210006_1000729_pt1 | contig 24673 bp, 23 predicted proteins | sample CryGey02umfilter_2_FD_185452 | JGI IMG/M metagenome (GOLD analysis project Ga0210006, IMG submission 185452) | Groundwater microbial communities from aquifer in Utah, USA - Crystal Geyser 4/10/14 0.2 um filter (SPAdes) (version 3) | ecosystem: Environmental > Aquatic > Deep subsurface >... | reverse complement strand
GTGACCGGAGGGAACGTCCCGAGGCGCCGTCGTTCGCACCACCACGCGATCGGAGCGTACGATTCACTCTCAATCCATCAGGCGCTCCGCGCGTGCGAAGTAGGTTCGTGCAAAGGTGAGAATGTCACCGCGATTACAAAAATGAGCACCCTGATGGGTGCCATTTTTGTTCGCGGAGAAGGAGGGCGTAGCTTTTTGCGTCTAGCAAAAAGCGTTACGCGATTCGAAAAGGTTGCCAGCTCTTTTGAAAAAAGAGCGACAACCTGTACTGAACATGTAATGTTCGAATCCTTCCTTTTCTGTAGCGAACGACGTGAGCGGAGAAAGAAATAGACGTGACTTAATGTCACGTCTTTAGAAATGCGAGAACCGTATGTCTTTTTCAACCAATGATTTTTATTTATTCCTTAGTTGGACTATCGTGGAGGTTAATAGTATTGTAGACATCGATTTCTTTATTTGAGAAGATTTCTCCACCGGGCTTCTTTTTTGAGTATTTCACGCAAGGTGGTATCCAAGGAATATATATCACCGATGCGAGCTTGTTCAATTTTGCACCCAGGGTAAACGAGTACCATAAATGTGATTGGCCCAGTATACTTTGGAGAGGAAAGGAAAACATCTCCTCTGATACGAAAACCATTTCTGGTATTTTCAACGGATTTTACCAACATATTTTTGTATTGGTATTTTCCAGTCGGTTTCTCAAATGATTTTCGTAGTGCCAGAATGATAGCTTCTCTGGCATTTATTTTCTCGTAATCACTCATTGATCGATATGTTACACCAAAGGTACGGCTGGTGATAACTTCAATTAAAAGTGTTTCTGCTGGATAGTTTTTGGTGTTGTAGGCGTCAAGTAGCCTGTTAGCACATTGTTGTGCCTCTGCAGTTGTGAGTGCATTGGTAGGTGTAGCCACTAGCCAAGCAAGGACAATAGGAACAAGGATTTTCTTCATGTCACACTCTCCTCCTCTGAACAAATCTACATGAATTATATATAATTTTCCAGTTTTGTAAATTCACTGTGCAACCATCATCTTTCAGACTCTGTTTGATAATTACTTCTATAAGACTCCTTCGGTGAAATAAATCCCAATCCTTCATGCGGTCGTTCGTGGTTATAATAATAAAGCTACTCACTAAGAGGGATATTAAACTGATCAATATCATCTCGCATCAAGAATCGGTTATAAACCAAACACTCTTTAGATGGGGTCCAGTTAAATCTTTCAATAAAAACATTCATCTTTGAACTATAAGGATAGATATGATAATGGGTAATACCAAGAGTGAGACATTCTTCAAGTAAGTAGTTAGTAAACTCTGAACCGTTATCAGTCTAAATTTCAGTGACAACGAAGAGAGTATAACTAATCAATCATTTTAGGAAATCACGAGTACCGTCTGAGGAGTGGTTGCTATAGGTATGAGCATAAGAAATCATCCTGAGACATTAATAGCGGTGAGTGTATGGTGTTTAATACCATCAATATGGCAAATGATGGTATTGACTTCTAAATCTTGCTTGTGGGGATGGCGTTGCTTTTAGCTTTTTCGGGGTGCATACCAGTTTTGGCATAAAAAGATAACTTAACTAACTTTGATAGTCGACCAAGATGCTTTAAATCATGAATACATCGTTCTACCATGCTACTAATACCAGAAATCCTTGTTTCTTCAAGAGTAGTATTAGTTTCTTTCCACTAATCCTAGGATGTCTGATTCGCCAGTCTATAAGTGCTTGTTTGAGTTCTAAAGGAATTAATCGTACCTGCTTCTGTTTCGGGGCAACACTCTTAGAGTCTAAGACATTAATATTACCACCGTTTTGATTGAGTGCCTGTTGCTACCGAAACAAGGTAGCTCGACTCACCTTTAAGGTATCCCTGGTAACTTTAAGTCCATGAGTGTGCCAGGAACGTGAGTATCTTCACTCGTCTTTCCACTTCAGCTTTATTGTGCATACTTCGCCACTTTAGAGCAGAGGCAGTGGCTTTGGCAAATTCTCTAGTAGTGTTTCTTAAAAAGTGTCCAATTCTCATTTTCCTTATTGTTAAGAAGTTTCAAGTGTATGTGAGGTTATTTATCAGGTTTATAAACTTAACCAGACTCAAAAGAGTTACTAAGTTGCTATGAAAAAACCTGGTTTGTTGTCTGTCAAGTAGATTATTTCCCTTCATATTCCCGAATGGCACTCATAAACATTTCTCCAAACCTCTTCAGTTTTTTGTCACCAACGCCATTGATATAGAGAAAATCATCGTCAGTCACTGGCTTGTTTGTAGACATTTCTCGCAGTGATTTATCTCCAAAAATAATATATGGTGGTACTCCCAAACGTCTGGCTTCGTTGGTTCTGATCTGGCGTAATACTTCAAACAGGGAAATGTCTAATTTATTTGTGTTGGCCGGGAAGCTGTTTAGCTTCGTGGTAGGCATTTTGGTATTACTTTTTGACAATGATAATGGAGTAAGAACAGTACAGCGGTCGCAGTTGTCACAATTATTTTTAGTATATTCTTCATTAAAATAACTAAGGAGAAATCTGCGCCGACAGTGGGCAAGATTGCCGTATTTGACTACTTGTTCTAGGTTGTTGCGGGCCTGCTGTTGTTCTTCTTTAGCGGAAATTTGGTTGATAAAATACTCTTGTTTAAACTTATCTGCTAGCGAAAATAGCAAGACACAACGAGCCGGTAAACCATCACGACCAGCTCGTCCAGTTTCTTGGTAATAACCCTCAATTGATTTTGGCAAACTATGATGAATAACCAGTCGGACATCGGGCTTATCAATTCCCATCCCAAAGGCAATAGTAGCCACCATGATGTTTATCTCATCATGAATAAATTTCTCCTGATTGTCTCGTCGCTTGTCAGCACTAAGGCCAGCATGATAAGTCAGGGCTTTGTGTCCGTGTTGGTTTAGTTTAAGAGCCAGTGTTTCTGTGTCGTTGCGGGAGAAACAATAAATAATGACGCTTTCTCCATGATACATTTCTATGAGTGACAAAATGGTATTGAAGGAATCTTTTTTAGGTAGCACTTCATAACTCAAGTTTTCCCGATTGAAGCTAGAGGTAAAGATATGTGGGCTGGGGAGAGCGAGTTGTTTGACAATATCATCACGAACCTTGATGGTGGCAGTAGCGGTGAGAGCAATGATGGGAATATTAGGGAATGTCGCCCGTAGTTTTTTTAAGTTGCGATAATCCGGTCTAAAGTCATGACCCCATTCGGAAATACAGTGTGCTTCATCAATGGCAAATAAACGGATCGGTAGAATATGCAGTAAGGCTTCAAATTGCGGCACCGCCAACCGTTCGGGAGCAATATATAAAATTTTAATCGTCCCGTTTTTACTATCATTAATGATAGTAAAAATTTCAGCGGGGGTTTGAGAACTGTTTATAAAAGCCGCCTTTACCCCGTTGGCAGTTAGAGCATCTACTTGATCTTTCATGAGTGAAATGAGGGGAGAAATAACAATCGTAATGCCGTTCTCTAGGAGAGCTGGGAGTTGGAAACAAAGTGATTTGCCACCACCGGTCGGCATCAGCACCAGACAGTCTTCTCTGGCAACAACTTTTTCAATAATTTCTTTTTGTAAGGGACGAAACTCGTCGTAGCCAAAGTATTTTTTTAAGGTGGTGTACATATTAGAGTTAGAGTGCAAAAATTCATCACATTATGTCACGCTCAGCTAATATTTGGAATCTAAGCCATTTCAGTTTATAATGCCACCACTCTGATATAAAGGGAGTGAAACGAGGGCAAGACAAAATGAAATGGAGGATTGGCCGAGTGGGAGAAACATGAACTGCTTCATGTTTCTCCGCGAACGGAGTGAGAGTGGTAGACGCTAGATCAATCTTCCCGTAGGGCGACAATTTGAACGAAGTAAATATATTGGAGGATTGGCCGAGTGGCTGAAGGCAGCGGTTTACTAAACCGCCAGAGGGTAAAACTTCTCGTGGGTTCGAATCCCACATCCTCCGCCAAATCGTGCTAGCACGAGATGCGTCGTTACGACAACAAAAGACCCGTCATTTGACGGGTCTTTTGTTTAATTTATTTTAACTTATCGATTTCCGTAAATAGCGTATTGATATCACGTTCACTTAATCCGATTTTTTCAAGGTCTGATTTAGTTCGTTTCACAATCCCACCAACAGTCCGTAGTCCCGCAAGTTCAAGTTTTTTAACTATGTCCTTTGATAACTTGAGTACATCGATTCTTGTTTTTAGACTGTCGGGGGATAGACCAGACTGAGTATCAAAAAGTGTAACTTGTTGATTCTTTTTAGAATTCGCTTCTACTGCTGACTGTTTAGGTATCTCCACTTTTTCTTCAACATTATCTTCCAAATCATCTTCATCAAGGTAATCATCATCTAGCGAGTCTGAAATATTCGCAACTATGTCTAACACCTCCTTTTCCTCAACTTTATTTCTAGGGTCATTCAGCGGGTAAATTTTCATTTCCTCTAACTTTTCCCACAGTGAAGTTAACGCCTTCTCTTGATAACGATAGAATGCACTGCCAGTAACTCTCCAAAATGTCCACCCTGCTCTTTCTAGAATCTGCTGACGCTCAATATCTTCATCCCATTTTTCTATCCGATTGTGATATTGATCTCCGTCACACTCAATAGCTAATTTTGCATTCTTACCCTGCACCACTAAGTCAATTCTATACTGGGCAACCTCATATTGAGGAATGATTTCATATCCCCGTTCTACAATATGTTTAGCAACTGCGTATTCAAACTCAGAAGCACGACCCAATTGTATCTCTTCTCGAACTATATCTAGTCCAGCTTTAATTTTTTCACCCTCATAGTCGTAGAACCAATCTAAAATCTGCTTTCTGAGGTCACTAGGATTACTTAAGTCTGTTCGTAACATTGAATGGAACAAAATCATTTTATTACGAGCACGTGACATAGCAACGTTAATACGCTGTTTGTTTTCTTTCTTATTTATTGTCAAAGGCATAATTTTTCCAGTGCTATCTGGTGCTTTGACCATTGAAAGAAGAATGATGTCGCGCTCGTCTCCTTGGAAAGTGTATGGGTCACCGCAGGTAATTTCATGCTTCTCAATTAAATCGTGAGGTACTTGTTCACTAATTAGCTTAGTGATGAGTTTTGATTGTTCTTTTCCCAAGAGAGAAATGATGCCGTAGGTTAATGGTTTATTCTCACCACCTTCAATCGTCTCTGAATATTTTTTATTTCGTACCATTGATTTAATACGCTCAACGATTGCCTCTGCTTCAGCTAGATTAGTTTTTTGATTTGTTTCCTCATAACCCTTTGCAACGTAAACAGGCTCCAGAACTGGATCTAGCCTGTGTTGAGGTAGCTGGTCACGCAAGATTTTTAGCCGTCGGGAATATGCTAGTTGGTTACTAAAACCAATAAGTTCTTTTATACTTCTGAAGTGCTCTGTCAAACCTATAACATCAGTAAGCTTAATTTTTGCAACATCAAACAAACTTGAGGTTGAGGTAAAATGATGGCTGTTTGGTACTTCAGAGATGTAACGAGTAATAAGATCAGTTATTTGACTTTGTGTCACAAAAGAAGTTGGACTAACCTGCTCATCATCACCAACCACCAATATTTTTTTACCAATATACGCAATACTTAAACCTCTGACATCTAACTGACTAGCCTCATCAAAAATTACAACGTCAAACATTCCAGCCTTAGGGTCAGGGAATAAACGATGTACAGTATTTATCGGCATAATCCAAACAGGTACTGCGGATTGTCCCACTCGAAGAGCTTGTTCTGCGTCCCGTAAGTGCTTTTCTGCGTATTTACCAGACCCAGCCCCACGTTTCTTCATACTTAGAGCAAAAGACGCTAAGGCTTCTTTTTGTGGCTTAGTAACTCGCTTTGACAACCTCATCCATGCAGAATCAGCAACTAAATCTGCCGTTAGATATCCTTCTTTATTTTTTAGTTGAGTAAGTTTCTTTGAAATATCAGCTAGTTCATCGCCTTCCGATAAAGACTGCAACCATGATTCAAGTTGTTTCAACTTTACGTTATCGTCTACATTTATTGAGACTTCACCACCATCTGAGATGGTCGAACGTATCTTTTTTAAAGTAGTTGGTATAGTCTCTTTTAGAGTATTTTCTAGATTATTAAGAAGTCGAGATTTCTCTTGGGTTTCAATTAGATTAGGGAGTTTTTTATAAAATTCCTCAATCTTTTTGACACTTCCTTCAGCAACAGCATGCAAGTACTCACTGAACTGAGGGTGTAACCTCTTCATGTCGTAATAGTAGGCTTCAATCTGATTATCAACTTCAGTCTTTATTGTTTGAAATTCAACAGCCAGTAGCTTACGCGAAGACAAAGATTCAATTAAATCTCTTTGTATCTGTATATTCTCAATGTCATGCTTCTGAATATAGATACCTAATTGGCGTGCTGATTTATGAATTTCAGGTTTATCAAACACATCTACAATTTGTTTGATAAGTAAGTTGGTTGCATCCACTTTATAAACTGACTGGAATAGACTAAATACTTCAATAGCCTCGTTTATAAAATCTGTATTTTCAATTGAAATATCGTTGAATATGCCTGTATTATCAAGCTCACTGATAACTTCTGTAAAATCTTCATAAAAAGAAATTGCTCGCTTCGCTCGCTTGAGTAAGATTTCGACGTCCACAATTGAAAACCGCACCTTTAGCTTAGGGCTGTCATTGATATCTGAGTGTAGTTGCTCCCACGTTCTTTTAATTTGTTCAGACGTTTTTATCTTAACAAAATGTGCTTTTATCACCTCGACATCTTCAATTGATAGCACGTTGCGATTATCAATACGTACAGCCTTCAAGAATTTTGCTACACCATTATCAAACAACAACTTTGCAAAACCATTCTTAACCCTGCCGTTATTCTTGTGTGCATCTGATTCAATTTGTTGAAGCAACAGTAATGTTCCAGCATAATCTGACTCATACTGAGCCACGTTTGATACGTCCCTACCAAGCAGGATTTGAGACTGCTTGTTATATACTGTAACCAGATTATCAATACTAGTCAGCGCAGATGCCCATTTGCTATTTTGTGAATCAATTTTAGCTATTTTTAATAAATCTCTCTCGTACTCAGTATCAAATGAATTAATGGTGTGCTTAATCTTATAAAGGGTATCGAGTAATTTTTGTAGTTTCTCGTCATTGTATGACTTTTTGAGCTTAGTAATCTCATTAGTGGATAATGCTTTATTAGTTAAGTGTTCATTGAAACTTTTAGCATTTTTTTCGTATTCACCGAAACTTTGAATGTATGACAAGACTGTGTCGACCTCATTAAGTCGCTCTTCGAGTAGATCTTGATCCACAAGTTTTAGGTCTTCATCAGTCACTTTTGTCCGCAAAGAAAAAAGTTGGTTTAGGGTTTTTAAATCTGGTAACGATCCTTCCTTGGGCAATGTGTTAAATTGCCAATCACCCCAATTTTCCTGCTTGAGAGAAGTTAAGACATCAATGTAGTCATCAAAATCTTTTTGTGATAACGGGAAGATGTCCTTATGAGAAATGGCATCCTCAAAAAGAAAATTGATTTGTGACAACAAACCAACAACCTCCTGAGCTGCACGCATCGGATTATAAATATCAGAACCAAGTCGTATCTCTTCTTGTGAATCTGTCAGAGCCTTACGACGAAATTCTTTTTGCTTTTCAGCTATATCTGCCCGAACTGTATAAAGCTCTTGTTTGGTGCTTTTGGTCCGCTTTTGATATTCAGTCTGGGTTACAGATATTTTTTCCAAAATTTCTGTAACGGAAGCCTGTAAGTCTGAATTCTTATCATTTGTTTCAACTTGCGAAACTGCCAGACTCCGAATCTGTTTTGGTAACTTTTGTTTAAGTACAGACAAAGCTTGTCCTGTTTGTGAAGTAATCAAAACCGTTTTACCTTGTGCAAGTAATCTCGATACAATATTTGCGATTGTGTGCGTCTTTCCTGTACCAGGAGGTCCTTGAACAACAGCACCATATGAGTGTGATAATCGATGAGCAATACGCTTTTGCTCATCATTAGATGGTAGAGGAAAATATAGTTCATCATCATGCAAAATTTCACCTGAATTTTCTTCATCTTTCTCAATATCTTCTTTATCTTCTGCTTCAACAAACTCAGAAGCAACAAGGTCTTGTAGAAAAGGAGTTAACTTTCCTCTGTCTTCGATATCTTGTCTAACTTTCTTTGCATAGTCAGCCCAACTTTTTCCAGTTTTCTTGAACAACAAGAGATGATGCTTATTAGAAAAGTAAGGCGACCTAACAGTAGTCACTTCATCTGGATTTGTGTAAAAAGATGACCCTTGAGATGATATTTGTTGTGCCAGACTATTTAAATACTTATGAACCGTCTCGTAGTCCCACAAATTCAGCTCTGACTTTTGCAATAGCATATTTATACTATCTGCCTTATCATCGACATCAATAAGATTTGTTTCTAAATCTTCTCGAATAAAACCAATGTCTAAAAATGAAGATTGTGCCGATTCCGCTTTCTTAATCCTTATAGTTTTGTGTTCTGTATCAAGCTCAATTTGTACTAGAGTGAAAAGTGAGGGATGGTAGATATCTTTATCCCTCCAAACAAAAACATCATGTCCCCAAAACAAATCAAAACTATCTGACTCAGTTTTGAGAAATGAGCGTAATGCATAAATTTTGTCGTAGGTTTGATTTACAATAAAATTTAGTGAGTTACGTTCTCTCCATGGCTCCCATTTTGATTTAAACCAGCCTTCAAAAAGCTTTAACAGTTCAGGAAATTCTTCAAAAAAGCGCTCAACTTGCCGCTCATTAATAGGCAAATATTCTTGTCCGACTTGAGTTACCCATCCTTCCAAAAGGTCGTTAAAAGTGCCGTCAGCGTTCAATTGTTTAAGTGAAGAGACTCTGTTTCTATCTTCATTAAAGTATTCCGTTATCCATACACTATTTCTAGGTTTTGGTACAACAAAACTTGTATCATCGAATTCTGGCAACCATACTCCTAGTTCTTCTGGTAAGCGAGGACTTTTTTCTATCTTACATCTTTGAATGGAAAGAAACACATTATCATCCAAACCTTCGATGTCGCGATTTCTGAGTAGAATATTCTTATGTTCTGGGAAGATTTCCAGATCACTCATATCAAATACACTTTCTTCAGCTGAAACTTTACTTAAGTCTTTTCTTATTTTTACATTTAAAAGCGCCAGTTGCTCAAGGAACTCAAATAATTTCTTTGAGTTTTCAATATGTGAAGCATCGTCTTCAATTTTATTGACCTTTTTAGGCATAACTATTGCTTATTACTCTTACGTCGCTGTACAAAATCTTCAGCAGATTTGCGGGAAACTCTATATCGCTTGCGGTCGGGGCTGGTACTAACATTTACCGCTTCAAGTTCACCCTGCTCAATTAGCTTTTTGATAGTAATACCGGACTTCACAGGGAACCAAGGCTCTTTTATTAGCTCCTGCGACGTGTAGTAATCCTTCTTTTTCATAAAAATTAGTTTAATTTACTTACTATTATATATCACTTATAATAGTTATACGAGTTTTATTCTCATTTATACCCTAATTAACATCTATGTCAGCCTGTAACCTTGACAGTATCAAAAAAGTAGAGCTACGCAAAGCGTGGAAACACGAAGCTCTCGACTTCACTAACTGGCTGGCAGAGGAAGAAAATCTTCGCCTGCTCAGCGACGAGATTGGTATCAACATCAAGATGGAGATTGATGGCTTAGTTGATACCGTTGGTTTATGGGAGCAATATTTTGAGTGGATGAAGCTGAATGCCGAGAAATTCCAATCCGTATTTGGTAAACGACTAAAGATGTTTAAGGGGTAATACTATATGACAAGTCCAACTGATACAGTAAATGAAAATAGTGGCGATACGCCAAATAACGCTATCGACTTCATTAAGAGTAGTGGTTTTTACTCTGACCAGAAATATTCTTGGCTATTTCTCCTCATTAATAAAGTTCTTACCGACGAGTTAACTGACACCGACATCGACAATCTTTTAAGTACAAACAATCCTGAGAGTACTGTTCAAACTGTCACAAGGACAATATCAAAACCATCGACTTATGTCGTTGAACCACGCAACATTCGTTCAATTAATGAAATTACTACGGTCTCCAATGTCGGCTTGGTAAATATCGCACAACCGCTAAAGCTTGAAGCAGGTCTCAATATTTTCTACGGAAAAAATGGTGCTGGCAAAAGCTCTATCTATAATGCTCTTTGCAGTATCTTCGGAAAAGATAAAAAAGTGCATCCCAACCTTGAAGCACAAGGTACGGATACCTTTTGTGTCATTAAATACACAAATCAAGCAGAGGAAGAAGCTGAGCTTCGTTGGGATATGGGTACACCAAACCCAAACTCACCGACAATGATTTTTGATGGTCAAATTGCACAAGTTCTAGTTGATAGTGACCAAGATAACAAATTTGAAATCGCACATCTAAAGCTGGAATATTTCTCCTATCTGCATAATTTGTACGAAAGGGTGGACAAAGCTCTACAGCTAATTTTGGGGACTATTCAAACCCAGATACAAACTGTTGAACAATCAAACAGAGATGCTTTGGGGTTTTTGTTTGGTAAATCCATTGAGGAACTTACAGTTATCTCAACCACAACCCTCTCTGCGACTGAAGAAGCCCGATTGAAGGAAATCGAAGCAACACTTCAAACACTAAGTAAAGAAAATCCTGAAGCGGTAGTAAAAAATCTTACTACAACAAGAGACAAAATTATTGAAATACTAACGTTGTTCGGAAACAAAGATGTAAGTAGTGGTGAGTGGCAAGTAAAGCACACGAGAGAGAGGCTGGATGCTTTAAATGAGCGTATAAAAGTCTTTACCGAAACCAAAAAAGCACTTGAGGAAGGTGGTGTAAACAAGTTGTCTAAACTTATTCCTAGTGAGTGGGTGCAGAACCCACTTTGGAGTGCTTTCATAGCAAAAAGTATCGAATTCACTGAAAGCCTGAGTGATGTTTCAAAACACCAGTATACAAACGATAACTGTGTTTATTGCCAGCAAAAACTTGCCACTGACGATTCAAAGGAGCTCCTTGAGGCATATCACGAAATCACTACTGAACGCAAAACAAAACTCGAAGAAGAAAAAGTCGCCCTTGAAGGAATTGCAAACACTATTGAAAATACTTACATTGCAAAACTTGGTGAAATAGCAGGAATTAATGCTCTGGTTACAGCCGAACTTGACACTACCAAGACTACTATCCTCACAACAATTGACCCATCTGCTCTTACAGTCATTTACACAGACATAAAGGATTCAATCGCGAGCTTTACTGCTATTAATATTACGGATAATGAGTTGACTACTCTGAGTAGATTTTATTCAACATACACAGAACTAGAAAAGTCCTTCTCCACAAAAATCACTGAGTTAACTAACGCAATTGCAAGTCGTGCATCAACAGTAAAAAGCTTAACTGATGAGGTCATACCACTTCGACAGAAAAGCGTCATCAAAAATCACAGCTCTGTAATTCACAACTATCTAGATTCAAAAAAGAAACAAAAAGAGCTTGTGGAGAAAAGCTCTAATATTTCCTCTATAAAGCAAGCTACTAGCATGCATGAGACCAGCTTCGCAAAAATAGCCAGCCTCAAAGAGTTTAAAACGTATCTAGATCAAGAGTACAAGCATTTTAATTTCACACCACCATCGTTTTGGAACCTCAAACCCGTAACTAAAGATGGAGTAAATAAACGTAATTACAGTCTTGCTGAGAAACGATTAGCGGATATTTTTAGTGAGGGTGAACGCAAACTGCATGCTCTCGCAGACTTCTTTGCTCAATGTGAAGTAAATAAATACAAGGGTGTTTATATATTTGACGACCCAGTAAACAGTCTTGATGAGGATAATATTGTTAAAGTAGCAAAAAGAATCATTAAACTTGCTGACGATGGAAACCAAGTGATTGTCTTCACTCATAACTTGTACTTTCTCAACTCACTGAGCAACAACGCAACTGATAACGTCTTCAATGTTTCAAAAAATACCTCGTCTAAAGAAGTAGAACTGAAAACGGTAAAGCTAGATGAGGTTGGAAAGCAAATGAAAACTAAATTTGAGAGTATCAGTGAACAGATGAAACAGTTAGAAAGTATTACTAACCCAGATACTATCCAAATTGGCGCCGTGTATGACCTTATGAGCGGATACATCGAGGAGTACGTTGAAAAGAAGCTCCTTTGCAACGTAGTCTCAAGATACCGAGCAAATATCCGCATGACTGGCTTGTCAGGACTGTCTGAAATTTCAGGTGAAAAGTTAAAAGTAATTACGGAGCTTTACGACAATACTAGTCGTGGTGGTAATAGACACGATAATCCTGAAGACGCTGCAAAACCCACATACGACCAACTGAAGGCTGACATAGTAACCTTAGTTGAGAAATTGGACTACAAGCAGTAACTTATATGCACCTTTAACTGTTTATAAATATATAGACCGAAACCCTCTTGAAACTCTACTAAACATAGTATTTACGACTGTTTACGTCGTATACACGTTTGCGAGGTATATGATTTTGCTAATTCTCAACGTTATCAAGGATATTCTGAAAAATATTTACGAGCGTATTATTAAGTACGCTGGACGTCTTGGCTTCGCCCTTTTTGTGGGGATTGTGATATATGCTTCTACACACGGTTTTTAAATTGAAACACTTTTGTTACTGAGCAAAATTGTCGATTTAAAGGAGCCCATAATTTCACGTTTCTCCTCCATTGAGCCATCTTTCAGTAAAAACTTGATGTATCGCTTAATATCAATATCTCCGACCTCAAAATTGAGGTCTTGCCCTAGAAGTGAAGCTTCAAACTTTTTATACCTCGTCACCTCAGCCACAATCTGTCTTTTGACGGATAATTCATTTACCTCAACCTTATCAACCAAAGCTTGAAGTTGCTTGATTAGCTCCGTTTCGGAAATATAGCCACACTTGCAGTTCTTATCTCTTGCTTTAGTGCAACCATAATAGATGTGAGCGTTCACTTTGCCGTTCTTTAGCTTCTTGTATTTTTCGTCAGCACTGATACCAGACCCACATAAACCACAGGACATCAGTTTAGTGAACGCAAATTCCTTTTCTTGTCTGGTCTTCAGCTCGTTTCCTTTCAGCTGGGTTTGGACCATCTCAAACAGTTCTTTTGAGATAAGTGGTTCATGTTTTCCTTTGTACCAATTACCTGAATTTTTAGGGTACTCAAACTCACCATGATAGAAATTATTTTCAAGAAGTTTATAAATATTACCGAGACTTAGGTGTTTCTTTCCATAAGCTGTTCGAAAGTTTAGATCATGTCTAAGCCAGTGATAGACCTTTCTACCACTCCACCGCTCATATGCCACTTTCTCAAATATCTTCTTCACTGTTTCACCTCGTTCAGGATCTATATAGCACTCGCACTTCCTGTCGTTACGAATTTCTTTGAGATAACCTGTAGGAGCTGGTGCGGGCCATAGACCCATCTCAACTCTCGTCTTTAGTCCTCGCTTCACATTGATACTTTTATTATCATTCTCAAGCTTTGCTTGCGAACAGAGAATCATCAGAAGGAACTTTTCATTCGGAGAGTTCTTGAAGTGCTGTCCATAGGTGCGTATCTCCATAAGGAGCTTCTGGTCCATCAAATCAACGATGCTACCCAAGTCACCAGCGTTACGTGAAAGTCTATCGGGTGCCCATGTGAGTATGCCGTTGAATTTTCCTCGACGTACATCTTCAAGAATCTCTTTGTACACTGGTCTTTGTCCTGACTCTTTGGCAGAATGTGACTCACGTCGTATCTCTGCTACTTCTAATCCATCTCGCTCGGCTAACTCCAGCATTTCCTTTACTTGTGAATCTATCGAGAGAACTTGTCGTTCTTCTGACTCGGTTGATTTGCGAGCATAGAGTACGTACCTAATCTTTTGTGGTGCGAGTATTTGCTCGGTTTTTATTCTGGCTGATGTATATGTTTCCATCATTAATTGATGACAGAACCGCACGAGATGCATAGCTATGCAGACTTATGAAAACGTCACATACTCGCTTATATGCCTTAGCAGAAGGTTATTTCAGCGATATAGTAGTGCGAAGTAGCGTAAAGTACGCTATGATGTTCGTTATAAATCGGACCTAACCCGACAGCTTTGGCTGGCGGTATGGTCGCAAATACCGTCCAAAGTAAACAACTCCTAATCAGAGCTACTTTGGACGGTCATATCGGGAAACTGGTATGGGTATTGCCTCACGGGGCGTATCGGCCTGGTTAGGAGCTTTTTGCTATCTGACCGACCACTCTAAATCCGTCCAAAAATATGAATACAAAAGAATCCCCTTTAGGGGAGCAGTTTAATCTATTGATACAAGAACGTATCAAGAACTTTTGGGGTTATGGTAACCTCGACAGTCCATACTGGTTTATCGGTATGGAAGAAGGATATAGCGAAGAGAATGAAACGTTACTCGACCGCTTCATCGCCACCTCTCATCAACAAGTCTGTGATATTTATGATGATCTCAAGATAGACCCGGGTCATGTCTATTGGTTTGAAGAAGGTGCACCAATTCAACGAACGTGGCGACGATTAATTGAAATGATGCTGTACTCAAAGACAGGCAAACATCCAGATAAAGAAGCAATCCGTAGATTTCAAATTGAACAGCTCGGCAGAAAGAAAAGTAACCATGCGCTCTTGGAGCTCATGCCCTTGCCATCAAAATCTATCGCTGAAAAACATTGGCTCTACGCTGAAACTGGTGTTGCAGGTCTTTCCTCTCGTAAGGAATATCTTGAGACATACAAAGATCAACGTATCGAAGGACTACGATCATTGATTGATCAATATCGACCAAAGTACGTAATCTGTTACTCACTCTCATACCAAGAAGATTGGCAGAAACTCACTGATGCACCCTTTATTGAAGTGAACCCTCGCCGACTGTACTTAGCGAGAAATGGAGAAACCACCATCGCTATCACCCCTCATTCAGTAATGCAGGGCTTATCTAACGACGACTGGAAAATGATTATTGAGGAAATGTTTCTCTAGTTTGATACTATAAAGCGATGGAAGAAAAGCTTCAGAAACTCAAACAGTTCCATACCGCTTCTTTTGCAGTATGGCCATTTGATGAAACTGACACTTCACATCTACACGCTAACCTAATAATACTCGGACTCAATCCTTCTAAAGACATCGAATTTGGAGTGAATTTTCACGGCAAGCGGTTTGATATGTGGTACGAAGAAGCATTTTCTAAACCACCATTTGCTGGTGCATATATGACCGACCTGATTTCAATCGGAGAACCGAGTGCAAAGGTCGTGGTTGAAAAATGGAAAGACGCCAACTTTCAAGAGAAACATATTAAGAATCTTCAAAGGCAGTTTGATATTCTAGATATCGATACGCAAACACCCATATTCTGTATTGGAAAAAATACAGAATCTCTCTTTCAATCAGCCTTTCCTGAGTACAGCAAAGTTTACTCAATCGGTCACCCAAACAGTTATCGTATGAAGAATAACAAACAAGTATTTCTTGATGATGTGGCACAGCTCGGAGCAACGCTACTCCTCTAGTAACTCCTCAGAAACTTCTGGTACTTCTTCAGTCTCCTCAACACTCTTCACTCGAAAGTCTTCAAGACCGACGATTTCAATCTTGGTCACAGGGACAAATGGTTGCCACATGTTCTTGTCACGAGGTTTGATGTACTCCTTTTTATGATTATCAAGCCAGTATTGGATAGCTCGGAAGCTCCCATTATTGATATGCGAAATAAGCTTGCTTTCGGCAAGATCGTTAATTGAATGAACACCTGATTTGAGTGCAGTATCCATTCTCGCTTTGAAGTCGGGATCCTCACCACACCATCGGTAGACGGTGTTGCGAGCAATCCCAACCTTCTCACAAGCGAGCGATACGTTTGGTACTCGTTCCAGCTGTTCTATAAACAAATTTTCTTTATAGTGCTTTTTCATCTCTTATTACTCTGGCTTTGAGACCTGTTTCAGCTTCAAAGCGTTTAATGGTGAGGTCGCAGAAGATTGGTTCAATCTCCACCGCGAACACTCGGCGTCCAAGCTTTTGTGCAGCCATCAGATTGCTCCCTGAGCCATTAAAGCTATCAAGGATGATGTCACCAGCCTTGGTACAGCGACGAATCGCTTTTTCATAGAGCGCAACTGGTTTCATCGTGCTGTGCTCATATTCCTTTGAGGAAAGACGTGCTTCTGGCCAGATGGTGAAGAAGTCAGTTACTTGTTGAACAAGTTCATTCCCAGTGGTCATTTCAGCGTTTAAGACTTCATTGAGTTTGTTCACACCTTTGACGAGCTTTGGCTTGCCACGAGTGCCGTAGGTGCAGGGTTCGTAGCATTTATTGAACGCCACACCTGGAGTTGGATTCTGTCCGTTTTTGAGCCACAGACAGACACGCTTATTCTTGATGCCAAGCTCTCTATATAGTGTCTGGATGAGCCAAATGTACGTTTCGTCAGACCAATAGAAAACGTGGGCGTCGGGTTTGGTGACTGCAAGTCCCGCTTCCATGCTGGCTTTGAGGAAGTCTCTGTACTCCTTATCTGTCTTGCTATCGTCGACCGTTCCGCCGTACGCCTGCTTTCCACCAATGCCTTTGTTGTAGTCAATGGAGATGTTATAGATCGGGTCAGACATAATCATGTCGGCTCGTTCGTCACCAAACAGACGTTCAAGCGTCTCTGGCTTGGTTGAGTCACCACAGATCAGGCGGTGCTTGCCAAGCTCGATGATGTCACCGGGCTGAGTCTTGGCAATCTTTATCTTCTTAAGCTCTTTCTCTGGATCAAACTCTTCCTTCAGTGACTTATTCCAGATTTCATCAAGTTCTTTCTGGTCAAAGCCGAGGTCAACAAGGAGGTCCATCTCAAAGCCCTTGAGTAGGTCAAAATCCCACTCGCCGTGAATGGCGTTGCTTCCAAGCATATAGCGTTCTGCTTCCTCGTCAGTTAGTTTGCGGTTTGGTACACGTACATCAATGAAGCTGTCACCTTGACCGAGGAGCTGAAGCACCTTGATACGTTGGTGACCAGCGAGAATTATGCCGTCGAGATCTACTGCTGGGATTTCTACCAAGCCGTAGGTCTCAAGGCTCTGCTTCAAGCGGTCAGCCTGTTCTTTGCTAATCTTTCGTGGCGTCTTTTTGTGTGGCAGTAGAGAGTCTACTTTTCGCTCTTCTGTGTGCCACTGTAATTGTTGTGTTTGCATAGTAATTTAATGCTTATTGATTAAACAAACGAAAAGGGCCCCGCACACTGAAAAAATCAGTTGTGCGGGGCCCTTAGTTAAAAGGTTACCCTGCGTGGATAAACATTAGTTATTCGTTTGTATCCTGATAGTAAGTCAGCTTAAAACAGAGCGCAAGCCCAAAAAGTAGCTGGAACACAATAATATGGCTCTGAATATGACTTAATATAGAACTTTAGTCCACTTGAAACGACTTTTCGAGGAGCTTTTTGCTTTTTGCAACCTTTTTCATCATGGTATCCCATTCATCACCCCACACCCACGCCACAAGATGTTCATGCAACATATCCTCTGCTATTGGTTCACCTGTATCTGCGTTAACAATTTCAAGTGGTTTGATGCCAGTCGCGCCATCAATATAGGCGAACAAAGAGAAGACGTAGCCGTGACTGCAGTCAACGAGTAACTTCTCCAGTGCTGTACGAGTTGCTTTGTCTTCAATTAACTTCTGTAGGAGGTCGTACTCTTCAGAAGTTAAGTCTTTGATGTGAGAACGGTCTCGTATTGACTGGATCTTGGCTAAAGCCCAGTAGTCTGATAATTCGTACGTATGCACGACAAAATCTCTTAGAATTTTTTCCTTTTTCATATGCTTATTTATTAAGTGTTAGCGCTGACGCGCGTGAGTAAGTTTGAGAACTTAAAAAGAATCCTACACCATGACGCAAGAAAAAAATATGACTTTATATAGAAGTTTAGAAAGAGTGAATCAGATGCAAATTCATCAATCTGTACTTCATTGCTTCTTCACTTACTTCGTACTTTTCAGCAAGTTTGGCAATATCACTTTCATCTATTCCTTGCTTGAAAATAACTTTCACATCTTTAATGAGCTTAGAGCGTGGCATGAGAAGAGCGGCAGCAAATGCATTCGCTTGCTTCTCGCGTGGTGAACGACGAATATCTTTTTTGTCGGTATTATTGTCGCGATAGTCAACAAATGAGTCTTGTTTGGGATGTAAGAAGAAATGCCCGAGTTCGTGAGCAATAGTAAATCTTTGACGGACATGTGACTCGGTACTATTTACTCCAATTAGAGCCTTACCATCCTTACGGATTAGCAGGCCTGAAAAATCATCACTTGGTTCACGACCTATTTTTATATTGAGCTTACTAGCAACTTCTTCAACAGGCACAGGAACGACGCTGAGCTTGAGTTGGTTAAGCACATTTTCTGCTGTTGATTCAATTTTTTCTAAGATCATAATATTGCTACTTTTGTTTATTAAATATCTTCTCAGCCCAATCAGCGGCACTTTGATCTTCTTGCGCCAACTTGTGAAGATCAACCGATGTTAATGCGAAGCCGTTTGGAATATCAGGAAAAAAATCTGATACCTGGCAGTTAAAAAGGGTGGCTAGTTTCCATAAACCTACTGCACTAATATTATTACGTCCTGTTTCGATATGTGTAACAGCTTCTCGTGATATACCCAAATGCTTGGACACTTTCAATGCACTGAAACCTAGTTTGTTACGCATCTCTTTGATTTTTTTACCGATACTTTGACGCACCTTAAGCTCTGCAGCTGTCTGTTCATTATTTATTTTAACTTTCCGTTTTGGCATAAATCAATAGTGCTGTTAGTAACTGGTTACGATCTATACCAAAGGGTATACCTAGTAACATATTGGTTATTAAGAGTAACATTAGGTATTATGAATTACGTTTACATGTTACTGGAAAAGAGTACTATATGCAATAGCAGTCACCAGCTGCTCTTATCCACTAACAAATTAATTAATATGAAAAAAGAAAAAATCACTTTCTTTATCGACAAGCAAAAGTTTGAGGTTGAAGTTGAACAACTAACCGTGAGTGAGCTGTTTACACTTGCTGAAGAAGATCCATCTGTATCTACCCTTGCACTAAAGCATGGCAACGATACTCATAAGTACACAGACCTTAATGAAATTGTTTCATTAAAAAACGGTATGAAGTTTGTGGTCTACCATAACGAACCAACAACAGTCTCATAATGGAATACGGACCTGAACGTTTATTAAAGGACTTAAATGCTCTCGGATTTGCTCCTGAAAAAACAGTAGTAAATGGCACTGAGTTTATTATACTCCCGTCATATGAGGTATCAATCGGTAAGTTTTCTGGTCGAGTTATTGACCTTGGATTGCAGTGCACTACTGACTTCCCGAGGAGCGTGCACTCGTCGATACATGTAAAAGCTGAACCTCAGCTCTACGAAAAGACTGATTCTAAAGCAAATGTTCGAAACATTAACGACAGCAGCCTTGGTCAGGGTTGGCTGTATTGGAGCATAAACTTTAACTGGAATACTCAAAGTGAAAAGACTGCCCGACGACTGGTATCTCAAATAAACACTATCTTTGAAAGGTCATGAATGAATTTACTATTGCTATACCTGAACCCTTGGATCAGGAACTACAAAACTTCTTGTTGTGTACACCAGGACATGAAGATTTGGTGTTCGTGTTATGGAATCCATCTTACGGTTCAGTTCGGACGACTGCCCTTATTACAGAAATTATATGGCCCGAAGACGGCGATAGGATTCAACATGGTAACGTTTCTTTTACACAGCAATATCACGAACGGGTTTGTAAAAGAGCAATGGAGACAGGTTGTGGCGTTGCAATGATTCACAGCCACATTGGTCCCGGATGGCAAGGTATGAGCCGTGACGACGTCATCGCAGAAACAAAAATAGCTGGTTCGACTGAGTCCCTAACGGAACTACCTCTAGTTGGTCTAACTTTAGGCACCGACGGTGTGTGGAGCGCTCGCTTCTGGAAACATATAGAGGGAAGACAATTTGAAAGAGTGTGGTGTCGAAATGTCCGAGTAGTCGGCAGTCAACTCGAGGTATCATTTGCTGATGAGATCGTGGAGAAACCAGTTCTTCATGAAATGTTTAAGCGGACAGTATCAGTATGGGGTGAAGTAGAATACCAAAATCTTGCACGTCTACGAATTGGGATTGTTGGTCTTGGTAGTGTAGGAGCTACGGTAGCAGAAATGTTGGCAAGGATGGGTTTCAAGTATTTTACACTGATAGATTTTGATGAAATTCAATCACACAATTTGGACAGGCTTATTTTTGCTGACAAAAATGATATAGGATCACTGAAAGTAGATGTTGCTGAAAAACGAATAAAACAAATCGCCACATCTGACTCAGTGTTTATCAATAAAGTTCCGTACAGCGTCATCGAGGAAATTGGCAATAAAGCAGCTCTTGATTGTGATGTTTTATTTAGTTGTGTTGACAGACCGTGTGCACGAAAGATTTTAAACCACTTTGCTTATGCTCATTTGATACCTGTAATAGATGGTGGCATTGGTGTTCGATTTAAGAAACAGGGTTTTTCAGGTGTTGATTGGCAGGTTCAAACTGCATCACCTGGAAAAGCGTGTCTGGAATGTTTACGCGCGTTCACTTCTGATGATGCCTCGACCGAAGAAGCGGGTATGCTAAATGACCCTTCATATATGCAAGGTTTACCAAATGATCATCACCTTAAGAATAATGAGAACGTAATTCCATTTGCTATGAATCTTGCCTCACTTGAGATTTTCCATCTTATCGCTATGGTTACAGGACTAGCTGGCCCAACAGGATTTGATGTTCAGAGATTTAGATGGTTCCCGGGAGTTATTGACCATGATGTCCAACAAACTTGCAATGATCATTGTGACATCACGAAACTAATAGCTCGTGGTGACAGAGATTTTACTTTAACTGGTAGAGATATAGCTGCTGAAATGGCTCGAGAACGTCAAATAAAGTTAGATACTGAAATATGATTGGAACTACTACACCTTTGGATATAAATTCAGTTGCACCATGGTTGCTAAACACGATGTTTGTTGAAGCACCCAAAGAAGCTTCTAAACTACTTTGGTATGAAGTGTTAATGCCTATACTGAAAGAACATTGGCTATCAATAGGTATATTACTTTTTATAATTTTCTTCCTTGTGACTATTAAAGCAATGCTTGGGCGTTGGTGGTCTTTAGGTAGCTTCTTATATAATTTTCTATATTTAGGGATATTGTTTATCATCGGATTAATTTGGGGTCCAGAAGTGTTTGTGAGTGACTGGATAAATTTTTTCACTACGCTGATTCTTTACCCTGTCTGCTATTGGATTGTAGGATGGATTCTTGATAAAACAGGGTTGAAGCGTAGTTGGTAAAAAGTGTCACTTTTGTCACTTTTTTATAAGCACGAGACCCTTCGATTTGTGAATTTTGGATGTAGCGAAACGGTCAAGCCCTGCTTGACCGTTTACGGTTCTTGCCCGAGACCGCCCGCGAGTACAAAATAGCGCCCTTTGAGGCGCATATTTTGTTCGCGGAGGATGAGCGAGACGCCTGCGCGTCTCGCGGTGGGATTCGAAAGACGGAAGCATGTTGCTTTGCAACAGCTGAGTCGGGGTCGAGAGCACTTAGTGACTCGTGACCGAATCCCACATCCTCCGCATCTAACAGCTAGCACGAGACACTACGTTTTGCGTAATTTACGATATAATTAACTTATGATTAAAGCAATCATTTTTGACTTCTATGGGGTAATTTGTCACGAAGTCGGTTCGAACTGGTACAAAACTAGACCGCCACAGGAGCTAGTGGCCGATCTCAAATAAAAATATGATGCGCCTTCAGACATTGGCGCTATTTCTGAAGAAGATTTTTTTGATGGTATTGCACACTCAGTCGGGCTAACTGGAAAAGAGGTACGTGCAGAGTGGATTGAAGCATCAGAGATAGACAAGGACTTAATAGATTATATTAAGCACCTCAAACCAAACTATAAAATAGCTATTTGTAGCAATACTGCACGAAAGTTATCATCGTAAATTATGAAATGTTGTGTATACCCCTTTAGACTTAACTGCCCTAAAACCCGCTAATAAATTGTGGAATGGTCAGTCCAGCATCAAAAATAATTTGTTTATTTACCTTAAGAGTAGCTTTTTCTTCAAATGACATGGCGACAGCAGACTGTTGTTTTGATCGATAAAGCATCAATAATAGCTCAACAGTTTTGGAGATTTTTTGGTCTTTTGGAGTCATTTTTTAATTCAATCAGTTTTATTTGGATAAAGCAATTTTTTTAAATTGCTTTAGTTTAGAACCACTTTTGCCATACTTTCTGTTTATATGATATTATACAAAATACATGAATTTTGAATACAATCAGGAAACTCAAAAGCAAATAATTGAAAAACTAAAAGAACGTAAGGCATTAATGAATTGCCCTAGGTGTGGGCATTCTCATTTTGAGTTGGTTGATGGTATTTCGATTATTTCTTTGCAAAACAACATTTCAGGAATATCTATTGGAGAAAAAGGAATTCCTGTTATAACAACTGCGTGTAAAAACTGTGGTTTCATAAGCCAACACGCGTTAGGAGTTTTGGGAATTGTGAATTTCCCAGATGAGGATAAAAAATAATCATGGAACCTTTACAAGGAACAATAAACGAGTCAAGCGGAGTAGCTATGATTACACATACAAGGAAACTTGATTTTCATAGAATTACAAAAGAAGAAATTGATAATTTGATGAGCACTTCGATGGAATTTCAATTTTTTACTGCACTATTCACCTTTTCATTTGGGGCATCTATATCTGCATATTTGTCTGGACTAATTAATACAGTTTCAATTGTAATATTTTTTTGTTTTTTAATACTCGGATTAATATTTCTTGTAGTGGCTATATATTTTTATTTTAAAATGAAAAAAGAAAAAGAAACATATTTTCAGAAAATTAGCACGGATAATATTAATTTAAATAATATAACAGTAGAAGATTTACAAAAAATGATAAATGATCTATTGAGTCAAATTGCGGATTTAGAAGGAAGAAGAAGTTAAAATAAATACATAAATCTAATTCAGAAAATGTGCCCTGAGAATGTAAAACCTTCAAATGATCTAGCCCCCGAAAACTGTACAGTTTTATTTATTTTGCAGGATTTTTAATCTCCTTTTGCGCTTCAGGTGTTGTCCAGCCATGAACAGTCTCAAATAATTTATCTTCATTTTCTAATTTTAATTCACGCAAGAGTTCAAAATCTATATCTTGTATATGGTTCTTCATATACCAATCTTGAAAACTGTTCTTATTGAAAGAATATGTCTTTCGCACGAAATAATTAAAACCAATCATTAAGAATCCGGCTATATAGCCTATTATTAAATATTGAAAATAAATACTCAGAAAGAAGAAAAAACATATTGTAACTAAAATAAGTATAAATGACATTCCAATTACTGGAGTCAAGAAGTATGAATCGAAAATAATATCTCTTTTCTTACTTCTCGTTCTGAAAGATTTTAACGCGCCAAACATTTCAAGCACTCTAGTAGCTGGGAGTGCTGTAAAAATGATTAGCATCAAGTGTCCAATAGTAAACAAAACTATTGCAAATCCTAGTAAAATTGTACCGGAAATAAAAATTAAAGACATGTTAACTAATTAACCTATTAAACACCTTGAGACTTTTTCCAATCATTTTGAAAATCCTTTAGCGCGGGAACAAAATGTTTTCTCCACGATTCATCCCCAAAATTATTTACGGCTTCCAACAAGGATTCCTCATCATCTTTATAGGAAATTAAAGCAATGGCGGTACTTCTAATTGCCTCTACAACTTTTTCATTCCCCTGATTGTGATGATACTCGCCAATAATGTTTGAGGCTTCCTCTATAGTATCTATAGAAAAAGGTAGAAATGATTCAGGAATATAATTTCCAAAAACTATAAATAGTTTCCCGTGTGCATATTCTACATATTTACCCCAAATTTGTATGATTTTATCAGCTTCTTCAAGAGTCATATTTATTTTATTTATTATTTTGAGATCACTTTACTATACATACTATCAATTATTTATATTTAAACAATAGTCAATTATTTTAATCTCGTAGTGAGGTATTCTATATATAAATCAAAAATTTGTTTTTATCAAAAAAGTTCGAATATCCTCCCATACAGCCCGCGAGTACAAAATAGCGCCCTTTGAGGCGCATATTTTGTTCGCGGAGGATGAGCGAGACGCCTGCGCGTCTCGCGGTGGGATTCGAAAGACGGAAGCATGTTGCTTTGCAACAGCTGAGTCGGGGTCGAGAGCACTTAGTGACTCGTGACCGAATCCCACATCCTCCGCAAAATATATATAGACAATTATAATTAAACGTGCTTTAATATAGAAAACAAATGGAGGGTACAAGATGTCCAATTTTGGTGCTGTCGACGATAGTGATTCTGTCACTAATGACCAAGTCGAGAGAATCGTAAG
>Ga0210006_1000728_pt1 | contig 24760 bp, 30 predicted proteins | sample CryGey02umfilter_2_FD_185452 | JGI IMG/M metagenome (GOLD analysis project Ga0210006, IMG submission 185452) | Groundwater microbial communities from aquifer in Utah, USA - Crystal Geyser 4/10/14 0.2 um filter (SPAdes) (version 3) | ecosystem: Environmental > Aquatic > Deep subsurface >... | reverse complement strand
AAGGAAAAATGACTAAAACAGCTTTATTTATTGTTGCCCAAAAGGGTTATCAACCAAGAGAATATGGTGTTCCAAAGAAAGTACTTGAAGATTCGGGGGTAGAAGTTATTACGGCTTCTAAGAAAATAGGAAAATGTGTTAGTTCTAATGAAACAATTACAGAAGCAACAATTTCTATTTCTGATGTGGATGTTTCTGATTATGATGCCATTGTTTTTATTGGTGGTCCAGGAGCGCCAGTTTATCAAAAGGATGTGGAAGCACATTTAACTGCTCAAGAAGCTATTAATCGTGGTAAGATATTAGCAGCAATTTGTATTGCTCCAACTATCTTAGCTTATGCTGATGTTTTAGAAGGAAAGAATGTTACAGTTTGGAATGAAGATAATAAGCAGGCAGAAGTGATGACTAAAAATGGCGCTAAGTTTGTAGATAAAGCTGTAGTTGTTGATGGCAAGATTATTACTGCAAATGGGCCTAAGGCAGCTGAAGAGTTTGCTAAAGAAATTTTGAAACAATTGAAGTAAAGATAAACGATGGCTGAAGTAAAAGTTTTAATTGAAGGTTATGCAAAAGAACGTGAAAATGGTTGGGTAGCTAGTTCTACAACTTGTTTAATTACATCTGAAGGAAAAAAGATAATCACGGACCCTGGTTGCAATCGTGAAAGACTGTTAGGTGCATTAATAAAAGAAAAGTTAACAACTAATGATATTGATTATGTGTTTTTATCTCATTGTCATCCAGACCATATTCTACTTGCGGGAATATTTGAAAAAGCAAAGTTCATTACTTTTGATACAAACTTGATGTACGATAAAGATTCTTTAACAGAGTTTGGGGAGCAAGTATTAGGAAGGGATATCAAAATTATTGAAACTCCTGGACATGTACTTGAACATCTTTCTCTTTTGGTTATTACTCCAAAAGGAAAAATAGCAATAGCTGGTGACGTTATCTGGTGGATTGATGGTGAAAAACAGAACTTTGATATTAATCAAAAAGACCACTCTCAAGCAAAAGGTATGAATATGAAAAAGCTAATAACAAGTAGGAAAAGATTGTTAGAGATTGCTGATTATATCATTCCAGGTCATGGAAGGATGTTTAAAGTTAATAAATAAGACATCAACACTTTTTGTATCTCTTCTCTTTTACAATAACTATTTAAATAAATAAAATATTCTTTTACTATAAAGAGGTGTATGATGTTAAAAAGGTATGATGTCCTTTGTATAGGTTCAGCTGTAGTTGACCACTTCTTAACTATTCAAGAAAGAATGGAAGATGTTAGATTGGGGGATAAGATTCTTGTTAAACACGTAGAAGTTCATTCTGGCGGTGGAGCAACCAACTCCGCTGCGGCTTTATCTAAGCTAGGGTTAAAAGTGAAGATGCTTACTAAAATGGGACAGGATAAAGAGGCAGATTTTATTGTTAAAGAGATGAAATCTTATCATGTTAAGAATATTTCCTTACATCATAGCAAAAAAGCTACTGACTTTTCTACTTTGATAAATTCTTCTAAAGAGAAAGATAGAATAATTTATGCTTACAAGGGTTCTTCAAATGACCTAACGATTCGTGATTTTAAGAAATCACAACTTAAAGCAAGATGGATTTACCTGGCCAGTTTAATGGGCAAGTCTTTACAAACTGCTAAGGAAATTGCTAAATTTGCCCGGGAAAAAAGAATTAACTTGTTATTTAATCCTTCTTTGTATCTTGCAGAAAAAGGTAAAACTTTTTTGCGAGAGATATTAAAGGCGACTACTATTTTAGTTCTTAACAAAGAAGAGGCTCAAGCTTTATTGAAAAGTAAATCTTCTGATTACAAATTATTGTTATTAAAATTACAGAAGTTAGGACCAGAAATAGTTGTAATTACTAATGGGGCTAAAGAATTGTATGCTTATCATCAAGGGGAAATTTATTCTGCATTACCTCCAAATGTTAAGGTAGTACATTCCGCTGGGTCGGGAGATTCTTTTACATCTGGATTGTTGGCAGGGATGATTAAAAAATATTCTTTTGAAGATTCTTTAAGATTAGGATTAGTAAATTCAATTTCAGTTATACAACACATTGGGACCAAGAATAAGCTCTTAACTGAAAAGGAGGCCAAGGAACTAATGAATAAATATAAAATTAAAGTTAAAAAAATACAGGTGAAATGATGTTAGCTAATACAAAAACGATTTTAGAAAAAGCACGAAAAGGAAATTATGCTGTTGGACATTTTAATATTAACAATATGGAAATCTTGCAGGGGGTTGTTCAAGCAGCCAATAATCTTAAGGCTCCAGTGATTGTAGCAACTTCGGAAGGTGCGATTGAATATGCAGGAATTAATTTTCTGCATGATTTAGTTAAGACTGCTTCTGAGTTAAGTAAAGTTCCGGTTGCCTTACATTTAGATCACGGCAAGAACTTTAAAATAATCAAACAATGTATTGATTTAGGATATTCTTCTGTAATGATTGATGCTTCACACGAAAATTTTGCTAAGAATATTCAATTAACAAAAAAAGTAGTTGAGATGGCTCACAAAAAAGGTATTTCTGTTGAGGCAGAACTTGGAACGATTGGTGGAAAAGAAGACTTGGTTCATTCTAAAGGAATAATTTATACCGATCCAAAAAAAGCCAAGGAATTTGTGCAAAAGGCAGGATGTGACTTTTTGGCTGTAGCTATAGGTACCTCTCATGGTGCTTATAAGTTTAAAGGAGATGCAAAACTTAAGATAGATATTCTGAGAAAAATAAAAATGGAAACAAAAATTCCTCTAGTTCTTCATGGTGCATCAGGTGTGCCAAAGGACGTAGTTCAGCTTGCTGAGAAATACGGAGCAAGGTTAGAGGGGGTTAAAGGAGTTCCCGATTCACAAATAAAACTGGCTGTAAAAAATGGAATTAACAAGATTAATACTGATACTGATCTCAGGATAGCTTTTGATGCTGCCGTGAGGAAAGCTTTAAAGGATAACCCTCAAGATTTTGATCCTCGGCATGTTCTAGGACCTGCAAGACAACTGATTACTAAAGTTGTTGAGCAAAGAATTAGGACATTTGGGAGTGTGAACAAAGCATGACAACAACAAAAAAGATTTACATCGGTTCTGACCACGCCGGATTTAAGCTAAAGAAACAAATAGAAAGATGGTTTAAGAAAAACCATGTTAATTATGAGGATCTTGGTAACTTAGTTCTTGATCAAAAAGATGATTATCCTGATTTTGCCGTAAAGGTAGCTAAAAGAGCCGTAAAGGAAAAAACTATTGGCATTTTACTTTGTGGTTCTGCACAAGGAATGTGTATTGCTGCTAATAAAATTAAGGGAGCAAGAGCAGTTGTACCATTTTCTTTAAAAGAAGCAAGGTTAGCTAAGGAACATAACAATGCTAATATTATTTGTCTTTCTGGATGGTATAGTCATCTACATAAAACGACTAGAATGTTAGAAGTGTTCTTAACAACACCTTTTAGTAAAGAAGAAAGACACGTTAGAAGATTAAAGAAGATTAAACAACTAGAGAAATAAATGTTAATGAAACAAAAAATCCTTCCCTCGATTATGGCCAGGAGTCAGAAAGAACTTAACGAAGATTTTGTTAAATTGAAGAGTGTTGTTAAGGAGTTACATCTTGATGTGGCTGATGGTAAGTTTGTTCAGAATACAACATTATGGTTTCCTTTTAAATTAAGCAAAAAATTTACTTACAATGCTCATTTAATGATTAAAGATCCGGAGAAATGGATCAAAGCACACTTTTCTCAAATCTGGTTATTTATTCCACATTTTGAAGAGATCAAAGATAAAGAAGGGTATATCTCCTGGATGAAGAAAGAAAGAAGGCAAGTTGCTTTTGCTTTAAAACCTGAAACTAAAGTTAAGGGGCTGGTTCCTTTTCTAAACAGAATAGATTATATTTTAGTTCTTACAGTTCATCCTGGATTTTATGGGGCAAAATATTTGCCAAAAGAATTGAAGAAAATTCAAGAAATTAAAAAGGTTAATCCCAAAATAAAAGTGATTGTTGATGGGGGCATGTGTCCAGAAACAATTAATCAAGCAAAACAAGCAGGAACAGATTATTTTGTTTCAGGGTCTTATACTACTAAATCAGATAATCCAAAAAAAGCAATTAAGACTTTGTTGGGAGCGATGAGAACATGAATCATGGACACTACCATCATTCTGGACGTTTACCCGAATTAATTCCTCCTAAGGTTAAGAGAAAGATTGGTCGAGGGATTATTATTACAGTAATCTTGATTCTTTTAACGTCAATGATACTACTTTTTTTTGGATTAAAAATGAATTTTTTGGTCGGCGAAGAATTAAAGATTAACATAAATCAACCACAATATCTTTATCAAACTCAATCAAATCAACTGGTTGAGATCAGTTTTGAGATCGGAACTAATAATTTTTTCCGTTGCGAAAGTCATTGTGAATATAAATTGGTAAATCTGTTTACATCAGAAATCGTTGCAACTGATAATTTTAATCTTGCTCATGGTGCTTCATACCAAAAAATGGTTTTTTTAAATAATAAATTTTTCGGAAACAAACTTTACCTTTACACGCTTAATGTAAATTGTAATAATCGTAAAAGTTTAATTTGCTTAACCGAAGAGATAAAAAAACATGATTCTGTTCTGTTTTTGGTGGAAACTAATTTGACCGCTAGTGAAATATCTTTAAGTGAAGAAATAAAAAATCAACTAACCAATAATTTACAGAAGTATTCTACGGCTATAGAAAAAATATCTTATCAGAAGGATATGTTTTCGGCTTTCTTCATTTATAGTATAGAGGCTGAAGAAATTTCTGCAAAGTTAGATCAAATTGAAGGGAGTCTTGTCTCTTTTGAAAACACGTTAAAAAGACAAATCTCATCTTGGGAAAATAGTGACTTTACTTCTTACTCAAAAATCGATCAGGTGGATGATATCTTGGTTTCTTTAGGCCAAACTCGTTATTATCTTGATGAGTTGTTTATATTAAGAAATAGTACCACCCAGGTCTTACAAAACATATCTCTTATTCAAGAACAAATCTTAATGGCTTATAACAATTCACCATTAATTGTTCAAAATTTAGAACGATTGCAACAATTACAACATCAGATGACAGTGGGTGGAAACTTCTCTGAAAGGAGCGTAAATGAAGAGATGCAAGAAATAAATATGGTTTTATCAAAGCTTGTGCAAGATTACCAAAATGATTTAAAGATGTTACATGACCAATATTCTTTTTTGATAAACATGAATTTTACAAATTATAATTGTTTATCCTTACAAGAAATTCAAGAACAAATTAAAATTTTAAACATCAGCAGCAATTCAAAAAATTTGGATCTTTTTATTTCTAAAAATTGTTTAATCAATAATAGTGAGATAATCTTCCCAAATTTAACGATTCCTGATCTTTCCTATGAAATTACAGAAAATAATCTGGCAGACGCTTTAAAATTGAACGAGCAACATAAACAATGTTGTGCATTTAATCAATGCAAAAATTATGGTGTTAGTCAAGATTATCCTACTTTGTTTATACATGGACATGCCTTTAATGAGGGCACTACTCCAGAAGCTTCCTTAGCAGCATTTGCTAAGATTCAGGAAGAGATGGTAAGTTATGGATATATCAATTTAGGGGACGTGAGTTTTGATCAATATTATGATGGTTTAGAACAATGTTCTTTTCCAACAACTATGCGGGCAACTTATTATTATATCCCTAGTTTTGGAGTGGGGAAATATAAAGTTACTGTTCAAAAATCTGAACGTATTGAGAATTATGCTTTAAGATTACGCGAGATGATTAAATTAATTAAAAAAAAGACTGGCCAACAAAAAATAAATTTAGTGGCGCATTCAATGGGTGGTTTAGTTGCTAGAGAATATTTAGACTTGTTTGGTACAGGAAGTGTTGATAAAGTAATCTTTGTTAATACCCCGCATCACGGAGTTAGTGGGAAAGTTGAGAAATATTGTTCAATCATTGGCGCTTCAAAAGAATGTGAAGACCTTAGTGCAGGAAGTATTTTCTTAAATAGAATTAATTCTAAACCAAATCCTTTTGGGGTAGAATTATATAATATTCGTAGCAAGGGGTGTTTGATGGATAATCAACAGGACGGTGATGGGATTGTTACTTTTGAAAGCGCCTACTTAAGTGGAGCAGAAGATTTTGTAATCTCTGGAAAATGTATTGATTCTTTACAAAGCAGCTTACATAGCGATGTGCTTGACCCAGAGATGTATCCTCAGGTAAGGGAATTAATCCTGGAAATTATTAATAAGAACAAAACTGGTGATCAGAAATGATTGATTTAACTCTGTTTCTAGCAGGGGTTTTTTTGTTAACATTTCTATTAGGGAGATTGTTTGAGAAAGTTCATATTCCTTGGGTGTTTTCTTCTTTAATCATTGGTTTGGGATTAGCAGCATACAATCCATTTAAAGAAATAACTACTTCTAGTTCATTTCAATTCTTAGCACAATTGGGAATGTATTTCATCTTATTTATTATTGGGTTTGAAATTAATTTAAGTGAGATTAGAAAAAGAGAAGGATTTATTATTAAAACAACGACTGCTATAATTCTATCTGAAGCGATTTTAGGAACATTTGTGGTTCATTATTTATTTTCTGTATCTTGGTTAGTATCATCATTAGTAGCTTTTTCTTTCGCTACAATTGGAGAAGCTGTTCTCTTACCAATATTAGACGAGTTTAACTTAACTAAGTCCAGTTTTGGTCAAACTATTTTAAGTATCGGAGTATTAGATGATATTTTTGAGATTGTAGTAATTATCTTTGCTACTGCAACTGTTGGACTGGCTAAAGGGCACGCTAGGTTAAGTATCTCTTTAACAATTGCTGTATTAGTTAGCTTGTTTGCTTTTGCATACTTCTTGACAAGATGGAAACATAAAGCAAATATTATGAAATTTGGTGGAGTAGAATCTTTTTTCTTGTTTGTTTTATTTTTTATTTTTGCCTTTGTGGGTATAGGAAAGTTTGCTGGTGCTGCGGCCCTTGGAGCGATATTAGCGGGGATGGCCTTAAAGAATTTTATTCCTCAAAAGAGGTTGAAACTGGTTGATTCTGAAATTAGAACTATGGCCTATGGTTTTTTTGCACCAATATTTTTCTTATCGGTAGGTTTGGAAACAGATATGGGTTATTTAATTCACGCACCATTACTAATCTTAATTGTTGTTTTAGTAACTTTGTTTGCTAAAATGGTGCCTAGTTATTTTATTGGTAGAAAAGAGTTAGGGAGCCACTCTTCGATAATTATGGGTATTGCTTTAACTGTTAAATTTAGTACCAGCATTGTTATTATCAAACTTTTAATGCAAAATGGAATTATCTCTTCTAATCTTTATTCTGTTTTGATTGGAGCAACAGTAATCTTTAGTATCTTGCCAGTTTTTGTTTTATCTGGTTTGTTAAGATGGTGGAAGTTTAATTATCACAGCAAAAAGTCCTTACGAGCAAATAAATCTTGATTCAACAAAATGTTTATTAATGTGAATCAATTATTGTATTTAATTAAAAAAGAGGAATATTAAGATGATGAGCAGTGTGAAGAATTTAGAGCTGATGTCTAACACTATTAGAGAAGATTTAATTAAAATGCTAACTGCGGCTGGTTCTGGTCATCCTGCTGGTTCTTTAGGCCTTACTGATATCTTTGTTGCACTTTATTTTAATATACTAAAGCACGACCATAAAAATCCAAATTGGGATAAAAGAGATCGGTTAATCCTTTCTAACGGACACGTTTGTCCAGTGCGTTATGCGGCTATGGCTAATGCCGGTTACTTTCCTAAAACAGAACTAGTGACATTAAGAAAATTAGGTTCTAGATTACAAGGTCATCCTTCAAGATTAGACCTACCCGGTTTAGAGTTATCTTCTGCTTCTCTTGGCCAAGGTTTAAGTGTGGCGGTTGGTATGGCTTTAGCGGCTAAATTGGATAAGAAAGACCATTATGTGTTTTGTGTAAGTTCTGATGGTGAGCATGATGAAGGAAGTACTTGGGAAGCAATTAACGCCGCCCATAAATATAAATTAAATAAATTGATTAACATTATTGACAGAAATAATATTCAAATTTCTGGATTTACACATGATATCTGGCCGATGGAACCGCTTAAAAATAAATATGAATCTTTTGGTTGGAAAGTTATTGAGATTAATGGTCATGATTTTAAACAGATTATTTCTGCAGTGCAGAAAGCCAAGGGGTCTAAAGATCAACCAATTTGTATTATTGCTTATATTATTCCAGGGAAAGGAGTATCTTTTATGGAAAATCAATTTAGTTGGCATGGCAAAACACCTAAACCAGAAGAAGCAGAAAAAGCATTACTTGAGATTAAGGAAGAACGAAAGAGGCTATTGAACAAAAGATGAGTGCAGAAAAATTAGACCAAAAATCTACTCGACAAGGATATGGGCAAGCTTTGTTAGAACTAGGAAAAGAGAACAAGAATGTTGTGGCATTATCTGCAGACCTTACGGAGTCAACGTGTGCTAATCATTTTGCCGAAAAGTATCCTCATAGATTCTTTCAATCTGGAGTGGCTGAACAGAATATGATAACTATGGCCACAGGACTAGCGTTGGAAGGCAAGGTTCCGTTTGCTTCAACTTTTGGTGTCTTTTTATTGAGAGCGTTAGATCAGATTAGGATAAGTGTTTGTTATAACCAAGCTAATGTTAAATTAGTGGCAACTCATTGTGGTTTAGCTACGGGAGAAGATGGGGCGACACATCAATCTTTAGAAGATGTTGGGGTATTGCGTTCTTTACCAAACTTAGTAATTATTGAACCCTGCGACTATAATCAGGCATTAGCGGCTACAAAAGCAGCTGCATCTTGGAAAGGTCCGGTGTATCTTCGTTTACATCGGATGAAATCAGAACAATTCACTAACGCTAAAGAAGAGTTTGTTATTGGTAAAGCCCAATTAATCGAAAAGGGAAGTAAAATCACAATTATTTCTTCTGGACCAATCCTTAACGAGGTAATTAAAGCTTGTGGAGGACTTAAATTTAAACCAGAGATCCTTAATTGTCCTACTATCAAGCCTTTAGATAATAAAACTATTTTAAATTCTGCAAAAAAAACGAATCAAGTTATTGTTGTACAAGATCATCAGATAAGTGGGGGATTAGGAAGTGCTGTTGCTGAATTATTATCTGAGAAGTATCCTTGCAAAGTTAAGATTATTGGTGTTAAAGATAGCTTTGCCGAATCTGGTAAGCCGGAAGAGTTGTGGGAGAAGTATGGTTTATCTGCTAAGACTATAAAAAAAGAGATCTTGGAGATGTCAATTGGTAAAAAGAAAGTTCAACGTTAATACTGAAAGTAAGGTTTTAGATTTAATAATTATTGGTGCAGGCATTGCTGGGTGTACTGCGGCAATATATGCTGCACGTAAAAAGATGAATTATGCGTTTATTTCTGAAATGTTTGGTGGGCAGTTTAATGAATCAGGAGAAGTTTTAAATTATCCGGGTATTGTGGAAACTACTGGTGCTGATTTCTCTAAGTTGATGGAAGAACAATTGAAGTTTAATGATGTTAAGTTGCAAACCGGTATGGTTGTTAATAAAATAATAAAAAAGGGAAAGAACTTTTTGGTTCAAACCGATAAAAAAGAATATTTAACTAAAACAATAATTATTGCTACTGGTTCTAAACCAAGAAGGTTAACTGTTCCAGGAGAGGAGAAATATCAAAAGATGGGCTTAACTTATTGTGCAATTTGTGACGGCCCTTTATTTAAAGGTAAAGATGTTGCTATTGTTGGTGGTGGGAATTCTGCATTAGAAGCAGTGGACTTTTTGGATAAAGTTGCGAGGAAAATCTATCTTATTAATATTAATGATAAGTTTAATGCTCATGAATATTTAGTTGAGAGAATTAAGAAAGAGAAGAAAATTATAATCCTCAATAATGCTGAAACCATAGCAATTGTTGGTGGAAAGTTTGTAACTGGATTAAAGTATGAGCAAAAAGGTAAAACTAAAGAGATAACTGTTTCTGGAGTATTTGTGGAGATTGGTAGAACAGCTAATACCGATTTTGTTAAAGGCCTAGTAGAAATTGATGAGCATGGACACATTAAGGTGGATTGTCAAACAAATTCATCTGTGCCTGGAATTTTTGCTGTAGGAGATTGTTCTTCAGTTCATGAATATCAATATATTATCTCGGCGGGCACGGGTTGTTTAGCATTATTAAAAGCAGCTAAATATCTGACTACTCTCTCTGGTGGAGGAAAGAAAAAATGAAAACGTTCTGGAAATGTAATGTTTGTGGAGATGTTCATTATGGTAATGCGGGACCGGATGTTTGTCCAACTTGTCAAGCAAAGAATGCATATCAAGAGATAGATAAAAAAGAAGCTAAGAAAGTAATGGCTTTTTGATTAGAGGCAGAATGGTTTTATCTCAGTTTGTTTATTATAACATTTTGGGTCTTCCATTAATAGCTTATGGTGGAATACTAACTTTAATATTTCTAATAATTACAGCTATTATGGGTTACTTAAACACAAAAGGAAAAAATACATTCTTTTGGCATAAAGTTTTTGCTGCTGCGGCTTTTATTTTTGCGTTGATTCATGGAACTTTGGGTTTGTTAGCGAATCTAAGATTTTGATTGTAGTATAACTATCTTGATTATCTTAGTACAAAATTGCCCAAAACTTTAAAAACAGCTAATAAACAAGTAAGGTATGGCAAAAAAAACTAAAGAAGAAGCTGTAGAAGCAGTTGAAATTGAAGATACTTCAGTTACTGAAACTTCTCCAGAAGATAAGACGGAAGATAAGAAAACTGCCAAAAAGAAACCTTTAATTAAGGCGATTTTGGCAGGTGAGAGAGTTATTACTGAAGCTAGTGATGAAGCTAGAGAATTATACAACCAATCTAGGTTTGGAACTTTAGCAGAGAACGGCAAAGTGGAACTTTCTTTGTTAGAATCATATTATTTAATGGAGAAAGGAAAGGTAGAACTTAAAAACGAATCCGGGAGAGCGTTATCATTTGAAGCTTTTCTCAAGAAAGCGCGTAAAGAAGAACCTCATTTTTGGGTAAGATATTGTGTTTTCAAAGATATGCGTAATCGGGGATACATTGTTAAGACTGCATTAAAGTTTGGTGCTGATTTCAGAGTCTATGATCGTGGTGTTAAACCGGGAGAAGATCATGCTCGTTGGATTATCTATCCTGTTAATGAAGGTTCAACCTTAACTTGGCATGAGTTTAGTGCTAAAAATAGAGTTGCTCATTCTACTAAGAAAAAACTTTTAATGGGTATTGTTGATGCAGAAGGAGACGTAACTTACTACGAAATCCGTTGGATGCGCCCTTAATTTTAGAAAAAAATAAGAAAGAAAAGTTTTTTAATCTTTTTTTTATATTAATTAATCAAACTTATCAAAATCGTCGTCTTCGAAGTCTTCGTCTTCATCATCAAAGTTATCTTCTTCTTCTTCATGTTTCTTTTTTTTGTTAGGTGCCATTTTAGTATCCCTCCTAATAGGCTTTAATATAACAATTAGGTTAAAATGATATAAAAGTGTTCGGTTGAGAGAGAAAACCTCTCTTTTCAAGATGGTTTATTTTTTAAACTCTCGATTTTTCCTTTTAAGAAAGAATTCGTCTAGGGGGAATTCTTTTTTGTCTAGGATTTCGTACAACAAACCAACCGGAGATTGAGTAATTACTTTATTGGTCGATAAAGGATAAATCTGTTGAATTTCTATTTCCCTGGAGAATTTAGTTTGGATTTGCGCTAAATATCGGTCCATTTGCGCTAGATCACGGAAAGCCATTATTAATACATGGCTGGCTTTTGAATCTAAAATCCGATAAGCGTTAATTACAGAAGGAATTTGTTTAATTCTGGTGGCAATCTCAATATCGCTATATTCCTCCCAAACTTCAGGGGTAAGTTTAATGACTAAGATAACCATTACTCCAATGCCCAATTTTTTTAAATCTAGGATTGGTTGATATCCTTTAATAATGCCGCTTTCTTCTAATTTATGACGAATTTTAAAAACTGCTTGTGGGGATATATTCATCTTTTCAGCAATCTCTTTATCTGGAATTTTTGCATGTTGAACAATACTTTTGAGAACTTCTTGATCGTTTTTAGTTAACTTTGGTAGATCTGGATTAGGCTTTTGCATTTTTCATATTCTAGTGAAATAAGTATTTAAACTTTATTCCTTTGGACAGAAATCCCACATGAACTTCCATAAAGTTCTATATCCCTCAGCTAGAATCTTACTTTTTAATACAAATAACAGCGGTTCTTCATAAAGTTGTCCGGGCTTAGCTCCAACAAAAGTGACCACATAATCACCAAATATATCTATCATTGTTGGACTAGAATAATTTTGAGGCAAGAATTTGTACGGTTTGCCCACTAAATTTAATATCTCTGGAGATTGTTTTTTAACTTCATAATCAAAAATATGGTAAAAATTTATTTTCAAGGCTTTTCGTTGTTTGTTAAAATGCTCAAGGTAATGTTTCAGACGTGGGTCTAACCACATTGCTTTGGCTCCCATAAAATAAACCGGCTGTTTTTCTTTTAGAATGAGGTAAAGATAATTCTTAACGCCTTCAATACCACGAAAAAGGTAAGCTTCAGCTTCTGGTTCTAAAGTCCCATATAACTTTTTCATTTCGGGCAAATATTTTTCTAAAGCTTCTTCTTTTTCTTTTATTATTTCCTTAAGTCTCTCTGGATCGATAGCCTTGAAGAATCGTTCCCCTTTGATAAATGTTTCAGAAACCAGTCCTTTTTCAGTAAGCTTATTCAAAGAGTCATAAACATTTCTTCTATGTACTCCCGATTTAATCGAAATTTTATTTGTATTGGCTTCTCCTAAACTTAAAAGCGCTTCATAAACCTTAGATTCGTTTAAGCTTAATCCGGTTTTTTGTAAAATCTCCTGATACATCCCTGATAGAGGGCACTTTTTATATTTAAACTTTTCTTTTGTGGGTGGTAAATACCACCAACAACGTTTATATAGTTTCTGTGTTCATTAATAGTTATTCAAGAGTGGTAACTCACTCTCGGATTAAAATTAATGAGAATAATTACAACATAACGATAATTATGAAGAGGATGATAAAAAAAATGGAAATTACAAAAAACAAACAAAGGGTAGAACTGGAGTATAGTACAACTCCTTTTTTATGTGAAGGGGAAGTTGAAGCTAGATATCTTAGCGGTGAAGATGAGATTTTTTATAATAGAAAGTTACAAGCGGTTGCAGCTTTAGATGTTAGCTTACTTATCTGGGGAGATGGACAATTAGATTTGCCGACAATACGAAATGATAAATTTGCCAATATTTATGTTTCTGAAGCTTTAAGTCCCGGAGGACATTGGAATGCTACGAAAAAGGAGGAACTCAGAAAAATAGGCGTTTCTCCTAGCGATAATCCTAATGCTTCTGGAAGAAATCACGATAATCTTTCTTTAGAAATTATCGCAAGAATGAAGGAAGCTTTACCAAATTATAGTTCATCTTTGGATGTGCGGATTCATTCAGCACAATTTTTGCATACGATTGGACTTAGTTATGAAACAGATCTTGCTAGATTTTACATTGATCAAATTGTTAATCGTGCATTAGAAGACGCAAGAAAATTGCTGTATGGTAATTAAAATGAAACTAACTCAAATAATCAGTACATTAACATTGGGAGCAGCGTTAGCATTAACTCCTGGAAAAGCAAGAGCAGATTTTTTTGATGGAATGAGAGGACCTAATGATGTACAGCTAGATCAGAGAGTTACATTTAGTCAAGGTAGTGATGTTATGTATACTTTGTTGCCGAAGACCTTTATTGATATTGGAGATAAAGGAAATGGGATATTTGCAGTTACTCCTTTAAGTTATTCTCCAGGAAAGAAGCTAAATGCGGGGGTGGGGGTTGGAGGATTTCTTAATCTGGGAAAAGTTGGGTTATTAGGAGTTCTTCCTGTGGTGTATTCTGCTGGGGGAGAAGTGACAAATATAAATCCAACTTTGTATGCTACAATAACAGCGGGGAACTTTCTTTTTGACCCCAGGGTGAGTTACTTAGCCAGTATTAACGGAGATACTACTCAGCACAATCTTAGTTTTGGTGTCACCGCGGGATATAAAATTGATAATGTTATTCTTGGGTTTGATGTAAGTACTGGGTTTGACCCAAAGGGTCCGGATACAGAACAACTTAGACAAAATCTTAATTATCAAGGAATTATAAGAGTTGATTTGGATCCTCAACACCATAACTGGGTGCAGGCTTATCTTGGAAAAGATTCTGTTGGAATTGGATTTAGAGCTAATTTTGATTGGAGATAATTTTTTGTTTTTCTTTATTCTTCTTTGTTTTTCTTACTTTAAGTATTCTACCTTACAGGCTAGAAAACTATTTAAACAAACTTCAATAAGGATAGTGGATGCAAGATCAAGATAAAATTTTATATTTTCTTCGGGCAAGTGGGCCGACTACTCCTACTGCTGTAGCTAAAAATATACGTACAGAAGTTCTTTTAGCTTCGGCATTACTTTCAGACCTTTCTTCTCAAGGCAAGGTTAAGATTTCTAAACTAAAGATTGGTGGTGGATCTCCATTATATTATTTGCCGGGGCATGAAAGTCAGTTATTTAAGTTTGCAGAAGGAAACGTTAATCATAAAGATTACCAAGTCCTCTTGGTTTTAAAAGAAAGAAAGCTGCTGAGGGAGAGAGATTTAGATTTGTTAGCTAGGGTGGCCTTAAGGCATTTACAAGATTTTGCAATTCCTTTAAATGTAAATTTTCAAGGCACTGTTGAATTATTTTGGAAATGGTATTTAATAAACAATGAAGAAGCTAATCAATTGATTGGAAGGGCTCTGGTACCCCAACAAGAAACCAAGAAGGTTATAGAAGAGATCTCTGAAACTAAAGAAGAATTAAAAGAACCAGTTGAAGAAAGGGTCGAGATTGTAGTTGAATCGGAATTGGTTAAAGATAATATTGAGCACAATGTTGATAATAATGTTAAAACTATTACTACAACTAATCTTGGAGAATTAGGGGTAAAGGAACCATTACATCTCGCTGACAATCTTGCTGAATTAGAAACTGAGACTGAGCAAGATAATGAAAAACAAGATAACAAAGAACAAGATAACGAGGAGCAAATAAAAGAAATTAAGAAGGTCAAGGAAGAACAGAAAAAATTAGAATCTCCTGCTGTTAAGAAATCATTTTTTGATAAAGTAAAAGAGAAGGTAGTCAAGAAAAGAAAACCAATTGAAGACGAGTTTCTACCACATGTAGAGAAATATTTTAAAAAAATAAACATCTCTATTGACCAAACAGAAATAGTACGTAAGAATTCTGAAATGAATTTTATTGTTAAAGTTCCTTCTGCTGTTGGAAAGATTACATATTTTTGTAAAGCAAAAAGCAAAAATAAATGTGACGAGAAGGATTTATCTACTGCATATATGGAAGCCCAGATCAAGAAGTTGCCTTTACTTTTACTTTATAGCAACGAAATAACTAAAAAGATGGAAGACATGTTGAGTTCTGATGCTTTTGAGAACGCGGTTATTAAAAAGATAGATTAAAATGGGATTACAATTTAAGGAATTAGTTGTTAAAGAAGAACTTGAAATTAAGGATTTAAAGGATAAGATTCTGGCGGTTGATTCTATGAATCTGTTATACCAATTTTTAACAACTATCAGATCAATGGACGGTTCTGCTTTAACTGATTCTAAAGGTAGAGTGACTTCACATCTAATCGGTTTATTTAGCAGGACAACTTCTTTGATGGAACAAGGACTTAAGTTAGTTTTTGTTTTTGATGGTAAAGCTCCAGCGATAAAACAAAAGACCTGGGAAAAAAGAACAAAAATTAAAACAGAAGCTACTGCGTTGTTTAAGAAAGCTGAAGAAGAAGGAGAGGTAGAAGAGATGCGTAAATTTGCTTCTAGAACATCTGTATTGGATAAAGAAATGATTGCCGATGCTAAAGAAGTTATTCGGGCTCTAGGTTTACCTATTGTACAGGCTCCTTCTGAAGGGGAAGCACAAACTGCTTATATGGTAAAGAAAGGAGATTGTTTTGCTTCTGTTTCTCAGGATTATGATAATTTGATTTTTGGATGTCCAACTTTAGTACGTAATTTATCTATTGAAGGTAAGCGTAAAAAAGCAGGGAAGTTTGCTTTTGAAAAAGTGAAACCAGAAATGATCAAACTGAAGGATGTTCTCACTAATCTTGATCTGACCTTAGATCAATTAATAGTTTTAGCAATTTTAGTGGGCACGGATTATAATCCTGGTGGAGTTAAAGGGATTGGGCCAAAGACAGGATTGAAGTTAGTCAAGGAATATGGAGACAACTTTGAGAGAATATTTGATGAAGCTAAATGGAAAGAACATTATCCAGATTTAAATTGGCAAGAGGTTTTTGATACTATCAAAAACATTCCTGTTAGTGATGATTATGAGTTAGAATGGAAAGCTATTGATGATAAAAAATTATATCATCTACTCGTTGAAGAACACGATTTTAGTGAAGAACGTGTCAGAAGCAAAGTTGAAAAATTAAGAGAACAAAAAGAGAAAAGTGCCCAAAAAGGATTGGGGAGTTTTTTTTGATTTAATTTTTATTTTGTTTAGAACCCTTCTTCAAAATGGTCATGGTCGGGGTTCCATTGAATCCAAGAGTAACCCCTTTTCGTCTTTTTCCAATTATTCACGCCAATCTCTTTTAACATCTCATAAATTTTATGTTTGCCTTGAGCTGGGTCTTCAATCTCTCCTTTGAATTCTACTTCTACAAAGAATCCCAATTCATCCACTTGATCACAATCAAATTGAAATTCTTTATATTTATAACTCATTCTGTGTTTACTAATTACAGAGGTTTGTTTAAAGCCTAGTGCATTGATTATTTTTAAAGCAGCTTCTTTATCACCAATAAATGTTTCAATTTCATCAGCGTATAATGATCTATTTGTTTCTGGATCACGATGCCAAAGTTTATAGCAAATTTCATTACCTTTTTCAGAGACGCGAATTCTAAACCATTCATCTGCATCTTTAGTTGAATCTTGTGGATTGTCATAAATGAATGTTTTGTGTGGCGGGTCAAAATAGTAATCCGTGTGAGAACTTTCTTTGACTAATTGGGCATTGTCCTTTAACCAATCTAATAATTTTTGTGGTTGTTCTAATTTTAATTTAACTTCAATTTCTATAAATTTCATCTTGACAAGCATTCCGGGAAGTATGTATATTTAAATTCTTTTAAGATTATTGACAATTGATGAGATCTGAGCTCATCTTTTAAAATCGCGCGAATTTCCATCAAAATGCTGTTTAATTCATCACTTGTCTTTAACCGGATCTCAAATTGCAAATCCTGCTGACCAATAGTCTTGTAATAATAAGTCATATTAGGATTGTTTAAGATATAATACTGTAATCTTTTTTGAACACTTTGATTATTTTGGTTCAGTTTAAGCATTACAAAATACCAACTATATCCGATAGACTTGCTTCCAGACCAAGCACTGGGGCGGTATTTAATAATGACTTTATTCTTTTCTAATTTTTTAAGATGATGACTAACTAATTCTCTAGATATTCCAATGGTTTTAGCCATATCTGTTGTCGGCATTCTTGCGTGATGCGATAATAGTTTTAGAATATGTAAATCTATTTCTGAAACTGAGATTGGATCAGAACTTTTTTGAAGGTTTATCTCTTGTTCCTTAATTTTTAATGGAGCGTAAAAGAAAGGTAAAGGTATGGGTTGTTCCATTTCCACGAAATTTAAAGTATAAGAATCGATGTGGCTTTTGAACTGCTGTTCTAATTCTTTCATTACAGAATTTGCTTCGATATAATTGCGTACAAATATCTTTAAAATTAAATCATGGTTGCCAATGCATTTTAACACCTGAGCAATATTAGCATGAGACACCATTGCCTTGATTATTTCTTCTTCAATCTGGTTATTAATATTTCTTAACTTTATATTAACCAAATAAATTTCCCAATTTAGCCTGTTAACATCCAAGACCGTATTAAAACGAATCAGTATTTTATTATCAAGCATCCTTTTTATTCTATAATTGACCACTTCTTTACTTAATCCAGTTCGTTTGCCAATAATGGAAAAAGGTGTTCTAGCATTATTAAACAATTCCATTAAAATCTTACGGTCTTTTATAGATAAGATATTTAATGGAATTTCATATTTTGTACTCATAATTTCATTTAAGTAAGGAATAATATTTAAATGTTTACATAAGATAAAAAATAACGTAATAAATTTTATATTTCTTCTTTTGACTTACTTTCTGATTACAAACAAGGGGGAAGAAAATGCAATTAACAGAAATAACTGAGGCATTGGAAAGAGAGGGGTTTCAGGAAGAACCGACGAGAAAAATAGTGTTTAATGACATCAGTAGGGCTCATGATTCGCGTTGGCATCGATACACTACCAATAGGGATGATATCGCTGGGACTTATTTTTTCCTGAAAGGTCCGAGAGATATGGTGTCTTTTGTAGCAATAACCTTGCCCGATGTAATTCAATTTTTGTATCTTGATGCTGCTAAAAAAGTGGAACGGGATAGCACTGTACCCTACGATCCCAGTAACGAACTACCTTTAAGGAGAACTTCTCTTGTAACTTCTTGTAAGGTAATTTACGAAACTCTTTTTGATGGATTTGATAATTATCTTGAACATTGTGGGGTTAATCCTACTATAAATACTATTAATGGTAATCTTAGAGATTTTAAACTGGATTTTTTTATGATGGGACATCCAGGAGATGAAAAAACACTTGGTGATAATTTTAGGTTGGCTTTGCTATCGCGACATCTTTTGGATGTTGATAGTTACATGAACTTTGTTAGAAGATTGCCAGAAGTTATTAATAAAATAAACGATTCTAAAAAATTTTTTAGCGATCTAGTTGATGGTACGGCAAGGCATGCTAAGACCATGTCTGATTTCTATCAATTTATGGGGAAAGGCAGGTTTTAGTTTTTTTTATTAGCATACCCTTTACTTACTTTTTCACTCCAAAAGCTTGGTAAGCTATTAGTGATGAATCCTAAAAATTCATCAGAGAAGATATAAGTTATTCCAACAGTATCTTTTAATTTGCTGAACTCTTCATCTACTCCTTCATAAATATCTCGAATCTTTTTTCTTTCGAAATCTTTTTGTAATAAACTACTTGGTTTAAGAATTAAATAATCAGCTTGCCTAATGGCGTTTACTTCTAGATTGGCAGAGTTTTGAGTAATAAAAATGACACTTAAATCTTTATGTCTAGCAATAAGAAGAATTTCTGAAAGAATTTTGTTAGCGTTTGTCATCGCTTTTCGCGAGGAAAATTCTATGCCTCCTTCATCAATTAAGATAACTGAATTATTTTCAAGGTCATTGATGTTGATAATGACCTTAATCCATCTGGGTAAGGATTCCTCTTTGAATCCTAAGGCATAAATATTCTTATTGGTTTTGGCTTTATAATTTTCTAACAAGCGCATGCCAATAGCACTTTTTCCCGTACCTCTTGCTCCTAAGATTAACCCAATAGTACTTTTGTTTTTGTAAAGTTTTTCTTCAAATCGATTGATATCTCCTTTTTTAGCCTTAATTAATTTTAAGGAATCATATTTTGCTGAACTATTATCTCTTTTCAGTTCTCTAACCTTATCTTTAGTTGCAGCTTTTTCTTTTTTGATGAGTTGTATCAATTTTTGAAATAACCAAGCTAGAGCTTTAAATGGATAATAAAATATTGATTTTAAGATGAATAATAATACCTTACCTAATTTTTTCTTATTTCTCTTTTTCATCAAGTAAATTATTCTTTTGGGTATTTTAAATCTTTGCAATAAATTATAAAACTTTTTGAAATAAGAGTATTGTACCAAAATAATGAACAATAGATTTATAAAACTAAAATTCTTATCTTAAATAGATGTTAGCAGCAGAGACAGAGTTAAAGAACGCTGAAAAGGTTAAAAATTTTCTCATTCAAAAAGGACTTTTAGAAACAAATCACCTTGCTGTCAAGGAGTTAGGGTTAATTTATTTCCCTATAAACAAAAAAAGTAAAGTTCCTGGTGCCAAGGTTGTTGATACTAAATTTTCATTTCCAAAGAAAAAGTTAGTTCCAAAGGTAGAAAATTTGCTTAAAGATAAATTATCTAACAAGGAGATAAGGTTGATTCCGCGATCTCAGGAGATTGTTGGGAAAATAATGATCTTAGAAGTTCCTGAAGAGTTAAAGAGTAAAGAAAGAGTTATTGCAGAAGCATACCTACAAATTAATGAACATGTAGAAACTGTGGTTAGTAAAGAACAATTTCATGAAGGAGAGTATAGATTAAGGAAAGTCAAGTTTCTGGCTGGTAAGAAGACCAAAGAGACGATTCATTATGAGAATGGTGTTAAAATTAGGTTAGATTTAGAAAAGACTTATTTTTCTGCTCGTTCTGGAAATGAAAGGTTGAGAATTGCTAGGTTGGTTAAACCAGGAGAAGAGGTTTTAGTTATGTTTTCCGGAGCAGCCCCCTATCCTCTTGTTATTGCTAAGAACTCAAAGGCCAAGGTAGTTTATGGAGTAGAAATGAATCCGTTATCTCACCAGTATGCTTTAGAGAATGTTAAATTAAATAATTTGGATAATAGGGTCGCTATTTTTGAAGGGGATGTAAGAACAATAGTTCCAAAGATTAAGAAAACTTTTGATCGTATCGTTATGCCCTTGCCTAAAACGGGGCAACAATTTTTATCTTTGGCATTGAAAAAAATTAAAATTGGGGGCATAATCCATTATTATTCTTTTCTGAGCGAAGAGGAAATGGAACAAGAAGCTAAAATAGTTAGGGATATTTGTAAAGAAGAAGGAAACCAGATAAGGATTGTTAAAAAAGTAAGGTGTGGTCAATTCTCACCAAGAATTTTTAGAATTTGTTTTGATATCAAGGTTTTAAAGTAAATAAAAAAAGAATAAATAAAAAATAGTTGATCTATTGCTCAACTTCTTGAGTATCTTCTTCTTCAACGTTTTCTTCTTGATACTCTTCTTTTGGTTGACTTTTCTTACCTTCTCTTGCTTCTGCAGGCAAGTCGGTTCTATCTGAAGCTTTTGTTAACAAAGCTACCTGATCTGCTTTAAGGCCTTTATCTCCTTCAACAGCTTCAAAAGTCACTTTATCGTTGTCTCTCAAAAAAGTACCTTGCTTTAATGCAGTGAAATGCACAAAGTAGTCTTTTCCATCATCGCCGGTTATGAAACCGAATCCTTTTCTCCTGTTAAAAAACTTTACAGTTCCTTCCATTTTTTCCTCCGACTAAAATATTACCAAGAAACAAGTGTCCTTTTCATATTCTAGCAAACTCAACTTTTTATGCGGAATGGAGGGTGATTTTATAAAGATTCCCATAAATTTATATTATATCAAAGGTTCTTTTGACCAATTGAAAGTGTGGAAAGCGTGATGATTAGGTGAACACCATAGGTGCAATACCTTACGGAAGTAACTGATGAGCGCCCATAAACTGAAGATGACAACTGTTTTTGTAATTCATGGTATTTCTGGAAGTTCCCAAGAGAATTGGTTTCCTTGGTTAAAGGAGAGGTTGGAGTCTTTTGGAGTAAAGGTTATTGTTCTTAATTTTCCAGATGCTGATAATCCAAAGCTGGGAGAATGGTTAGATTATTTTAAACAATATGCTTCTGAATTGGATGAAGATAGTATTGTTATTGGTCATAGTTTAGGTGTACCATTTTTATTGTCTGTTTTAGAAAAACAAAAAGTTAAAGCGGCATTTTTTGTAGCTGGATTTTGTTCCTTACCCGATAATGGGTTTAAAGACAAGATGAAAACCTTTGTTAAACCATTTAATTGGCAGAAGATCAAAGATAATAGTGAGGATTTTTTTGTTTATCATTCAGACAATGACCCATATCTTCCTTTAAGTTTGGGAAGAGAGTTAGCTGAGAAGGTTGGAAGTAAAGTGATTTTGGTTAAAGGGGCGGGGCATTTTAATATTGCGGCGGGTTACGATAAATTTGAATTGTTGTTAAAGAAGATAAAAGAATGGTTGTAATCACTTTTTAGACTCTTGTAAAAGTTCTTTAAACATCTTATAATATAGTTCTAATTCTTCTTTACATATTTCTAAAGAAAGAATATTATGTTTTTCTTCTAATTTTTCTTCTACACGATCAATAGCATATTGAAAATTACTTTCTCTTTTTCCTTGCAACTTTAAGAATGCAAATAAACCAGTTGGATGAATAAATCTATAGCAGTCAGCGTTGGCACAGATCTCTGCTTCTTTGCAAATCCATTCCTTTTTACCATGATGGCCTTCAACGCAATTAATAATCTGATTCTTTAAATCATCACTTAAATTAAACTGGTTCAGAAAATTTTTTGTTGCTTTTGCACTACGTTCAACATGTTCTTCTACTTTGCCTTTTTTTCTACACTCACCCAATTTGATGTCCATTAACAATGTACCTAAAAGAACAATGTCTTTGTTTGCTCCCAATCTTGTTGCTAATTCTTGTCCTTTTTTGTTTGATAGTTCTAAATGTTCAAGAATTGGGGTGCCGTTAAGTTCAGTTTCTTCTAAAGCCCATTCTTTGGCTTTAAGAATTATTTCTTGCATCTTTTAACCAAAGAACTTTTTATCTTGTTCTTCTTCTTCTTCACGGCGGACTTTTTCTATTGCTAAAAGAAAATCTTCTTGACCAATGTGGTCTCTATTCTCTCTAATAGCAAAGTACCCTGCTTCCGTGCAAACTGCTCGAATCTCAGCACCAGTAAAGTCAACCATTTCTGAGATTAACTCTTTAAGTTTAACATTTTTTAGATTCATCCCTTTAGTATGGACTTTAAGAATTTCTAATCTTCCTTCTTCGTTAGGTAGGCCAACTTCAATTAATCTATCTAACCTTCCGGGCCGGATAATTGCTCGGTCTAAGATTGGTAACATATTTGTTGCACCAATGACTTTAACATTATCTAAACACTTAAATCCATCTAACTCCGCTAAAAGTTGCATGAATGTTCTGTTAACTTCTCTTTCTCCAGAGGTACCTGTTTCCATTCTTGTAGCGGCAAGAGCATCAATCTCATCAATAAAAACAATAGCTGGAGCTTTTCTTCTAGCTAACGCAAAGATCTCCTTAACTAATTTAGCTCCTTCTCCAATGAACTTTTGTACTAATTCAGAACCGACAACTTCAATAAAAGTCGCGTCAGTACTTCTAGCTACTGCTTTAGCTAGTAAAGTTTTACCTGTTCCAGGTGGGCCATACAATAAAACTCCTTTTGGTGGTTGAATCCCAATCTTCTTGAAAAGTTCTGGATGTTTTAAAGGTAGTTCGATAACTTCTTTAATCTCGTTGATCTCTTCACCTAAACCACCAATATCTTTCCAACTTTCATTGGGTTTTTCGATAATAACGTATTTCTCGACTTCTAATCCTTCTCCTAAATCAACTTTTTGAACAACATTTAATGATTTTTGATCTACTAGAACAGTATCACCATTGCTAACATTCTTAACATCATCAACAATATAACAATAGAACTTATTGCCATTAGGTAATTTAATTACCGCTTTATTTTTATCGACTATAGTTACAATATCGGCAACTAATAAAGCTGGTTTTCTTAAATTATTAAGTTCAGCACTGGTTTTATTGAATAATTCTCTTAACATAGCACTTTCTTCTTCTACTCTACGTAAATTTCTGCTTAAAACTTTATTTTCTTCTTCTAGTTTCTGCACATTTTCTGTTGCTGTTGGTGTAGTTGTATTGTTAGTATTATCTAAATCAACAGTTTCTGAATAAACCACTTTCTTATTATTATCTTTAGCCATGTTAGGACTCTATATTTTAAAGTGTATATATAAAGTTTATGGGGTATCAGGATGACTATTTTTTAATAAGCAGTTGTTCTAGTTAAATGATATGATTGAGTTTCTGGAATAAAATTTCCAGCTAACCACAAATAATCATTTATTTCCATAGAAGTTTTTCCGCTAATTCTACTCATTAATTCGACAGCCCAGATTGTGTTAGCCCTAATTTCTACTTCTTCTTTGCTTCCGCTAGGAAGTTCTTTACCATTAGTGATGATATTTTCTAATTTTGGAGAGTATTCAAAAACGTGATTGAACCTTAAAACCATCGGAAGAATATAATCAGCACAAGCAGTAAGTCTATTCATATTACTAAAACCCAACAAATATCCTAAATCCGAAGAAAGAAGCTGGGCTCTTTTATTAAAAGTAATGATTTCTCCGTTATACTCACTTTCATCTTTAAAAGAAGGCATTCTTAAAACTAAGCAATCTACAAACTTTAATGCATCAAAATTACATTTATAAATAAATTTGGTGTAGTCTTTAATCGAACCACCTAACTCTCTTAATATTGTAAGCCTTCTTTCAAATAAAGGAATGGTTGTATTTCCTTCTAATATCTGTTCTAAATCATCTTCACTTATTTCTGAAAGATAATCCGGATTTAGAATTGGTTTGCCTTGGTCAAACGCAGTTTTAATGGAGTTAATCATTGACCAAGTTCCACGGTCATAACCAGAACTCTATTTTGGATGTCCCCAATAAGAAAAACTAATAGAATTAAAA
>Ga0210006_1000724_pt1 | contig 24965 bp, 24 predicted proteins | sample CryGey02umfilter_2_FD_185452 | JGI IMG/M metagenome (GOLD analysis project Ga0210006, IMG submission 185452) | Groundwater microbial communities from aquifer in Utah, USA - Crystal Geyser 4/10/14 0.2 um filter (SPAdes) (version 3) | ecosystem: Environmental > Aquatic > Deep subsurface >... | reverse complement strand
TTTTTTCAAAGGATTTTAAAGCATTGACAGGCTTATTTTTTCCCTGCATACTCTTGACGCTGACTCGTTCTGGAAGAACGGGTCGATTTTTTGCCAATTTTTACCAATTATTAAGCATATATTATGGCCTCTCCGATTACGCAGGCGATGAAACAAATCGCTGACGAAAAGGGCATTGCCTACGAGTCAGTCCTTGAGACGGTGGCAACCGCGCTTGCGGCTGCCTACCGAAAAGATTTTGGAAATAAAAACCAGAACATTAGAGTCGAATTCGATCCTGAAAAATACGACGGGCATACCGGCGGCATTCGAGTATTTGACGTGAAGTCCGTCGTCGAAGACATGGAACTCGACGAGAATTATTTTGAACGATTGGAAGCGTCCACGGCTCCGAAACAAGATAAGGAAAGACCCAGGGGAAAACCGGAAGAAAAAAAGCCGGAACCGGAAGAAAAAAAAGAAGATGAGCTTGCGGAAGGCGAAGAAGAGTTTAAATTCAATCCGAAAACAATGATCATGCTTTCGGATGCGCGCGATTTGAAACCGGATGTGCAAATTGATGAAGAGATTCGCGTTGAGCTTCACGTGCCGGCCGCTTTTGGTCGTATGGCAGCTCAAACGGCTAAACAAGTTATTCTGCAAAAATTACGTGAAGCGGAACGCAGCGTAATCTTCGGAGACTTCAAAGGGCGCGAAGGAGAACTTATGAACGTAATTGTTCAGCGTCGAGAAGGCCGTGTTGTGCTCATTGATCTTGGGCGTGCAACAGGCATTCTTCTTCCAGAAGACCAAATTGAAAGCGAAAGATACTATCCGGGAACGCGAATAAAAGCCGTGCTTCATCAAGTTGAAATGACTCCGCGCGGTCCGGAAATTCGTCTTTCACGCACAAGCAAACAACTCGTTATTGCCTTGTTCGCACAAGAAATTCCAGAAATTGAAAATGGAATTGTGGAAATTCGTGAAATCGCTAGTGAACCAGGTAGTCGTACAAAAGTTGCCGTTGCAACAGCGGATGACTCCATTGATCCGATTGGTTCCTGTATTGGGCAGCGCGGAACACGTATTCAAACGATTATTCGAGAACTCGGTGGAGAAAAAGTTGATGTGATTGAGTGGTATGAGGATCCGGCAGAATTTATTCGCGCGGCCTTGTCGCCGGCAAAAGTGTCTGCTGTAGAGCTTGACGAAGCTGCGCATCTCGCGACGGTAAAGGTTGCAGCTGACCAGCTCTCTCTCGCCATCGGAAAGGGCGGACAAAATGTTCGTCTCGCTGCCAAATTAACGAACTGGAAAATAACCGTTGTTGAAGAAGACGGACGCGTGGTAGGGGACTCAGAAAGTATGGAATTCGACCTTTCGGAAGCCGTAGAATCGGATGAGGATGTGCCTGAATCCGCGGAAGAGTCTCAGCGCAAAGCAGAAAAGCGAGCTGAAGAACCGCTTGAAGGTGCTGCCACGGCAACCGCCATTGCTGCTGAAAACGCGCCGGAGGGAGAAGAAAAAAAAGAGGAAAAGACAGAAGAGGTAGAAAAAGAAGATGAGCTAAAAGAGGAAACTCCCTCGGTAACAGAATAGCCTTGTATGATTGGACAAATCTTTCAAACCCTTTTCATTCAGCCGATTCTCAACCTGCTGGTTTGGTTGTATCTGTATGTCCCGGGACAAGACATCGGTATCGCCATCATTCTTCTCACGATCGTCATAAAACTCTTGCTGTATCCGCTTACGCATTTGCAGATTAAGCAGCAGCAAGCCATGCAAGAGCTTCAGCCGAAAATTGAGGAAGTCCGCAAGACATTTAAAGATGATAAAGAGGCTCAGGCGAGCGAGCTTATGAAGCTGTATCAGAAGGAAAAGGTAAACCCGGCTTCCTCCTGTCTTCCATTGCTTGTGCAGCTTCCGGTGTTCATCGGACTATATCGAGCCCTTTCTGTTGGATTGAGCTCGAAGAGCTTGAATCTTCTCTATCCATTTGTTGCAAATCCGGGTCTCGTTGACCCAACATTCTTAGGCTTTTTTGATCTGACAAAGCCAAACTATGTTTTGGCTATTCTTGCCGCGCTCATTCAATTCGTTCAAACCAAGCAAATTCTAAAACCGCCGGCAGCAACGATTGCGCCACTCCCGCCGGAAGTGCAGGGGAGTAAAGGTGCGAAGGATGAAGGAATGGCGGCATCCATGAATAAGCAGATGACCTATGTTATGCCGCTCGTAACGGCGGTTATCGGATTTTCTCTTCCAGGAGGTCTTACGCTTTACTGGTTGGTGATGAGCTTGCTTACGTTGGTTCAGCAAACATTTGTTTTGCGAAAACAACCGCCGAAGCTCGCACCTCAGCTGTCCGGAGGCGACTCATCTACGCCAAAAGCCTAACTCCCTTGACATAAACATTGTTCAAAGCGCTTCATTCCGCTACAGTCACGCAAATCATTTTTCCCGTATGAAACGAAAAAAGAAGTCCATCAATCTCTCGAGAGCCGCTATTCGCAATCGCCTTATTTGGCTGATTCTCTTGTTTGTCGTAGCAGGTTCCGTTGCCTATCCCAATCCGACAAACTGGCTTATAGAAAAAACATCCTCCATTGTAGGATTTAACATCCCAAAAATTGAACGTCCCTTCGTGCTCGGACTGGACTTGCAGGGTGGAACACATCTTGAATATGAAGCCGATGTTTCCAAAGTCGCTGTCGCTGATCGCGAAGACGCTTTAACAGGTGTACGCGACGTCATCGAACGCCGCGTAAATTCGCTTGGTGTTTCCGAACCGCTTGTACAGACAACGCAAGCAGGCGACTCATGGCGTGTAACCGTTGAGTTGGCAGGTATTCGCGATGTAAATCAAGCCGTCAAGCTTATCGGAGAAACGCCTATTCTGGAGTTCAAAGAACAGAATCCTACGCAAAGCCGTAATCTGACGCCAGAGGAACAGACGCAAAAGGTAAAGAAGAATGCGGAAGAACAAACCAAAGCAGAAGACTTGCTGAAACAGGCGCAAGCGGACGGAGCGGATTCTGCCGCTTTAGCAAAAGCAAATACGGATAATGCCGCGTTGAAAGACGCATCGGGAGACACGGGTTTTATCAAAGGAGATGTTCAATATAAAAACTTACTCGACACGCTGCGCACCGTCCCGGCGGGAACGGTTTTCGACCAAGTTATTGAAGAGCCGTCTTATTACACGGTTGCAAAAGTCGAAGAGGTTACAGACGTGGGAGAACAAGTACATGCACAGCATCTTCTTGTTTCATATCAAGGCGCTTCGCAGAGTACGTCCAGCCGCACGAAGGACGAGGCCAAGGCATTGATCGAAGATTATAAAAAACAAGTTACTCCAAAAAACTTTGATCAGTTCGTACGCGATCACTCAGATGAGCCCGGTGCAAAAACCAGTGGCGGTGATCTAGGCTTCTTTTCCAAAGGCGACATGGTGCAAGCCTTTGAAGATATAGTCTTTTCGCAGGAAACGGGAACAATCTCGGATATTGTTGAAACCCCATTCGGTTACCATTTGATTTATAAGATCGATATGCGTCCTGATAAAGATCTTCGCCTCCGCCTTATCCAAGTGAAGAAAACGGTAGATGCAGACATCGTGCCTCCTCAGGATCCTTGGAAATTGACTGATTTAACAGGAAAGCAGCTTAGCTCCGCGCGAGTTGAATTTGATCAAAACACCGGTGCGACTCAGGTTTCGCTTCAATTCGACAAAGAAGGTTCCGATCTTTTTGCTGAGCTCACCAAGAAAAACCTGAATAAACCAATTGCAATCTTCCTCGATGGTCAGATCATTTCTCAGCCAGTCGTGCAAGCAGAGATTTTGGGCGGACGCGCGGTTATCTCCGGAAACTTTAGTATCGATGAAGCAAAAACATTGGCACGCCGACTCCAAGCGGGGGCACTTCCAATCCCAATTAATTTGATTGCGCAGCAAACAGTGGGTCCGACGCTTGGCGCTGACTCATTACATCGTTCGCTTGTTGCGGGACTTATCGGGTTCATTCTCGTTGCGATCTACATGTTGATTCTGTATCGCTTGCCGGGACTTGCTGCCATTCTGGCTCTTTGGCTTTATGCGGCTCTCTCAGCGGCATTCTTCAAGCTGATTCCCGTTACGCTTACGCTTTCCGGTGTTGCAGGATTCATTCTCTCCATTGGTATTGCGGTTGATGCAAACGTGCTGGTATTTGAGCGACTCAAAGAAGAGCTTCGCGAAGGAAAGATACTGACAAATGGGCTCGAGGACGCATTCCGTCGAGCCTGGCCATCTATTCGCGACGGCCATGCCACTATTCTTATTTCTTCCGCTGTTCTCTTCTGGTTCTCATCATCCTTGATTAAAGGATTCGCTCTTACGCTTGGGCTTGGAACAATCCTATCCCTCTTCACGGCTATCATTTCCACGCGTTCACTTTTGCGCTGGTTTGTCCGAACAAGATCGACAAAAATAGGGTGGTTGTATTTGAAGTCAGAATCATCCAAAACTGAATAAGATCTGAACTATATGAAACTCCAAGTCGTAAAACTTCGTCCGCTCTGGTATCTCATTTCCGGCGCGCTCCTCGTATGCTCGTTTATCTTTCTTGCTTCATGGAATTTGAAGCAGGGGATTGAGTTTACCGGAGGAACGCTTATGGCGGTTCACTTTGAAGGGGAACGTCCTTCTGTCGCCGACACGCAGAGCGTTCTCGGATCCATTAATGAAGACATGGGCAAAGTGGTCATCCAGCCAGCCGGGGACGCGGATATGCAGCTTCGTCTCCAGCCTATTTCGGAAGATACGCATCAAAATATTCTTGCCGCTTTAAACGAAAAATATGGAACTGTCACGGAATTGCGTTATGACGGAATTGGTCCGGTTATTGGAAAAGAACTGCGCAGCAAGTCCATTCGAGGACTTGTGATTGTTCTTTTAGCCATTCTTATCTACGTGGCCTATGCTTTCCGAAAAGTTTCCGCTCCTGTGCGCTCCTGGAAATATGGATTGGTTACGATCATAGCTGCCTTTCATGACGTTATCGTTCCTGTTGGTGTCTTTGCCTATCTTGGACATGCCTATGGAACAGAAATCGGCACGCCATTTATTGCAGCCATTTTGACCATTCTTGGATATTCAATCACGGATACGATTGTCGTGATGGATAGAATCCGTGAAAACCTTCTTCGAACCTCTGCAACGTTCTCTGAAATCGTTGAAGCATCCGTTCATCAAACCTTCTTACGATCATTTAATACCTCAATGACGACTTTGCTCGTGCTTATTGCCATCTTCCTATATGGAGGTACGACATTGAGAGAATTCACGCTTACCTTGATCATCGGAATTTCCGTTGGAACCTATTCGTCTATTTTCATCGCTTCACCTCTCCTCGTGTCGCTTGAGAAGCTTTCCAAAAGACGAAAGAAGTAGCTTGGTACTTTTAGCCTGTGGTATACTATAAGGAGCATGCTTCAGAGCTTGTATTCATTCTCCATATTTCAGTTTGATCTGAATGCGTTCTTAAACGCAGCCGGCAGTGATCCGTTCACGGCCATGGTGATTTTGTTTGTAAATGGGGGATGGATCATCCTGATTGTTTTTATTTTTTGGATGTTTCGCACCCTATGGCTTGGTTCGGTGCAGGCAAAAAATGAAGCGAAAAAAGAATGGGTGATACTTGAGATCGACGTTCCCCGCACATCGGAACAGACGGTTAGAGCCGTGGAAAATATTTTTTCAAACCTTGCGGGCGCACATTCTTCCGTTGGCTGGACGGATAGGTGGATTCGCGGAGAAACGCAGGCGGCCATTACGCTTGAAATAGCTTCGCTTGATGGGCGGGTGAGTTTCTTCGTACATTGTTTAAGGAGCCTACGCGATCTTCTTGAAGCGTCTATTTACGCTCAATATCCCGACGCGGAAATCCGAGAAGCGGAAGATTATACAAAGAATGTACCGAGTCAGTATCCCGATGAAGAATGGGATGTCTGGGGAACGGAGATGACGAATGTTCAGCCTGATCCCTATCCGCTGCGCACGTATCCTGAATTCGAAGACAAAGTTTCCGGTGAGCTTAAAGATCCGATTGCTGTTCTCTTGGAAAACTTCTCTCGTCTCGGAAAAGGGGAGCAAGCTTGGTATCAAATCGTCATGATTCCAACAGACCAAAAAGATTTTCGAAAACGCGCAGCAAAAGTCATCAACAAGTTAAAGGGAACCGAGGTGAAGCCTAAACAGTCTGTTTTGGGGCAAATTGTAGAATTACCGATTCACGCGGCGCAAGATGTTCTCTTGGTAGCCCTAGGAAGTCCGAGCGGTCCTCCGAAAAAAGAAGAAAGAAAAAACGAGCAGCCGCGCATGCTTATGCTCTCTCCAGGAGAAAAGTATGTTCTTGAAGCGGTTGAGAGAAAGGAGTCGAAAATTGGTTTCATGTGCAAAATGCGTTTTTTGTATGTTGCAAAAAAAGCTGTTAAGAAAAATTCCAGAGCCATCCAGCCTTTCATCGGGGCTATCAAGCAAATGAATACCTTTAATATGCAGGCGCTTAAGCCGGACTTTAAACATACAGGCGTGAGTAGTAGCTTTTGGTGGTTTAAAGCTCGACGCAATGATGTGAGAAAAAGTAAGCTTGTTCGTGCCTATCGCAGTCGTTCCTCTTGGACCGGCCTTTCCCCGTTTCAACTTTCAGGCGAGGAACTTGCTACGTTGTGGCATTTTCCTATTCTTTTGCAAGTTCGCGCCCCCCAGCTGCGCCGAGTGGAAGCGAAAAAAGCGGAGCCGCCTGCAAACATTCCGTTCGCCTAGCATACGCGCTATACTGTTTTCAGAGCGGATCTGCCCCGTGGGCGTTTCCGTTTTGTACCTTAAGACGAGCCTGACTCATGTCGAGGAACGTCCCTTCTATGCCAACTGAATACAATCACGATCATTTGAACGAGATAACGCTGTTTGGGGAAACCAATTATCGAAACGAACGGCGTCGTTTTGGTATCAAAACGGATGATCGGCGCCGGCACATGTATGTCATTGGAAAGACAGGCATGGGGAAAACGACGCTCATGGAGAATCTGATTGTTCAAGATATTCAGAATGGGCATGGATGTTGCTATATCGACCCGCATGGCGATACGGCGGAAACGCTTCTTGATTTCATTCCATCAAATCGCATAAACGACGTTGTCTATTTCAATCCTTCCGATATTGAATATCCTGTTGGCTTTAATATTTTAGAAACCGAATCGGACGAACAAAAACCCTTGATTGCCTCCGGGTTGATGGGCGTCTTCAAAAAGATCTGGCCGGATGTCTGGAGCGCGCGCATGGAATATATTCTTATGAACTGCGTGTTGGCTTTACTCGACTACCCGGGGGCAACGCTTCTTGGCATCAACCGCATTCTTGTTGATAAAGAATATCGAACGCGCGTTGTTCAAAAAATTCGTGATCCAATCGTGAAAACCTTTTGGATCGCCGAGTTTGCGGGCTGGTCAGAAAAATACGCAACGGAAGCCATCGCTCCGGTACAAAACAAGGTTGGGCAATTCTTAAGCTCTTCTGTGATTCGCAATATGGTTGCTCAGGTGAAATCCTCCGTGAACCTTCGGCGTGTTATGGATGATGGAAAAATTCTTGTTGTAAACCTTTCCAAGGGGCGTATCGGTGAAGATAATATGCGCTTGCTTGGCGGCATGTTGATTACAAAGCTTCAATTAGCAGCGCAAGAACGACAAAATGTCGCTGAAGATGAACGTCGAGATTTTTATTTATATGTAGATGAATTTCAAAACTTTGCAAATGAATCATTCGCGAGCATTCTTTCCGAAGCACGTAAGTTTCGTTTGAACCTTATTGTTGCGCATCAATATATCGAACAGCTTGATGAGCAGGTTGCAGCAGCTATTTTTGGAAATGCAGGAACCATTATCACGATGCGTGTTGGAGCAACCGATGCGGAAAAGCTTGAACCAGAATTTGCTCCAACATTCGTTCTTGAGGACTTATTGAATATTTCAAAATACAACATGTATTTGAAACTTATGGTGGATGGAGTTGCAACGCCGCCATTCAGTGCCTTATCGCTTCCACCGATCGCGAAGCACATGGATTCTCGTGACAAGGTTATTGCTGTTTCTCGCGAGCGTTATGCTGAGCCGCGCCCGCTTATTGAGGAAAAAGTGTTGCGTTGGAGCGGCATGGAAACAGCGCCCGCCGGTTCACACGCATCTCTGTCCACGGCTACTGCGGAAGCGAGCCCGATGTCTGTAAACCTTCCGGAAGTAAAAGTTCCGGAAATATCTCTTAATGAAACAGCGAAGGAACTGACGAACATTATTCAATATCCTGCCATTAAACCGGCAAAAGAGATGGAAAACGGGGTGCTGGAAGAAGCGCAGGATGATGGAGAATTTCTTCGCATCCGACCGGAGCGCCTCGAAGCCATTCAAAAAAGCGTGAGCGCGAAAAAAAGTAATAAGCCAAAATTTCCGCATACCTGTTCGCGTTGCGGAAAGGTATGGGATCTACCGGTTCAGCTTGATCCTTCGCGGCCTATGTATTGTCCCGAATGCCGCCCGATTGTTTTGGAGGAACGTAAAAATCGAAGCAATGACTTACGAAAGTTTAAAAAAAGTCCTCCTCCGCCAGAGGCGAGCGAGCGCGTAAAATCATCGCCCGCGCGCGCAAAAGGCAGTGCGTCCGAACGGAGAGAAAATAATCACCCGAGGCTTATACAAAATAATTTACCTCCCGGAAAGATTTCAATCGTGGAAGCAGGTGATTCCAGAGACGAGGATGAAGATTTACTAACGACGATATTGCGAGCAAAGGAAAAGCCGGTTGAGCTGCGCAAAAAAACACTGGAAAAGCGCGCGGGTGATGGAAAACGCGACGTCGAAGCAAAATCCACAGAGGAAAAAACGGAGCTTCATCAAACAAGCGAAGCGGAAGCGCCGAAGCGCAAGCGTCGGCGAAAACGAAAATCAACAACCGGTACAAAGGCACAGGGAAAAACAGGGGATATGGAAGTGAGTTCCTCGGCGCCGAAAGGTGATTCCGTAAAAAAGCTTGCGCTCGGTGAACGCGTGACATTTGATGAATAGCCTATGACGGAACGTATTATTTTTCAAACTGAAGATCGTGTTATTATTGTGGGCGATTATTCAGCCCCGGAAAAACCAAAGGCCGCTGCTTTGCTTTTGCATATGATGCCCGCTGATCGAAAAAGCTGGGCGAGTCTGAGTACTGAGCTTGAAGCCCATGATATTGCTTCCTTAGCTATCGACCTGCGTGGCCACGGAGAAAGTATTCAAAAAGAGGATCAGACGCTGAATTATCAGCAATTCAATGATGAGCAGCACGGTCAATCAAGACTTGACGTTCAGGCCGCGCTTTTTTATCTGGGAAAAAGAGGTTTTGCTTTGAATCAAATAGCTGTCATCGGTGCTTCCATTGGTGCGAATGTGGCGCTTCAAGCGGCCGTAGAGCACCCGGAAATACCCGTGGTCGTTTTACTTTCCCCCGGCGAAGATTACCGTGGTATTGCAACCTATCCACTCGCTTCCCAACTTCGCACGGAGCAGGCGCTTTTGACCATGGCCTCGCAAGGAGACGATCAAGAAAGTTATGAGGCGGCAAAACACATTGAACAAGGAGCAGCCTGTAAAACAAAAAAACTTCTTACATATACAAGCGCTGGTCATGGAACGAATCTCTTTCTTCAGGATAAAAAACTTCCGGAGACCATTGCTTCATGGGTAGAGGAGCGGTTCGCATCGGTCTTATAACATTCATATGCTTCATTTCATCCAGGGACTCATTTTAGGAGCCGTCCAAGGCATAACGGAATTTTTTCCGGTATCTTCAAGCGGCCATCTTGCGCTCGTTCCCGCTTTTTTTGGCTGGCGCGATCAAGGACTCGCTTTTGATGCTGTTCTTCATCTGGGTACGCTTTGTACGCTCATCGTTTTCTTCTGGAAAGATCTTGTGTCACTCACGAAGCGTAGCTTTTCAAGCGACCAGGCTTTGCATAAAGACGCATGGATCTTTATCGCAAAGGTCGCTGCCGCTGCCGCTCCCGCATTGCTTATTGCCTTTTTTACAAAGGACTGGATTGAAGCAAATGTACGCGCACCGGTTTTTGTTGCTTTTAACTTAGTCCTTTGGGGTTTTCTCCTTTTTCTTGCAGACCGTACGCAGGAGCGTAGAGGATCGGGGCTGGAGAAATACGATCAACTTTCATGGAAGCAAGCGCTCATTATCGGATTTGTCCAGCCATTCTCGCTTCTTCCGGGAACAAGCCGCAGTGGTTCCACCATTACAGCAGGTTTGTTTGCCAAAATGTCGCGCGAATCCGCTGCGAAATTTTCCTTCTTTTTGAGTATTCCGATAACGGGTGCCGCAGGTGCGTATGGCATATTAAAGACCGTGACTTCCGGTGCGGGTCCGGATGGAGCGACGGCGCTCATTGTTGGATTCCTTTCCGCCTTTCTTTTTGGACTTTTCGCCATACGATTCCTTTTGTCTTATGTGGCAAAAAAACGGTATGATATCTTTGTTCTCTACCGATTTGCGCTCGCGCTCTTGGTTGTACTCTTTGTAAAGGGATAACTATGCAACATCACGCCTACACAAAAATTCTCGTACTCGTTTTTGCACTTCTTGTAAGTCCGAGTTTTGTGCATGCGCAAACCTTCGTTCCTGAAAGTAATGAATTCGTTTCGGCGGTTATCATGCAGCCGGATACACATAAAATGCTTTGGTCGTTTAAACCCAACATGCCGCACCCGGCTGCGAGTTTAAGTAAATTAGCTACCGCATTAGCATTTTTAGACTCCAATCCAAACTGGGATAAGATAGTAAAACTTTCAAGCGTTGACGAGGTTGGGGGTGGGCGTTTGCGCGTTGCTGATGGGGCCACGGTTTCTCTAAGAGATCTGTTTTACAGTGCGCTGACTTCAAGTGCGAATAATGCCGCCATGGCGCTCGGAAGGCTTGGAAGTTCGAGCGTGGCTGCCTTCGTCGCACAAATGAATGCGGAAGCAAAGCGCGTAGGTGCAACGCATTCCGTTTTTTATGAACCGGCGGGAATGAACCCGAAAAACATGGTTACCGCCCATGACGTTGCGCGTCTTGCAGAAGCCGTTTTTAAAAATCAGATTGCGCATGCAGCTTCCACTATGAGCCAATACGCATTCACGGTGCGAAATACGGGAGAATATCATGTGATTCAAAACACGAACAAGCCATTTTTACAGGATCCGGATGTCTGGCTTCTTGGAGGAAAAACAGGATTTTTATATGAGTCAAAATACAACCTTGTTGCAGAACTTGAGCCGCTCGTGCAGGGCAAGCCGGATCCAAGCCGTAAAGTAATTGTGGTTGTGCTTGGGTCGGATACCTATGACAAATCGTTTAATTCTATAAAAAAGATGAGCCAATGGGCCTGGGATCATCCAGAGTTATTTGCGACCTCAATTGCTCAAGACGCGCTCAGTAAAACCCTGGTTTACGGGTCGCGCGATCAAGACGTGCGAACATTGCAGGAATGGCTTGCAAAAGATGAGGGTATATATCCAGAAGCACTGGTCACAGGATACTTTGGGACTCTAACGCTTCAAGCGGTTCAGCGCTTTCAGTTGAAATACGGCGTTGTGAAATATTCCAGCGACACAGGCTACGGTATTGTAGGACCAGCGACGCGTGCAAAAGTATATGAATTTGCGGTTGGAGGAGCACAGCCTGCTACCAAAGCAGATCCAGCGCAAGTTTCCGTACAGAGCGTTCCAAGCAAAATTCAACAGACGCTTGTGTATGGACAGGTAAATGATCAAGTTCGGTATTTACAGTCCGTTCTAAAGAACGATAAGACGGTTTACCCAGAGGGAATCGAGAGCGGATTGTTTGGGCCTCTAACGCTTCAAGCGGTTCAGCGCTTTCAGTTGAAATACGGCGTTGTGAAATCTTCCAGCGACACAGGCTACGGTATTGTAGGACCAGCGACGCGCGTGAAGCTACAAGAATTTGTAGCGAATCAAAATGCATGAGCAAGAAACCTCCTAAGCATCGGCATAAAATCTCGGGACTGCTCGTTATCGTGATGGCGGTTCTTTTTAGTTTTGCCTTCCTTTTTGCTTGGTCCGCACAGTCTTTTTCTTGGGGCTTTTCTTCAATACGTTCCACGATTGATGAGTACGCAACCGCTTCAAACGCATCAGATGTATGCATGACAAAACACACCTGCGGCGAGGCCGACGGCATTCCACCGGATCCTGCGCATCCCGGATCCGTAGAAATCCCGGTGCTCATGTTTCATCATGTTCGACCGTTGTATCCGTGGCTGAATGCGAAGGAACGGTTGTACACTATCACGCCGCAGCGACTGAAAACGCAGTTAGAAGAAGCGCTTTCCGCCGGATATCATCCAATTTCACTGGAAGAATTTGAATACGCGTTAACAACCTCGACGCTTCGTTTACCGGAACACCCAATTTTACTGACATTCGATGACGGCCATCGCGGACATTATCAGTATGTCTTCCCGCTATTAAAAACATTGAATATCCCCGCCACATTTTTCATTATCGCTGACAATAATATTTTAAATGGATACATGACGAATGACATGATTAAGGAAGTATCCGAGAGCGGATTAGTTAATATCGGCTCTCATACAAGAAGCCACATGCTAATGCAGTACGGAAAGTTGAGACGCGATCAAGAAATAGCCGGTTCAAAATTCGATCTCGAAACTCTCCTAGGAAAACCCGTGACGGCTTTTGCGTATCCCTACGGAGCAATGTCAAAAACAATTGAGAAAGAAGTGAAAGCAAGCGGTTATGACCTTGCATTCCGTATCGGTCCGGAGGTCATCCATACCTCATCAACACGCTACGGCCTTCGGAGAATTCAAGTAACGCAGACGGATGCTATTCCCGGCTTGATCAAAACCTATACGCCAAAAAAGTAAGGCATTTCATTCGTCGTCGCTATCGCTGCTCCAACTCGACCAATTCAGTTCTGTGGTGTCGGCTTCCTCGCTAAATAGTTGTCCCTGTTCATTTATATGTATTTCGTACAACGTGCTGTTCTGTATTTCTTTGGAAATAAAGTAATGGCTTTTGGGTTTGACGTCCATCATTTCCGCGGTTGGATTTGCTTGCTGGAGTGTAGTGGAAACAGCCGCTAAAACTTGCGAGTAGGCGTAGGGCTTACCTGGCTTGTGCTGACTGCACCGATTTTGTAGCGAGCTAAAAGACCCCAGGCGCGATTGGAGTGGATTTGGGCAAAAATTCCCGTCACTTCTCTTTCGCGATTTGAAGTGATCGTGTGCGATCCGCTCACATGGAATCTTCTCCCATGTTGGTGTGCTTCTCGAGAAGCAGTCCAACGAGCAGTTCACCGTCGGGCGCGTGCGTGCAGGGGATGGTCAGAGCGCCGCAACCCGCCTCCTGGAATACCCAGGCGTCGTAGCCTTCGGGGCAAAGCCCGTAGGTCGGCTTACCGAAGCGTGGCTGGAGCTTGATGAGACCCACTCCCTCTCGTTCTTCCCCGTCCAAGGTCACGGTTCAGCCGCGCTTCTGTCCGGCCGGAACCGCCTTCATTTCGAAACTACTCATTTCAGATCCTCCTACGACATTGTTTACTGCCGTTGCCTGAATGCATCGCGCCTTCAGACAGGGGCGCGGTCACATAAAGAGGGGAAAAGATCAAGGCGTACTGCGAGGCATAAAGAAATATAGAGAATATTCGGTTGAGAAATCTTGACTTTTAGGAGGTTTGTGCTTCTATGGGTATGTTCAGTCCACAACGGTCTGATAAGTGGAGGAGAGATGGTTTATGCCTTGCTATTTGGGGCTACAGCGGCGCTCATTCAATTTGGAATTTGGTTGTTCTTGAGCAGGATCACCTACAAGCAGCGCTTGAGAAAGGCGCTTGCAAAACGTGGGCTTGCGGAGCTGAGCATGAGAGAGAGATTGGGGGTTTGGTGTTCGTATGTCTTCGAGATCATGACGGGCATCGTTCTCTTTGCAAGCTCCTATTACGGGGTTGCTGCCTTTGGGGGCACCTCTCGGTCGATCTCCGCCACGTTCTTTCTCTCATATATATTGAGTACCGCCGTGTATTCTTTTATTTGGAGACAGCTAGCTCGAAAGAAGTCTTTTTAAGATGATGCATCATTTCAATCGTGAGCATCATCAAAACCATCGCCCGTTCGGAGTCATATCTGTCGGGCGTTTTTTTATTTTGTATTTTTTACGATGTGTATTGCCTCCGGAGGAATGGTTGATTCGTAATGGACTTCATGAATGGCTGCTGCATCCATCGGGTTTGGATTATCTGGTTCCGCTGTTCGTAAATAATTATGGACGCGCGAAGGCGTTAGATATTGCGTATCAATGTCAAGGACAACTAAATTGTTTTGTGTGGTGTTTTGCGTAATTCTTGCGACAGCGATAGCAAAATCAATGTCATCGGATAAGCTAACGACTTCTTCATCTTCGAGCAGAAGTTTCGCCGGATTTAATCCTTCGCGCAGGATGGCCTGCGCATGTTGTCGGGTAGTAACATGATATATTTTTTCCGGAAGAGGCTTCCGACGTTTTTCAAAGCGCGCCTCCTGCTTATCAAGGACATCAAGTTTGTGCATCATGGCTTCATGCTCTTTCTCGATCGCTCGCATGAGCGCTTCCGCATCCATCGCGGGTTTTTCGTGGTCCATAGTTAGTGGCAAACAGTATAGCATCTTTTACATTTTAGAGGCATATTGCTAAGTTGGGCGCGTACAAAGTCTGTTGAGATATTTCATTATGGGAAAAAGCCTTTCTGGAAATGCTGCGGAAAAAAGCAGCGTTTTGCAAACAACCCTCCAAAAGTCCTCGTAGCAACATACACGAATGAAGGGCTTAAGTTTCAAATGGTTTTAGGTCCACTGAAGTTTGAACCAAGCAAGAGGGGACGGAGACCGGTACTTCCAGTTGCCACGATTTAAACCAAGACCGCCCGAAAGGCGGTTTTTGGATGCCGTTTTCACCACTTGGTTGCCCTTGTGGCGAGCTTTGTACCGAGGATCAACGTTTGACCCATCTTGCACCTTGATCCAGCCGTTTGACCAAATTTGAACCCTTGGGACGATTTGCTTAAGTTAAGCAAATTTAAGTGATCATTCCTCCGGAGGAAACTCCTCTTTGACCCTTTCCCGGAGATCATGCGTGTTTCCGTGACTAAGCAACCCGAGATAGGATGCCAACGACGATTCGGCCTGTTTTTGTCTTAAGTTCCGGAACATCCTCTTTTTGGTTGACGTCCTCGGCACCCGATGATGCGGAAAATGCACCCAACCGAGGAAATCAACGCCGGACGCCCATGTTTTTATAAACACTTTGTCCAGATGCAGGGACAGCTTAAGTCGCGTCTCGAGAAATGCCGATATTTTCGGGAGAAGATTTTCCAGGTATTCCTTGCTCTCATGCAGAATCACGAAATCGTCCGCATACCTGACGCAATGAGTGACTTTCATTTCCCGTTTCAGAAAGTGGTCAAACTCATCCATGTAGATGTTCACCAAAAGTTGACTCGTAAGATTGCCCAAAGGCAAGCCTATGTCCGGCCTGTCCTTGGTGTGGAAACTCCTGACTACTTTGCTCAACAGTAAGATCGTATTTCCGCTTTTGATATGTTTCTTCAAAATATTGCCAAGAATTTCGTGGTTGATATTCGCGAAGAATTTTTTGATATCGCATTTCAAGACCCAGACTGTCCGCGTATGATTACGCGAAACCTTACGAGCTTGATCGCGGAAGCGATTTATCGCACGGTGCGTGCCTTTGACGCGCCGACAAGAGTACGAATCGAAAATAAACTTGGGATCGAAGTACGGATATAAAATTCGGTAAATGGCGTGATGCAAAAGCCGGTCCCGAACGGTGGCCTTGTGAATGTCACGCGGTTTCGGATCGTTGATCCGGAATGCCTTATAAGGTCCGTGTTGGTAGGTCTTGTCGAAAAGCTCGCGGTGCAAGGCGAGAATATTGTCGGTCAGATGAAGTGAAAATCGTTCAATGTCTTTGCGCCCACGCTTATTTCGTAGAAATTCGCGCCACGCCGCGAGTAAGTTTTCTACGGAAATGATATTATGGTAAATATGAATCGACAAGTGAATTCTCCCCCCCCGATTTTCAACTCCGCCTCGATTTTGAATCGAATCAAAGAGGGATATTTGATTTGGGTTAATATTGTTCCTCATATCGCCAAAGGAGCCCGGTATACCATAGGCTCTAGAATTGAAAATAAATTCCTCGATCTGCTCGAGCTTGCGTATGTCGCTTATTTTACCGAAAAGGAGAAGAAAGCGGGAAAGATAGCCGATTGCATATTGGTATTGGACACGCTTAAATTCCTCGTTTCGGTCGCATGGGAAGGCAAGCTCATTTCAAACAAGCACTGCGAAGACGTTTCTTTAAAGCTCGAGGAAGCGGGCAAGATGTTCGGGGGCTGGAAGAAAAATCTCAATAATCCCGAAAAGAAAAACCGCGACGTGTAAGCCGCGGGAAAGAAAAGAGTTTCGGAGACGGAACACGAACTTGTTGTCCGGATTCCACTCGTTGTCGGGTTTCGCCCAATTGTCGTTCAGCCACAAACCGTCGTCGTTGCGTTCCAGCTTGAAGACGTTCGGGTTGCCGTCAGAGTCGGTGTTGTGCGGCACGTCATCCGTGACACTGTCCATCTGGTGCGCGTGGCGCAAAAGACCGGACTGTATTTTATGCGTGATCGAGAATCAACCGACGCGTCGCACCAAGTATTTTCTTTTTTGTTGACTGACATGCGAATCCTCTCCGCCAAGCCTTGACCGGGCGGACTCTCAATTCGCATGAGCCGGAAGGGTCTTGAAAAACCGTAGCCGTTCAATGTAACCTATCTGAAACCAGTATAGCAAAACCCTCTTGATTTAAAGATGAATTTTTGCTAAAGTAAGGTCATGGAAAAGCATCCGTTACACCTCAAAAACCCCGAATTGCAGACATCTCCGGAGGTGAACCGAGCCGTCAAGCGGCAGGAGTCTCGCACCGGCGAAAAGATGCCAAACGACCCGGCCGAGCGCATAGAGGCCTATATGGATCGGCTTGAGAACATCTTTCTCAATCCGGACGAACGTAAGCGCGAACGCAATCTCGAAATGTTCCGGGACAAGATTTATGACGCGCTCATTATAAAGCGTGAGAATTTTCCGGACAGCTATTTTGAACTCCAAAAACGCATCGCGCGAGAACGCGGACAAGCCGTAGAAGAAATTCCGGAAAATGTCCGCGAGCAGATGATGGACGTCGCCATCGAGGATCAGAAAGCGTCGCTCGACGCATGGATGGATTACCTCACCTCCGACGATGCCGTCTATCCGGCGTGGTTTAAATATTTCGTTTGGAGAAACGTCACCAAACTTTCCCAATTCGACAAGGAACGTGGTGAATTCAAGAAACGCACCGACAGCACGGTCGCGCCGTATCCGGATATCTACCGCGAACCACTCGCGCAGATCGCCGACATTTATGAAAAAATAAAAGCGGACAATAAGAACCTCAAAGAACCGGAGATCAAGGAAGTCTTTTCAAAGAAGTTTTCGAACCTTTATGCCGAGCTCATTTCAAAATCCCTCGCCGCTTCGATGGAGAACCGCGAGGAAATTCGCGGAGAATGGGTGAAATACGAGCAGGGGAGAGGCGGCGATGCGGAGAAGCTTTTTCAATCGCTCGAAGGCAAAGGCACCGGTTGGTGTACTGCCGGACATTCCACCGCTCAAACGCAGATAGAGAGCGGTGATTTTTATGTGTACTACACCAATGATTCAAACGGCGAACCGACTCAGCCTCGTCTTGCCATTCGCATGGATGGAGACAAAAGGATCGGTGAAGTGCGTGGAATTCAACCGCATCAAGGTGTCGAACCTGTCATGCAGGAAGCTCTCGATAGCAAGCTTTCGGAATTCGGAGGAGAAGCCGATGTTTATCGCAAGAAAAGCGAGGACATGCGAATGCTCACCGCTCTTGAGAAAAAGCGTGAGAATGACGAACCGTTCACCAAAGACGATCTTGTTCTGCTCTACGAAATCAACGGAACTATCGAAGGCTTCGGATATCAGAAAGACCCGCGCATCGCCGAGCTTCGCCAAGGAAGAAATACTGAGGAGGATATGCTCGTCATTTTTGATGCTACCCGCGAACAAGTCGCTCACGTGCCGAGCCAAATAAATAAAAATACCAAAGCGTATGTCGGCCAGCTCGAACCGGGCATATTTCAAAAACTGCCGGAGAATATCGAACATGTGTATACGTCTTTTCCCGACAAGAAAATTCGCAGAGAGAACGTCGAGATAGGAGGGAAGTCCGCAGAGCAACTTATCTCCGAAATGGAGGCGGCCGGTGTATGCATCTTCGACTCCGCAAAATCAATGCTCAAGAATAGGGAATTCGTGCCGGGTAAAAATCGGGAAGAAGCCACGTTTATTCGACTTACCTACGCCGATCTTGGATTCAAGGGAGTTGTCACGATTGATCAAATCTATGAGCGTGCTCAAAATCTCGGATTGGAACTGTGTCCTGCCGATGCCGGTCCCAATTATCGTTTGAAGTATCGTAACCAACCTTTGCATGAATGGTTTTTTATGGGCATGAAGCCAATCGCCGTCTCTGGCGGCCGCCCGGGCGTCTTCTTGCTGGGACGCGGCGGCGTCGGTTTGTGGCTGGGCGGCGGTTGGGCGAGGCCCGGCGGCGGGTGGAGTCCGGACGACGGGTTCGTGTTCCGTCTCCGCAAGTCTGGATCTTAAATCTTTTGTATCTTTATAACTTTTGACCCTTTGGTTCTTGGGTTCTTTGATCCTTTGCATTCGCTTGCGAAGCAAGCTCGCGCCAAATTTTGAAAGTTTTGGACGATCCGCTTAACTGTTCTCCTTATCATGCACGTTTTCTTTTTGTTCGGATGTAGCTTTTCCTCTTTCCGCTTGCCATTGCTCGAACATAATCTCGCAAAGCATATACATCTGATCCCGAATTTCCTCAACTTCCTTATCGGAAAGCTTTGGATCATTCAAAAGCTCTTTTACTCGGGTTTCAACCGAGGAACAAAAAAGCAATCAGACCATCGACACTCAAATCCACGACATTGGTGGAATGATGCAATATGCCATCAATCACAAATTGCCGATCCCGGACGAGTCGATGATGTTTATTGACGATGGTTTCAGCGGAGCAGCACTGATCCGTCCAGCACGTACAGCCTTTCGTGAGTATCTGAAAACGCATGACGACGTCGCATATTTCTTAGTCTATGATGCCGACCGAATCGGCCGAGACACGTATAACCAGCTCATCATCTTCGAGGAGCTCAAAAAGAAAAACGTTACCATCCATTTCAAGACCGGAGAGCTCGTCGACTCCAAATGATAAATTGCTCTTCACCGTCCTTAGCGCGTTTAGTGAGTTCGAGAGAGCGAAAATAATGGAGCGAACCCAGCGCGGAATGAAAAGGAGAATCGAGTCCGGGAAGTTTAACGGTGGTCGGCCGCTGTTCGGATACCGATACAATTATGCGATCGGCAAACACGAGCTCGATGAAACCGAAGCCAAGGTGGTGAAAATGATTTATGACTGGTACACAGAGGATAAGTTCAACATCAGACAAATCCAAGCGAAACTGTTTGAGCTTAAAATCCCCACGAAATACGATGCTCTGAAAAATACCGAAAAGAATCGGAAGATGAAAGGATTGAAAAAGTTTCCGCTTGGGTGGTGGAGCGAGGTGACCATACGAAACGTTTTGGCCAACGAGGTCTATACCGGACGGTGGTATTGCTGTAAAAATCAGACTATAAAACTGGATGTGGCAAATCTCCGGACTGGGAAGCCGAAAGTAAGGCAAATCAAAAGAGCCAAAGAGGAATGGTTTCCCATAGAGATACCGAGGATCGTTTCCGATGAACAGCACAAGAAAGGACTCCTGCAAGCGAGAAAGAATCTTATGTTCGCCAAACGATGCACCAAACAGACATATTTATTGCAAGGACTTATCCGATGCGGTAAAGACCATCTAAAGTATTGCGGTCATCAAGAAAAGAGCGGTGTCATTTATTACTACTGCAAGAGCCGGATGAACAATAATCCGGTAGAGAATTGCCATAGTCCATACTTGCGAGCAGATCAAATCGAGCCGATGGTTTGGAATACGGTACAATCCATTTTGAAAAATCCGGAAGATGTTTTTAACACTTTCCGTGACGAATCCATATTGAATGAAGAACGAGCTAAAAGTATAGAAGGCCGATTGGATTATATCTCAGGTGCGATCAAAAAACTGGAAGTGGCCAAGAAACGAATCACCGAAGCCTTTAAAGCCGAAGTAATGACGCTTCCGGAATTAAGGAAAGAGAAAACAGATATCGAGCTAAGCGAGGAGAAACTTATTTCCGAACGTGATGCTCTTATGATGAAGCTCAATGTTCAGCATGACGTAAGCGCAAAGATCGATCTCTTTAAGGAAACCTGCTATAAGTTTTTTGAGTAAAATAAATGATCCGAAAATAGTGACAGAACATCTAAAAAAAGATATAATCAAACTCTTAATTGATGAAGTGGTGATCGAAGGCGAGAGCGTCAAGATTTTTGCCACCATCCCTCTGCCGAACAAGATTCACGAACGGGAAATGGACAAAACTGACATTCCCGGTACTTTTAATGCTGTAGGCCCGGTAAACGAAACGAATATGACCAGAATTTGGAATAAACACAAACAAACAAATACCCCTCTTAAAAGAAAAGTCCTCGTTGGCATGTCCGGCGGGGTTGATTCGAGCGTGGCGGCGGCGCTTCTTGTAAAGGAAGGTTATCAAGTGGCTGGTGGATTTATTAAAAACTGGTCGGATACAAAAGATTTATGGACAGGGGAATGTGAATGGCGCGGAGAACGGCGCGATGCAATGCGCGTTGCAGCTCAGCTCGGCATTCCCTTGCTCACCTTTGACTTTGAAGAACAATACCGCGCGCGTGTTCTTGAGCGATTGTTTGAAGGATATGAAAATGGAATCACGCCAAATCCGGATGTCCTTTGCAATGAAGAAATTAAGTTTGGCCTCTTCTATGAAGCGGCGAGAAAAGCTGGTTTCGATTTTATCGCAACGGGACATTATGCCCGTGTTGCGCGTGATAAAAACAAACGCGCGCACCTTTTACGCGGCATAGATGCGAGTAAGGATCAATCTTACTTTTTATATCGTATACAGCCTGAGGCGCTCGCGCATGCATTGTTTCCAATTGGGGAATATAAAAAAACGGATGTGCGCAAAATTGCGGAAGAGCTAAAATTGCCAACGGCAAACAAACCCGACTCACAAGGGATTTGTTTTATCGGAAAAATTGATTTCAAAGATTTCCTGCGCAAGCGCATTGAGTCGAAGCCCGGTACCATTGTAGATTCTGAAGGGAAAATTATCGGCGAACATGATGGACTTGATACGTATACAATCGGGCAGCGCCAGGGGATGGGCGTGAGCGCAGGCGGTCATGCCTGGTACATCGCTGCAAAGGATGAGAAAAAAAATGAACTTATCGTTGTTCCAAATCGGGAACATGCCTTGCTCTATAAGAAAGAACTAAACGTGGAAGATTTACACTGGCTCAACCCGCTTCCGGAAGACGGAGTGGTTGATGTTGTTGTTCGCTATCATGCAAAGGCCATCCGGGCTAATGTACAGCTGAACAAAACAGCGCATGTCTTGTTCCAAGAACCGGTTTGGGCACCCGCTCCGGGTCAGAGCGCTGTCTTCTATAACGGAGACGAATGCCTTGGAGGTGGAACCATTTCCGAAGATTCGATATAGTTGCGTCAACTCCCATGAAAAAACCTGTACGTATTGAATGGATCTCTGTTCTTTATCTTGTCTTCTTTGTCTTGGCGGTTCTTGCGCCGTCCATGCAGACGAGGTCTTTGTTTGGATTTTCTGAGACGCAGCTTGAAGAGCTGACTATTTTCGCTTTTGGAATTGCCGGACTCCTCACATTTACCGCTTATGAACGCCTGATGGAGCGAAGAGAAAAAGAGCGAGAACAAACAGAAATGGATTATAGCCGCGCAAAACACGAACTGATTGAATCGTACGCATATATTGGCTCCGTGAATCGCAAAATAGAATTGCTGAAAAAGATTGCGAACAATACGTCAAAGACCCTCACGGAAGCAAAAACCGTTCCAAAAGAAGTTCTGCAAGCGCTTGCCATGAATGCCTGTTTGTCTATTGGCGCAAAAGCTGCGCTGATTCGATTTGTGGATACGGAGAAGCTTCGGACGGAGGGGGAGTTCCTCTATTCAAGCAATGCGGAAATTATTTTTCGCGTACCGAATAAAGATTTGAAAACGCTTCGAGAACAAGGCGTAAGTCATGCCTTCATTCGATCTGAAGACGATCACGAGATTCTGGTTGTCCCTTCTGATCTTAAAAGCAATATGCTTGCGTACATCCTTATAAAACTTGATGGGGATGAAATCCGCGAGTTAGATGTGCCTCTTTTGAAAGTATTCGCAAATCAAGCGGAACTGGTATATCGCAGCTTTCGATCAACGCCGCCTAAAAAAGAGGAAAAGCCGCTTGCCCAGGGCTGAAATGCACGCTACTGTGCAGGCATAAACGCTATGACTGTCAATCAAACACGAGAAAAATTTCTTACCTTTTTTGAATCGAAGGGGCACAAAATCATCCCCTCGGCTTCTTTAATACCGGAAAATGATCCGACGGTTCTCTTTACGACAGCTGGAATGCATCCGTTGGTTCCATATCTTCTTGGGGAACCTCATCCAAGTGGAAAGCGCCTTGCGAGTGCGCAAAAATGTCTTCGAACGGATGATATCGAAGAAGTCGGTGATAACCGCCATCTCACCTTTTTTGAAATGCTGGGGAACTGGTCGCTGGGCGATTATTTCAAGCGCGAGTCTTTGGAATGGGCCTTTGAATTTTTGACGGATGAAAAACAGCTCAATATCGATCCGAAAAAAATCTACGTGACCGTTTTCGAAGGAGATGAAGACGCGCCGCAAGATAGTGAGTCAATTGCAATTTGGCAGGCATTGTTTGAAGTAAAAGGAATGGCGGCGGAAATGGGCGAAGCAAATAAAGATCTTCCGGCGACGGGAGAAAACGGTGCGCGTATCTACGCCTACCCAAAGAAAAAGAACTGGTGGGGTCCCGCTGGTCAAACGGGCCCTTGCGGACCGGACACGGAAATTTTTTATGACACCGGCTTAAAGCATGACAAAGCATATGGAACGCATTGTCATCCAAACTGCGATTGCGGGCGCTTTGTGGAAATTTGGAATAATGTCTTTATGGAATACTTCAAGGCGGAAGACGGAAGCTTTCGTTCGCTTGAACAGAAAAACGTCGATACCGGCATGGGTCTTGAGCGGATGGCGGCGGCACTCCAGGGCATTCCTACGATTTTCGACACAGAAATTTTTCAAGCCATCTTTAATAAAGTGGAATCTTTAAGCGGAAAAACCTACGGAGCAAATGGATCCGACGACAGATCTTTTCGTATTATCGCAGATCATATTCGCGCGGCAACGTTTGTTATCGGCGATGCAAGAGGCGTACCGCCTTCAAATGTTGGACAGGGCTATATTGTGCGCCGACTCATTCGACGAGCTATTCGTGAAGCGTATAAACTTGGTATCAAGGAAGGTTTTACGCATCTCATTGCCGATGTTGTGCTTGGCGTTTTTGGATTGCAATACCCGGAGCTTGAACAAAACAGAAAACAGATTATTCGTGAAATGAAACAGGAGGAAGAAAAATTTGGAAAGACGCTGGAAAAAGGTATGCATGAATTGGAAAAAATGCTCGCAAAAGGCGATCTTACCGGTGAGCGGGCTTTTGTGCTTTTTTCGACCTACGGCTTTCCGCTTGAATTAACCGAGGAAATTCTTGCGGAACGAGGGAAACATGTTGATCATGATGCGTTTCAAAAAGAATTTAAAAAGCATCAGGAACTTTCACGTACGGCATCCGCAGGAACTTTTAAGGGCGGTCTCGCCGATCAAAGTGAAGAAACGACGCGCCTTCATACGGCAACGCATCTTTTGCATGAAGCCTTGCGAGAAGTTTTAGGGGGTCATGTCGAACAGAAAGGCAGCAACATAACGGCGGAGCGTTTACGTTTTGATTTTTCCCATCCGCAAAAAATGACGCCGGAAGAAATTCAGCATGTGGAAGATATTGTGAACGATGTAATCAAAAAAGATCTCCCCATTCATTTTGAAGAACTTACGGTGGAAGAGGCAAAAGCGCGCGGAGCGATTGGGCTTTTTGAAGACAAATATGCGCAGCTCGGCGGAAAAATGAAAGTCTACTTCATCGGCGATGATAAAAAAGGCTGTTTTTCAAAGGAGATTTGCGGAGGTCCCCACGTAGAACGAACGGGGAAACTTGGAAGCTTCAAGATTAAAAAAGAAGAATCGGTATCCGCAGGGGTTCGTCGCATTAAAGCAACCGTTTCGGGACCGAAAAAAGGGGAGTAAATTGACCAATTCCTAAAAAGCCTGTTATTCTAGCTACATCTTCATGATTATTAAGAATTTTTTGATGAAAACAACCATATATGGCCGCTAAAGCTACGTCTCCAACGAAGGATTTTTTGGTAATGAAAGGTACAATTACCGAAGCGCTTCCGGGGGCTACGTTTAAGGTCTTACTGGACAATGGCCAAGAGATTCGGGCCTATCTTTCGGGGAAAATGCGCAAATTTCGCATTCGCCTTACCATCGGTGATGAGGTGCAGCTTGAGATGACCCCCTACGATTTGACAAAAGGTCGGATCACATATAGATTATAGGCCACTTATAAAGCTAAGAGGAGTAGGCACGTCGCCGATGATTTCTCAAGGCATACCCATTTTACTGTCGAATTATGAAAGTAAGAGCATCTGTAAAACCCATGTGTAGGGACTGTCAGGTT
>Ga0210006_1000721_pt1 | contig 25023 bp, 24 predicted proteins | sample CryGey02umfilter_2_FD_185452 | JGI IMG/M metagenome (GOLD analysis project Ga0210006, IMG submission 185452) | Groundwater microbial communities from aquifer in Utah, USA - Crystal Geyser 4/10/14 0.2 um filter (SPAdes) (version 3) | ecosystem: Environmental > Aquatic > Deep subsurface >... | reverse complement strand
AGCATTAAAAAGATTGTTTGGAGCTACTGTCAAGTCTCAAAAAATGCCAATAATCAATGCAGAATTGTTCTGTAGGTTAATAGCTTACAACATTGGAGCTATTTTGTAGATGACTTTCTACAAAGCCCCAATGATAAGGATATAAAAAAAGAAAAAGAGAAAAAGAAAGAAGAAGAAGAAGACAGAAGGTTTTTAAATCAGCAACAATAAGATAGCCCTGATGTCAGAACAACTTTATATTAAAAAGTCCGCACAAGGTACTTTTGGTAAATCACCCTCAGAAAGAACTGTTGAAGAAATGTTAAATTATGGTCTTGTTAATATTGACAAACCAAAAGGACCTACTTCTCACCAGCTTTCAGATTACGTCAAAAAAATTCTTAAGATTAGCAAAGCCGGCCATTCGGGAACCTTGGATCCAGGGGTTACTGGAGTACAACCTGTTGCTTTTGGAAAAGCAACCAGAATAACCCAATTCTTACTTACAGCACCAAAAGAATATGTCTGTTTGATGCATCTGCATAAAGATATTGACGAAATTACTTTAAGACAAGCAGTCGATAAGTTTATAGGCAAAATTAAACAGATGCCTCCAGTCAAGAGTGCAGTTAAAAGACAAATTAGAACCAGAGAGATTTATGATTTAGATATTCTAGAGATTAAGGGTAGAGAGGTTTTATTTAAAGTAAAGTGCCAAGCCGGAACGTACATTCGTAAATTAGTCCATGACTTAGGACAAGAACTAAAGATTGGAGCACATATGGCAGAGTTAAGAAGAACTCAAGCAGGCCCCTTTACTGAAAAAGATAATCTTGTAACTCTGAACAATCTTGCCGACGCTTACGCTTTTTATAAAGAAGAAAATAATGAAAAATTTATTCGTTATTGTTTGCATGCACCAGAAGACGCACTTAAATTCTTACCAAAATGTTGGGTTCTAGATACAACAATTCAAAGTTTAACCCATGGTAGGGACCTTGGTATTCCGGGAATAAGTAAGATGGAGAATTTTAAGGTTGGTGTTGATGTAGCAATAATGACTTTAAAAGAAGAATTAGTTGCTATTGGTGAAGCTTTAATGTCCGCAGAACAAGTTAACAATTTAGAGAAAGGGCTAGCAATTACGATTAAAAAAGTTTTTATGGACGAATTTTAACAAAGTTAATAAATTAAATTACTTTAATCACTTAAATGGCAGGTGTTTTTGAATTTTTAACTTCAGTTCAAGGAGCAGGAGCCTTAAAACTAATTTATGGGGTTGCAGTTTTTCTAGCATTATATAGTTTGTCAAGATTCATCAAAGATTATATTTCTGGAAGTTTATTGACTGGTGCAACAGTGATTATTTCTATCCTAATCGCCTTAGTAACACCAAGTTCAATGATTTTAACTTTGATAATGGCAATAATTCCTTTTGGATTGATACTTCTTCTTACTAGCTTCTCCTCATCCTGGAAAAAAGGATCAATCGAAAGAAGAGAAGAGAGAGAAGCCGGACCAACTTACCGAGGAATAGAATCAAGATTAGAAGCAGTAAAAGCTGAAGAAAAAGATGAAGAAGCCATGGAAGAAGCTGATGAAAAAACAGTTAAGAAAGGCGGTAAGGGAGCAAGGGCAGCAAAGAAAGCAGAAAAGGCTGCTGAAGCAGAAACAGAGTTAGAAGAAGTAACTACTGAATTAGAAGAAACGGCAACGGCTTTAGTGGCAGATTTACAAAATACTGAAGAAGAGATTCAAGCAAATATTAATGAACGTTTACAAGTAGATAAAGTAGAGGAAGCAGAAATAATTATCATTGGAGATCTGAAAAAGAAATTAAGAAGTTTAAGTAATTGGGGCCATATTGATGCTGCGACTATAGCATATTTACAAAGTTATTTTCAAAGTTTAAGTTCTCATCTTAAAAAACAAGTTTTAAACGAAGAAGTATCAGAAGAGCATCATCTTAAGTTTGTTGAACACTTACAAAAATCTATTGAGGATTTAGATAGCCTCTCACAATTTGCCAAAACAGAAACCAAGAAGCTAGAAAAGAAAGAGAAAAGAGAGAAAAAAGCCTTTGTTCAAGAATTAAAAGAACTACGTAGAGCAATCAAGGACAGGTATAATAAATTAAAAAGAGAAAAAAGAAAAGGAAGTAAAGCTAATCCAGCATTAATTGCTCAGTTAGAGCAAGAAATAAAGATGTTAGAAAAAAATGCTGCAGAACTACAAAAGATTCAAGGCCAAATAGAAAAAACTAACGAATTATTAGAATTAGAGATCAGTCAGTTGAAAGAAGTTCTTGGCCACATCATTCAAATTGCTAAAAATCAGAAGAACCAAGCTCGTACATTAAAGAAACGAGAGAGCAGTTTAAAGAAAAGATTAAAAGAGATCAGAAAAAAACAAGAACAATTACAACAAAGTTTGGATAAATTCTCCGACCCAAATAAAATGCATTCTTTAGTTCTAGCATTTTCTGAACATTTAAATGATTATTTTGAGTACTATATTCGAGCACTGCAAGATGATTTATCTTTTGAAGAAAAAGTTAAAGAAATATTAATCCAAAATCTGATGGTAGAACAAAAGATTCTAGCCTTTGTCAAACTTTTAAAAAGTTTAGAGGCTTCTGAAGCAGCATTAAAAGAAGGCGTGGCTGCAATATTAAACATTGTTGGAACAATTACAACAAACGACATAAGTGTTAGCTTAGTAGCTGAATCTAGGAGATTAAGAGAACACACTAAAGTTCTTGATGATGAAGCAAGAATGGAAGATGCCTTATCTGCTTTAGACGAAGAAATAGAACAAAAAACAATGTTAACAACAAAAAATATCACTGAGTTAATTGATGAGGATAAGCGAGTTATTGCCGCCAATCAAGCTTTGCATCAAGAACAATCTGCCCACCTCGCTCAGTCCATGGCTACTGTTATGGAAAAGAAAGTAGGTATGGATACCCGTTATATGAACACAGCAGTTAAGTTCGGTGAACAATTAGATAAACGAAATGCTCAAGCTGGTGCAGCATATCAAGAAGCAATGAGAAAAACAGTTTATTCTTCCGTTTAAATTCTTATCAATAATAAATGAAACAATCCATTAATTCAACTCAACAACCATTCCTTCCCAACCAGGATTGATAATTTTCGTTTTACCAACATCATCAATTATTCCAGCGGTTTCGTGGATATGGCCACAAATAACTAGTCTTGGTTTAATTCTTTCAATAAATTTACGATAATCTTTATTTCCAACATAACGTTTTTCTAACAGATCTATCTTTGTTCCATAAGGGGGACCATGAGTTACCAATACAGTTTTATCATCTTGATGTTTACTGTACCACTCCCGAGAAATTTTCCTAAACTCTGGATCTTCAGCAGCAAATCCGCCGCCGCCAAAACCCAAGAACACATAATTCTGAATTTTAATTTCTTTATGATTAAAGTTTATACAATTTGGATAATCAGATAAAACCTCATCAAGCATCTTATCACTTTCATGATTGCCAGGAATAAAGTAAAATTTCTTACCAACTTCATTAAACTGACGAAGAATATATCTCAGGCCTCTTCCAAAAACAGTTAAATCGCCAGCACAAACAACAAACTCAATATCTTCTTGAGATGCTCTCTGAACTAATTCTTTTAAGTATTTATTGTCCTCGTGCAAATCTACGAAAGTTAAGAATTTCATCATAAAAAATAATTAATAAAAAAGAGAGTTTATTCTTCTTTTTCTTCTGAATCAGAGTTCTCTTTTTCGGTCGTCTCTTCGTCAGTTGTCTCTTCGTCAAAAGATTCTTCTTGTTTTTCAACAGCTTTATTAACTTCTTTCTCGGTTCTGTCTTCAACAATAATCTCTTCTTCAGTTAAACTCTTATCTTTAAGATATAAAGATCTAACTGCCACTTCTTTGAGAGGAAAAATTTTCTTCAGTCTTCTTTTAGCTTCGTTAAGAACCTTTCTACTGACTAAATTAGAGATGAATGTTGAGAAATCAACTTTAGAAATCTCTTCTTCCAAAATCAGTTTTAATTCTCTCTTTAAAGCGCTCTGCACAGAACGTTGAGCTCTGCATAAAGTAATCATCAAAGTCTTGACAATTACTTCCCTTCCGCCTTTAGTTTTGAAAGTAAAATAATCGTCTAATCTAGCAGTATTCTTACGTACTGCTCTTTTAACATAAGATGAAGACAACTCATACCCAACTATAATAGTTTTAAGGTTACTACCCTCAGCCTTATCTACTTGCAAAGCAATATAAACATTCTGATCTTTAATGTTGTAAGTCAAATCTTTAAGATTAACTTTAAGTCTTCTACCGATTGCACTAGAAGTACTTTGTAAATAACTTTCTCCAATTTCTTTATTACCAAAAATCTTTGGTGAGATTATCTTGTGCCAAGATTTCTTTTTAATCTTAACCTTAGCTGTTTTTTTAATATCCTTTTTTGCCATTTTACTAAGCGAACCTCATAATGATTATATGCTAGATACCCGAATTGAACTTAAAATTGGAGATTTGTTTAAAAAGGTTTCCGTTTAAATTGGTTTTACTCTTCTAACAAAGCAGTATGTGGAATAAATTTACGTAACAAAGTATTGCCACAATCAATTACTTTATACCTTTGGATTGGAAACTCTGTCCTTAAATCCTTGAGTACATCTTTTTTACAACCTATTTCTTGTTCAACCTCAATCAAAAGATCATAATCACCAATAAACCTGGTTAAAGCCACAATGTTAGGATGAATAAAGGCAAAATGAAGTAATTTTTTATCTTGGTCTAAAGGTAAATCGCTAGAACTAATCAAAATATGCTTCTTTTTTATGTTTAAAATCCCAATATCAAAATTTGCAGTATACCCTCGAATAACTTTACGCTCTTCTAAATTCTTTTTAATTTTGACAATTGTTTTTGGATTTAAACCTGTTTTTTTATGAATATCAATAACTCTCTGTTCAGAATTTTCCCAGAAAGCAGATAACACCTGACGATCCGTATTATTTAATTCTTCTAAGTCTCTATCTCCAAAAACCACTATCTCTGAATGCGGTTTCTTAAGTGCTAAGTATTTTCTGGGGTATATGTGTTTGGCAACAATCGGATAAACTTCCGCTAATTTTAAAGAACTTTTAAACTGTTGTAAAAAATCCCTAACTTGTTTGTTGTAATAAGAAAGGTTTGGAACACTAAACATTACCGCTAAATCATACCCTTGCTCAAGCTCCTCAACCATTACTACAGAATCAATAGATTTTAATTCATTAATTATTTCTTTCTTCTTTGAAAAATTTAAGTAATTAAAATAGACGTACACCTGTAGATAACCAAATTTTGCCGAATCTAAGATTACAGAAGGGCTTAGAATCACTTTTTTATCATGTAAATTCTTGATCAGATAGCTAGCTGCCTGCTGACTAACTTTTAACTTTTTACCTAATTCCTTTGTGGAGATACGAGAGTTCTGGGTTAACTCATAGATCAAATTTTTAGTTTTAGTTGTCATTTAGTTTGTGAATATCCACTTTGTTTATAAAAGCATGGATTTTATACAAAATACCGGATGGCTACTTTCTTATAATACCACGCCTCGTGACTATCGAGGGCGAGCGTAGTCTTGACTTTAAAGAAGTAACATACTCAAGACTAGATTTACAATGAAATCAAAGATAGGATTAGAAATAGAATTAGAATTGATGAATTCTGATGGCAAGGTAGAAAACGTTGCTACTAATGTACTAACAGACCCACGAAATGATGGTTCTTGGGTTGCAGAAACTAGATTTTGTCAAGTAGAAGTAAACTCTAGAGCATCTTCTTCAATCAGAGATTTAGAAGCGGAAGTAATAAGGCAATTATTAATATTAGAAGAAGTCTGTGCAGATCATGGGGTTGTTCCAATTGCAGCTAGCGAATTCGGAGCGGGACAAGGAAGAAGTAATGTAGTAAAACCGCGAGAAGTGATCTATCAACGAGTATTAGGTTCAACCCTTGCTGAAGCCTTAAATTCTATTTCAGGAGTACACGCCCATATAGATCAAATGGAAGTTAATAAAACAGGACAGTACAACCTCTTGCTCGCACTTGATCCCCTCTCATACGCAACAACCTCAACCTCACCAATATTGTTTGACGGAACTAATGGATTAAATTGTCATAGAGTTAATTTAGTGCGAAATGTTGTTTATAGAAATTTCCCATCACACGGAGAACTTCCAGAATATCTAACGGATGATGCACAAGAAATAATTAGACAAAGAAAAAGATTTGATGATTGGTTAAAGGTATCAGGACTAAGTGAAGAGGAATTCGCCAAACTATTTACGTTAGACAATACGGGGTATTCTCCAATAAGAAGAAGAGATGGAATCGGGAAAAACGGCACATGGGAAGTTAGAACATTTGATAGTGCTCCTTTGGATATAATATTAGGAATAGTGGCTTTATACAAAGGGATCTATGACCATGCAGCAGAAACTGGATTTAATGTAGAAATAAGTAATAGACCAGGAGAATACCGGTTTGAAGAAGGAAGAATAATTTTACCTCATTTTTCAACTTTAAAAGATATGGAAAGGAAAGCAATAAGATTTGGAATGAAAGACCAACAAGTTGTTGACTATCTTAGAGCCATATTACCTTTTGCAGAAACTGGTCTCGAGGAAGGAGACAGAAAGTATTTAGACCCAGTCAAAGAGAGTTTAGTCACCACAGACAATCCTGCAGACAGAGTAATGCAATATTTAAGGAGCTTGGGCTTAGAAGGAGAAAAATTTACTCCTGAACAAACTGCCCTGGCTAATTTATTCCTCAGAAAAGAATATTTATCCGCAATCAGAAAATCTTCAGAAAATGGAACCACACAACGCCTGGTCGCTTGATTACCATCTTAGAACTGATTTTGACTTTTCAAAACTCTCTGGGTTAAATGCGAGTATATTAGTTGCACAAGCACTATCGATGGGTATTAGCGTTGAAGTATTAGAAGAAAAGTTTCTGTCTTTAAGGAGAGGAGATAAAGAAGTGTTGTTTCGAGATGCTGACAATACCACCCTATCTTACCTTGCCGCAACAATTGTTAGGGATAAGAGATTAACAAGATTATTTTTAGAAAGAGGACAAGTTCCTGTACCCAAAGGCAAGGCTTTTAGTCCACAAGACACTGAAGGGATTCAGAGGTTTGTTGCTGAGATTGGTAGTGTAGTCATAAAACCTGCAGACGGAGAGTGTGGGCAGAACGTCTATTGTGGGGTTACGAGCGACAACATAAATGGTGTTTTGAGTGATGTCCAGAGGCAAAAATCTCCCCAAATTGTTGAAGAGTTTGTGCAAGGACAGGAGTATAGAATTTTTGCGACTGTTCGCGGGGATATAAGCGTAATCTTAAGGCGCCCAGCGAGTGTTTTAGGTGACGATAAGAAAACGATTGCGGATTTAGTAGAGGAAAAGAACGAAGATCGTCAAGAAAAAGGGGAGTTCCCCATAACTAGCCCATATAGTAAAATAAAGATTGATGATGTTGTCAGGTTTAATCTAGCGAGTCAAGGATTTGGTGTTGATTATGTGCCAAAACATGGAGAAAGAACATATCTCAGATCAAACTCTAACTTAAGCACTGGCGGAGACTCCATTGCTATTGAAATGGAAGAAATCGACTTACCAGTTAGGGATGTAGTTCAAAAAATATTTTTGGCAATTCCCGGGTTAAGTTATGCGGGGATAGACTTAATAACCCCAGACATTAAACATAGTGGACCATTTTGGATAATAGAAATAAATGAAGATCCCGGGCTGAGAGGGATGGCCTTTCCGTATCAAGGAAAAGCATATAATCCAGCTAAAGCACTTTTAGATCTGGCGTTTGAAGGATAACCAAGATGTGTAGGATGTTATTAGCGATAGGCGAGTTTAATATTTCTAAAATAATTGATAGTTTTTTGTTGATGGCAAACGACCAGAATGAAACCCATGAACGACATTTAATTTTTGAGAAAGGCACATTCAAACACAAAGATGGGTGGGGTGCTGCTTATTTAGATGAAACAGAGAATTGGAGAATGATAAGGTCAATCTTGCCAATATTTGAAGATAAAAGAATAATTGAATTAAAAGATATTAAAACCAACTTATTGATCTTACATGCCAGAAAAGCAAGTCAAGGAAAAATAGCTGTAGATAATTGCCACCCATTTAAGTTTAAAGAATGGGTTTTTTGTCATAATGGGGGGATCAATGAAACAATAAAATTCAATGACGATTACAAACCTAAAGGGGATACAGACTCAGAAAGATTATTTTACTCTTTATTGACAGACATTAATAAAAATCCTCAGATAGATAAGACAGTAAGAACAAATATAGCCAAGTATAAAGAAAACCCAGAAGCTAATATTGTCTTAGCAAACAAGAATTACTCTTATGTATATCTAAACAAAAACGATAAAATAAATTACTACCAAATGAAATTTCTAAAAGAAAAAAACCAGTTGATTATTTCTTCAGAAGTTCTCCTAGGAATAGGAATCAATTGGAAAAAACTAAAACAAGAAGACTTTGTAACAGTTGACAACAAAACGTTAGAGATTAATATTAATTCAAACGGATAAAGTTAAGGTCTATTCAACATCAAACCCTTTAGCCACCAAAATTCTTCTAACAGAATCATCAATCTGTTCCTCAGGTATCTCTCCTTCTTCAACAGCGGTCTTAATCACTAAGACCATATGATAAATCTCGTTTGGATCTTCATTAAAATTAAGAACCAGATCATTTCCCGCCTTAAACACATCAACATATAACTCATCTAAAGTAGGATAAAAGTTCTTCAATCCTAACATGTTGATTTCATCACTGATAACTAAACCAGAAAATTCTTTCTTTAAGGGCATAATTAAATTCGGAGAAACTACTGAAGGAATCCCACCAGAATCCACCACTCCCGTAGTTATAATATGACTTACCATTACAGAATCAACTTCATCCTTACCCAATAGATAAGTATATGGATAAATATCCTCTGAACTAATCTGGGCAGAAACAATGTTTTTATGTGGATCTTTAATAACCAAGGTTTTGCCAGGATAATGTTTAGCCGTGGCAATTATCCCTTTACTTTGTAATCCTAAGATATACGCTTCTGCTAACTCTGCGACTTCCTTTTCATCTCCTGTAAAACTACGACAACCCCAAATCTGATCATCTAAATCTACAACCGGAGCAAAATTAATATCAAATCCTAATTCATGTAATAGTTTTCCATCAATACTACCTTTTTCAAAAGCCTGACCAATACCATCAATATCTTTAACAGTAGTGGCATTAATAAAATTAGCAAATGGATTCAAACATCCCTCATAATCAACAGTTATGAAAAAGGGGATTTGTAACCCGGATTGAAGTTGAGATATTGTGTCACTATAAGATCCCTCACTATCCATAGCAAAAAGATGTGCCCCACCAATCTGCATATCCTTAAATGCCTGCATATTATACAAACCACCATGAACAACTACCATTTGAGCAATCTTTTGTTCTAAGGTCATAGAATCAAGTTTAATGGTATTATCAATAATCTCTAATTGTGGTTGTTCTGGAATTAACCACCCGCTTGCTTTTGCAACATTTAGAGTGCCTAAAACCAATAGGACTATAATTAAAATTAAAAAAGTTCTTTCGTGAATGGTCCACTTTTTACTCTCTCTTCTCTTTTTTATCTTTTTACTCCTCATCTTACCACACACTCAATTTATTACAATAGTTGTAAGCTTTGCTGTCTAGCCAATAACTTAGCTCACCAGTTTGACAACGCCATTGAACTGTCTTGTCCATGTAATAACCTTGTTCTTTAACACAAGTAAGTTGTTTTCTTGCTTCCAAACAACAAGAATCAATATCTGTCCAGGAATTATAATTATCTCTCCAATTAACTACACAAAGCATCTCTTCTTTATCAACAATACTCATCCCCGTGGTAGGAACTTTAACTTCAAACAACGTCAAAATTAAAATGATACAAATAATAAACAAAGAAACGTTAGCAATAATTAAAACATTCTTATTAGTCATAATAAATAAAATAAACAAAAATTTATATATAAAAGTATCCCTTAATACTACATAATATCTCTTAAATTGTGAAGGTGAATAACTATGGAAGTACAAATTTATACAACGCCAGTTTGTCCTTGGTGTAAAAAAGTTAAAGATTGGCTCAAGAAAAAGAAGGTTTCGTTCATTGAACATGACGTTTCTGAAAGCGATAAAGCTCGAGATGATATGATCGAGAAGTCCGGTCAGATGGCTGTACCGGTCATTGACATCGATGGAAAAATTATTGTTGGTTTTAATGAACAAAAACTAGAAGACGCTTTGAAAAAGTCAAAATAAAGGCAACTGTTTGCCTTCTCTTTTTCTATAACAATACATAATATAGTCCATTTTATTCTTAGGGGAGTGCTCACTGCCAAAAGTAAAACTCCCTCCAGGAAACGGTACTTCGGCAAGTAGATTAGTTGTTGTTTGAGCAGAGCCTAAAGATTGCCATGCCGCTTCTAGCCTAGTTCTACTCAATCTTACTTCCCAATATTCTTTAAGCTCAGTAGCAAATTCAGCGTATCTCGCAGGGTAGAATTCCATGATGTCAAAAAGTATAACTCCCAACAAAGAACCGCCAACCGGATCACGGAAATCGCCGTTCTGCCAACGGTCAACAAATTTCTTTGCAGTTGATAATCCCAAAAAGTAGTCCAATCGATAAGTAAACTCCAAAGCAGTAGCCATAAATAATTCTCCCCGTTCACTACAAAAAAAGTCATGCCAATATTGGGGATTATTTCTTTGATCAGTTGTTGCATAAGCCGCCTTCATTACAGACCCCCTTACATTTTGCCAAGAAAGATTTCTATCTCGGTAAGAGTTAGACTCTAAAAGCCCCCAAATTGTTTCTCTGGCCCCAGGAAAATCATACTGACCACACAAACTCAATGTTCCACAAAGAGTTTTCATCTTTTGCTTTTCCTTCTCTTCTACAAAAGGAATTTCAGGGTAAAAATTTTTTAGAATACCAGTTAATCCTTCTCCCAAGCGAAGATGAACATCCTGGTTAAAATCTCGCGTTGATTCTAACAAGTCAGCTAAAGAGTCAACGACAACAAAATCTCTAACAGCGTGTAACTGACGTTCTACTCTCCTTGCTGAAGAAAAAATGGTTGGCCCATTTTCTTTTTTTAGGGCACTATACAAGTAGTCATATAATTTTTTGGTGCTCCAACCTAGAATTTGATCAAATGGTTTCTGTTTTCTCATAAAAAAATTAACAACTAATTGATCTTAGAATAGATTTAACGGACCTGTTTTTAAATAATACATCATTTAACGCCGTGATCAAAGGCAGATCAAGATTAAATTTGTCCTTAAGTTTAACTGCTTCTTTAAGTGTTATCACTCCCTCTGCAATCATTGACATCTCCCTTAACACTTCTTGAATCTTCCTGCCCTTTCCAACTTCTAATCCGACATGTCGGTTACGAGAATGTACACTTGTACAAGTAACTATAATATCACCAATACCAGCCAAACCATAAAAGGTTTCTTCTTTTGCCCCCCACGCTAAACCAACATTCTTAATCTCTTCTAAACCTTTAGTGATAACATAAGCCTTAGTATTATCTCCCAAACCAGCACCATCAGTAACACCTACAAAAACAGCTAAGATATTCTTTAATGCTGCAGAGATTTGTACACCAATAATATCATCACTTAACTCTACTCGTAGATTATTACTTTCAATTATTTTCTTAAGTTTATCTTTTTCTTCATCTTTTTCCTCAGGTCCAGCAAGAACAATTCCAGAAAAAATACCCTTACAAACCTCTTCTGCATGTGTTGGTCCATACAAACAATAAACTGGCCCAGAAACAATCTTACTGACAACATCACTTAATAAACGAACATTAGTAGCAAACCCCTTAGAACAAATTATTACTGGTTGATCCTTAATCCACTTTTTAGCTTTTTCAATAGTAGCTTCTACTTTATCAGAAGGAACAACTAACAGAATTAGCTCAGAATTGGTTAATGCCTCTTCTATCTTAGAAGTAACAAAGATATTCTTTGACAGTTTAATAATAGGCAATAACTTGCAGGTTCGTTCTTCTTGCATTTCTCTAGCTTGTTCTTCAAAAAACTCCCACATTCTGATTTGATGTTTATTTCCTGCTAAATGCATTGCCAAAGCAGTACCCCAACTACCCCCACCAAGAATTGTAATGTTCATTTAACAATAAAAGCAAAGCTCATTTAAATGTCTTACTAAACATTTACCAAAAAGTTAGTAAGACCGATAATTCGGACTAACTAACATTAAGGTGTATTGTTTAATAGATTGATAAGAATATGTAAATGCTAAAGATAAAGTTGTTTCATAAGAATTCTGATCTGTAATCATTTTCTCACATATTAACGTGGCTTCTTGCCTATTCTGGTCTAATAACGCTTTATGAATATCTAAAGATGCACCTAGAAACTCACATTTTTGAAATGCTTCATTACCTAACTTAGCGCCAGTTAATGAAATATGATCCAACTCTCCCTGTCCTCTATTACTAACTTTAAAACGAAATTCTAATTTTGCTCCGGTCCCAATTGGATAAGTGATAACTTGCATATCTGTTACTGCTAAAGGAGCACCTTGACCAGAATAAGATTTTTGATCTGACATCTTACACCCAGAATCATAAACCTCATACAACCGAGGATTAATACAAAGGGTATCAGAAAATCCCATGATTGAGTCATAGTTAACCTTTAAGAAATAATTCCCCCGATAACTATTAGCATTTTCAAATAATTGCCCAGACGTTCCAGCAAATTCTAAAAACTTCTTTTCGCCAACAGGAGATAAAAGACTTCTTCCAATAAGAGTATCAAAATATTGTGTCTCCGGCTTGACTTCAAAATATTTATTATTTAACCCAATAATGGAAACTTTTCCGTTAGTTAGATCATAAGCTGCTTGATTGTCTAATTCTAAAATAATTTTAAAATCTGATCCTGGATAAATCGATTGTGGAGGTGCATTTTGTAAAAAACCAACCACTAACTCACCAAAACCTTGCTTAAAGTTCTGTTTTCCATCCGCATTACCACCAGAACCACCACATCCCATCAATAATAAGACGCACAAAACTAAAACTAGCACTCGCAAAGATAAACTTGACGAGTGTTTTTTTCCGTTCATCCTTGTAACCTCACTGTAATAGATTCAGTATCTTCAATCTTATAATCATAATTTAATTGTGCCACAAATTCTATAGGTCCTTCATAACCTTTGTCCTCATTTGGATTAGCAAAATTATCAGGTAAGGAGTCAGTATTGCAAGTAAGTAAATAAATTAATTTCCCGCCATACTTTTGTTCAGGAAGTGTTACGGGCGTGTTCTGTAAGCACCCTATAAATTCTCCAGGATATCCTTCAAACCCAGTAAATTTATAGTTATTAACTTTAGTTATTTTTCCACTACCTAAATTTTCAATACTCGCAGTTAGAATTTGCCAACCACTTTCAACCACGGGATTTTCTAAAGTATTCCCATAACCAAATCCGATCCTCGCAAAATCTTTTGCCCCTTTTGATAAATGAGTTTTACCAGTTCCACTAAAATGAGCAGAGTTGATCTTTGGTGTCCACTCATTTTTCCAATCAAGGGTTTTTTCTCCAATAAAAACCCGTTCTAAAGTAGACCCAGAATTTAATCCAATAAATTCAGCAGCATAAACTAGATCATATGTACCATTAAGAACTTCATTAGAAGGAGATTTACAAGAAACCGATAACTTGGGCTCCATGCCTTTGATTGTAAGATCCGACCCAGTTATAATCTCTCCTTCAAAAGATTGCTTCCTTTTTTTATTAGTAAAATTACAAGATAACTTTACTTGAAATTCTTGTTCACGAGGATTTTGAATATTTAATTCAATAGGATACACTAACCCTTCTCCGGTACTGTGGGGAATATCTTTAGGGAAGTATTGACTAACAACAAAATTAGCCACTGTTGGTTTGTCTATGTTTGGATCATCTACTCCTGCAACCAAACCGCCCTTAACTCTGATCTCTTGTTGCTCTTTAAGGCATTGCGAATAAGAAGAAGTTCCTTCTTTGTTTCCTGCGGCAACACACGTCACTTTATCTTGTGAGATCTGTTGGCGTTCATTTATGCAGGCCTGTAAATCAGTAAATCTTCCAGCAGCAATACATTTGAGATTAGACAACGCGGGATTCTCTGTTTGAGGTAAATCTGCTCTTAACTTTTCTTGCGCTTGTTGGAATTGATTTAAATCTAGGAGAGAACCTTCTTGTTCATAAGCAACCGCGGGAACTGAAGTTAATAACACAATAATAATTACATAAACAATTCCAATTACTCTTAAAACGGAAACGATCGTTCCACCAGATTCTCCTTTAGATACAGGAAGAGTCAATAAACCAAGTAACGACCACCAAGGCATATACAAGATTAAATTCTTCATCAATGCCGTAACAGTAAGATCAAATTGCTGTTGAGCAAAAGCAATCAAACCAAAGTCTAAGAATAAAAATAAAACTGGTATTAACCCCCCCAACTCTGGTTTAGCACTTTGTCCTTTCGTAAACAATGCAGGACCTAAAAAGAACAATGCACTGATGCCTCCAAAATATAACCAAAAGTAAAGATCACCTTTAGTTGCACCAAAAAAGAAATACCATACTAGAAAAACAAGCATTGGAATAAATACTCCCCACCGATCAACTTCCATCTTATCTGAAAGAGCCCAACCAGCAATGAAAAATAAGATTAAAGCGGTAACAGTTGTAATCCCAGCCACACCATTTATTTGTAATAAATAATGAACAAAACCAATAATAATCAACAAAACTCCGGGAGCTTTCATTGCTCCAACTGTTTCTCTGACTGCTACTCCTCCAGCAGCAAAAGCAGCTCCACTTACGGCGGTTCCTGCAGCTCCAGTAACAGAACCAACACTACCTGCCGCCCCCACAAGACCAGGAGCAACAGATTTAGCAATAGGAGCGACAGCTGCAGCACCAGAAGAACTTCCCTTAATAGCACTAAGAATAGCCGATAATCCCATTGTCACCTCTTTTTTATTACAGTTATCCTAAAGTATTCTAAAGTCTTGAAACGTTAGTTTTAATCTTTAAAAATTAAAAAACTAACTTACTTTACCAAATCAACCCTAACCATTCTAACTTCTATGGTCTTTTCTGGTTTGATCTTTACCGAGTTACTAACTTTAACTATATCATCACTTAAATCAATAACATAGGACACTTCTTTTGTATCAAAATGTTTTTGATGACCATTAAACACAATAGTCCCATATTTACTTGTTACTACATCAACAAACTCCAAACTTAACCTTACCCGATTATTTCCAGCAATAACAGCATCGTACTGTTCGTTAGACAAATCAAAATAATATGTTGGATAATCAATTTCCTTTAAATTAGATTTTATAACAACATGAGATAACACATAATTACCTTTCTCAGTCCTAAATACTAAAGAATTCTCTCCCTGATGAATCATGTTAGGAGAAAATTCAATTGGCACCATTGTAAGATCACAATCTGGGACTCCAGAATAAATTTCTTCACCATTAATTGTAACATACAATTTTCCCACTTCCTCAAATATACAATCTGGTTTAAATTGCAAAACTAATTTTTCCAGATTTTTCTTTTCAACTTCAGAAATTAAAAAGATATTTTTAGAAGATTGTGCTTCAGTACTAGTCACTTCAGCAACAACTTTCATATTGTTTATATTAATCTCATTGGTTGCCCAAAAAGCAAGACCAGGAGATGTAGCTGCAATACTTAATTCATTTGTTTCTTTGACTTTGTTTGCAGGCAAGGTTATAGTTAAAGAATCTCCGGTTGTGATCTCTGAATTAAATACTTCATCTCCGTTTAAGAACATCCTTAAAGGACCATCTGCGTTCTCTACCTTAAATGTCAGTAAAAAATTGGCAGAATGTTTTAAATCGGGAACATCAAAACTAAATGTGGCTATCTCTTCAGAGAAAGATCCTTTTTTAGCGTAGGCAACATTTTTTTCTGCTAAAACCTTTGACTCTGTTTTGGTATAAATGTTAATTACCGGAAGAGGATGTTCAATTTGATTTTGTGATAAATAATCTATTCTACCAGGAGATTCCTGCATCAAGTTAACAGAAACAGTGGCTTTACTTAACTCCTTAGCTCCACCAGTCGTACTAGAACTAGAATACGGTTCATCCAAAAGTTCAGCTCGATCTTGTGGAGGAATTAAGATTATAAACATCACAATTAAGCCCATTATTATTGCCAACAAAACTGCTGCACCCATCGCAGCTTGTCCTCTTTTATTTTCAGTTGCCATAACTTAGATATAAAATCTTTTTATATTTAAAGTATTCTATTTTTAACTGGTCGATAAAAACTAGACCTTTTTAAAGACTAAACCTTTTTATAATCATCAATCTTTCAAAGAGGTATGGACATTGTTCAAGCTGATTTTAAAAAAGGGTTTGTTAAACTAAGAATTACTGATCCTGAAGATCTATGGTATTTAAGCCATTTAATCGATCCGGGAGATTTTGTTAAAGGCAAAACCACTAGAAAGATAAAAATTGGTGAAGGTGAAAATGCCAAAGTTGCTAAGAAGGTTTACGTCTTAAAAATAGAAGCAGAAACGATTGATTATAGCAACGAAGTTTTACGGGTAAATGGAAGAATTAGAGAAGGTCCTGAAGAATTACCAAAAGATAGTTTCCAAGCAATTCCTTTAGAACAAAACAGCGAGTTTATCTTAGAGAAGGTTCAATGGTTAGAGTATCAAAAACAAAAATTAGAGGAATCAGCTCAAAAAAAATATAATTATTTACTTTGTATTTTTGATCGAGAAGAAGCACTTTTTGCCCTTACTAAAAGTTTTGGTTATGAGGTGTTACTGCAACTTAAAGGAGACGTGCCCAAGAAAGTAAAAACCGTTGAGGTTAAACAGGATTTTCAGCAGGAAATCATCAAGGCCCTGGATGTATATTCTGGAAGATATTCTCCAGAAGCGATTATACTGGCTTCGCCAGCCTTTTACAAAGAAGATCTATTCAAAAAAATTAATCAGCCCGATTTAAAAAAGAAAATCATTTTAGCAAATTGTTCTGACGTTAGTGAAAGTTCTTTGTTTGAAATTCTAAAAAAACCAGAACTAGAATTAACCTTGAAATCATCTAGAACCAGAAAAGAAAACAAAATAGTTGAAGAACTTTTAAGTGAAATTAGTCAGAATAGATTAGCAGCATATGGGTGGAATGAAGTTAAAAATGCCATTGATGCAGGAGCAGTAAGTAAACTTCTTGTTACTGATGATTACATTCAACGCAGGAGAGCCAGTAATGAATACACGGAATTGGATTTATATTTAAAACAGATAGATACACTAAAGGGAGAAATTCATATTATCTCATCCGAACATGAAAGTGGCAGAAAGTTGATGGGGCTCGGAGGAATTGCCGCAATTTTAAGATATAAATTAGAGTGGCATTAAACATAACAAACCAATCCAATAACCAAATGAATCAACTAACAATTTACCAACTTCAATGTTTTACTCTTTCAGAATAGTCCTTCTATATTTTGTAAAACCACAACCTTTTAATAGTAGTTAAGTTTAATGATAATCAAGTAACAAAAAATTATTTTTGCGAAAAAAAGGAGGGGTTTTGAGGAAAATGATTGTAAAAGAAGAATTATTAAGCAAGCTACGGCGTTATTTTGACCTTAATTTATATGAGGTTAAGCTTTGGACGTCTCTCTTAAGCAGAGGGGTTTCTACCGCAGGAGAACTTTCAGATATTGCTGATGTTCCACGATCAAGGAGTTATGATGTTTTAGAGTCCTTAGAGAAAAAAGGTTTTGTCGTTATGAAATTGGGCAAACCTATAAAGTATATAGCCATCCCTCCTGCAGAAGTTGTTGACAGAGTTAAGAAAAACATGAATGTTGAAGCTCAAGAAAAAGTCAAAAGATTAGAAACAATTAAAGGATCTCCACTATTAACTGAGTTAGAAAGTTTGCATAATAACGGAATCAGTTTAGTCGATCCTTCTGAATTAAGCGGCTGTTTAAGAGGAAGAAATAATATTTATAACCACCTGGATTTATTGATCAAAGACGCAAAGAAAAGTGTTAATATTATGACTTCCGATAGTGGATTTATTAGAAAAGTTGAAGGGTTAAAAGGTTCATTGGAAAAAGCTAAAAGAAGAGGAGTAAAAGTAAGGATTGCTACACCAATAACCAAAGATAACAAGCATGTAGTTGATAGTCTTAAGAACTTTGCTGAAGTAAAACATAATGACAAAGTAAACTCTAGGTTTGTTACTATTGATGGTCGAGATTTAGTTTTTATGATGATGAATGATAAAGAAGTTCATCCATCTTATGACCTTGGAGTTTGGGTAAAAACACCTTATTTTACCACAGCAATGGACCAAATGTTTACTCACGCTTGGAACGTTAAATAATCTTTTTATTAATTTATTTTTATTTTATTTCTAACAAATTGAATGATATTCAAATATTGTACTTAATTCCAACAGATGATAAGTTGTCAAGTTAACTTTATAAATGAATAAAGATTGAATAAAAAATATACTTAAATCAAATAATAATTAGACAATAGCCATCAATTTAACATCAATACAAATACTAAAAATGGAATCAATCATCTCTAAACTTCACCCATTAGAACGATCAGTTCTACCGGTTTTGCTAAAAGAAAAAGAGATTTCTGCTATTGCTAAATTATCAAATTTGCAAGAAATTGAAGTTATGCGGGCATTGCAGTGGTTAGAAAATAAAAATGTTCTAAAGATTAATGTTGACAAAAAAAAGATTGTAGATTTAGAAGAAAACGGAATTAAGTATAAAAAAGAAGGATTACCTGAAAAACGATTATTACAATCATTAACCGAAGAGTTTCAAAGTTTAGGTGAGATTGCTAAAAAAACTAGATTAAGTACTGAAGAATTAAATGCTTGTATTGGAATTCTACGAAGAAAGGTTGCCATTGAAATTGATAAAGGTAAAGATTTAATGTTGAAATTAGGACCACAAGGTAAAAAACTATTAAAGGACGGATCTTTCGAAGAAAAATTTCTAACTAAAGATTTCCCTTTAGATTTTGACTTAATCCAAGATATAGATAAATTTGCCTTTGATGAATTAAAGAAAAGAAAAGGTCTTCTAAAAATTGAAGAAAAAAAGACCACCACTGTAACCTTAACAGAACTAGGAAAAAAACTGGCTTCTACAAAAATTGATGGCGAAGTTATCAATCGTTTAACCATGGGGATGCTCAAAACAGGAAGTTGGAAAGGTAAAAACTTCCGTGCTTATGATGTTGAAATAAACGTACCTAAGGTGTATAGGGGCAAGAAACATTTTGTTAATGAAGCTGTAGAATATATTAAAAGAATTTGGTTAGAACTTGGTTTTAAAGAGATGTCAGGTAATTACGTGCAATCAGCATTCTGGGATTTAGATGCCTTGTTTGTTCCTCAAGACCATCCAGCAAGAGAAATGCAAGATACTTTTTATTTAGAGGGAAAAGCTAAATTACCAAAATTCTGGGAAAAAGTTAAAGCCGTTCATGAAAATGGTGCCAATACAGGAAGTAAGGGATGGCAATATACCTTCTCAAAAGAAGAAACTGAAAAAGTTCTTCTCCGTACACATACTACAGTATTATCTGCACAAACAATTTCAAATTTAAAAAAAGAAGACTTACCAGCAAAGTTTTTTTCTGTAAATAAAGTTTTCCGTAATGAATCATTAGATTGGAAACATTTATTTGAATTTTACCAAGTGGAGGGTATTGTAATTGACCCCAATGCCAATATGAAACATTTGAAAGGATATTTAAGAGAATTTTACAAGAAAATGGGATATCCAAATGTAAGGATGCGACCAGCACATTTCCCTTATACTGAACCAAGCGTGGAAGTGGATGTTTATCATCCAATCAAAAAACAATGGGTGGAATTAGGAGGAGCAGGAATCTTCCGTCCAGAGGTAGTTAAACCGTTATTGGGTTTTGAATGTCCTGTTTTGGCTTGGGGACAAGGTATGGCCAGAATAATTGCTGAATATTGGAAAATAACTGACATTAGAGATTTATACAAAAATGATCTTAAACAGATTAAAGAAATGAAAGCATGGATCAAATAAAAATACATTATCAAAGATTAAACCATATTAAAACAATACATCAAAAATGGCAACTGCAAAAGAAATTACTGAATTTTTGAACAAAGAAATTGAAATCAATAGTATTGAAGATAAATCTTGCAATGGTTTACAAGTAGAAAATACGGGAGATGTCAAAAAGATTGGTTTTACCGTAGATGCTTGCTTGGAAACTTTCCAAAAATCTGCCTTAGCAGGATGTCAAATGTTAATTGTTCATCATGGATTGATTTGGGAAGGCATCAAATATATAAAAGGAAATACCTACAAAAGAATAAAATGTTTGATTGATAACAATCTTGCACTTTATGCTGCCCATCTACCTTTAGATCGCCATGATAAATATGGGAACAATATTATTTTAGCTAACTTGCTAAATTTAAAGGATATTAAATCGTTTGGTTTTTATGGAGATAAAACAATCGGATTTTATGGCCAAACGGAAGTAGAATTAGAACAGATTAAAGAAAAGTTAAAGGAAGCAGGCATGAATTTAACCTGCTTTGAATATGGGCCAAGACAAATCAAAAAAGTCACCATTGTTTCCGGTGCTTTTACTGATGGGGCTTATCAAGCAGTCAGCTTAAGTGCAGACCTTTATCTTACTGGAGAAAATAAATATAATTATTTACAAGTTGCTAAAGAAAATAACTTAAACATTATCTGTGCTGGACATTACCTAACTGAAACCCTGGGTGTTAAAGCTTTAATGCCTTTACTAAAAGAAAAGTTTGGTGTAGAAGTTGAGTTTATTGAGAATCCAGTAGGACTCTAATATATTAATAAATACTAATAACTATTAATAAACATTAAGAAAAAATACACAAAATGCCAACTATAATCCTTAACAAAGAAGTTTTTGAAAAACTTGTAGGTAAAAAATTACCATTAGATCAGCTTAAAGATCGTATTAGTATGTTAGGTACAGATTTAGAAAAAATAGAAGGCAATGAAATAGAAGTTGAAATCTTTCCGAATAGGCCAGACTTATTGTCTGAACAAGGGTTTGCTAGAGCCTTCAGTTCTTTTATTGGAGTAAAAACCGGGTTAAGAAAATATGATGTTAAAAAATCGGGGTTAAAAGTTTATGTTGATAAAAACATAAAAAACATTCGACCATACACTGTTTGTGCCATTATCCGAGGATTAAAATTTGATGATGAAAAGATTAGAGAAATAGTACAAGTCCAAGAAAAACTGCACACCACTTTCTGTCGTAATCGAAAAAAAGCTGCAATTGGTATTTATCCATTAGAAAACATTAAGATGCCAATATATTTTAAGGCAATGAAATCAAAGGAGATAAAATTTCGACCATTGGAATCAGAAATAATTATGGATGGACTGCAAATATTAAGCAAACATCCAAAAGGTCGAGATTATGCCCATCTTTTAGAGGGATTAGAAATGTTTCCGGTATTTATGGACTCAAATCAGGAGATTTTATCATTAACTCCAATTATTAATTCTCACTTGACTGGTAAGGTAACTAAAAAAACTAAAGATATTTTTATTGAGTTTAGCGGGTTTGATTTAGAAGCACAAAAGGTTGGATTAAACATGTTAGTTACTATTTTTGCGGAAATGGGAGGAAAAATTGAATCCCTGGAAGTCATCTATCCAGATAAAACAATTGTAACTCCAAATCTGACTCCTAGTAAAATGAAACTGGATCTTACGTATGTTAATAAGTTGTTGGGATTAAGCTTAAAGGAAAAAGAGGTAAAAGATCTTTTAGAAAGGATGGGCTATGGGTATGAAAAAGAGGAAGTATTAGTTCCCGCGTATAGAGTTGATATTTTGCACCAAGTGGATTTAGCTGAAGATATTGCTATAGCCTATGGTTATGAAAATTTTGAAGAAACCATCCCAAATGTAGCAACCATTGGAGAAGAAAATTCTTTAGAAAAATTACAAAACAAGATTAGAGACATACTGATTGGATTACGGTTGTTAGAAGTTAAGAATTATCATTTGATTACTAACGAAGATCTTACCATTAAAATGCAAAGTAAAAATAAAGTTGTTGCTTTGAAAAACTCCTTAGGAGAACATAATCATTTACGAAATTCCATTTTACCTAGTTTATTAAAAGTGTTAAAGGATAATCAACATAACGAATATCCACAAGACATCTTCGAGCTGGGAAGAACCTTTAACTTTGATAAAAAAGAAGAAACGGGAGTTAAAGAAGAAGATAATCTTGCAATAATGTTATGCCACGATAAAAGTGATTACACTGAGATCAAACAAGTCTTAGATGCATTGATTAGTGCCCTTGGTTTAGAGTACAAAATAAAAGAATCCAATCAAAATAGTTTTATTTCTGGAAGAGCTGGAGAAATAATCGTTCAAAACACAAAGATTGGAATGATTGGAGAAATTTCTCCAGAAGTGTTAGAACTATGGGGTTTAGTTGTTCCTGCTGTAGCATTAGAGATTAATTTAGAAACAATCTTTAAAATAATAATATCAAATTAAATAATCCCCCGAATTAATAACCTCAATAATCAAAAAAGAATAAGAACAAAATAAGTAATAAGAATAAAAAAAAGTTTATTCTATTTTTTCTGCTTTGCTATCAAGATTTTGTTCAAGAGAAGTTTCTTTTGCCTCAGCTTTCTTAACCGTTGCTTTCTTAACTACTGGCTTCTTAGTTTTCCCTTCTTTAACCATTACAGTTTTTTTGCTCTTTCTAACAGGAAATTGTCTTTGAGCTGGTTTCTTACTTTTTTTATCTGTAACAATAATACCAACCTTTTCTAAAACAGATTTTACTTCTTGATGTGAGGCTTTATCCTTAATCTTAACAATCTGTTCCATTGGCTCAAGATGTTTAACATTAACTTTTTTACGTCTTGTTGCACCATCAAGGATTACAAACTGATTGTCAATAATCTCAATAATCACTCCTTTCTTTCCAGCATCTCTGCCTGCAAGTTTCATACAGATCCGACCGATTTGATATAAACTCATTTTTCAGACCTCGCTTTTTCTTGTAAAACTTTCCTCATACAGGTAGAACATAAAACTCCACCATATGGACGTTGTGGTCTTTTGGCAGTTTTTGGCATGTTACGCATCTCAGCAGAAGTTGCATAAGGCACTCCAGCCAAAACTTTTTTACAGTGTGCACAAACGGCTTTAGACGGTTTTCTTTCTTTGTATTGCAACTTAGTGTTTCCACCTGGTGCCTTAACAAAAACTCTTCTTAATCTTCTAGATTTTAACATTCCCCTAGGCATTTTTTATTTCCTCGTTATTTATTACAGTAAAGCAGCTCAGAATAAATCATTCTAACCTGAGTTGCCTACAGATTTGTCCACAAGGGACATACACCAACAGACACCCACCCATTTATAAATCTTTTTACTAAAACTTCTAAATTAGAAACAATACAACCCCATTACAAATAAAAAAAGAGAAAATAAAAAAACGTTATTTATCCACAACTTGCCGCTGTAGCCGCCCCAACTTCGTAACCAAATCCTGGTTGATATGTTTCAGTACTCACGCCAGTAGATTCAGTACATTCTTTTGGTTGGTCATTAAAAGCGGCACAAATTGTAGCTAAGTACGCTGCTGGGCTTCTAGCGGAATTTGCTTGTTCTCCATTAATTACTAATGTAGGACTTCCACCAACACCATATTTCTCATTATCGGCTTTGTGAACATTAAACAAAGGATAATTTCCGCTTAACCAAGTTGACTTGTCATTAAAGTTTTCAGTAATCTTATACTGTGCATCTAACTTTGTAACACATAAATCCAACTTATCTGTATTAATCTCAGCAGAAGTTAAACATGGTTTAGCTTCTCCGGCTTCTAAGAAACAAGCCAAATAATCATTATATTTATCTGTTTGCTCGTTATTAATACAAACTTGTCTCATCTGTTCATCAACTTCAGTTTTACCATGCATAGCATAATAAACAAACTTTAGTTGAAAATCAATTTTATCACCCAATAAGTTAACCACTGGTAAGATTCCTTTCTCAGCTTGTGTCCCATATGGACAATGTGACATGACAAATAATTCAACTACTGGTTTATCAGATTTTGGAACATCTGCGGGTGCTTGTTGTTGTGCATCTGATGAAGCAGCTTCATTACCATATTCATTAACTTTAATTCCTTGCGGGAAAAAGATTTCTCCATCTTTAGTAACATAACTATCCACTTCCTGTCCAGAAATAGTTAACTTAACATTGTAAAGTCCACCTTCTTCAGTTACAGACTCCAACTTTGCTACTGCCTGTCCTTGTAAAAGGTTTGTGTTTACAAACTGTACCATATTCACACCAGCCTCTTCTTTTGAGATGGTATCGGGTCCGCTAGTAAAACTTGATATTAAAGTCACAACCAATATCAAAGCTAAAACTCCCGTAGCAACTTTCCACATATCAAATTTAAGTTTTTTTCCTTTTACAGGATGACTTTCTTTATGTGATTTATGTTCACTATGTTCTTTATGTGCATCTCTGTGTACTTCTTCATTCTTATGCTCTGAATGAATATCTTCATTAGAATCACTTTTATTTTCATTTTCAAAATGAGTCATTTTTACACCCCCCTATTTATTTTGTTTTGGTTATTGTAATTTACTAATAGATTTTTAATGCCTTTCTTAAACTCATACTAAACACTAACGATAACAAGATATACCAACCTAACCATCCCCAACTACTTAACCAAGGAATACCTGCATTTTTTAAAGGCATCAATTTGTTGTGATT
>Ga0210006_1000717_pt1 | contig 25129 bp, 29 predicted proteins | sample CryGey02umfilter_2_FD_185452 | JGI IMG/M metagenome (GOLD analysis project Ga0210006, IMG submission 185452) | Groundwater microbial communities from aquifer in Utah, USA - Crystal Geyser 4/10/14 0.2 um filter (SPAdes) (version 3) | ecosystem: Environmental > Aquatic > Deep subsurface >... | reverse complement strand
AACTACTAGTTGCATTTCCAGTTATAGAAAATATATTTTTTAGTTTTAGAAACCTTTTCTAAAGGTTTATTTTTCACCATCCACTTTAATTAAATTACTAGCATATTTAAAGATTCCTACTTCACAAACTCAACTCCAGAAATATCCCTAAATCCTTCATCTCCTGTGAGAAATTTTACTTTTAAAGACCTCGCTGTTACATATCCTAAACAATCAAGATAAGAAAATTTCTTCTTTATGTTTTCAAGTCGAAAAGCTGCTGCTTCTTTAACAATATTAGGCTCTATTTTAACACAAAAATTAATAAGTTTATCAAAAAATTCTTCTGCGAGTTTATTTTCATTTTCTTTGATTAATATATAATATAATTCGTAAACATTCATTAGGTTAGTTAAGATTTTATAATTACTAATATAATTTCTATAGCTTTCTTCTCCTTTTACAATAGCATAAAGTGCATAGGTATCATAGAATAAAACTTTATTCCCAACCTTTTCTTGATTCATCTTTAAGTTCCTGTGCTGATTTTTTAATTTTTGCCTTCCCAAAAAAATCTTCCAAACTATCTTTTTTTGAAATTGTTATAGTTATTTCTTCATTTGCAACTATATTTTCTTTATTAACAATATCACTAGGTATAATTAATCCAAGAGAATTTCCCCACTCTTTAACCTTAACTTTAGTTTGAATTACCATGTATAACTTATAGTTATACTTATTTATAAGTATTTCTATTCTAATTTTCTGTAAATTATTATATTGCCTAGATAATCCAGCCACTCAACAGCCTTTTTACTCGTCTCTCCATTGGAAAGGAATAATACAGGAAGATTTTCTTTCTGTCCAGTCTGGAGGTGCTTCATCAAGTCTTTATCACTCACACTTTTTTTCTCTTTAGCAATACAAATATAGCTGTCAAACTTGCCATTATTCTCAACATTAATTATCCCCATAAACTCCTTTTTCTTAGAACTTATTTCCTTTACAAGTTTAAGATTATTACTCTCAAAAAATTCATAAACTTTTGAAACAAATTCTGATTTACCTTTTTCCTTTTTAGTTTTAACCGGTGTTTTAAATATAGACTCCTGAGCCTTTCTCTCAGGTATTAAAGACACTAGTTTTTGTTTTTCTTTAATAACAATTGGTTCAGCAGGAGTTGCATCTTGAACTATCTCGTTTTGTACATTCTTGGAAATTGATAACTCTTTTGCTTTCTGAATATGCTCCAGCAAAATTTTTTTAACCACTGGAATTTCAATTTGCACAGGCTTAACCTGTGTTGCCTGAGTCTTCTGAATTAGTTCTGACGCATTTTCTTCGTTCACTTTAATAAACCTCCAATAAAGCTGGTCATTATATTGAAACGAAAAGGCAAAATCCCTTATGCTTCTGAGAGCAACCCTAACAGCAGGTAACTGGTCACTATCTTTTAAAATCTGTTTACTCCGTAACAGCTCAAAAGTTTCTTTTTCCTTATCAGGCAAATATTGATAAAAATTTTCAAGCTGAAATTCCTGTCCGACTAAATAATAAACTGGAGAATTTCCGACCCTTAAATTACTCAGTTTTAGTCTTTTATCAGATAATAGTTCAGCGAGCATTGCACTAGCCAGCAATGTATCAACTTTAAGATGTTGAGAAATATGGATAGGCAAACTAGGACCCCTTATTTTAATAAAACTGATAATCTTTTCCCTCTGATCAAGAATACTATTACCTCTTTCCATTATAACTCAAAATAGGCAATGATTATAAATTTTGTTATAGTAAACCTTAATAACTATTGTCCAATATCATTAGAATGAAAATGGTTGCTGGAACTGTAAACAATACAGGTTTGTTAAAATCTGTGGTTGCTGGAACTCTAAGAAACCCGCTGGAGGTTTGTTAATGAAGTGCTCAAAATGCGGACACGAATTTGAAATAAAACTGGGAGCAAGAATAGTTTCTAAAGGAGCTAAAATACTAACTGCTATGACAACTATTGTAACAGCACAATGTGAAAACTGTGGCCAGATATTTCAAGTACCAGTAGCGAGCAAATCCTTCTTTACAGTTAAAAAGAAAGGTAATGTTTAAGGTCTAACCCAGGAAATTTCATAATAAGTAATATCTCCTTCGCTGTCAACAATAGCTATTAACAAATTTTTCTTAGTGCTATGAGCAACTCTATTCTTAGCAGAAAAATCATGCCAGGTCATTTCCTGAGACTCTGAAATAGGGTACAAAATCCATTTAGCATGCTCTTTACCAGGTTTAGAACCCTTGTCATAAACCCTAAAGTCTGCTCCGAATTTCAAGGCTGTTTTTAGTATATATCCTTTATCTCTTAAATCCTTAAAGACAAGGAATTTAACATAAGTTTTTTTATCGATTTTTTTACATTCGTCAATTAACTGATTTAAACTTAGCTTTTTAGTTTTCTTGTAAACACTAATTTTACCTTTGTCTACTAGATAAATTGCTTCACTTAGAGAATATCTAACTCTTTTTTCAGAGTACTCTCCAAATAACCTGTTGCTATAAAGGTCCAAAGCATCCTTAGACGCACTGGTTATCTCTCCATCTGATAAAACTACCTTAATTTCTTTGCTGTTTTTTACCTTGGTGCTTTTAGTAATCTTTTTTCTATTCATTTTAGTAGTAATAGAATAAATTATTTAAACATTTGCTCAACAAAAACTTTAAATACTACCCTAAAAATTCATATAAATGGGAAGAATAAAATCGCTACAGATTAAAAGAGCTGCGAAGAATTTAATGAGAGACAACTCTAATTTCACCACAGATTTTGACAAAAATAAAGAGGTCCTAAAAGACTATACCTTACCGGATAAAGGAACAAGAAATAAGATTGCAGGACATATAACAAGGCTTAAAAAAGCTGGAGATATACCTAAGCCAAGAGGCATAAAGGAAAATGATGGACAACAAAAAGGACAAAGAAAGGCGTGAAACAAACGAGATTTTTATTGGTAGCAAACCGTTTATGAAATATGTAATAGCTACAGTAATGCAGCTTGAAAAAAATGGCTCTGCAATAATTAAGGCTCGTGGGAAGTTTATTTCAAGGGGAGTTGATGTTGCAGAAGTTGTTAAAAAAAGAGTTAAAGAAAAAGACGGTACAGACTTATCTCAGGGAATTATAATAGGCACAGATGCATTTAAAAATGAAGAAGAAAAACAAATCAATGTTTCAACAATTGACATATCCTTAAACAGAAATTAATTCCTTTTCTTTTTACCTGACCCTAATAATTTATCAAGCTTCTTATTGTTCTCATCAAGTTTATTGATAACTTCTTTCAAAAGTTTAGTTCTCCTCAGGTTAAGGATAGTTCCGATAATCCATAATATAAGATAAACTCCTGCAATTCCACCTAAAATTTGCAATATCCTTGCTAAGCTATCAAAACTCTCTCCTAAACTATCAACAGCACCAATCACCTGCATAAATACCATTGTACTACAGCTCAAATAAGGATAATGTAATTTAAAAATACTTCCAAGATACTTTTTTAAATGGTATAAAGTTTGAATGATTATGGCTATATAGTTCAGCGGTAGAACGCCTGTCTCATAAGCAGGAGGCTCCGAGTTCGACTCTCGGTATAGCCATTAAAAGAGTCGATTGGTTGCTGGATAAAAAACCAGCTGGAGGTTTTTAATTATGGATTTATCTATTGGTCGCTGGATAAAAAACCAGCTGGAGGTTTTTAAGTTCGACTCTCGGTATAGCCATTTATAACCCGTTTAACCTAAAACCATCGCCTTTTTTTCTAGGCAAAATATGAAAATGAGTATGCATTACTTTTTGCCCTGCTGCTTCAAAATTATTTTGAACAAGATTAAACCCTTCAAAACCCTCTTTTAGTCTTATTTTAGCTACAGCTTTAATTGCCTCAAAAAGTTCACTTGCAAGACTATCAGGAAAATCCATAGAATTAACAAAATGCTTTTTAGGAATAATTAAAGTATGCCCTTTAACTTTAGGATTTGCATCAGCAAATGCAAAAAAATTATCACTCTCATAAATAAAGTCAACTTTTATCTTTCCACTAACAAACTTACAAAATATACAATCTTCTGGCATAAAAAACTAAAGAATAACTAAGTTTATAACTTTTATTAGTGTGCATTTTAAACAAACTCTACAACTCTCTACTCGAGAGATTAGGGCCCATCGTATAACGGTTTATTACATTCGGCTGGCAGTCGAGAAATTCGGGTTCAATTCCCGATGGGTCCATAATAAAAACATTATTAAAAATAAAAAATTACATAAATTTATAAACTTAAACCAGTTAGTTATGAAAGGAGGTTCAGGAAAACAAAAATAATTTTCTAAGTAACTCATTTTAATTGTTAATGTGTACTTGTTTCCAAAGGAGGTGAAAAACATGGCTGCTAAAAAAAAGAAAAAAGCAAAAAAGAGATAACAACTAAAAATTATTTTTACTTTTAATATTTATTTTATAATCAAAAAATCGCTTAATAAAAATACAAAAAGGAGGTGAAAAATGAAGTGTAATTGCAGTATAGGTAACATTGTGCTGGGCATAATAATCTTGGTTTTCGCATTATGGCAAACTGCGTATTCAAAATGGATTGTAGTAATAGCTTCAGTATTGCTTATAATACATGAACTCTGGCACAAGCACAGTTGGGTGAAAAATAAAAATCCAAGTCCAATAGAGAATAAAAAGAAAAGAAAATAATTTCTATTTTTAATTTACTAATTCTCTTTTATTTTTCTTTAACAAATACGCTTCTAGGGTGTAAATTAATATCATTCTCACTGATTTCTCCATTAAATAATCTTCGAGAATCCTCAATTATACTTGGCATTGCATCTAAATACCACCTCCAACCATCTCTTAAATAGTCAGAATCAACATAAACTCTTCCATCTCTTGTAATGAAAGACCTTTGAGCTTCAAGTATGACCCACAAACATAAAGGAGGATTTAAAGAAAATCCAGCTTCAACATTAGGATTCACATCTTTTAATTCAATATTCTTAAAATTTTTGGTTGTAGCATACAGTAAAAACTTGTTACTTAGATAATGAAAAGCGCGTACATTTTCGTCTATACTAACTAAGTCTGAAGGTAATTTTGCATAACCTAAGACAGATGGGCTGTCATGATTAGCCCCTTCCATAATTATATTAATCACATTTTTTTCAGCCATTTTAATTTAATCAATTTTAGGTTTATAAATATTATTTAACTCGTGTATCAACAACTTTCCCTAACTTCAATAAATTCTCTCCGTTGATAATTTTTTTAATAACATCATTCAAATCTTTAATTTTAACTCTTATCTGTTCTGTGCTGTCTCTATCTCTTATTGTAACACTCTCATCTTCAGGAGTTTTTTCATCAACAGTTATGCACATAGGAGTTCCAATCTCATCATTCCTGGCATATCTTCTACCAATACTTCCAGATCTATCATACACAATATTATAGTCTTCTCTCAGATTATCAACAATTTTCTGAGCTATTCTCTCATATTCTTCATTTTTTATGATTGGAAAAACAGCTGCCTTTATAGGTGAAAGCTTAGCTGGAATTCTCAGGACAATATTATCTCTGTCTTTATCATAACTATATGCTTTGGTTAATACTGCAAGAAAAACCCTTTCCATCCCAAATGTAGGTTCAATTACTCTTGGAATTATTTTAGTCTTAGTTTTTTCGTCAAATATAGACATATCTTCTTTGCTCTCTTTTTCATGCTGTGTTAAATCATACTGCCCACGACTGGCATTACCTGCCATTTCTAAACTTCCAAACGGAAATAAATAGTCTATATCAAAAGTTGCACTCGAATAATGGCTCAACTCATCTTTAGTATGCTCCCTTATTTTAATTTTACTCAAGCCAATAGAATAAAACCATTTTATCTGTTCAGCCAGCCAATAAGCATGCCACTCTTCAAGTTTCTTTTTTTGAAGCAATTCTTTCATACTAACTTCTTTTAATTTGTCACTTCCAGATTTCTGGGTTTCTTCATCTAAAAACATAAACTTAGTATTCAAATGCTCGTCGTTAAGCAAATCACACTTTTTTTCGTCTGGATGAATAAAAAATTCAAACTCTCCTATATGGAACTCTCTGCTTCTGAAAAGAAAATCTCTTGGAGCAATCTCATTCCTAAAACATCTTCCAAGTTGTGCAATTCCAAACGGCAACTGCATTCTGGAAGTTTGCTGTATCAACTTAAAATCCAAAAACATACCTTGAGCTGTTTCTCCTCTTAAATAAGCCTCCATTGGATTTAAAGCTCCAATAGAAGTCTTAAACATCTGCTCAATCATTTTAGCATTTTGCCAGTCATATTCTCCTTCACAGCTATCGCATTTTATTTTTCCCAAGTTAGGCCTGTCAATTTTGCTAGACTTTTTGCATTTAGTGCATACAACAAGATAATCATTAACATTAAAATTATCTAAATGCCCTGAAGCTTTCCAAGTTCGTGGATGAGAAATAATACTTCCTTCCATTCCAACTATATTATCTCTTTTCCTGACAAAAAAATTCCACCACTCATTCTTAATATTATTAAATAATTCAACTCCTAAAGGCCCAAAATCCCAAAATCCTGCTAATCCCCCATAAATAAGACTAGATGGAAAAACAAATCCCTTAGCTTTGCAAAAATTAGCAAGCTCTTCTATGCCTATTTCTTTTTTATCCTCAACCATACTTTCATTCTCAAAATCAGGCTTTTTATTATTTCTTACACTATCATTTTTCAAACTTAAAATCTTTTTTTCAGCATCTTCCTTAGTTTTACCGCCATAAGCTACATTCTTGCTTATAACCTTGCCATCTTTCCTGACACTTGCCCTAATATAAAAATAATCTCTGCCATTAATTGTCTTTTTAACAATAAACATACAAGAATTACACACTACTGATTATTTAAAGATTATCTCTTCTTTTCTATGATTTTTAAAAATTTCTTGACAGATCTTTTAGTTCTCCACTGAGGTCTAAATCCTCTAAATCCTTTCATTGCAACTTTAATATCTTTTTCTAAATTAATATCATCCTGATGCACGTGGTGAAAGTATTTTTTTCTCTCATATAAATCAGCAAGAAATTCCTGTTCAGGTTGGCCAGGCATAGGAATAAGTAAAGCTCTTTTTTTCCCAAGTTCAATCATATTTGCAGTAGTTGTAAATCCGCTTCTTGTAATGATAAATTTTGCCCTGTTCATCATTTCTTCTTGATACTGAGTGTTTAAAAAACTATAAAGTTTGATATTTTTTCCAATTGTTTTAGTTTGATTTACATCAGGATTAGCCCCTGCTATAACAATATTCCCTTTCAACTTGTGGCATTGTTTTATAAGTTTATTCTCAAGAATAGTTCTCTGTGGCTCTGGACCAGAAAGAGAAATGAAATAATCTATATTCTTTTTATAATGTTTTTTTCTTATTTGAGAAAGAACACCTATATAGTGCACTTCCTTGTTAAGTATATTCTTATTCTGACCCATAATCCCTGCAATACCTTTTTTTGGAAAGTCAGGGACAATAAGTATTCCATATGGTTTTGTAATAAATTCCATAAGCTTTGTAATAGGGTATTTTAATAAATGACTATTAAAGTTAAGAGTATGTATAATCATAATAGAATTTGATGGTCTATCATAAAGTTCAAACCTGTTGTCGCTTATAATCCAATTGTACTTCCCATTTTTTATGATTTTATTTATTTTTTTCCTAGATTTAAGAATAGAAGCAGCCATTTTATGCAAATTCATGGCACATGCTAAAATAAAATAGCTAGAATACATCTGTGGGACATAAAGGCCAGAAATATCATAATAGTTACATCTTCCTCCAAACTTTTCCTTCAGAATTTTAAGTGCTCTTCCATTTGAAATAATATCAACGCTATGTCCTATACCAAGCAGACCTTCTATAAGTGGAATGTCTCTTGTAGCATGTCCTAACCCCCAATCTAAAACTCCAAAAAGTATTTTCATTTTATTCTTTTCTTTAATGCAAAACAAGCTAAATTTATAAAGTGTATGGCAAAACTTTCAAAATAAATTATAAGCGGGGACCGGGATTCGAACCCGGGAAAATTCGCTCTGCAGGCGAACGCAGTAGCCACTGTGCCATCCCCGCACAGAATACTAAAAGTACGAAAAAACAACTTTATTTAAAGCTTCTTGTATTAACACTTAATGTTATGCCTTTTTCTGTTTAAGAATACAAACTTTACACGGAGCATATTTTCTTCCTGTAAAGTAAACTTTTGAATTATTACTAACCTTATACTTCCTTTTAATCAGTTTACCAAACCTGCAATTTCTAGTATGAAAAGTTTTTGTTTCACTGCTTCCTACATAATCATATTTCGGGATTTCTAATTTTTTTCTAGGAATAGGGACATAAACAGTCTTAGTTAGTGTTTGAGTAACAGGTTTTTGAACCTCTCTCACAATATCCCTAGGAACTTCTTTAACAATCTCTTTAATAACCGGTCTCTCTACACTAATAACCTCAGTTCTTATTATTTCTCTCACGAGTTTAGACTCTAAAAGAAAAAATAGAAATATTGCATAAATAATTATAAGAACAAATCCCAAAAAAAGAGCATATGGCCTTAACAAGCCTACGAAAAAAACAGCAACAAATTCAAATATTACAACAAAAATACTGCTTAAAATAGCAATCAGTATATTCTTCTGATTCCAAACCCGTTTTTCAGTAATAATGGGGTTTAATTCATACCTCCCTTTTTTTATTTCATGATCCATTAGTAAATAAAGTATTGATTATTTATAAATTATAATAAACTGCTCAAGATTCCATAGTTGGTCTAGATAAAATTTCTCTAAGATGCTTGTTTAAAAAATCCAATGCCCATTTAGAATCATTCCAAGTCAGATAATGAAAAGTCAATAAAGTTGTCAGCTCTTCTTGATTAACACCATTGCTCAATGCATAGTTCACATAATCTCTAGAATCAGCTCTACTTCTTTCAACAGAAGCAACACACTCCCCATAAGGAAAACCTAATTTTCCAAAACCTAAAAGATATTTTTAGTTATTTCTATTTTTTCTCTATGTACTTTCTCTTCTTTTTGTTCTCTCTCATAAGTTTTCATTTAAATACACGCTCCCGACAGGATTTGAACCTGCGACCCCTAGCTTAGAAGGCTAGTGCTCTATCCAGGCTGAGCTACAGGAGCTTCATAAAATCAAGAGAAAGTTCTATTTAAAATGTTTCTATCTTAAATTAATATTCAATAATAATAGTGTTTAAAATTACCCTAATTAAAATTAGTTCATATAACTTCTCTTTGCAAATCTTCATACGTAGGATAACTTCTAGGATCTCCTGTTTGTCTATGCCTTTCATATTCAAAACCACAATGAGCACAATACTCTGTTACTCTATGAACATCTCTTGTATCTACAAATCTACCAGAAGGAATATGACCTCCCCTCTCTTTACATTCCTCACTCTTTCTTCCCATTTCCTTAAAATGTTTAATAGCTCTTTCAGGAAAAAATTGCGAGGGCTTTCCTTTTATCATAATCACATCATTAGAAGTAGAATTCCTTGAACTTTCTGTCATATTATCTATTAATCTCCTTTTCTAACTGTTCCCTAGTAACTCCTCTTGCACTTATAACTTCTTGAACATATTCATCATCAACAATGTTTTTTAGTGCCATAATCTCTTCAGAAGTTACAGGGCCAAAAATTATTCTTTCTCCATCATTCTTTCCATCAGGAGAATAAAAAATCCCATTGTTTAAATAAGGAGCAACCCCATAACTTGTCTGACTTAACATATAAAATTAATAAATTAACATTTATAACAATTTCTATATTTCAAATCTCATAAAATCTCTAGCAAGTTCTGTATTTTTAAAAATTCCTCTTGCAATATTAAGCACTTCATTTTCCTTCTTTTCATATCTCTGGCTTAAATGCATTAAGGCAAGTTTGCCCACTTTTGATTTTTTAGATATTTTAGCAGATTGTTCAGCAGTTAAATGGAAATATTTTTTAGCAATATCACTTTCATTAATAAAAGTAGACTCGCATATAAACAAATCACAATCTTTAGCAACCTTATAGATATTTTTATTTTCTCTAGTATCGAGAACAATACCTATTTTTTTACCTTTTTCAAGATAAGTTATATCCTTAGCCCTAATCTTTTTACCATTAATTGTTATGTCTTTCCCTTTTTTTATCAAAGCTAACTTTGGATCATGGCCAACTTTTAGCTTCTCAAGCTTCTTTTTATCAATCCTAAGCTTGTCTTTTTCAACAAACCTATAAGCCAAACAATGTGTGTTGTGCTCCATCATAAAGCTCTCTACAAAAAAGTCTTCACTATCAATAATTTTTCCAGAAGAAACCTCTTTAATGTTAAATTTAATTTTGTTAACATTAGCAAATAAACTTAATATTTTCGACACATATATTTTAGTCCCTTTTGGACCATAGACTTCTAAAGTCTTATCATACCCATTAAGTGCTAGTGTCTGAAACAGGCCGGGAATACCAAGGACATGATCTCCATGCCAGTGAGTTATAAATAATCTTGTCAGTTTACATGGATTTTCTTTAGCTATCCTAAACTGTCTCTGTATTCCTTCGCCGCAATCAAACAAAATACTCTCAGTTTTATATTTTAAAAGTATTCCCGGATGATTTCTCTTGACAGTTGGCACTGCACTTCCTGTTCCTAAAAAAACAACTTCTACCATAAAAGAACTAATGAAATTTAGTTTAAATAATTAAGTAAATTAAGAATTACTTTTTTACTTAAAATTTAGCAAAGGTATTAGACTTACCAGTACCTCATGACACCATAAGAATTCGGTGCCCATGAAACAAATAAAAAAACTGGACTACTTTTCCTCTTTAAGAGCAGTTGATGCAGGAGATATGAAAACAATTGTATCTCCTCTTAGAAAGGTTAAACCAATGTTTCTTTTAACTTCATTGTTTTGCATTTCCTTAGCATTGTCTAAGACAATGTTTATATGGATATCAAATGCAAGCAATGTTCCCACTAATTGCTTATCGCTTTTCAACTGCACTAAGATTTCCTTCCCTTTTGATTGATTCAAAAGGTCAAGTGGTCTCTCAATACCGTTAACCATAAACTCATTTCTAAAACTAAGTTTTTAAATCTTTATATTTTAAATTCAGAGTAAAACCTTATGCAAATGAATAAAATTAATTACACTATTTTAAAAGTTCCATGTTAAAAGAACCATTGCAAATTAAAATATCTTTCAGAAAGGTATTTAAACCATTTTCAGTAGATTTACTTAATGGCTGAAAAGAAAAATAGAAAAAGAAGAAGTTTAGGAAGAAAAATTACTGGTGGAAAGTATAAAAAAGGAAGTAAGAAAAAAAGGCACCAGTCAGGTCACCAAGCAAGAATAGTAAAGTTAAAAGAAACAAAAAATAAGCTTCTTGGAGTTAGAGGAGGAAATAAAAAAGTAGTTTTGCTTAGTTCTAACACAATTAACCTATTTGACAAAAAGGCTAAAAAGGCTAAAACTGTTAAAATTCTAAATGTACTGGAAACACCTTCAAATAGATTCTTGGCAAGGCAAAATGTTTTGACAAAGGGTGCAATTGTACAAACAGAAGCTGGAAAAGCAAGAATAACAAACCGTCCAGGGCAAGAAGGTTCTGTTCAGGGAATACTAATTGAATAATAACTGTTTTGTTACCAAAACATTTTTAAAGCTTTCTTAGTTAAGTTTATAAACTTATTTTAAAATGGTTAGTGTTCAAAGATGTCCGGAATGTAACAGTGTAAATCTTACATATGATGAAGAAAAAGGAGAGGTAATATGTAACGATTGTGGACTTATCATCGAGGAAAAGATGGTGGACACTGGAATTGATCTTTCTGGTAAATTTGATAAATCTGAAAAAAAGGGTCGTAGTGGTGCTCCAATGAGCATGCAGAAATTCGACAAAGGGCTAACAACAAATGTAGGAGAAATTTCTGATATATACAAGCTAGATACTAAACAAACCCGTAAATTCTTAAGACTAAAAAAATGGCAGGAAAGAGTTTCAACAAGTATTGAAAGAAATTTAAGACTGGCAATGGCAGAGCTTAGAAGAGTTTCAGCATATCTAAACTTGCCAACAGTTGTAGGAGATGAAGCTGCCAGATTATACAATTATATCCTGCAAAGAGGATTTGTGCGTGGAAGAAGTATGGAATCTGTGATTGCAGCATGTATTTATGCAGCATGCAGAAGCTATAATATTCCAAGAACACTTGATGAAATTGCCCATGCCTCAGATATTGAAAGAAAAGAAATCGGGAGAACATACAGATTTATTATTAGAAGAATGACAATAAAGATAACTCCAAGCTCTCCAAATGATTACATATCAAGATTCTCAAGCATTTTGAAACTATCTCCAAAAACACAGAATCATGCTCTAAAAATCTTAAAAAGAGCAAGTGATGAAGAGCTTACAAGTGGAAGAGGACCTGCAGGAATTGCAGCAGCAGCCTTGTATGTAGCTGCATTGCTAAACGATGAAAAGAAAACTCAAAGAGAAGTTGCAGATGTTGCGGGAATAACAGAGGTAACAATAAGAAATCGCTATAAAGAGTTGATAGACAAACTTGGACTAGAAGAAAAAATGAAGCTCCAGGAAGCTGAGAAAAAAGTTAACAAGAAATAATTCTCTAGAATAACTTATATTATGTTGTCACTATTAGATTACAATAAATAGAAACCTTTAAATACTACTCCTTAATCCAAAACCCATGGAATACATACCTACACCTGAACAAGAAGAAAGAATGTATGAAGTATATGAAAATTTAAAATCATATATACCAAAAGAAGACAAAGATCAGGTTAAAGAAGATTATTCTACAGAATCGGGAGAAAGAAATGAATAAGCTAATAACACTTTCAATACTTGCACTAATCATGTTTAATTCTATATCGCTAGCTTCAGCAGAAATATCCTGGTCATTACCAACAACAGTTCAATTCACAACAGGAAATGATAACGGAAATAATAATGGAGAAGATGAAAACAATGATAACTGTAATATATTCAATGACCCGCAATTAATTAAAGACATAGAAGCAGAAAATGAATTTTATGATACAAAATATGGTGAATGGACTTGCGTAAATAATAAACTGCAAAGAACAAATATTGTTCAGGGTATAGAGGAAATAGAATATGGCGGACTGTGTGGAGTTAGCTCTGAAGGCCAAAATAGTCAAACCAATTATTCAATCCTCGTTTTGCTTGTGTTAATAATCTTAATTATAATAACTTTAATACTTATAATCCTTGTTTTTCTAAGAAATAGTCACTAATCGCAAATCTCAACTAAAATTTTTGAGAAATAAGAATTTTTAAGTACTAAGTTGAACCACTTAAAAATTAAAACGTATATTTTTATATCAAAAAGTACATAAATAATAATGGGTGAGATTCAAGACAAAAAAATAGTGGCTGAGTTATGTGGAGCAATAATTGGTGACGGATGGATACAATCAAACGAGAAAAGTTGTTTCATAGCAGGAGACCCTATAGAGGACAAAGAATATTACGACTTATATTTATCAAAATTAATAAGTAAAACTATTAAAAAGGTGGAAACAAAAGAATTCCCATATTGGAAAGTTTATGGAGTTTCAATCCATGGAAAAGAAAATATTCAGAAATTATTAAATTTTGGTTTGCCAAAGGGAAATAAAGCTCTTACAGCTAAAATACTTAGTTGGATAAAAAATTCAAATGAAGAGGTAAAGAGGGCTTTCATAAGAGGTTTATTTGATACCGATGGAAGTATATCTTGCCAAAAAGATTATACAAAATATGCGGATAGATTTAATTCATATTATCATACAAAAATCAGAATTAGGCTAACAAGTATTTCTCATTTATTAATTAATGAAACATCTAAAATACTAAAAGAGTTAAATTATAGATGCGTGACAAGGACCATAAAAAGAGGTTACAGTAACAGGAGAAACAACCATGATGTAAATATATTAGAAATAAATAGAATACCCAATATAAAAAGATTTATGGAAGAAATTAGCCCAGAAAATCTAAAACACATAACAAGATATGATGTATGGAAAAGGTTTGGATTTTGCCCACCACACACAACAATAAGTCAAAGGAAAGATATCCTTAAAAACAAACTTAACCCATATAATTTATATAAGCGAGGGTAGCGAAGTGGTCAAACGCGCGAGACTCAAAATCTCGTCTCTTAGTGAGTTCACAGGTTCGAATCCTGTCTCTCGCATAGATATAACTAAAAATTACATAAGGAAAGGATTTGTGGTTGCACTAAGCCTTATATTTATTATACTTAGAAATAATATCATCACAATAATGCACAACAACTTCATCTCCTCCAATAACCTGAGTATCATCACAAGCTCCAAAATATCCTTTTGCAGCATTTCTAATATCTTCATCTGTCCAAACAGAAGGATCACCAGCATCTTTGTTAAGTTTAATAGCAGCAGCATAAACTGCGTGTCTAATAACTAACGGACTTATTTCATCTACACTTACCTTCAATAAAGAAGCTGCACTATCATCATAGTCCTCCCATGTCCCCTCTCTTGGCAATGCTATTCCTTTTGGATTAATTGTTCTTATTCTATTATCAAAACCATTTTCAGCAAGATAGTCAATTCCTATCTGAAACTGCATTGGACCAAAAACATTATATCCGTTATTTGAATTACATAAATCACCAACTCTTGGAATTCCATTATTTTCTATTAAACTCTTAATTTTTGGTTCATCCCTTTTAGCATCATTCCACAAATCTCCACACTCTTGGTAGGAAATAGCTGCTATAAGCGAAGCAGGAGTACCTGTAGCATCAGAAGCTTCAATAAAAATTCCCTGAAGAATTGCAGGAACCTCGCTGCTTAAAACACCTGTCTCTCCAGCTGTTCCATGATCTGTTGGAGTTTCTTCACCTTCACTACCACCTGCACCACTATCCACAGTTTCATTAGGTTCACTAACAGGAACCTCTTTTTCAGGATAAGGGGATTTTCTGGCAAGCATTTCATAAGTCCATGCCCTATCAAAAAATAATCTTGCGTAATCTTTATCCAATAACTGGTATTTATCTTCAACTTCATTTATTTTTGCAAGTATAATTTTTGAATTAGTTTCTGCATCTGAAAAACTAAGGCTTGAAGATGACAAAGAGTCTATCTCTTTTTCAAAATCCTCAAAGATAATATTTCCACCAGAATCTTCTATCAACAATCCTGTTTTATCTCTTTCAGCAATCCTATCTGCTAAAGCATTCAAATCAGCCTTTGTCTGATTTTTTACGCCAATGTTTTCAGAACTAATAGCTCTGTCAACACTCTCTCTGTCTAACCAGCAGCTAATACTTTTATCATCACAATACCCTACTTCAACCCACCTTGAAGGATCAACTGCACTTCCAGGATTTCCACTTGAACAAACTCTTACAATTCCTCTTTCATAAATTTGAGGAAGTGTAGCATCTTCAACACCTGATTCTAAGTTAGGATTGACCAAAGCTAAAGCACCTGGAGAACCAGAAATACATTCTCTCTCTGATTTAATATTAGTCTGATTTAACTGATCTTGTACATATTTATCCCTAACATAGTTAACAGCAAAACTTGTGCTTACTTGCTTAAACCCGCACTTTTCTTCTCCATTTATTCTTACACAAAGTTGTTTAAATCCAGAAGGGGCTGTGAAATCTTTAGCCTGACTATTGTACTCTCCTCTTCCAACAAATCCTGTATCTACAACAACTACTCCTGTTGACTGAATAAATGAACTTCCAGTCGGCTCTTTCAAATATACACTATAATAAATGCCCTGATCATTACCAGCATAGATATGATAAAATACTTTATACTGGCTTAAACTTGGAGTTGTAGCAGTTGTAAAAAGAATTTCATCAAACCATGCGCTAAACTGATAAGGAGAGTCTGGTTCTATTAAAGAACTAAATTTATTAGCAAATCTTGCAGATACAAATGCCTTACATATGGGAGTTCCAACTTCTTGAGTAGAACGAACTCTAAACGCCTTAAGTGCATTTATGCTATATTGATTCTTAAAATAATCAATTGAGTTCTGCATATTTTGCCAGGCAGCGCTTACACCTGCATACTCTCCACCACCTCTGACTCCCTGTCCAGAAACTCTCTCAAGTAATTTCGGAAGCATAACATTTAATGCCGGAGAAATCTGGTTCCAGAAAAATTCACACTTATAAACAGCAGTAATTTCGTCGCATATTCCTACATATGTTCCACTGTCTACACTCTCCTGCAAACAATCTCTCGAAGCTTCAAGTATTGAAACAAAGTTCTCAATACCGGCATTTACTCCTGTTAAACAAATCGGAACAACAATTCCCTCTTTTGCATTTGGTAAACACATTAAAATACTTCCAACAATTCCTGTTTGTACAACATCATCTACTTGATATTTTCCTCCAAGATTACATCTGCTACTTGGACAAATAACAGGATCACAAACATTAAACATCAACTGGCAATCCTTAGGGCTCATGAAATCCTGACACTGGGCGCTAGGTGTTGAAACAGCTGGGGTTCCAACATCATAAGTTTTACCAAGAATTTTTACCTTACGAACTCCTGTACTATATTGTTGAGAAGCTTGTTCTAAAGATTGAATAGCATTTTTAACAAGTTTCACTGCCTCTTCTTCATTTAATCCTGGAAATTGATCTAATGGCTGACCAGTATTAAGATTAAACTGCTGGCAAATATCATCTCCAAATCCTGTTGTGAACTCTTCCCTATGATTGGTTCCAACATTGCATAACCAAAAGCTAGATATTCTTCCGCTTTCATCATATGAAGCTATATTATTAAAAGTAGCAAGAGTCTGCTTAGTTCCAGCATACCAGCCATTCTGGGTATCAAAAGGAACAATTGCTGGCATTCCTTTGTAAGGGTCATGCTCATAATATCTAACTAAAGGACTATCATATCCATTTCTATAACTATCAGTATTATACTTAACAAACTGAGTAAAATAACTTGCAACTAATTCAGCTTCTTCTTTATCACCAATTAGATTACCATTTTCATCAAATACCTGAGGCACATCATCTACCCTGCTAATTGTAAACTTCGTATCGTCAACAGAATCTAGTTTAAGCAGATATTTCTTTCCATCAAAAATAATTGGTTTTATATTAGAACCTTTAACAATAGAGCCAATAGCTTCAGAAGTAACCTCCCCATTATATTCTCCTATCTTAGATCTCTTATTAGAAGAAATTACCTCAACATTACCTACATTTACAACCCCTTTAGCTTCAAGATTGGAAACATAACTGCTTTTATCTTTGTTATCTAAAGACTCTTGCTGAATAGGCTGTAGTTTATCATAAAGAGATTTTTCTGCAATTGCTTTAAGTGAATCACTGTCACTTTCTTTTAATATTCTCATATGCAAATCTATTTCTCTTAAATCTTCCCTACTGGCGCTTCCAGATTCTAATCCAGACACTACCTCTCCAATATTTATTTGTTTATCTCCTTTTTCATTTTTAACAATACTATCTGAACTAGAATATCTTGATTTAATTGATGAAAGATAATCCGTGTAAGCTTCATCTCCATCAATTCCATTAGAAAACATGCCAGATCCTTCAATTTTATTTGCATTATCTATTTCCTTATTTTCAGCATCTTGCTCCTTAACAATATTGGTAACTGAACTGACATCTTCCTCAATTTTATCAGCATTTGACCTAAAACATGCGTCTAGGCTAGAATATTTTCCTTCTGCAACTTCTGCTTGACAAATGCTATCCCAACCGCCATCGTTTTTCATTACAACTTCTCTGGCAATTGCTTTACCACCCATACCAGATAATAAATTTTTAACCTGAAGGGCAGCACTTGTTCCAAAACATGCCGCCTTTCCAGCCTTAACAAGTTTACCAAGATTTTCATTAATATTCTTCCACTTTTCTATGCTTTCATTTAGCCTGTTTATCCTCTCGAGAGATTTTTCAGGACTTAAAGGAAAGGCTCTTTTTTCAACTCCAATACCATAACTTAAATTAGCAACTCCATCACTAGTTCTTTGCACAGGCGTTATTCTAAACTTAGCCAATTTTTCTGTTTTAATTTCTTTAACATAAATATCCATACTACAAACTGGTGCTCTTTTACCAAGAGAAATTGTTTCTGTAGTTTTACTGCCGCAATCAGCTTCCAAACTAACAGAATCGTCATCAAATGATTTTAATGTAATGCTTTTTGTACCATCTGGAGGAATAAGATACTCTCCAAATCTATGTAATACTTTTTTATCTCCATTAACAGAAATAATAACCTTAATTTTATCTAAATCAACACTAGTTATCTTTTCCAGAGATATTCTATGAGTAATTCCATCTATTTCAAACTCATAACTGGTATCCTGATAATTAAAAAATTCAATTGAGGAAAGTTTATCGCTTAACAAAAGGCCATAATTATCCTCACCTATTTTTGCAAATTCCATCTCAGTTCCAACCTGCCCTCTTGTTTTAGCAAGATCAGTTGCTCGAGAAACAGCAGCTTCACCGTACTTGTTATACTTAGCTTGATCTGGAAGAGTTGTATCTTCTGGATAATCATACTCTCCATACTGCTCTTCTAAATTTTTATAAGAATCAACAGATGCCCCAAAATATTTTTCAAACTCAGCACTTTGAGTTTCTACATTCTCAATATCTGTGAAATCAATAAAACTAACTTCCTTGCCTCCAATGTTTCCTTTATTTCCCTTATACACCACTGCTATTGTATTATCCTTAAGATATTTTTCCTTTGCAACATTTTCTTCTGTACCTAAGGCAATTTCAGAACTAAATTTATTTATATTTCCCTTAAGACTGTTTGTAAACTCCTTAGCATCAACTAAAACAATAAAAAATTTTCCGCCTTCACTAACCTTCTTGTTGATCGCTCCAAGATATGCACTACTATTTTCAGTTGCATATAATTTTTCCCCGATTTCAAAATTTTTGTCTGAACTGTCAAAGTTTAATTTCACTGGTTTATGTTTAATTTCAAGAGAGAAATCTTTAGTTCCAAGGCACTTTACATCAACTTTACCAGTGCCAAAACCTGTATCATATAATTTTCTTACTGCACAATTATCTCCAAACTTTCCTCCCTCAAAAACCTCATACTCATCCCCATCTAATAAAATACTTGCTTTCTCCTGGGTTTGAACACTATCTAAAAATTCAATATTATATCCTGCATTACAATATCCTCCGGCTAAATATCTTTCATTGCTTTTTTGCCCTTTTTCAATTATAAAAGAATCAACTTTTGTATTAGCATCACGATAAACACTTATTTTTGCCCTATCTCCAGATAAATCTTCTACTCTAAAAAATCCCCTTCCGTCAAGGAAAGAATACTCTTGGTAATAAGAATTCCAATCTTCATCATTTAGTACAGGAATCAATTTTTCATTTAACTGTGCTCCTAACTGTCCGGAGGTGCCATAACTCAAATAAGCAGTTAAATTGCCGTATATAAAGTCTGGTTGTAAGTTCTCATTTGGCTGTCTTTTTAATATTATTATTGCATATCCAATATTGCTGAAACTCAAAAACCCATTACTGTCTTTTTTAGCAAATATTTCTCTCTGTGGCCTGTAATAACTAACTCCAATAATATCTTGGGAAACATTTCCGTTACTGACTAGTCTTATGCTCCTTATATTTTGGGTATTTATCAGAGGATTTACCTGAGTAGCAGTTAATTGGCAAAAAACAGGTACATTTTGCTCTGCTAATAAATCACTTCTTACAACAGCTGGTGTGCAACTTCCAGGAGCTATCTGAATAACAAAATCCTGTCTGTTTCTACATACCTCATTGAATTCTTCTATTGAAACCCCGCTATAAGCTCCAAGTCCAGAACTAGCACCTGGAAAATAACCAGGACTGAAATACTGAACATTTGTAAAACTGGCGCTTCCATATGAAGAAAAACTTTGTCCCATTGTGCCGCTTCCTCCAAAATTCTGCGCAAAAACAAAATTCAAATTAATTAAAATTCCAAAAATTAAAATTACAGCTAAATTTTTCATTTCCTGGCTTTGTCTAATCTTTTTCAAAAAAATTATTCTCATGTGAACTCCAAAGCAATATTTTGATAGTCTATTAACTGATAATTAGCCTGTAACTGATCCAAGCTCGTAACCGAAGGCAAGTTCGGAACACTAATCTTCATGTTATTAGAATTTTTTAAGTTAGTTTCCAAAATAAATTCACTGCTTTTACCGCCAGCACTTAAGGCGCTTCCCAAATTCTGGGAAGGGATATCAACACTAAAACACTGTTCACTTATTGATCCAAAAAATCCAAATATTCCTGGCTTTGGCACTTGAACACAATTACTTGAGGTACTAGCAGGAATCGTTAAAGAGCTTTCTGAAAATACCTGTACACTTACATTATAAAATCCTTCAGCTAGCTTAATGCTTGTTTGCTCTGGATAAAACAAGCTGGTAGAATATCTTTCTCCCTGGAAATTTATCAAAGCCTGTCCTTTCCTGTCTTTAACATCCAAACCTCCAGCAACAACTTCTACATCTAAATCGTAAAGCTTGTCTATTAAAATATTCGCAACACCAGGGGCATTTGTTGATATAATATAATCTTGGCTGACATAACCTTCTGCTTTTGCAGTTATCTTTCCATTAATGCACGAAGGGAAAGTTTCTTGTATGTGTGCATCAGTTCCTTCAACAACTGTACTTCCAATATTGCACAAATCACTAAAGCATTGAAACTCAATATCAGCTTCAACTGGTTGTAACTGAGAATCAAATGTATAAACATCTATTGAAGTTGTTGGGTAGTTACATATGCCTATTTCATCAATAGCACTATCTGTAGTTTCTAAAGATTTCCTTGGATTGCTTTTATCAATAATAACAGCTACAGGAAATTGGAATATTTCATTATCATCATAGATTTGTACAAGTACTGGATAATAAACATCATAAACAAAATGATAAGGTATATAACAAAATCCTAATATTCCTAAACCTTCTTCTAAACCAACTGGTTGTGCAATTAAAAGGTTATTTTCCGCTGGCCAGATTTCAACTCTGCTCGGCCATCTTGTATCATAAACAAAACTGGCGCTTTCATCTGTTTCAATAGGCAAAACAAAATAATTGTTTTCTTTTTTGCTCAAAGAATAATACTCCCCGTTTAATTTAATCGCTCCAATATTTGCACTTAACCCGGACTTAAGGTCATTTGCAACATCCTCAGCATTCCAGAATTTAGGGGCACAAGATATTTCAATATCTGTAACAGGGGCATAATTATAAAGAGCATCTACTGAATAATTTTCTAAAAATGATTCTTCTTTTTCCTTATTGTATATTTCATTTGCCAGATCATAAAATTTTCCTAATTTGCTGAAAACACTGACATCATGCCTTGATTTTATCTCTGATTTTTCATTTTTACTCACACTAAGAGGCATATTAACATTAACTCCTACAACATTCTTGCTTATAGAAACATCTGCTTTTGGAGCACTAACATTTATTTCATAACCCTTATTTCTTAGAGCTGAAAAATCACAGGTAGCGATATTTTTTTCTATATACTCTCTGAGTTGTTTTTCTATTTCTTTTTTTGAAGGTATCTGCTCCTTAGCAACCCCGTTTCCGGAAATATAATACCAATACGGCACAGGTTGCCCCAAAAACTCCAGCTGATTTGAAAAAGGAGCATACTCGCTTCCGGGTTCAAATTCAGGGATTTCTATATATCCTCCTTGGCTTCCGGCAATTTGAATTCCATCCAAAGTAACACTCTCAACACAGGAATCAAAATAAGTATAAACTTCTTGAAATTCGCTACTACCTCCAATAGTAAATAACTTATCTCTAAAAACAAATATACCTATTACTGCAGCAACAATAATAATAGCTATAATAACAAATAAGGTAATTTGTGAGCGCTTTGACTTTACAAGATTATCATTAAAACTGAAAGTCAAAGTGCGAGTTGCCTTTTTTCCAGCCTTATTATTCAAATCATTCATTCTTTTTTACCTCCCGAGCTAATCTTTTTTCTGATTAGTTCAATTATTTCACTATTTATGTCATTTCTAATAGAATCCTTAAATCTTTCCCACAATTTCTCATCCTCAATAAGCAAAAGATATTTTTTCATCAGAGCTTCTCTTTTAAAACATACAACTAAAATAGGAATAATATATAAATGTTTCTTATTAAGTTACTAAGTAAGTTAGTAACTAACTAATATAATTAAAAGTCATTAAATAATAAAAAATGACCCTGCAATCATGTAGGGCTGGGTCCAGGATTATAAAACCCGGAGGTGGTTTTTAATTCTAGATTCATCTAGTGGTTCCAGGATTATAAAAACCCGGAGGTGGTTTTTAATTCTAGATTCATCTAGTGGTTCCAGGATTATAAAAACCCGGAGGTGGTTTTTATGGCCCTGCCAGGAGTTGAACCTGGGTCACATCCAGTTTGATGTTACTCTCTTTCAAAGGGGAAAAGTAGTGTCAGGAAAACCATAGGTTGTCCCACATCGTCAAAGATGTGTCTTAGCCGTTGGACGACAAGGCCATAGCTTTGCATAACTGCATAATAAAAGAACTGTAAAGATTTAAAAACCCTTTTAGAAATAAAGAAGTATGAAAAAACCAAAAGCAGCCAATAGATACTGCCCATTTTGTAAGAAAAAGACAAATCATAAAATAAAACAATTATCAACAGGAATTAAAAGAGGAACTCTTACTCGTGGTAGCATGTCAAGGGCTAGAAAACGTGGATTAGGAAGAGGATATGGTAATCTTGGAAGATATGGAAGTAAGCCCCCAATAAACAAATGGAAGAGAAAAATCAAAAATACAAAAAAAGCCGTATTTATTTATACTTGTCAGGAATGTGGAAAAGCACATCAGTCTAGAAGAGGATTAAGAACAAGTAAGGTGATCTTTGAATAATAAAATGATTAATCTAAATAAAACGGAAAGGGAAGTTAAAACGGAAAGGGAAGTTTATAAAAGAAACCGTAGGTGTCTTTTATTTGAATAACTAGTAAAAATGGCATTAAAATTAAAAAAACAAGTGAAAAAGAAATTCTTTCCTGTAGAAGTACCAATTGCAAACACTGAAATTGGATTGTTTGCAGGAGAAATAAGAGAACTTGACAATAGATATGTAAAACTTGACCTGACCAATCAACTAAAAGGAAAAGCTTTGGAATTAAAATTAAAAATAAATGTAGATAATAACAAGGCTAACGCAAAGGCAATACAAATTCAGCTTTTAGGCTATTATGTAAGAAGAGCAGTAAGAAAAGGAACAGACTATTGTGAAGACTCATTTGTAGCACAAATAAAAGATCAAAGGGTAAGAATTAAACCTCTATTAGTGACAAGAAAAAGAGTAACTAAAAAAGTCCTAAATGGATTAAGAAAATCAGCCAAAGAAAAAATAACTGACTATGTAAAAGATAAAAAATTTGATGATTTAATAGTAGAGATAATTAATGGAAAAATACAAAGAGAAATTAATATTAAATTAAAAAAAATATATCCCTTAAGCTTATGTGAAATAAGATTTTTTGGAATAGAAGAGTTAAAAGAGCACGAAATTTATGAAAAAGAGCACAAAAGTGCTGAGGAAAAAGTTGAAGTTGAGGAAAAAACACTAGTGAAAAAGAAAATTTCTAGGAAAAAGAGTGCTGAGGAATAAAATGATACAGCAAACACTTATTTTAATCAAACCAGATGGAGTTGAAAGAGGTTTAATAGGCGATATAATAAAAAGATTTGAACAGCGTGGATTAAAACTAATTGGAATGAAAATGGTCCATGCTGACAAATCACTTGCTGGCAAGCATTATGACGAGTCAATTGTTGAAAAGCATGGAAAGCATGTTAGAGACTATCTTACGAGTTACTTAACAAGCGAGCCCGCAATTGCCATAGTAATCCGGGGAAGTAATGCAACTTCAATTGTTAGAAAAATAGTTGGTGCAACATATCCTGGAGAAGCAGACATAGGGACAATAAGAGGGGATTATGCTCATGCATCCAAGGATTATGTTAAGAAAAATAACCAGGGACATAATCTAATTCATGCATCTGAAAATGAAGAAGATACAAAAAAAAAGAGCTGGCTTTATGGTTTTCAATAGATGAAATACATGATTACAAATTAAGCCACGAAAAGCATATTTATTAATTATTTCATTCTACAAAACCTTTTAAACCACAATTTATTAAGAAATTTAAGTCACTAAAGGAAAGTTGATAGGCTAAAAAAAGTTTATAAGAAAATAGTCGTAAAGGAAAGTTGATAAGAAAACCTTTGGTGTTCTTATGCCTCCATAGCTCAATGGTAGAGCGGCAGTTTTGTAAACTGTAGGTTGAGGGTTCAATCCCCTCTGGAGGCTTTTAAAGTTCTGAGGGTTGATAAAGAATACTTCCTTTATCCTAGAGGCTTTTTTTATATCTAAACATCTACAAGAAAACTTTCTTCAGCATAATTGCCAGCTTTATCACTTACTCTTACTAAAATATCATGATAACCTTTGCTAAAATATCTTTTCTTATTACAGTTTATAACTAAATTTCCAGAGCATAAAGTTTTCCAGGGTTTTCCATTGTCGCTATATTCAATCTTTAAGGGGTTATCATCTTCCACTTGAAAATTGAAAGTCATGCTTCTGCCAGAAATACTAATACTACTCTTGCTAATAGTAGGATCACTAATATCTACAAAAGCAGAATAAATATTAGAATACTGGATATTTTCATCTTCATCAATAAGTTCAAAAAAATATTCTATTTTCTGTTCATCAAAATCAGGCAAATCAGCCCATATATCACATTCTACATTCCTGCCAGAATCACAATAATCAAAACTTTCAGTTTTTTCATCATTAACATATAAATTTACTTCTTCAAGATTAAAATCCGTATACCTAATTAAAAAATCTCCGTTAGTATATCCTACATTGTTAATTTTAACAAAAATAGGGGTTGAAT
>Ga0210006_1000714_pt1 | contig 25200 bp, 22 predicted proteins | sample CryGey02umfilter_2_FD_185452 | JGI IMG/M metagenome (GOLD analysis project Ga0210006, IMG submission 185452) | Groundwater microbial communities from aquifer in Utah, USA - Crystal Geyser 4/10/14 0.2 um filter (SPAdes) (version 3) | ecosystem: Environmental > Aquatic > Deep subsurface >... | reverse complement strand
TCAGATGCATAATTATCTCAAAGCGACAAGCTTAAAATTGGGTATAATCATAAACTATAGTTTGCCTTCATTAGAATACAAAAGAATTTTAAGATAAAATTCGATTAATTCGTATAATTCGTGGTTAGAAAATCTTTATGTTGTTCTGATGAAAATCAAGTCTTTACCCGAATTAAAAACAATTGTTGCCGGACTGAAAAAAAAAGGCAAAAAAATTGTTTTTACCAATGGCTGCTTTGACATCTTGCATCCCGGCCATAGCTACTACTTAAAAAAAGCCAAGAAAAAAGGAGATATTCTTGTTCTGGGGCTAAATAGCGATTCTTCGGTAAGGGAACTAAAAGGTAGGGGAAGGCCTCTGGTTTCTGAGCGAGGGAGAGTAGAAATTCTTTCCGCTATGGAGTCTGTCGATTACATAGTTATCTTTGATGAAAATACTCCGGAAAGACTGATTAAGGAAATTTCTCCCGATGTTCTGGTTAAGGGAGGCGACTACAAAAAGGAAGAGGTAAAGGGGAGGAAATTCGTAGAATCAAAAGGAGGCAAGGTTGTCATCATCCCTTTCCTCAAAGGTTATTCCACCACCAACCTGATTAAAAAGATAAAGAGATTTTAGGTGATGAAGAGAAAGCAGTTAGAAAAACTTCTTGCTGAAGGATATAAAAGAAACCGCCGCGAGGACAATAAGACCAACAAAGAATGGGAAGAGATTACTCTTGAAAGATGGGAGTAAACAGAAAAAGCTTTTATTATCCATCTACTGGGCATTGATTTCCTGATATAAGGGGATGTCCGAAGGAGGAAACCATTGAAAAAAGACCACTCTAGACTTCGTCCGATTGGAACTATTCTTCAAGCCTAAAAATATCTGAGAAATATTCCTGTCCAAATTCTGATGGAGAAAAGGATAAGAAAAATAATGGACAGTTCTCTCAGGTTATTCTAATTTAGTTGTTTAAATACAGGGGTTCACTGCAAAAATTTAGAACTTACAGATACAGTAGAGGTTATAGAAATGGAAAATATTATCGGTCATGAAGTTAGATATTCATTACCTGAAAAGCTTGAGGATTTTATTTTTAATGATTTGCTAAAGGATTTTCAAGGAAAACTTCCCGATTATAAAGATGTTAGGGATACATTAAAAGAGGATGAAACAGAAGTAAAAGGTTATTTGGCTAAATATTTTCCCCGGAGTTTCGTTGAAGCGAAAGAAATTTGCAAAGATTTATTTAATGCAAAAATTATAAATGAGACTTTTAAAGATAAAAAAGATATTAATATTCTTGACATTGGTTCTGGCTCTGGCGGGAATTTGATGGGTTTGCTTTATTGTTTAAAAGATAAAATTTTTGATAATAAGAAAAACGTTTGGATTGTTTCTATTGATGGAAATAAACTTGCTCTTAAATATCAAGAAAGAATGATTAAAGAATTTTTCCCTTATGTATTGTTAAGACAGGAAAAAAGAATATTTAAAGGTAGCGAAGATTTTCGAGACGAAATGAATAAAATTGTATCCAGCAATAGATTTGATGTAATTATGTGTTTTCAATTTGTAAATGAATTTTACCGCAAAGATTTTCCGTCTCCCTACCTTAATTTTCCGTCTCTCTATTTTTACGTAACAAAATTAGCTGATAAATATTTAGAAAAAGATGGATTATTTATTTTAAGTGATGTAACAGAAAAAATTGATGAAAATGATGATAAATCTTTTATTCCAAAATTAATGAATTATGAGATTTTCCCTATAATGGGACAACCGGAGATGGACCTGAAATGTGTCATTCCTTTTAGTTGTGCATTTTGGTATGAAAAATGCAGTGATTACGACAATTGTTTTCAACAGAAAATTTTCAATGTTTATTACAAAAATGAGGGCTGGTTTAGAGATAGAGGAGAAGAAGCCAAAAAAATGTTTAAGTTCGTATATAAGATATTTGCCCACAAAAATTTAGCTGGCAAAATTCTTTCTCAATTTGAGAAAAAAGATATTTATAAAGTTTCTAAGAGAAATTTTTGTTATAAAGGAGGGCGTAAATCCGAAAGAGATATTCCATCCGGGAAACAACAGAATATAGCTGATGCATTCACTCTTTCTTCCTTAAATGAACAAAATGAAATTTAGAGGATGGGAAAAAGGTAAAACAAAAACAGAAAAAGGTAGTTTTGATGCTATTAAACCTGTTATAATTTCAGCAAGTCGTTCTACTGATATTCCTTCCTTTTATTCGGAATGGTTTATGCATAGGCTAGAACAAGGATATGTAAAATGGCTAAATCCTTTCAATAAACGACCTCAATATGTATCTTTTGAAAAGACAAGAGTTATAGTGTTTTGGACAAAAGATGCAAAACCTATTTTAAAATATTTGAACGAAATAGATAAAAGAAAAATTAATTATTATTTTCAATTCACATTAAATTTAAATGATTATGAAAATTTAGAACCAAATTTACCAAAAATAGAAGAAAGAATTGATATTTTTAAAAAACTTTCTAATAAAATAGGAAAAGAAAAAGTTATATGGAGATTTGACCCTCTGATTTTAACAGATAAGATAACAATAAATAATCTACTTGATAAAATTTATAAAGTTGGGGAGAAAGTACATAAGTATACAGAGAAATTGGTAATAAGTTTTGTTGATATTGGAGTTTATAAAAAAGTTAAGAGCAATTTGAAAAAATACGGGATTAAATATAAAGAGTTTAATGAAGACAGTATAAAGAAAATCGCAGAAGGCATCCAGCGTATAAATAATACTTGGAAGTTAAAAATATGTACTTGCGCTGAAACTGTTGACCTTAGTGAATATAACATGCACCATAATAAATGCATAGATGATGAATTGATGATAAGGATTTTTAATGATGATAAAGATTTAATGGAATTTTTGGGTGTTAATGTAAGGGTAGGTAATCTTTTTTCATCAGACACCATTGAAAGAAGAAAAAACGATTTGAAAGATAAAGGACAAAGAAAAAATTGTGGTTGCATAGTTAGCAAAGATATTGGACAGTATAATACCTGTAAACATTTATGCGTTTATTGCTATGCAAATTTTTCAAGAGAAATTGTAAATAAAAGTTTTAAAAAACATAATCCAAAATGTGAATCAATTATATGTGATTAAAAAAGCGAAAGGGCGATAAGAGAATCTGGATGAAGAAAAATAACTCAATGTTTAAAGGAAATAAAGGGTTGCTGAATAAGAAAAGGGGAGATTCTTCCTCCGTATTCCTGTCCCGTATTAAATGCGGGGTCAGAATGATAAGGGAAAGGGACAGAATGACAGAGATTGCCACGTCCGCTCAGAGAGCGGACTCGCAATGACAGAGTGTAGTGAAGAGGATTATTTACCCCCACCCTGCCTCCCCCGTCAAGGGGGAGGGGTGATGGCAGATAGAAAAAGATGAACAATTATCAGAGAATTATTGATGCGAATTTTAACCGGGCCAGGGAGGGGTTAAGGGTGCTGGAGGAGGTTGCCCGTTTCCTGTTAAACAAGAAAGGGATAACAAAAGAGATTAAGGAAATGCGGCATAAACTTTATTCTTTGTTGGAAGAAAATAGTTATATTTTTAGCCGCAATATAAAAGCTGATGTAGGTGTTTCTCTTACCATAAAAGAGGAAAGCAAAAGAGAAGATTATCTATCCATCGTTCAGGCAAATGCGCAGCGGGTAAGCGAGGCGTTAAGGGTGATAGAGGAGTTTGGTAAATTAAATGGAGAAATTTCCGAACAAATAAAGACACTGCGCTTTCAATTATATGAGATAGAAAAGGAGTTGTCCCTCTTGATTCTTCCGTCTTTACCTGATTACCCCCTTTATATCATTGTTGACCCGGAGGCAAGAAAAAAAGATTTTCTTTCTTTTGTTGATGAGTTAGTGAAAAACGGAGCAAAAATCATTCAACTGCGGGCAAAGAATTTAAGAGATAGAGAATTTTATTCTTTAGGGAAAAGGATTAAAAGCATAACCCGGGGAAAATGTTGCTTCATTATCAACGATAGAATCGATTTAGCTATTTCTCTGGAGGCCGACGGAGTCCATTTGGGTCGGGATGATTTACCAGTCAAGGAAGCGGAAAAGATTTTTCCGGGCAAAATAATCGGGATTTCTTGTCATACTGAAAATGACTTATCAATTGCTAAAAACGAAAATGTGAGTTATATTAGTATCGGTCCAATCTTTGAAACCAAGATAAAAAAGGATAAAAAACCAATAGGATTGGGATTGATTAAAAGGGCAAGAAAAGAAGTTGCTTTACCGATTGTGGCGATTGGCGGAATAAATGAAGAGAATATCAGAGAAGTTTTTGAGGCTGGCGCAGATTATGCCGCTGTAATCAGCGCACTTGCAGAAAGCAAAGAACCGGGAAAGAAGTTGAGGAAACTACTAAAAAGAGTAACAAAGTAAAATTAGGACGCAGATAAACGCAGATAAAACAGGATTTAAGAATAAAACAAAAAATATTTAAATTTATTTTAGTTCTTTATCTGCGAAAATCCGCGTCCGAAAATATTGTCCTGATGAATATTCCCTTAACAATATTAAGAAAAATTGCCAGGAAAGAAGGAATAAAAATACAAGAATTGCAGCGTCTTGTTTCCAAGGGTCTGGTTGCCATTCCCAAGAATAAAAAAACAAGAAACAAGAAATTCTGTGGTATCGGGAAATCCCTTTCCACCAAGGTAAATGCCAATATTGGAACCTCTTTAGAAAAGAAGAGTTTTAAGGAAGAATTAAGAAAATTAAAGGCAGCAATAGAGGCTGGGGCTGATACCGTAATGGACTTATCCACCGGAGGCAATCTTTCTGAAATTAGAAGAGAGATTATTGCGCATTCATCTATTCCGGTAGGTACGGTTCCCATTTACGAAGCAGCCATTAAATCCGCTTCAAAATACGGCACTATTGCGAAGATGAGCAAAGACTTAATTTTGGAAACAATTGAAAACCAGGCAGTTGATGGAGTGGACTTTATGACCATCCATTCCGGGGTAACGCAAAAGGGGCTTGCGGCAATAAAAAGGGAGGGAAGAACTACCAATATTGTCAGTCGCGGGGGCTCATTTTTGGCGGTCTGGATGATTACCAATAAAAGAGAAAATCCGCTCTATGAGTCATTTGATGAAATTGTAAAAATTGCTAAAAAATATAATGTTACCTTGAGTTTAGGAGATGGGTTGCGACCCGGTTCAATTGCTGATTCCACGGATAAGGCGCAGATTGAGGAATTAACCACGATTGCAAAACAGGCAAAGTATGCCATTGAAAATGGAGTAAGTATTTTCATTGAGGGTCCGGGACATATCCCGATTAATGAGATTGAAATAAACGTGAAGATGGCTAAAACCCTTTCCGGAAATTTACCGCTTTATCTTCTTGGCCCTCTCGTCACCGATATTGCTCCGGGATACGACCATATTACCGCGGCCATTGGCGGAGCAATTGCCGCCAGTATCGGGGCTGACTTTCTTTGCTTTGTCACTTCGGCTGAACATCTTAAACTTCCTGACGTGAAGGATGTTAGAGAAGGGGTTATTACAGCCCGAATTGCCGCCCATATCGGGGATATTGCCAAAGGGGTCAAGGGAGCCAAAGATTGGGATAAGGAAATCTCAAAATACCGTAATCTACGCAATTGGGAGAAACAGGAGTTCTTAAGTATTGATCCTCAGAGATTTCGGGAATACCGGCAGGGTAAATCTGCCATATCAGACGTCTGCACAATGTGCAGTGAATATTGCGCATTAAAGATGGTAGAGAAAATATGGAAAAGAAAAAAAAGAAACCGGAAAATTTAAAAGGCAATTTTGCCAAAGGGCTTATCTTCTGGCTGCTTTTAGGGGTTTTCTTATTTAGTCTTCTTAAGTTTTCCAACCTGGAAGAAAAAAAGTCTCCTCAAAAAATCAACGATAGCGAGTTCTTCCAGCAAGTAGAAAGCGAAGAGATTAGCGGAATTGTCACCATTAAAGGGACCACTCAGCCTGCCGGTAAATTTATTAGCGGAAATCTAAAAGACGGTAAAAAATTCTCCACCTATACCGAAGATCCTAACCTCTATGAATTTCTAAAAAAACAACCGAATATAAAAATTTATTCCCAACCGGAATCCAAGTCAATCTGGCTGAATCTGCTTTACTCAGTTTTACCCATTGTGCTTATCTTTGGTCTGTTGTGGTTCTTTGTGGCTCGTCAAGTAAGCAAAGGTGGAGACAGAGTCCTTTCCTTTGGCAAGAGCAGAATTGTGCCTTTATCAGAAAGTAAGCAAAAGATTACCTTTGCCGATGTGGCCGGATTAAAAGAGGCCAAGGAGGAGTTAAAAGAGATTATTGAATTCTTAAAAGACCCTAAAAAGTTCCAGAGATTAGGAGGGAAGATTCCTAAAGGGGTTTTGCTGGTTGGGCCTCCCGGAACTGGAAAAACTCTTTTGGCTAAAGCAGTTAGCGGTGAAGCCGGGGTTCCTTTTCTTTCTATGAGCGGCTCTGACTTTGTAGAAATGTTTGTTGGCGTGGGAGCTTCCAGAGTAAGAGACCTCTTTCACCAGGCCCGGCAGAAAGCTCCGGCAATTGTCTTTATTGATGAAATTGATGCTGTTGGCCGGCAGAGATTTGCTGGTCTGGGTGGAGGACATGATGAAAGGGAGCAGACTTTAAATCAACTCCTTGTGGAAATGGACGGTTTTTCTACCGAAGAGGGCGTTATTCTTATGGCTGCCACCAACCGCCCGGACGTTCTTGACCCGGCTTTGGTGAGACGGGGAAGGTTTGACCGTCAGGTTGTGGTGACCTGGCCGGATATTAAGGAAAGAGAAGGAATCCTTAAGGTCCATACCAAAAAAATAAAACTTCATCCCGAAGTTGACCTGCAGATTGTTGCTCGGGGCACACCCGGACTCTCCGGAGCGGATTTAGCTCTTCTGGCTAATGAGGCAGCTCTTCTTGCTTCCCGAAATAATAAGGAATCGGTGGAGATGGATGATTTTGAAGAGGCAAAAGATAAGGTGATGATGGGAATGGAGAAAAAGAGTCTTCTCATTAGCGAGAAGGAGAAGAAGATCATTGCCTACCATGAGGCCGGTCATACTTTAGTACAGAAATTTATACCTGATGCTAATCCCATCCATAAAGTTACGATTATCCCCAGAGGTTGCGCTCTTGGCATCACCCATATTCTTCCGGAAGAGGATACTTATATTGAAAGCAATGTCTTCTATCAGGGCGAATTAGCCACTCTGTTGGCAGGGAGGTCAGCAGAACTGCTTATCTTTGGTAAGTCCTATACCGGAGCGGAAAATGATCTTCAGATTGCTACCGAGTTAGCAAGGAAAATGGTTTGTGAATGGGGAATGAGTGAAAAATTGGGCCCCATCACTTATCGCAAGAGACCCGCGGAGGTTTTCCTGGGTCGTGACCTTACTCAAAGAGGCGAACATTCCGAAGCAACTTCCCGGGAAATTGACCAGGAAGTAAAAAGTCTTATTGAAACAGCTCAAAGAACAGCAAAAGAAATTTTAGAAAAAAATAGAGAAAAGTTAGAAAAAATAGCAACTGCTCTTCTGGAAAAGGAAACCTTAACCGGGGAAGAGATTAATAAAATTATTAATGGACAAGAAAAGAATTGAAGAAGCGGTTAGAATCTTTCTTAAGGCGATTGGCGAAGACTTAGAGAGAGAGGGATTAAAGCAAACGCCAGAACGCGTGGCCCGGATGGCCGAGGAACTTTTCTCCGGTCCGGGAAGGAATCCCAGGGAAGAACTAAAACCAATCTTTAGAGAAGACTATGATGAACTTGTCCTGATTCGCGATATTCCAATTTTTTCTATTTGCGAGCACCATCTTCTTCCCTTTATGGGAAAGGCTCATATTGCCTACATCCCTGAGAAAAACAGGGTTGTGGGATTGTCCAAATTAATACGGGTAATTGATATTTTTGCAAAAAGGCTTCAGTTGCAAGAAAGGCTCACCACCCAGATTGCCAACACCATTATGAAGATACTTAAACCCAAGGGAGTTTTGGTGATTATAGAGGCTGAGCACCTTTGTTTAACAATGCGCGGGGTAAAGAAACCGGGTTCTTTTACGGTTACTTCGGCAGTGCGAGGAATTTTCTTAAGGGATATCCGCACCCGAAATGAAGCAATGTCCTTAATTAATAAGTAATTCTATAATGAAATATGACACAGTTGTTATTGGAGGGGGATTGGCTGGAGTTTGTGCGGCAATTGCTGCCGCCAGACTTGGTTGCAATGATGGAAAAGGGGGAATTGACAACCGAGAAAATGTCGGAAGGAAAAAAATTTAACCCTTCTTCTCAATACCAGTGTCAGGGATGTGAAGCTAAAAGGAAAAAGGATTATCGGGGTTAAATGTACGCAATTAGGAACAGAAAAGGAATTTGTTATCGAAGGAAATCTTTTTATTGATGCGACGGGAGATGGAGTGGTTGCATATTCTGCCGGAGCAAAATTCAGATATGGTCGAGAAGGAAAAAATGAATTTAATGAATCTTTAGCACCAAAAAAACCGGATAAAGGAATAATGGGCAATTCCTTACTGTTTGCCGTGAAGGATCTTGGACATCCAGTTTCCTTTACCCCTCCAGAATGGGCAGAAAAGTATCCTAAAAATAGCATTACAATGAAATTAAGGTATCATAGCTACTCCCCTGGCTACTGGTGGATTGAGGTGGGTTATCCTTTTGATACCATCGCTGATAATGAAAAAATAAGGGATGAACTTCTCCGCCATGTTCTTGGTGTCTGGGACCATCTTAAAAACCAGGGGAATCACGGTGGTGAAGGATAATTATCAGCGCCACCGCCAGCATCGATTTAAACCGATTACCACTTCTCGCCTCCGCTTAGAGGTTTCTGCTACCAATGGCTCCCCTGAAGCCAGGGTTTATGAGATAAGAGTATATTAAGAGCCATTCTTTAATTTGACCGTTCCTGATCGTAAGTAATATAATAAATCGTTTATAAGGAGAAATTGATGGCAATTGGCAGGATGAAAAAAATTACCCTCATTGGCCCGGAGAATAAGGCAAAGAAACTTACCAGAGACCTGCAGGAAAAGGCTTTTTTGGAGATTATCCATTTTAAAGAAGAGCCTTCTTTAAAGGTGCTTTTGCCAAAAAAGGTTTTGCCTGATGAAGAATTAGAGAAAAAAATCAAGAAACTCTATTTCCTGAAAGAAATTCTTTTTTCTTTGGGTGAAAAAGCCTCAGAAAAAATTCAAATTTCTACAATAAAACTTCTGGATATCGTAAAGAATTTTGACCTTAATACCTTCTATAAAAAGGTAAAGGTATTGGATGAAGGAATAAAGAAAAAAGAAAATTTGACAAAAAAGTTAAATAAGCTGAAAGAAGATTTTTATTTAATCAAAGAAGTTGATTTACCTCTTTACCAGTTTCTCCCTGGCCGGTTTACCGAAAAAGGTATTTATAAAATTTCTGCTCTTCAATTGAACAATTTAATTAAGGAAATAGAAAAAATAACCCTGTCTTTTTATTTAAAAATAGTCAAAAAAGATAAAAAGGAGATTTTGTTTCTTTTAATCTATCCCAGGGAAGAAAAAAGGAAGGTCGCATCACTTTTGAATAGGTATAATGCTACTTCTCAAAAATTTCTTCCTTTTCGTTTAACGGCGGCGGGAATGCTTTCCTTTATTGAAAAAAGATTGGTAAGGAATGAGGAAAATCTTTCCCGGTTGAATGAGGAAATGAAAACATTTGCCTCAGAAAGAAATAAAATTCTGGTTCTTCTTGATTACTATGCCTCCTGCAAGGAGCAGGAGAATATTCAGAATTCTTTTGGACAGACCGAAAGCGCCTTTTTACTTACCGGCTGGCTCCCCGCAAAAAATCTGCCAAATTTAGAGAAGTGCTTGAAAGAAAAATTTCCCGAGGTTGCCTTATACTCTCGTGAGCCAAAAAGAGGTGAGGATGTCCCTACCATCTTAGAGAATAGAGTTTTGGTTGAGCCTTTTGAAGCGGTTACTGATTTATATGGCCGGCCTTTTTATAAAGGAATAGACCCCAGCGGCCTTCTTTCCATTTTCTTCATTCTCTGCTTTGCTACCTGTCTTTCCGATAGCGGTTATGGGTTTCTCTTAGCCATTTTTTCGTTTATTTTATTAAAGAAAATGCATCTCTCCGAAATGGGGAAAAGACTTTGTAGATTATTTCTCTTCAGTGGTTTAGCCACTATCGGGGCAGGAATAATGACCGGCAGTTGTTTTGGTGACCTCTTTGAAAAAATACCATTTTCTCCTTTAAGAAGATTTTGGGGAACAATTACCGTTCTTAATCCAGTTAAAAACCCTGATGATATGATGAAGTTTTTCTATCTGGCGCTTTTCTTTGGGTATCTCCAGATTTCCTTTGGAGTGATGGTAAGATTGATAAAGAGCATTAAGGATTGGGGAACCGCCGGGCTTAAAAACCTCGCTCCCTTTTTAGTTCAGTTAGGATTGCCTCTCTGGATTCTTGCTTTTTTATCCAGGAAAGGTAGTTTGCCATTTTCTTTTTTAGGAGGTTTTTTCTTCTTCCCTTTGAGTTTCTTTTTGATTCTTGCTTTGCTCTTGGTGATCTTTCAGCAATTTATCGAGCAAAAAGGAATATTTATGAAACTCTTTTGGAGCGTCTATTCTGTTTACGGAATGATTGTTGGAAATCTACTGTCGGATACCTTAAGTTATTCCCGACTTTTTGCTTTAGGGATGACTACCGCTCTTTTGGCTATTGTGGTCAACCAACTGGTTTCCCTTGTTCTTCCTCTTCCTTATCTTGGCATCCTCCTGGGAATTCTTCTCTTTTGTCTTGGGCATCTCTTTAATCTTGGGATTAATACTCTGGGGGCTTATGTCCATACCAGCAGGTTGCAATATTTGGAGTTCTTTACCAAGTTTTATGAGGCCGGAGGAAGGGCATTTAAACCGTTCAGAATTGAAAGAAAATATACGATTATTATATAACATTAGGTAACCATAGATTAAAGAAAAGCAACCACGAATTTCTCTAATTACACGAATTAAAAAGAGTAATAAAAAGAATATGTCATTCTGAGGCACAGCCGAAGAATCTCTCTTTATACGAGACCTTTCGTTGACACTCAGGGTGGCACTTCGTTTCATTTTCAAATTCGATTTATTCGTATAATTCGTGGTTAAAGGTAGAAAATGGCAAAACGTGATTATTATGAGATTTTAGGCATTTCCAGGAATGCGGGCATTGATGAAATAAAGAAATCTTACCGGAAATTGGCTTTAAAATATCATCCTGACCATAACCCTGGGGATAAGCAGGCTGAAGAAAAATTCAAGGAAGCAACCGAGGCCTATGAAGTTCTCTCTGATTCTAAAAAACGAGCTACTTACGACCAATTCGGCCATAGCGGTTTAGGAGGAGGTTTTGACTGGACGCAGGACTTTTCCCGGGTGAGGACGGATTTTGGCGACCTTTTTGGCAATCTCTTCAAGGGTTCTTCCTTCTTCAGCGATTTCTTTGAAGAAGGATTCGGAGGAAGAGAAAAAGGTTATCAGCGAGGCTCTGATCTTCAATATAATCTTTCAATCACTTTAAAAGAAGCGGCAATGGGAACGGAGAAATACATTGAGCTTTCTCAATTGGAGAAATGTTCTGCCTGTAATGGGACAGGGATGAAATCAGGGACGGGGAAGAAAACCTGTCCTCAATGCCAGGGAAGTGGTCAGGTAAGTTATGGTTCGGACTTTATTAGTTTTGCACGCACTTGTTCTAAGTGTAGAGGAGAGGGAGAAATTATTATTTCTCCCTGCGGTAATTGTCGTGGTTCAGGAAGGGTAAGAAAAAAACATAGGATTATGGTGAAAATTCCGGCGGGCGTGGATAAAGGTTCGACTTTACGCATTGCCGGACAGGGCGATGCGGGCTTAAGAGGGGGTGCGGCCGGAGACCTTTATATCCTTATTTATGTGGAGGAAGGCGATTTTTTCCATCGGGAAGGCGATGATATTATTTGTGAGGTTCCCATTACCTTTGTGCAGGCGGCTTTAGGAGGAGAAATTGAAGTACCGACTCTTTTTGGAAAAGTAAAAATGAAGATATCGCCAGGAACTCAGAGTGGTAGAGTTTTTCGCCTGCGTAACCAGGGAATTCCCAGTTTGCGTGGTTATGGGAAAGGAGACCAATTAGTTAAAATCTTGGTAGAGACACCAACAAATTTAAGTAAAGAAGAAAGAAAATTGCTGGAGCAATTCAGGGCTCTCTCCGGGGAGCGTACAAGCCCTGAAGTAAAAAAATTCCGGGAAAGATTCAGAAAAAACAGTTAATAGGACGCAGATTAACGCAGATACTCGCAGATAAAAAACAATAATTAAAAATAAATCTTTAATTCTTTATCTTTGATTTTGCTTTAATCCTGATTTTATCCTGATGTTATCTGCGTCCAAATAGAGGAGGAAAATGAAAAAGACAGAGGTTCAAAGAAATTGGTTCTTGATTGATGCTCAGAATAAAATTTTAGGCAGAATGGCGGTAAAAATTGCCACCATTCTTTCCGGGAAGAACAAGCCATCTTATGCACCTGAAGCCGATGGAGGCGATTTTGTAGTGGTTATTAATAGTGAGAAGGTTAAGGTTTCCGGAAAGAAGAGAGAAGAAAAACTTTACCGCCGACACTCTGGTTATCCGGGCGGCCTAAAGACAATAACCTTTGAAAGATTGCAGCAGAAGAGCCCGGAAACAATTATTAAATTGGCAGTGAAGGGAATGTTGCCCAGAAATAAACTTTTGGCAAAAAGGATGAAGAGATTGAAAGTTTACTGCGGAGAGAAGCATCCTCATTGTGCCCAGAAACTCCAATTGCTAAAATAAAGGCCTTTCCCTGATTATAATAGTAAATATGATCATTGTCGGTATTGATGAGAATGGCTATGGTCCTATTCTTGGCCCTTTAATTATCACCGCCAGCGCATTTAAAGTAGAAAAAAGGGGAAATCTCTGGCAGATTTTAAATATATCGAAAAATCCTGACGATTATCCAAAAAGGGTTATTGTAACCGATTCCAAAAAACTCTTTTCCCGGAATTCTCTCCGATGCAGGCGGGCCGGAGAAAAGACTGTTGCTATTTTTTTCTCCCTCCTTTTTAAAAAACTGCCGAAAGAACCCGATAGTTTTTTTTCTAAAATTCTTCTTAATTTTTCCTTGTTTCCCAAACTCTGTTTGGAATCAAAAACCAGGTATAAACCCTGCTGGGGGAAAATTTCCTTGCCGCTATGGTTGAAGGACATTGTAGTGCGAGGCTTTAGCCTCGCCAAGATTGAAAAAGGAATTATCAAAGAATCAGAGGAATTAAAGAAAAAATTAAAGGAAAAAAAGATTAAATTTCTTGGCTTGAAAACTATCTGTGTTTGCCCATTTCAATTTAATAAATTGGCCAAAGAAAAAAATAAGTCTTACCTTAATTACCTTCAGTTTGAGAAATTAATCTTCTATTTCCTGCAAAAAAAAGAGAAAAAGTTTTTTATTTTCGCTGACAAAATTGGGGGGCGGAAAGACTATTTTTTCTATCTAAAATCGGGCTTATTGAAGGACTGGGACTGTCGGATTTTAGAGGAGAGCGGGGAGGTTTCTTCTTATGAATTAAACTTAAAAAATAAAAGAGCAAACATTTCCTTCCTTCAAAATGGAGAAGAAAAAGAATTTCCCGTTGCTCTTTCTTCCCTCTTTGGAAAATATACCCGGGAAATCTTCATTAAACGAATCAATAGATTTTTTCAAAATTATAATCCGGAATTAAAATCTGTCAGCGGCTATCGTGACCCTCTTACCAAAGAATTTATTAAAAGAACTGAAAATTTGCGCGAAGAATTAAAGATTAACGAAAACTGTTTTCTACGCGAAGAGCATAATTTTACGCCTATTTTTGCAATCAAGCCAGGTTTGACAGGAAAGGCAAGAAAACTTAAAATCATACAGTAGTGGCAGAGTGAACTCTGCTTATAAATACTCACTCAACGCCGTCAATCTATTGTAGCGGTGCGATTTATCGCACCAAAAAGTGGCATAACTGCCACCGCTACTAAATATTTACATTAAAACCTATGCAAAAAAAATATGCGGATTTGCTAAAAACGAAATGTTGCAAAAAAAGTTACGAAAAGCTGACTGCCTTGAATAACGCCGGTCTTTTTGAGTTTGTTAGAAAATATACCGAACTTTGCAATCCTGATTCGGTTTATGTTTGTGATGATTCTGACCAAGACCGGGAATATATTGGCAATAGAGCGTTAGAGAATGCCGAGGAGCGAAAACTTGCCATTGATGGGCATACGATACATTTCGATGGATATAACGATCTGGCAAGAGATAAAACAAGTACTAAATATCTTCTTCCCCAAGGGGCTGATTTGGGAGATGCGCTTAATGCAACGGATAAAGAAACCGGATTAGAAGAAATACACCGGTATCTTAAAAACATTATGGCTGGCAAAGAAATGTATGTATTATTCTTTTCTCTTGGGCCAACCAATTCCGAATTTTCAATATCCGCTGTTCAGATAACGGATTCAAGTTATGTCGCCCATTCAGAATATATTCTTTATCGAAGAGGATATGAGCAGTTTAAAAAAATCGGAAATTCTAAAAGCTTCTTTCGATATGTCCACAGCGCAGGGGTGCTGGAGAATGGCGTGAGTAAGAATGTCGACAAAAGAAGAGTTTATGTTGATCTTGAAGATAATATTGTTTACACCGTAAACACTCAATATGCCGGTAATACCGTTGGCCTGAAAAAACTTTCGTTAAGATTAGCAATCCGCAAAGCATCACAAGAAGGCTGGCTTGCTGAGCATATGTTGATTATGGGAGTTCATGGCCTTCTAAGAGAAAGGATAACCTATTTTACCGGTGCTTTTCCCAGTGCCTGCGGAAAAACTTCCACCTCGATGTTAAAAGGTGAAAGCATCGTCGGAGATGACCTGGCTTATTTAAGGAAAAAAGAGGGGAAGATTTATGCTGCCAACGTTGAGTGCGGCATCTTTGGAATTATTCAGGATGTTAACCCAAAAGATGACCCGGCAATCTGGAAATCCTTAACTTCTCCCGGAGAGGTAATTTTTTCCAATGTTCTGGTAACTGAAAAAGGTGTTCCTTACTGGCTGGGAGATGGGAGAGAAGTACCCGAGAAAGGAAGCAATTATTCCGGCGAATGGCAAAAAGGGAAAAAAGATTCTCAAGGGAATGAAATCACTTATTCCCATAAAAATGCGCGCTATACGGTAAGCCTTTATGGCCTTAAAAATGTTGATTGCCAGTTGGATAATCCCGAAGGTGTTTGGATAAAAGGAATCATCTACGGAGGGCGAGATTCCAGTATCTGGCCGCCGGTACAGGAAGCGTTTAATTGGACTCACGGGGTAATAACTTTTGGCGCTTCTTTAGAGTCGGAAACAACTGCCGCTACTCTGGGAAAGGAAGGGGTTCGCCAATTTAATCCTATGTCCAATCTTGACTTTGTTTCAATCCCTCTGGGTAAATATGTTGCTCATCATCTTAAATTTATTGAAGGGGTGCCGGTCCCGCCAACAATTTTTGCGGTTAATTACTTTCAGAAAACTAAAACCGGTAAATATTTAACCGCGATGGAAGATAAACGAGTTTGGGTTAAGTGGATGGAGTTGCGGGTTAATCATGATGTAGATGCGGTCAAAATTCCTACCGGTTATATCCCGAGATATGCCGACCTTAAAAAATTATTCAGAGAGGTTCTTAGGAAAGATTATTCCGAGGGAGAATATGCAGAACAATTCACCGTCAAGATTAAGGGGAATCTGGAAAAAATCGAAAGGATTGCGGAAATCTATAAGACAAAAATAACTGATGCCCCTGATACTTTGTTTAAAGTTCTTAAAGAACAAAAAGCCAGATTAGAAGAGTCAAGGGCAAAATACGGAGATAATGTAGTTCCGACTGTTTTCCTTTAAAAAAGGGAAGAAAATAAATGCCTAAAAGGGATGACCTTAAAAAAATAATGGTTATTGGTTCCGGTCCCATTATTATTGGCCAGGCCTGTGAGTTTGATTATTCAGGAACCCAGGCTTGCAAAGCTCTTAAAGAGGAAGGTTATGAAGTTATCCTGGCGAATTCCAATCCTGCCACCATTATGACTGACCCCCAGATGGCTGACAAAACCTATATTGAGCCTCTTACCGTTGAGAATATGGAAAAGATAATCATTAAAGAAAAGCCGGATGCTCTTCTTCCCAACCTTGGCGGCCAGACCGGACTTAATCTTTCGTCTGAACTTAGCAAAAAAGGGATACTGGCTAAATACAATGTTGAGTTGATTGGTGTAAAACAAGAGGCTATCCAAAGAGGTGAAGACAGAATTATCTTTAAAGAGACAATGGCTTCCCTTGATATTGCGGTGCCCAAAAGTTCGCCGGCGCATTCACTTGAGGATGCGGAAAGGATTGCTCAAGAACTGAAGTTTCCGGTGGTGTTGCGGCCTGCCTATACTTTGGGAGGCACCGGCGGAGGCATTGCCTATAATGTAGAAGAATTAAGAATGATTGTTGCCAGGGGGCTTTCAGCAAGCCTGGTTAGACAAGTGCTGGTAGAAGAGTCAGTTTTAGGTTGGCAGGAGCATGAAATTGAAGTGGTCAGGGACACAAAAGGCAATAAAATTACGGTTTGTTTTATTGAAAATGTTGACCCTATGGGCGTGCATACCGGGGATAGTTTTTGTGTTGCGCCGATGCTTACGGTTTCAAAAGATTTGCAAAACAAGTATCAAGAGATGTCCTACCGGGTTGTTGACGCTATTGGCCTAATCGGCGGCTGTAACTTGCAGTTTGCTTACAATCCTGAAGACTCAAAAATTGTGATTATCGAAATTAACCCCCGCACTTCTCGCTCCTCAGCTCTGGCTTCAAAAGCAACCGGCTTTCCTATTGCTCGTATATCGGTAAAATTAGCGGTAGGTATAACCCTTGATGAACTCCCTTACTGGAAGGAGGGCACGCTTGATAAGTATATTCCCAGCGGAGATTATGTGGTGGTAAAATTTGCCAGATGGGCATTTGAGAAATTTCCTCAGGCTGAAGATAAATTGGGTACGCAGATGCAATCGGTGGGTGAGGTAATGAGTATAGGTAAAAATTTCAAGGAAGCGTTTCAGAAGGCAATACGCTCACTTGAGATTAAAAGATACGGGCTGGGAGGAGTTAAAGATTTTATTTCTCTTTCGCTTTCTGAAATCAGAACAAAGTTAGTTAATCCCTCAAGCGAGCGCATTTTCTTAATGTATGAGGCATTGCGTAAGGGTATGTCTGTTGACGACCTTTACCGGATGACTAAAATTAACCAATGGTTCATCAGTCAGATACAGGAGTTGGTAGAATTTGAAGAAGAGATAAAAAAGTTCACTGGCAAAGATTTACCCCAAGATTTGCTTATAAAAGCTAAGGAGCATGGTTTTTCAGATAGATATCTTGCTCAAACTTTAGGCAAGACAGAAAAAGAAATCCGCACCCGGCGGCTTAATGCGGGAAAGACAGCGGCATACGAAGCAGTGCCAGTAAGTGGCGCTGACGCTGCCTATTATTTTTCAACATATAATACTAAAGATTCTATTAATGTATCATCCAAACGCAAGATAATGATTTTAGGCGGAGGGCCTAACCGTATTGGCCAGGGCATAGAGTTTGATTATACCTGTGTCCACGCTGCTTTTGCATTACGAGAGGAAGGAATAGAATCAATAATGGTTAACTGTAATCCTGAAACTGTTTCCACTGATTATGATATTTCCAACAAACTTTACTTCGAACCTCTCACTGTGGAAGATGTGCTAAATATTTACGAAAAAGAAAAACCCGAAGGTATAATCGTGCAATTTGGGGGTCAGACCCCATTAAATATAGCCAGGGAATTGACCCAAGCCGGCGTAAAGATTCTTGGCACAAGTTCCCAGAGTATTCATCTGGCTGAAGATAGACAGAAATTTAAGGGGGTAATACAAAAACTCAATATTCCTCAACCTACAAGCGGGGTTGCCTCTTCAGCGGATGAAGCACTGGTTGCAGCTAATCAAATAGGATATCCTTTAATGCTGCGGCCTTCTTTTGTTCTGGGTGGCCGGGGTATGCAAGTTGTCTATAACGAGAAAATGCTTTTAAATTATATCAAGGAATCTATAGAAGTTAGCCCGGAATATCCAATGTTAATTGATAAATTTTTAGAAGATGCTCTCGAAGTTGAAGTTGATGCTATTTCCGACGGAGAAGATGTTTGTATTCTGGCGGTTATGGAACATATCGAGTTGGCAGGAATTCATTCAGGAGATAGCGCTTGCGTAATCCCTCCGCATAATATTTCCAGAGAAAATCTCGCCATCATAAAAAACTACACAAAAAAGATTGCCAGGGCACTTAAGGTAATTGGTCTTATGAATATTCAGTACGCTATAGCAAAAGAGAAGGTCTATATATTAGAGGCCAATCCTCGCGCTTCGCGAACCGTTCCTATAGTAAGTAAAATTATGGGCATATCTATGGCAAGAATAGCAACCTTGGTTTTATTAGGCAAAAAATTAAAAGATATAATTCCTGCGAATAGAAAAGAAATTTCCCATGTTGGGGTAAAGGAAGCGGTGTTCCCTTTTAATATGTTTCCTGCTGTTGACCCTATTCTCGGGCCTGAAATGAAGTCAACCGGAGAGGTGATGGGCATTGCTTCTTCATTCGGGTTGGCATTTTACAAAGCGCAAGAAGCCGCAGGAATGAAGCTGCCTACCCAAGGAACAGTTTTGATTTCAGTGGTTGATAAAGATAAAAAGCATATTCTTGAAATAGCGAACCGACTTAAAAAATTAGGTTTCGGAATACTGGCAACCAAAGGAACCAAAGTTTATCTGGAGAGGAACGGCGTAGAATCTTCTCTGGCAATAAAACTTCACGAAGGACGGCCTAATATAACCGACGATATACGCAATGGGTGCATCCAGATGATAATTAATACTCCGGTAGGCCGGGAAAGTAAATATGACGATAGCTATATCAGAAAAGATGCTATCCAGCATAAAATTCCCTATATAACTACAATTGCCGCTGCTTTAGCAACGGTAGAGGGAATAGAAGCGGCGAAATGCGGCGCCATAGAAGTAAAATCTCTTCAGGAATACCATAAGGGAAATTCAAAATTGTAGCGGTGCGATTCATCGCATTTGTTGTAGCGGTGCGATTCATCGCACAAAGTGTCATTGCGAGCGACTGAAAGGAGCGTGGCAATCTCATGGTATTTTATCATTTTACGTGTTCTACTATATTTTTGAAGATTAGTAAACCATCTCCCTCTTCCGGCAGCAGATTTTCTCTTCTCCAGGCGGGATGATGAAGGCGGCAAAGATACCTTTCCGGATGAGGCATCATCCCTAAGATATTGCCTTCTTTATTGCAGATGGCCGCGATACTTTTCACCGAACCATTGGGATTGATGGGATAATCTCCTTCTTTCCCGGAACAATCAGCATACTTAAAAACAACCTGGTCATTTCTCTCCAATTCCTTGAGAACCTTTTTCCCTTTGGGAATAAACTTTCCCTCGCCGTGGGCAATGGGAAGATAAATGAGTTTTTTTAGCCCTTTAGTAAATAAACAATTCTCCGAAGTATTTTTTAGATAGACCCATCTATCCTCAAATTTACCCGAATCGTTAAAGGTTAAGGTGACTTCCTGCTGACCATTGTTTCCCGGTAAAAGTCCGCTTTTAACTAAAACCTGAAATCCATTGCAAATTCCCAGAATTAACCTTTTTTCGGCAAATCTCTGCAATTGTTCAAAAAGTTTGTATTTTATTTCGTTGGCAAGAATTTTTCCTGCGGAGATATCATCTCCATAGGTAAACCCTCCGGGGATGACTAAAATATCATAATCGCGTAAATTCTTTTCCTTCTCAATAAGCCGATTGATATGCACTCTTTCCGGGTTTGCTCCGGCTAATCTAAAGGCGGCTTCTGTTTCCCAATCACAATTTGTCCCCGCGGTCCGCAGAATAATTACCCTTGGTTTTTTCATACTTTTTAAGTTGTCATTGCGAGAGATTTATCTCGAAGCAATCCCTGTCATTCTGACCCCGTATTGAATACGGGGGAAGAATCTCACTTTTAACACCGAGATGCTTCATTGACATTCAGCATGACAATAAAGGAAGAGATTGCCACGACCGTCGGTCTCAGCATGACCGCAATGTTCTCATCTGTTTTTTTGTGAAACACTAATCTGATTTTAAAAGTTCTTTTTGCTAACATTTTTTCTGTTAAGTATGTAATTTCAAAGCTACCCCCTCTCCTCCATCCTCCCCCTCAAGGGGGGAGGAGATAGGTGGGGGTGTAATTTATAAACCATCTGGTCAATTTGGCGTTCGCATTCTAAAAAAAGTGTCCGACTCATTTCTACCCAATTTTATTATTGCCAACTTTCTGAATATCCTTACTTTTCTCCCACCATTCATCAAATGGCGGAAAATTTGCCGTTCTTTTTACTTCACTATATTGTCCTCTGACAATGGTATCAGTTGATGGCATGTTATAACATAGATTTTTTGAAATAATCCATCTATCGTGAATATCCGCTTTCAAATTATCGAGTATAACTCGTAATTCACACTTTACACCATCACTTTTGAGTTCTTTTTTTAAATCTCTATACAAAGATATGAATTTCTCATCCACCTTTTCTGACGACATCAGAATTTTAATACTTTTTACTTTACTGATATTAAGTGATTCCGACAACCAATCTAACCCTGCTTTTGAAAAATATTTATCTATCCAATAAATATACTTTTCGCAAGAACTAATAACATCCCTAATTGCTTTTTTATTTGAAAACGGTTTTCCCGGGGATAGCAATTTGGTATCTACTGGTTTATGAATAATTTCAAAAATCGTTCTTATTTTCTTATCGTGTGATTGAACCTTCTGTTCCAGTTGATAAAATTTGTTAAGTATTCCTTTATTTGCAAAAACTAATTTTCTTATATTAACAAACACCCGCATTATACCGATATTTACCTGTATCGCCCTTTTGCTGTTAAGAACACTGGAAAGCATAGCAACACCCTGCTCCGTAAATACATAAGGTAAGTATCTAATACCGCCCCATCTTGAGGTTTCAAATTGAAACCTCAAGTTAGCAAATTCTTCTTTAGTTAATTGAAACATAAAATCATCTGGAAATCTGTCTATATTTCTTTTTACTGCAAGATTAAGTGATTTTGTTTTTACGCCATAAAGTTTACCAAGGTCTCTATCTAACATTGCATTCAGACCTCTAATCAAAAATATCTTTTTCTCAATAATGTCCTGTTTAACAATATCTGTCATATTTTTTCTTTCATCCTAAAACTATTTATCTTTCGCTCCAAATTGTTCTATGATTTTAATTTCATCGTCCGTTAAACCGTAAAGATTATTCACCCCGTTAGATGTTTATGTTTACTATCTAATGGGGTAAACCATCTGGTTAACCCCGTTAAATGGTTTCGTGACATTTTTAGACTTTCCGTAACATATAAAATTATGACATTTCGATTGTATGGAATTTCAACCTTTTTCAACAATCTCTTCAACCTTTCTTTTTGCCTTTTCCAAAAGTTCTTTGCCTTGCTGACGGGCAGAATGTGAGCGCTGAACCAAATCAGCAATTTTTTGCTGGGTTGGTTTGGGGAGGATAGGGATAACAATATTTTTAACGGCTTCTTTTGGCACAGCCGTTAAAATTGTGCCAGATGTTTGCTTTTCTAATTGCATTTGTAGAACTAAACTTTTTGCCAGAACCAGCATAACTTCGGGTAAAATCTCCTTACTTCTGAATTGGAAAAATCCGGTTGACGCCAAATATCCATCTTGTTCCTTATGCACTAATGCCACTTTTTTGAGAGACCCTTCAACACTTGAAACAATAACATCTCCATCTTTGAGAATTCTCTTTGCGCGACTGGGTGCTTCTTCTCCCGATACCTCAGAGAAACCGTCGATTATGCCAATTGATGAATTGATATTTGCTAATTCAACATAACGGAATTTTCTTTCGGGTTCTAAAATAGGATTAAACTTTGCCTGTATATTTTCTATCACATTTAGTAATGATTTTATATTTTGCATTTTAATTTTTGCAATTAGTTCTTCATATTTCGGTTGAAAGTATTCAGCATCAATACGATGAGCGGATTTTATATCGGAAAGATTAACGATATATGACAAATCCTCCTCAATCTCAAAATTTTTCAATTCTAACTCCTCCAAAAGCAGGTTTTCGGCTTGAGAGTAAAGAATCTTCGCATTTTTTAATTCTTGCTGTGATTCTATAACTTGGTTTTTAATTTCTTCCCTGGCTTTATTGTTTCCTAAATATATTTTCGTATCCAAAATGTCATCAATCGTCACTGCCGGATACATTGTGGCAGTTGTTTTTCTATCCAACAATTTAATTATCGGCTCCGATTTGAGATAAACAAATAAATACTCTGGTTCAACCCTTTCTGTTTTTAATACAGCAAAACCAGATGAGCAAACTGAATTTTGAGCATCCTCTCTAATTAAACTGGTAGCGCTGCGAATCGGCCGAACAGTCGAAGTAATCACGTCATTTTGTTTTACAACCCATTGCGCCCTATCAGGAGCATCTTCTCCTAAAATTTCTTTTTTGTTATATTCGCCAGTTGATAAATCGACCTCTGAAATTTCAATATACTGAAAAGTTTTACCTTTTTGCGGCTTGAATTTTCGTTTTGGATTTTTAGCAATATCTCTTATCGGCACCGCGTCAAGACTGTTTAGGTTTTCCACTAAATTTAAATACTCCAGCTGATAGTATTCTGCATCAAGCCGCAAACCGCCTTCAAGTTGTGATTTTTGAATGATGGAGTAAGTCATCATTTTATAACCAAAATTAGTGCTATAATTAATCCTATAATGCAAACACTAATTACTATTTTTAGCCATTTTCTCATAACCATCCTACCGGTATTCATGATGGTCCACCATTGAAAAAAGGTAGTAGATAAAATTGTGATAGCGACGAGAAGACTTATAATATCCGATAATTTATTGCTGACCATTCTTATTTCCAAAAACTAAATTTTTGCTCTTTGGCGAATTTTACAAAGACTTCGGCGACTTCGTCAAGATCGTGGTCCAAAATTCGGCGGCCGTGTTCATCCAAAGCGAAATTTCCTTTCTCGTCTTTTTTATAAACATACTCACCAGAATTATCTTTGCCGGATTTCTTGGAAGTTGCCATAAAAATCGGATAATCATCTTTTGGCTTGCCGGCTTCCCTGCCCCACTTTTGTAAAAATAGAACTGATGTTTTGGTCCCGGCGTGCGGTTTAAATGTATTTACTTCAAGTCCGACTACTGCCAAGATTCGCGCCTTGTCAAATAAAAACTCTCTTATGTATTCCATATTCGTATTATTCAAAACACCCTGCGGTAAGACAATCGCCATTCTTCCGCCGGGCCTTAAAAAATGAATACACCTTTCAAGAAAAAGTATATGTTTGCCAAGTTTATTTGCGATTTTTTTATTTTTCTTTGCTATATCATAAAATCTTAAAATTTCTTTTTCGTCTATATCACCGGCAAAAGGCGGATTGGTCAATATCAAATCAAATTTCAAATACTTAAACGCGTTTTGATTTTCTTTATTTTGCTCATAATCTTCAATGGGTAATAAAAATTTTTTAAGAGCATCGTATCCTGTTTCGCCTTTCCAAGTCCAGGGCTCTAAACTATTCAAGCGAAAAACATTTGAAGAACCGTCGCCAGCAATAAGCATTATTGCCTTTGAAACTTTTTGCGCTTTTTCGTCAAAATCAACTCCATATAGATATTCGCCAGCATATTTTATTTTGTCTTTTTCGTTCTTGATATTTTTCCAGACTTGAAACATCGTGTGTGCTAAAAATCCACCGGAACCAGAGGCGGGGTCTAAAACATATTCACCAACGGTAGGATTTAACATTTTAACGCACATATCAATAACGTGCCTCGGAGTGAAATACTGTCCTTTTTCACCTTTGGAAACTTTGCTAATCAAATACTCAAATGCTTCGTCAATAATTCTCAAATCGCTTCCAAAAAGAACTAAATTTTCCAAATGACTTACTACTGATTTTAAAGTTGTGCCGTTTAATTTTATTTCTTTCTCATTTGATGCAAAGACACCCTGCCATTTTTCGGTCGCGCTGATAAATAAATGTGATGCTCTATCAAAAAGTTCATCGTCGCTTTCGCCAAGTTTCACTCTGAATTCCACACCATTATCTTTTCTTATATTTCTTGCTGCGAACTCATCATATAGTTTGGCAAACAACAACTTAAATGTTTCTTCAAAAACATCAATACCTTTTCTCGCTAGAACCAAATCTTCAAGGTCAATTATTAAATCTTTTAGTGATGGTTGACCTTTTTCTTTTATTTTATTTTCCAAATCCTCAATCGTTACCTTTTTGTTGATTAAATCTTCAATTTTTTCATTGTTTCTTGGAATATCGGGTAAAGTTATAAAACCGTGCGGATATGGGCGGTGAAGGACTATCAACTCTTTTCCGTCACTCCAAAAACCGATAGGAGAACCTTCGGCATTAAGATAGGACTTTAACTGCCTGATTCCTTCTTTTCTATCGGGTCTTTTTATTTCGCCGACAATCCAAACGATATTTTTATCTTTTTGCAGGATTACAATATCGGCAGAACATTTTTCACTACCCGAACCGAACCACACGGGATATTCAACTTCTATTCTGTCTAACGGATAGTCATATTCTTCCGTTAATTTTCTAAGCCACAATTGACGGATAATTTCTTCAGGTTTGCCAATATTTTTATTTTTATCATAAACCAAAATATCCTTATCGCGCTTGAGACAACGGACATAAATTTTACCAAGTTCCTTCTCAGAATATTCAATCTTTTCCAGAAATTTTTTCGGGAATTCTTGAAGTCTGTATTTAACAGTTTTATCCTTAAAAATCCAATCTAAAATTTGAATTTTATACTTATTATTTGTCATTGCTCTATCCCCCTAAATTAATTTTTCGTCTTTTAAACTTATGTATTTATCTTTGCCGATGATGATGTGGTCTAAGATTTCAATGTTCATTATTTTGCTGACTTCTATCAGTTGCTTAGTAATT
>Ga0210006_1000712_pt1 | contig 25234 bp, 26 predicted proteins | sample CryGey02umfilter_2_FD_185452 | JGI IMG/M metagenome (GOLD analysis project Ga0210006, IMG submission 185452) | Groundwater microbial communities from aquifer in Utah, USA - Crystal Geyser 4/10/14 0.2 um filter (SPAdes) (version 3) | ecosystem: Environmental > Aquatic > Deep subsurface >... | reverse complement strand
TGGGATCAGAGACTACGCTAAAACTTCAATTATATCAAGATTTATTGAATAATAATAGCATTAGTTGTATCTTTCCAAAAGAACAAGAAAACAAAATCATTACACAATTAATCTTAGAAGTAATGGGCGGAAAAGTAGAAAGTAAAACAAAAAAAAATATACTCTCAATAATTAAAAAGATGGAACAACAATCAGCTAATGCCATCGTGTTAGGATGCACAGAAATTCCTTTAGCAATAAGTCAAAAAGATCTGAAGATTAAAGTTTATGATACACTTCAAATCTTAGCGGAATCTGCAGTTGATTTCGCTATTAACGATGATTCTGAGAGATACAATAATTAAACTTAGCTTCTGTCTAGGAAATCACGTTGCGCTCTCCTTTTCTCAAATTTTACACACTGCTAACAATAAAATCCTAAATCCTATCCGGGAAATTACTAAAGATTCCATCAACACCTAATTTTTTTAGCTGTTCAATTTGACTTTTTTCATTGACTGTCCACACTAAGACCTTTAACCCTAATGTATGGGCTTTTTTAACAAATTCAGATGTTGCAAACTTAACTGGCGGATTAATAGAATAAGCGTTAATTGTTTTTGCTTTCTTTAGATAACGATTAGGAAAATGCTCAAACAACACCCCAATATTAACTTTTTTATTTAATTTAAAAAAATCTTCTAACTCATTAAATTTAAATGAGGACACTTGAAAATTATTTTTACTCCAACCTTTCTTCTCGTATTTTTTAATTAGATTCGCTACTGGCTTTGCAGTATTATCGCCTTTCAATTCAATATTAATCATAACTTTCTTGTTAACTAAATCTAAAACTTCTTCTAACAAAGGAATCTTTTCTTCCTTACCAGCATCAAATTTTCTCAGCTCTTCAAATGTTAAATTTTTGATCCATCCTTTTCCGTTAGTAGTTCTTTTAGCAGAATTATCATGTATAACAACCAATTTCTGATCTTTGCTTAGATGAACGTCTAGTTCAATCATCTCTACTTTTAAATCTAAAGCTTTTTTAAAAGAACGTAAAGTATTCTCTGGTTCATACCCTGCAGCTCCGCGATGTCCTATTTTTAACATTTTAGATTTTCCTACTATCTATAGCCCAATGTAATAAAGCTTGTCTTTGCCGCGGTCTACAGACCATATCTCCAGTATTACAATTTTTCTTTAATGCTCCGATATGGCGAGAGATTGCTTTCCATCTTTTGATCTGTCTGTTGTCATCAGGATGTCTTCTTCCAGAATAATAGCGACAATACCACTGAAACCAACCACGAGGATCATCTTTATGTATCCAGCCCTTATCTTTCCAATCTTTAAGTGGTTGTGAGGCATTGACTTTAAAATAATTTAATTTTGGATCATGCCTGCTATGACATAATTTAGCATTATCAAACCAGGATTTTGGAAACTCTTTTTGACAATCAGTCATGTATTTACCACCAAAAACCCCCAATTTTAACATCTCTTTAGGTGTAAGTTCAGGTTTAAACTCTGAAGAAAAGTTTTTCCCAATAGGTTCTACCCTATAATAAGAATAGCCTTTCTGCATCAAATCGTTTACAACTATCCTCTTTTTCATTTTGAACTGCCTAAAATACTTCTTTTTTCTTAAAATAATAAACGAAAAAACTAATTATCGCAATCATTAACCCAACTACATAAAGAAATGTCCAGGAGTGATTTTGTAGAGGTAAAGGAACGTTCATCCCATAAATGCTAGATACGGCTGCTGGAATTGCGATTAAAATTGTAAAGATAGTCAATATTTTAATGGTTCTGTTTAAACGATTGGATAAAATAATGGAGTAATAATTTCTGATGTGAGCGATTGTTTTCATAGAGGTACGACATAAGTTTAACCCCTGATTTGATTCAATAATCAAATCCTCTAGCTCTTCTTTATCCTCGTCAAAAAGTTTAATACGTTTAATCATCTTAGAATAAAGTAAGGAAGTATAATAATATGCAGAAACCAAATTGTTTAATTCATCTTCATAGATCAATAATTGTTCCATGTCAGATTCCATTAATTTCTTGGTAGTATTCTTCTTTTTCTGAACAGTCTTAACAATCTTTGCTACTTCCTTCTCCATCTGCTCGTTGTTTTCATAAAGCAAAGTGATTAGCATCTTTACTTTTTGTGTTGTTACTAATTTTATTTTACCATCTAAGATTGGTTTGATAAATGGTAATTCCTCCTTACTTAATGTAACAATAAATTTGTCACCAATAATTACTAAGAATGTTGCTAAAGTGTTATTTGTAGCTATCGCTTTAAAGAAAATGTACGTTTTATTTTCATAAAAATCTATCCTGGGAAGTTCATTCTCATCTAATCCTTCTTCTAATAGTTCTTCATCAAGAGCATATTTCTCTTTTATTTCTTTAAGTTCCTCTTTATTGGGATTAACAACATTAATCCAACTACCAACTTCAAAACCATCTAATTTTCCTAAAGATTTACCGAGAACTGTCCGTTTATAATACGTAATCATAGCCATTTTAATACCTTAGGGGTTTAAAAAGGTTGCTATGTGTCAAGATAAAGGAATCTGATAGCAATAACAATAGTAACAGTAATAGCAATAGTAATAACAATAGCAATAATATTAATAATAAACTCAGAATTTTTTAATACTCAGCTGTCCTTTTCTAGTTCCCTTAGGAATCTCTTTAATCTCTTCTCCCAATTGATTCTTAACATCTTCTGCAACAGCTTTTCCGATAATTTGAGAGAGGGTTGTTAAATCAACTTTCTTCAACTCGCCGAGATTGCTTAATCCGTTAGTTACCAATTTTCTAGCTCTAACTCGACCAATATTCTTTAACTTTAGTAAAGGCAAGATATCCTCTTTAGCGCCATTGTTGATTCTGATCTTAAGCTTAGATAATTCCTTAATTAACTCCCTGTTTAATTCTCCTGCTTTACATAGCTCTTCACAAGAATATAACAACCAATTAGCTAATTCTATCTTTACTCTAATCTCACCAGGACGGACATCGTACGTTTCTAACAGATAATCTTCATCCTTTTCATTTATCCAGGCATCAAAAAACATTGTTGTTTTTATTGAGCTTAAGAAATCATCATAATCTGGATCAAAAGCACTTGGTTCTTTCATCAATAAAAGTTCATAATTCTTAATCAATTCTTCCTGTATTTTATCTGTTTCTCTAACTTTAATTCTTAACAAAGGACGCATTTCTAAAGTGTTTGAGATCATTTGCAAGAGCGAAAAGGTATTCTTTTCATTTGTGTGGTTGCTTAGACAATCTAACAAATGTCTGGCTGTTAGCGGGTCTAAATACAGTTCTGAGACTCTTTTGCCAATCAAAGTTGGTCTTAATGTCCGTGATTCTTTCTTCTCAGAAGTTAGTTCTGTAGCAATAACAAAATCGTTATTAATAACTGTTTTTCCAGAGATTGTTACAAAACCCCATTCTTCTAAAAGATTTAGCATCTTATCCATGATTGATTCCAGTTTCTGAAAGTCTTTGAATTGATAAGCCCAAAATGTTTTAGCGAAGAAATCTTTCATCGATTTTTCATCTTTAATTATTCCTGAAGAGATTAATGATAAAAGGTAAGTTCTTAGGACAGGTTCAACTGCTAATTTAGAATAGATCTCTTCTGGTTCCCCTAAGACATAACGCTCGTGGATTTCTTCTTTTTCAGCATCATTCTTAGCAATAGTTATGGCTTCACCAAACTGTTCATATTCAGGCCTTCCAGCCCTTCCAGCCATCTGCATATACTCCAAAACAGGAATCCAATCCATTCCCCACCTGCCAGAATAACGCTTTAATGACTTAATGATTACACGAAAAGCCGGAAGCGACAAACCTGCAGCCAAGGTAGGTGTAGCACAAACAACCTTTATTTTCCCAGTACGAAACTCATTCTCAATGAGATCTTTTTGTTTTTGTAATAAACCGGCGTGATGAAAAGCAATTCCTTTATTTATACAGTGAGAAAGTCGACGACATTGTTTTGTAGGTGTAGACCCAGCTTTAAGAACTGTATTACTCAGTTCAGTCAATTGCATGTTAGTTAATTTAGACAAATCTTCAGCTGTTTTTTCAGCACTAGAACGTGAAGGAACAAAGATTATGGCTTGCTTATTCTTTTCAATAGTTTCCAAAGCTAATTTATGCACTTCATCTAACATAATATCTTACCGATGGGCTGTTTTATTAAATTATCGTTAAGAAGGCCTAGTAGAAAGTCTCTCGCTCGTACCTTGCCTAAACGGTTTTATCGATGCAAACCAAAGTTAAAGTTGATTGGCAAGGCATAGTTGTCTGGCGAATTGTCTTGTACTCGCTGGTCATTTGACGAAACTTTCTACAGAGCCAGTTAAGAAGTAATATTTATAAACTTTAATCGGTAATTAATCTTATGGCAAGGATAGAAAAGAAAATTTGGCCAAAGTACTTTCAGAAGATTCTAGATGGAGACAAAACCTTTGAATTGCGTCTAGCTGATTTTGAGTGTAATCCAGAAGATATTTTAATTTTAAAAGAATGGAACCCTGAAACGAAAGAATATACTGGAAGGGTCATTGAAAAACAAGTTACTTACGTTCTCAAGACTAAAGATGTAAAATTCTGGTCAGAAGAAGACGTTAAGAAATTTGGTTTTCAAATCATTTCTTTCAAATAGATTTTTATGATTATCTAAAACATTTTGTGTCGTAGTTGGTAGATATGTGTCAATTAATTATATTCTAGGACAGATGAGTCATTAGATTTAATACTCCTCAGCGAGATATATGTTTTATAATTAACATATTGGAGGTGTTAAAAAAGAATGTTGCAAGCAAGGGTTGTGGAGTTAGATGATTATGAAAGTAGAAAGAGTAATGTTGTACCTTTTGGTGTAAAGCTTACTGAAGATGGAACGGTAATAGCACCATTATATGTAGGTAAAGATTCAATTGGTTTAAGATATGACTTGGGGGATATTAAAATTAGTCAGTATGATAATCCCACTAAACAAGCCATTGGAGTATATGCAAGGGTTATGACTCATTTAAGTGGTTATAATAATAATGCTATACCTTGGCATTCCCGGCCTTCTTCACCAGATGACGTAGTAAACTTTATGCTTGATGGTAATAGAATGCAATGGTCAGATCTAGAAAGAACGGCTAATAGAGCACTAGAAAGAACATCTTCTAGAGCTAAAGAGGTAGAACGTGTTCTAGATAATAGGCAGATTATCTCTTATACCGTTGGACAGATGCTTGCAGAAAGATTTGGTAAGGTATATCTGCTTGAAGAACAACAATAAATTTATTTTATTTTTCTTAATGCTTCAATAGCAGCTATTAAGTCTTCTTCCTTAACGTAAATTAATAATTCTAACCTACTGGGAATAATATAAACAATATTTATGTTCCTGGTAGTTATCTCAGCAGTAATTCTAGCCATCAACCCTTTTAACTGAATAATATCCTGACTAAACTGTAACCTAATTTCAGAAAGATTCTTCTGGAAAGAAAGAATATCGTTTTTATTAAATAAAGCAGTTTTCTTTTCTAACTCTTTTTGATTAATAAAGATAGTTAGTTCTTCTTTAGACTTCACCAATCTTAGATTAGCCTTTAAAACTTGAGCATTGAGATAATCATCACAAACTTTGTTAAAGTTTTCATCATTCATCACTATCATAGCAACATTATCTTTTGTTGTTATCAGCATATGGGAGAGAATTTTTCTAGTCTCTGCATAATTCTCATCAGAGAAGAAACCACCATCATAACGACGGATTGCACTAATAATTGCATCTAATGGATAATTTAAAGTATACGTTTCGGCAAGAAATTTAGCTAACGCTCTTGTATTTATGAGATCTCTTTTAAGATTTTTCTGAATAGAGACATGTTTGTTTAATAAGTTAGCGATTTCTACATTAATACTGCTCATATTATATATAGTATATGCGCTGGGGTTTAAAAACTTTTAGAAAGAAAAAGGCAAGAAAAGGCATGGTCAGGATTAGAGATTACTTTTTTGTTCCATAAAAATAAAATTCTTCCTTCCAGAAGGATTTATGATGATATGATTTAACATCAACCTTATTATCTAAAAACATCTTTTTTATTTTATCAATCTTCTCTAATTCTGGAGTATTTGGCATAACATTAAACCAGTGGTTATATACCACCAAAGAAAGGGTACCACCGGTTTTAAGTTTTGAACAAATATCTCTAACATAATTATCCATCATCTTTACATATCCCAGAACATTGTAAGAATACAACACATCTACTTGAGATAGGTTATTAGCGAATTGGCCTGGCTTACTTTTGTGTAAGAAAACTCTCTTTGAACGAGTACGTTTTTTAATTAAAGAAATTTCTTCATTAGAAGAATTAACTACTAACAATTTAGAAAAGGGTATTTTTCTTTTCAATAAGTAATGACCAATGATTCCAACTGGAGAATTGTGATCAAGAATAATTGCATTATTTCTTATTAACCCTGAATGTTTGATCAAGGTAGAGTATATTGAACGATGATGTGGCATTTTGTGCCAATGTTTTCTCAACTTAGCAAAGATATCTCTACGTAAAGTGATATAATTTGCCTCGTAAAATATCTCAATAAAGAAATATGCCGGAACACCAAACAACACTAATGATAAGGACACTTTTAGAAGTGATAAAGAACTTTTTGTTTCCAGCAGAAACATAACTAATAAGAATCCCATAAACAAAATTGTAATTAAAGGACCAACCTTACCGAAAATAACTTTGTACGGGCGTAGAATTTGTGGTTTTTTAAACCGTAAAACTACTAAACTTAATAATACGGCAGAGTAAACAAATATTATCAATGGTAAAAGTATGTGTAATAAAGTCTCGTACGATCCAGATCCGATCCAGACCAAGATCATCAATAAAATACTTTGAAACCCAATAGAAACATAAGGACTTTTGTACTTAGGATGAATCTTGGAAAATTGTACAAAGAATAATTTATCTTCTGCGATAGACATTAATAACCGAGGAGCACTAACTACCCAACAGGCTACCGCCCCAATAATCGAGATAAAGATTAGAGCAGTAAAAACAATGCCCCCAGTGTTACCAAACAAAGCATTACTTAAATCTCTTAATGGAGCATTAGATTGTGCATATTCTTGCCAGGGTATAATTCCCATTGCACTTAAAGCAAGAGCAAAAGCAAGTACTGCGATGATTATAGTCCCATAAATTAACGCTTTTGGCATTACTTTAGTTGGGTTTTTAGTTTCTGCAGAAAGAAATACAGCACTTTCCCAGCCAAAAAAAGTTTCTGCAATAAAGAATATTGTTAGGATAATTGTAAATGAGGGGAAGACAAAGAAAGGTTGAAAATTCTGAGGATTTAAATTTAATAATCCCGGGAAGATTAATCCAATCACCGTTACTAAGGTAAAGATAGCGAATGTTACGAGCATAAACGTGGATGTTTTCAATCCTCGATAGGCTACAAGATTAAAAACAATGATTAAGAGAAAAGCGACGGGGATATAATATTGAGGATTATTTGGCAATAAATATTGTAAAGAACCTAGAAGTAGCATAGCAATCGTTACACTGCCGGCAATGGAAGTTGCCCATCCGACAATAAAAGAAAAAAATCTGCCATAAGCCTGCTTAGCAAACTCATAAACTCCCCCGGCCTTTGGAAACATTGAAGCTAATTCTGAAAAGCACATAGCAATGTAGATTGATATTAAAGATAAGATCCCCCAAGAGATTAAAGATGCCGGACCAGAATATTTTGCACCTGCTGCAGTTAAAAAATATATTCCTGTACCCATGATAGAATTAATCGTTATTAATAAGATTACTTTAAAGCTTAACGTTCCTTTCATCTCTTTCTCGTGAGGTTGAACTTTTCTAATCTTGGTCTCTTTGAGATGCTCACGTGCTCTTAAAAACCTTGGAAGCCTAGAAGAAAAACGAATTACCTTAATAAAACGAACAAACCTTAATGATTTAGTTGTTCTAATAGCTAAAATTAATCCTTTAATATTACGTATCCCTCTTAGTCCTTGTATTAATGCTAAACCCTCAACTCCTATGAAAATTAAATTAAAGGGGATTGTGGCAATAATGTCTAACCAGTGTTTTTTGAGATAAAGCCAAAAGTAAGGAGTATCTTGCCAGCGATAATATAAGTCAATAGCAAATATGATTATAACATATAAATCAAAAATATCGATAACGAATTTTGTAAATACAGACAATTCATAAAATAATTCTAGAATGGTTAAAAACATCAATACTACTAACGATGGAGGAATAAACAACTGGACAATGTGATCAAGCTTATTTCTAGACATCTTACTCCTCTTTTAATTTTAATATAAAAGAATCATTAATAAATCTTACGTCACCACATTGACTATAAGAAAAGTTACAAAAATAAGAAAAATAAATTTAATCTGTGTTAAAAGTAATTTAATGGAATAATCTAGTGAAATTATTCAGCAAGATTTAACTATCAATAACATAAACCTTAACACTAAATGGATCTACTCCTTCTGTAACTTGAACTTCTTGAGTAGGTAAGGAAACAACATTAACAGCCCATTCTTTTTCTATCTTATCGCGGCCATCGTCAATACTTACACGAACGGTTTTCTTTCCAGGACTAGTAAAGGTTCTACTGATTGTGTCAGTGCCCTCAACTGCGCCTTGATTCAATCCAAAGTCCCAAGTGTAGGTTAAAGTATCATTATCTGAGTCCTTTGCTAAAACATGGAAGATGACTTCCTTACCTGTAAAGGTATTAAATTGATTAGCAGGCATATAATCAATCACTTCCGGAACACGATTAACATTTTTAACAGTTACTTCAACAGGTTGTAAGACTTCTGTTGTTCCGTCAGTACCAGCAAATTCTAACCAGATTGTTTGTCTTTCACTATTATATTTTTTGTTCAAAAATTTAAAGTTACTATAAAAGTTGTCTAGCCAACGACCGCTTCTGTTCATAACAGTTTCATAACTTGGTTCCCATATAAAATCACCATCAATAAAAGAAGCACCTTCAGGAGGATTATTTAATCTAATCGTAACATTATCCCCATCTGCATCGTCTGCTGAAACTTTAAACAAGAATTGTTGACCTTCATTAACAACAATCTTTTTATCACTAATTTTTAAGACCGGTTGACGATTCTCTTTAAGTATATTAAGATCCAAAAGTTGAGTATTTCCGTACTTGCCATCAGTTGCCGTGATGTAAACAGCATACTGACCTTCATCGTTATAATTTGGTTTCCAAGTACCTCTTTTCTTTTGTAATGGACCACCATAATAAATTCTAACGATATCTCCATCTGGATCTATCGCTTCAAGATTAAGATTAATTTTTTCTGTTTCACTAAAGTTCATACTTTTTAATAAATTTGTAAATTCAGGTTTACGATTAATATTATAAATGGTAATCTCTGCACTAGCAGTTGTACATAACTCTTTTGCGCAACTTACAACTCTTAATGGAGCTGTTGTTTGTCTTAAGAACAACGATTCTAATCTTAAAGCATTAAGAAGATCACTAAAAAGACCGCCTTTTCTTTTAATGAAATCATATCCTGGAGTCCAAGTTAATGTTTTTGTTTCTTGGTCAAATACTGCTCCTTCTGGAATCTGCTCAAAACTAATTGTAACTTCATCACCGTCAGGATCATAACTATTAATAGTAAAATTTAACAATGCATCTTCATCAACAGATAACCATTCTGGCAATTTCAGAACAGGATTTTGATCAACATTTAACACAGTTATATCAACAAACTCTTCATTAATTAATTCTCCATCTGAAACAATAACTTCTAAGGTATATTCACCTTCATCATCATAAGTAGTTTGCCATACACCTTCATTATCAAGTGGAGCTTCAAAAGAATAAGTTAAATCATCACCATCTAAATCAACATCCGGAAGGTCAAGCATTACTTTCTCTCCTTCATGAACGGTTATTGGTAATAACTCTAATTTTGGTTTTCGATTAACTGCAGACACTTTAATTGTCCATTCTTTGCTAACTAAGGATATGCCATCACCAATCGTTAAACTTAAAATATGGTCTCCTGCAGATTCAAAATCAAGATAAAATTCACCATTATCCTGATCAGAAATTATTTCGTCATCAAACTTCCATTGATATGTTAATTGATCATTGTCATTATCCTTGCCACTAACATAATAATTAATCTCGGAATCTTCGTCAACATCAATATTAGTTTTTTCAGAAAAAATATCATCAATAATTGGTGGTTGATTAGTCTTTAATACTTCTACTTCAACTCTAGCATTAGTAGTAAACTCACCATCACTCACTTTAAAATTGGTAACGTAAGAACCTTCATCATCATATCCTGGTTCCCAGACACCATTATTGTTAAATGGTGTAGTAAAGACGTAAGTTAAAGGATCATTGTCAGGATCCACAGTTAATTTTTTTAAATCAACCGTTTGTGTTTCCTTAACATAAATTTTATTATCACTCAAGTAAGGTGCTTGATTCTTATTCTCAACAATAATCTTAATAGTTCTGGATACTTGTTCCATACCATCGGTAGCGGTAATCTCTACTTCATACTCACCAGCATCATCATATGTGGTTTGCCATTCTCCTTTATCATCTAAAGGTGGAGCATAATAATAAGTAACTTTATCGCCATCCAAATCCACAGATTCTGGTTTTACTTTAACAAAATCATTTTCCTTAACCATAAAAGTCTTAGTTGCTGCAAGTGTTGAACTGACTAAAACAAATACTAATAATAGTCCAAGGATGAATGTAATAATTTTTTTACTCATTTTGATAGTCTCTACCTTAACCAGATTACTTAAAAATAAATTTAAAAAAATAAAAAACTAATTTGTTAAGTAAACATCAATGATCTCTGGTGCCATGTTTACATCTTCAACAGTAACTTTAATGTTTTTGGACACTTTATCCTTACCATCATTAGCAGTAACTGTAATTACATAAACACCGTGACTGGTGTAACTTGTTTCCCAAACACCGTCATTACCAACTGGATCGCTGATAGTAAGCAAAACCTCATCACCATCTAAATCTGAAACTTTTGGTTCAATCTTAACAGTTTCTCCTTCCTTAACAGTTATGTCTTCTAACCCAGTTAATTCTGGTAAGACATTAACGTCATTCACAATTAATTTAAAAGTCTTAATAGTTTCTAATTCGCCATCAGTAGTTTCTACTGTAATTTGATATTCACCGGCACTAGTATGATCTGTAACAAAATTTCCGCTGCCTAAAGGTTCAGAAATTTTAACGCTAATAGCGTCCCCATTTGGATCGCTTACTTTTGGTTCAAAATTAACTGTAGCTCCTTCATTAACAACAATGTCTCTTACTCCTTCAACTACAGGAGCAACATTAACACGCTCTACTACAATCTTAATCTTCTTTTCTGTAGTTAATTTTTCATCTGTTGCACTTAAAGTAACTAAATACTCACCAGCATCACCATAATTAGTTTTCCACTCACCTAATTTGTTTAGTGGCTTACTGAAGAAATATGTTACTTTATCATTATCAGGATCTGTAACTTTAGCATTTAATCGTACTAAGTCATTTTCCTTAACTGTAATTGTATCAACTTCACTTAATGATTCTTCCGATGATTCAGATTCTAATGTTTCACTCAGTTCTGGTAGAACTACTTCTTCCTCTACTACTTCAGTAGTATCAACATTTTGACTTTCGTCAGTCAATTCTTTTTCTAATTGAGCGATTTCATCAACTAGATTACTCTCATCTACAACTTGGTCCTCTGGTATGTCGTAAGCTTTATAATCAAGGCATCCGACTAAGAAGATAAACATAATTAATACTGATAGACTCACCATAACTTTTTTTACCATAAAAAAACACCCCCAATGTAAGTAATTGTATGTACTTCAGAATGATAACTCTTATTTAAAGATTTATACACCCCGAAATATATCAAAGGACAGAATTGTTTAATCAGTATAGTTCTATCCTTTGGATATTCCAAAGGACGAATTCGTCAATATTTAATGATTTGTGTCTTTCGTTATATATTGTTGGCAATAGTCAAATTAGTAAAACTTAAGTATAATTGTTATATTCTACCACAACAAGTTTTATTATACCGTTTAACTCAACAAGTAAAAAATGGGGAAGATATATACAAAAACAGGTGATGGTGGATTTACACACCTGTCCGACATGAGTAGAGTTGTTAAGTATCACCCCAGGATTGAAACCATCGGAACGATAGATGAAACAAATTCTGCCATTGGTTTAGCTCGATCACTAATCAAAAAAGAGCAATTAAGAAGAGTAGATGAAATTTTATTTAGGATACAACATGAATTATTTGTCGTTGGTTCAGATTTAGCTGCACCAAACCCAGAAACTAAAGTTCCTAGGGTTAACGATGAACACGTCACTGCTTTAGAACGAGATATTGATACCTTCACTGATAAAATGCCGCCACTAACAAGTTTTATTCTTCCTGGAGGAAGTACTGCTTCTAGCTATTTACACAATGCTAGGGTATTATGTAGAAGAGCAGAACGCAGGGTTGTAGAACTTAAATCTGTAGAAATTGTCAATGATGAAGCAATTTCTTATTTGAACAGACTATCTGATCTACTTTTTACATTAGCTATATTTGTCAACCAAGTTATTAGTGAAGACGATGTTACTTGGAGCAAGGAAAGAGTTACTTCTCATGGTAAGAGTCTGCAAGAGATTGAATCTGAGCAAAAAAAATTGTTTAGATGAAGTTATTCCTTCTTTAATAAACGATCTTCTAACGGACCACCATAATTAGTAAAGACTACAGGAAAAGTTCTAGGGCCGGTATAAACTTGAAAATGTAAATGAGGAACTGGTCCAATCCAACCAGAAAGTCCTGTTCTGGCTAAAGGTTGTCCTTGCTCAACTACTTCTCCTCGTTCAACAAAAATATTATTTCCATCTAAATGAGAATAACAACTCTTTAAACCATCTTCATGAGCAACAATAACTAAATTTGGTGAGGCAGCAATCCCTTCTGTTAGATCTGTGCCACGATACAAAGACTTAGAATAATCAATGACATAAAAAACAACACCTGCCTTACTAGCGATAACTTCAGTGCCAAGAGCAAGTTTAAAATCAATAGCAAACCTATAATCATAAAAAACATTACATAATCCACGAGAGAAAGCAAGATGACTAAATGGGCCGTTATACCCTTGCGAAATTTCTACCGGACCTTTTGGAACAAATGGTAATGAATGCCCTTGTACTGGTTCAATTATTGTATCAATGGAGATTGTTCGAATCATTTGAAGATGTACATCAAAACACCAGAATTTTTTTTAATATATACAAGACTACTATCACAACCCACTGAACAACTCTGGACAAGGTTTATTAATAAATCTTTTTATATTATTCAAGTCATTTAAAATGTTTAAATTAAAGTTTCCTAAAGAAATAACACCATTACTTGCTGAAGAGATTGGGCTCCATTTAGGTGATGGAAGTATGAATTATTATAAAAACAAAGGACTATATCAATTAAGAGGTCATATTAATGATGATAAAGAACATTATCAAACAAGAATAAAGTTAATTTATGAAGAATTGTTTAATCTCAAAATTAACTTAAGAGAAATGCCTTCCTCGGGTGTCTATGGATTTCAAGTATGGAATACAACGCTAGTTGATTACAAGAATAAAGTGTTAAGTCTTCCATTAGGTAAAAAATTAAACTTTATGGTGCCAAAAGATATTGAGCGAAATAAATCTTTATCAGAACACTTTTTAAGAGGGTACTTTGATACTGAGGGTTGTTTATATTTAGAAAGAAAAAACAACAAACTATATCCCCGAGTTGAGTTTAGTACAATCTCTGAACAATTTTTTGCACAACTAAAAAGAATATTAACAAATTTGAACTTTAGGTTCTGCTCATCTACTGAAAATAGAGCTAAAAACGGATGGGAAAACTTGTATCGATTAAGAATAAATGGGATCACAATGACAAATAGATGGTTTAATGAGATTAGACCAAAAAACCCAAAACATATTAACAAATTCAATATCATCCGTAACCTTTAAAAATGATTACCATTTTTGCTAGCTTACGGCCCCGTGGCTTAGCCTGGTAGAGCGCACGTTCCAGAAATGGAGGCGAAACTGATATACTAGGCAAGTAGAAATCGTGAGGTCCCGAGTTCAAATCTCGGCGGGGCCATACTTCTTTTTATTTATTTAGAGTTCTAACAATCAAATTATAAACTAAAGAATCATGAAAATTGTTATGATATAACCTTATCAATTATAGGAGCTAATATTCTTACATTAATCTGTTAATCCATCCAAGAAGTTTGGGTAATTGAGTTTGATTGCTCAGTAATTTAAACTCATAATCAGATAAATAATTTATTATAATATTTGGATATTGAAGTCCTCCACCAAATGCTTCTCTTCCAAATGATGATCTTTGAGAAGAAAAATTAAACCCTTCTGAATTAGCCCATAAAAAACCTGTATAAATTAACCTTACCTCATCTCCAACAATTTTTCCTGCTAAGCTATCTGTTAGCTGAGAGATAATTTCAGTTCCTTGCGGGAATCGAGCACCATTATTTATATACATTACTTCTGATTCAGTTGGTATCGTTCTACCACTATGACGAACTATGCGATCATATTCTTTAGGGACTATAACACTCAAAGGAGAAGTTAAACGTACTACTTGAAAAGAAGAGTCATAACTCTCGATATCTTCAGGAGTTATATCGATATGTTTCATAATTACAAGTAATTACAACTCTCTTTTAAAAATAAGTATCTCAAATTAATTTGAGATTTCTGCTTATATGTAACTAGCCACAGTTTTATCAAAAAATAACTGAGAGGTTGGAAAATGAGAATAATAAAAGCAGGAATTGGTTTTGGTTCAAACCAAAATGTAGACACTTGGGGGTTAATAGAACCAAAGAATATTGAAGAAATAACTAAAGAGTTGGTAGATTCTGGAGTCAGAGTTCGAGATGTTATGGGTTATATTCCAGTAACAATTGATGGAAACGTTTTATTGGTAAGCAACCCACCAAAAGATGTACAAGCTGGAACAGACGCTACAAAACAACAACTTGGCGATACTACTCCTTATGGTGGCAAGGTTGAGAAAGCAGAAATAGAATTGTTCGGCCCTGATAAAGGATATGCCGCAGCATTCTTTCGAGAGATGGATGAATTTGGTTTTCCAGGCGATGACGTTTTAACGGTATTAAATCGTGTACCTGGATTAAATGGCACGTTATCTTCTCCAGATGATGGAAGAACATTATATCTGGGAGATGCTATTATTCGTAGGTTTGATGGAAATGAGAGCAAGGAAATTGTCCAAGCTGGATTTGATCCAAAAGTAATCGGAGAAATGATGGACAACCTTAATGATCTTGTGATAACGTATTCTATTGGCTTAAATCCAGTGGATAAAAAAGATGGCTTATTTGTTGCTACTGCCGTTGCAAACGTTTGGCCATACATCAAACAAGAAGAAATTAAAGGCTTTACAGTGGGTGCAGAATTAAATAGAACAGGAAAGAAGAGACCATATGTTTTAGGTGTTGATCAATTAGGTTCTGGAGGGTTTCCAACAACAGTAAGTAATATGGTCGCAACTGCTCTTTTAGTATCAGATGCTACAACTTATCAAAAATTAACTGGTCCTAGGATGCCTAATGATACACAAGGATGGTTAGGAATGCCGGCCTTTAAAGGTACTAATTATTTGAGCCATACTACAATTACAGATATTGTTAACCAATTCAAAGAAAGGTACAAATAAATTCCCTTACTGATAGCACTAACTTTTTTTATTTTTGATTTACTTTTTATTTACTTTTTAAGTAATAATTACCTAAATATTTATAAGTAGTCTTTTTAGTTATTAATTGTGAGATAGTATGAAGAATTGGCAGGTCTTAAACCAACAAGTTCAGAAAAATAATTTACCCGATAGTTCTCAAGATAGTTCTCAATCTAGGATACTATATGATTTGATGTACAAAAAGGAGTGCACATTTAATCAGTTATGGAATAAAAACGGACGAAGTAACAATTTTGCTTATCATGTTAAGAAATTGGAAACAGATGGCTTAATTAAAAAGACGGAGCAAGGAACCTACAAACTCACTATTCAGGGTAAAAAAAGAGTTGCTTATCTCAAAGAAATGGTTGGTGACAGATTTGAGCTTCCAATTGTGGCAGTAGTTATGATTATTCAAAAAGATGACAAAATTTTAATGCTTAAAAGAACAAAGGAACCTTTCCATGGATATTGGGGAGTACATGGAGGAAAATTAAAGTCAACAAATTATATTTTAGAACAAGCTGCTGATTCAATTAAGACAGAAACGGGATTAACTTGCGACTTAAAACTAAAGGGAGTATTTTCCTCAAAAAGTTATCTTAATAATGAATTTGCTTATGGTCATCAACTATTTGTTGTTAAGGCTACAAACCCCAAAGGCAAGTTATTAAAAGAAACTAAAAAAGGTATTAACCAGTGGTACACAAAAGAGAAAATTGAGAAATTAAATATCCTTCCCAGCTTACCGCATCTATTTAACATTGTTGAAAGTAAACATTTTCGCTGGATTGAAGCTGACAGATTCCAAGAAGATGTTAAAGGCGATGATCAGTTTAAAAGAACAAAAGTTTGGAAAGATTTAGAATTCTAATTTGTTATATTCCTCAAATCAAGTTGAGATAGTACTATTTTAAGTAGACTAGACTATAATCATTTATGAACCAAAAAGATAATGGCCCAAGATACAAGGCTGATGATTTGAAATTAAGATATAATTCTATCTTCACAGTACCTCAACGTCAATTAGAACTAGAACAAAGATAACGTGAAAGAAAAGTGATAAGAATGAATGCATTATATGATAAGGGCAAGGAAGAAGTTAATCGTTTTGGATTTGTTCCGTGTATAGAATACTTAATCGGAGAAGTTCCTAACCCCGACTTTATCGTCATACCATCACATCTTGAAAAAAGAATTATTGATGATCTGAAACGATACAAGAGTGAACAATCTAATCCTTGATTAATCTTTTTAAAGAATTATGCAACTTTAAAAAATTTTCTTTACTCAGACTTTTTCTTTTAAAAACTTCAATCTTAATCTTATCCTTAGTGTTTCTTGGAATCAGATGAAAATGAGAATGAAAAATTTCTTGTCCAGCTGCCCCACCATCATTCAAAAGAATATTACATCCGTCATGGTTTTTTCTTAGAATTTTGACTAATAAACTAACATGTTCAATTAATTCATGAGAAGTACCTTTTGGAATATCCTCAACATTGGCATGATGTTTCTTTGGAATAATTAAAATATGGCCATCTTCCGTTGCAGGTAAAACATTTGATAGAAAAGAAATAGTATTCTTCGTTTGATGTAATATCCGAAAAGGCAACCCATTAGAATGCTCTTTCTTTTCTCCACTAATAAATTGGCAGAATACACATTTCATTGTTAAAATAATTATTCTTGAGATTATAAATTTTTCTTCTTATCAAGTGAGTTAATCACTTATTGATAATATTTGTTACAATACTGTAAATGTCTTCATGAATCTCGGAAATAGGGCGCGGTTCATTATCCTGATGACATACAATATGATACCAGTTTTCATGTGTATCATGTTCCAAGCAATGTAAATAGGCATCCTCTGCATCTCTTAAATGATTAATGTCTGCTTCATGAATATCTCTTTTTTGTCCGTTAGTGTACTCTCTAGCTGCTTTCATATCAACTAATCTCTGACCGATTTCTGGTTTCATATGTAAGAAGATTGTTTTATGTGGTACTGGAATCTTTAAAACATCATATTCTAATTTATTTAACCAAGATAAAAATTCTTTTCTTGCTTCCGGATCTTTAATCTTACCTAACTGATGTCCTTTGTTAGCAGAGGTATATCTGTTTGAGATAACAATTTTACCTTGTTGTAACCATTGCTTGATTTGAAATGAGGCAGCATATCTATCTAAAGCATAAAATAATGAAGCTTGTTTTGCACTAACTTCTTTAGCAGAACCAAACTCTCCTCTCAAATATCTTTCTACAAATGCCGCTGACCAATTGCCATATTGTGGGAAATCAGACTTCTCAACATCGTACCCTTCTTTTTTTAATCTCTCAATCAATAAGTTAGTTTGCAAACCTTTTCCAGAACCATCTAATCCTTCTATTACAACAAATCTACCCTCTCTCATGTTTAAGGAGAATTAAAAGGGGTTAATAAAACCTTTTGTTGTTTGAAATAGTTATTTTAATAGCGATATAACTTTATATAAGTCTAAGGTTAAGCTTGCTTAATTAGATTTAATTGAAATTACTTGAGGAGGAAAATTAAATGAGAGCCGAAGACATTGCTGTTAAGGTACAAGAGAGGTTTATTAGATATTGTCAAGTAGATAGTGGTTCTATTGCTGCAAATAGTGAGAACGGAATTATTCCTTCAACTCCAGGACAAAGATAACTGGCAGATATAATTGCCGCAGAAGCTGCAGAGATGGAATATCAAGTTGATTTCTTACCTGCTGGACTAAGAATTCGTGCATACACAACTCATAAAGATGAGAATATTGTACCAATAATGTTTGGTGCACATTTAGATACTTCTGATGACGCTCCGAATAAAGGTGTAGAAGTTCTAGTTCATGAGAATTACCAAGGCCAGGATTTACGGTTACAAAACGAAGTACTTGTTTCTCCAAGATTAAAAGGGTTTGAAAAATTAGATACTTATAGAGGAGAGACAATCTTTACATCTAATGGAACTACTTTATTAGGCGGAGATGATAAAGCTGGAATAGCTGCGATAATGACGTTCTTAGAATATATTCAAGTAAATAAAGAAGCTCACGGAGAAGTAGATGTATTCTTTACATATGATGAAGAAACAGGATTAGATGGTGCATGTTTGCTAAATCCAGAGACAGATACAAAAGCAAAGTATGGTTTTGTTTTTGATAATGAAGATGGACAATTAGGAGTAGACTCTTTCAATGCTGCTGGTGCTTACATAGACATACAAAGAGAACAAATTTCGGAAAGAACAGGACAAGTTGTAAAAGTAAAACTTAATGGGCATCCAACCTTCCCGGGACATGGAAAAGAGAAAGGGATGATTGATAGTTATAGAAATCTTCCTGCAGTCATAGAGGTACTAAATGAAGCGAATGCAACAGTAACTAATATTAGTGGTGGAGTGGGGAGTATTGAGTTAGAAGTTTTAGTCCATTCAGCGGAATCATTAACTACTTTAGCACAAATTACTGACTCAAGATTTGAAATATCTGCAGATCACAAAGGAAGAAAACCAGTAGAGTTTGAAGTAACAAGTAATGAAGGAACTGCTAGCTATGGTTATAATTTGGGTAAGGTTGTTAGTTTAGTTTCTGCAATCCCATATGAGATGTCTGCAGAACAAACAGATGATAGGCAAGGATATGTTCAACCATACAATTTTACTGTGGCTGAAAATGGCACTATAACTTTAATGACTTTATTAAGGGACTTTGAGACAGATGGTTTAAACGCTAAAAAAGGATTAGTTACTGCTGCCGTACCGGATATCAGAATTAAAGATCAATACATGAACAAAGCGGAAGTACTTAAAGAAAGTCCACAATTAGTTGATGCGGTTAAAGAAGCAATGTCAACAGCAGGCATTAAAAACGTTGAATTAGCAGCAGTTCGTGGTGGAGATGAGTCCGGAGTGTATACATTATCAGTGCAAACTATGATTGGTAAGCCAGAGCCGGGAAGAAGAATTCCGTCTGTAAATATTGGAATTATGGGTGGCGGTGCACACACTGTTCAAGAATACCAACCATTAAGCGCGATGGTCAAGGCTGTTTACACAGCACTTGAAATAAACAAAATGGCTGTTTGGAAAGATTTAGTATAAGTTCTGGATTAACTTTTTTTTATTTTCTTTTTTTTCAAAATATTAATAAAAGATTAGAATATACTATTTTCTATGTGTTATAGTGAAAAAGTTCAACTGATTACTGGGTTAATCATTATTGTTGTTAGTGTTCTTTACTATTATGTCTACAAACTTAACTACAAAAAGACAAACAAGGAATGGTTATCACGTTTTCTTAACAATATTATCATCGGATTTCTATGTATTGGGGGTCATCAATTATTTGAATTTCTTTCTTTGGTTACCGGGAATGTAAAAATATATAAAATTGGATTAATCATTTCAATATCTTCCATGTATTTCTTTTTACGATCCCTAGAAGTACTTACAAACAAAGATATTCATAGTAAATGGTCCTGGCTACTTATTTCGATAGTAGGAATTCATGCGTTCTTAACTCCGATGCAATTTATGGAAAAGAACTTTTACTTACAACATTTATCTGCATTTATCTGGGCTGGCGTATGGATGTTCTTATTTATCTACTGGCATATTTGTGCTATTAACATAAGAAAAGAACTTAAAACACAGAAATCAAAAAGAACAATAATTTATTACCTATTTGCAACCGTAGACATCTCTTTCTTATTAAGCCTAGGTTACACTTTTCTTGGTTATTTCCGTTATTCAGTTAATGTGTGTTATGATAGCCCTTCAATATGGTGTACGTTCTTTGTAATACAAGCATTTTTTGTTCCGTTCTTTCTTTCATCATTTCATTTTACTTTCAAAAGACCACACCACAAAACTAAAAATGAAACTAAAAAAACAATAATAATAATCTTGATTTCGCTTCTAATTCTAGTAGGATTAATTGCAACATTGCCATTTTTTAAATGTTTAACTCTAAAATTTGTATTTCCTTAAATCTAAACATTAATAAATAATAATGTTTTATCAAAAGGTATGAATAAAATAATCTGCATTGTAGGCATGACTGGTTCTGGCAAGAGTGAAGTAGCTGATGAATTAGTTAAGGCTAAGTATCATTTCATTCGTTTTGGACAGATAACTTTGGATAAGGTTAAAGAGAATGGTTTAGAACCAACAGAAGAAAATGAACGGAAGATTAGAGAAAGAATCAGAAAAGAATATGGAATGGGTGCTTACGCTACCTTAAACATTCCAAAATTTGATGCATTATTAGAGAAGGGAAATGTCGTTGCTGATGGGCTTTACAGCTGGACGGAGTATAAACTTCTCAAAGATTATTATGAGGACAATATAATCATTCTGGCAGTTTTAGCCCCACCTCAATTAAGGTACGAACGATTGACTAAAAGAACTCAAGTAGATGAACAAATGCGTTCACGGCCAGCTAGTAAAGAACAAGCTCAATCAAGGGACTTTGCTGAGATTGAAAATATTGAAAAGGGTGGGCCAATCGCAATGGCTGATTATTACATTCTTAATACAGGAACAAAAGAAGAACTGAAAAAAAAGACGCAAGAATTCTTACAAAAAATAAAAGAATAAATATTACTTGCAACCTGGACTTCGCAAATTATACTTAGCAAATACTTGGGTAAGTCGTTTTTGATTGGCCTTTGAAACTTCTGCAATAGGTAACTTGCAAGGACCAGCAGCCATTCCTGCAAGATTCATCAGGTATTTTATGGGAGCAGGATTAGTTTCACAAAAAGCAGCTTGCATTAAAGGAAATAGATAATTATGACAATCCCTAGCTTTGGCAAAATCTCCTTCTAAGCATTCATCAACTAAATGAACCATTGCACCAGGATAAAGATTACTAATCACAGAAATTACTCCTCTACCTCCTAAAGCCATCACCGATAAGGTTAAACTATCATCACCACTAAATAATGTAAATCCCTCTCCAATTTTTTCATTTCCATTTACTCTGCTAAGAATATCCGCCATTTGAGCAACATTACCTGAAGCTTCTTTAACCCCAACGACCCGAGGATGTTCTGCAATCCTTTCTAACGTTGCTGGTTCAATATTAACGCCGCTCCTCCCAGGAATATTGTAGACAACAATTGGCAAACCACCTTTATCTGCCACTTCAGCAAAATGTTGATAGATTCCTTCTTGTTGCGGTTTGTTATAATATGGAGCGACAACTAAAGCAATATTTGCTCCAGCATCAGCAGCCCTTTTAGTATTTTCAATTGTAGTTGCAGTACTATTTGTACCCGTACCCACCATTACTGGAACAAGTCCACAAACAGATTGTATTCCTGTTTTTAATATTTTAGCTTGCTCTTCAGCGGTTAATGTTGGCGTTTCTGCTGTTGTTCCCAAAAATAATAATCCGTTAATACCGGCTTCAAGTTGATGTTCAACATTTGCTCTTAAACCATTATAACTAACACTACCATCCTGATTGAACGGTGTGATCATTGCAGTGTAAACCCCTTTCAAAACCATTTTAAATAACCTCCAATAACTCCAAATAAGTAAAGTCAGAAACTAGTAAAGAGTATAATAACCTTCTGTTATTTTAATAACAAATATCATTTAAAAAAAGTCATTTAAAGAATATCTAGTTCTGGTTATCTCTATTTGAAGATAATAATAGATATAAAAGTAAACCCTTCCTGCTAAAATATGATTATTGGATTAACCGGGCGAGATGCTGCTGGCAAAGATACCGTTGCTGAGATTCTAAGATCCATGAACTTCTATATTGTTCATTTTTCTGAGCCATTAAGAGAAGAATTGAAGAAGAAAAAAGGTAAGGTTTCTAAAGATGAATTGATTAAGTTAGGTAACAAATGGAGAGAAATTAAAGGACCAGATGTTTTAGCGAGGGTTGCTTTAACTAAAGTTCAAGATGGTGAGAATCATGTTTTAATTTCTTTAAGAAACTCTTCTGAAGTAAGACTATTACAACAAAGAAAAGATTTTCTTCTAGTAAATGTTATTGCCCCAGAAAAGATAAGACTACAAAGATACCTTAAACAAGGAAGGGATAGTGATCCAAAAACAATTCATGAATTAAGAGCCATTGAAAAGTTAGAAGATAATGATCAAGCTTTCAAATTACAGATGAATAAAGTAGCAAAGATGGCTAAGATTACTATTGTAAATGATTCAACAGAAGAAAAGTTGAAAGAAAAAGTGCAGAGATTAGTTGAGGATTGGCTTTACAAACTGCAAGATTCTCGTCCGGACTGGGACCATTATTTTATGGAAATTGCTGAAGCTGTTAAAATGCGTTGTAACTGTATGTCTGCCAAGAAAGGAGCAATTATTGTTAAAGATAAACAAATTATTTCTACAGGATACAATGGAACACCAAGAGGTATAACCCATTGCAATGAAGGTGGATGTAAGCGATGTACTTCTCGACACTTAGGTAGAATTAAATCAGGAGTTTATTCTGAACCATGTATCTGTGCACATGCTGAAGAAAATGCGATTGTTCAAGCTGCTCATAATGGTAGTTCTACTAAAGGAGCAACATTATATACAACCTTCACACCCTGTACAACATGTTCTAAAATGATTATCAATGCAGGAATTATTGAAGTTGTTGCCAAAGTTGAGTATCCAGATGATGTTGGCACAGGTATGCTAAAACAAGCTGGTGTAAAGTTAAGAGTTCTGAAGTGATCTGAAATTATTTAATATAAAAATTATTTTTTTATTAAAACGCAATTTATATGCCAATAAGATATAATCCAAATAATAAAAGTAAAACTGCAATAAACTTGGTGACCATAATATTTTTGTTTAATTCTTCTTTATAAAGTCGGGGAAAATATTTTGAGAAAATAATAACAAATATAATTAAAAACAAAGATTGAAAATTCATTAAAGACCGCACTAAAGTAACAGAACCAAGACTTAAAGCAAAACCAATGGATACCATAGCAATTAAGTTTAAAACTTCTCCGCCCAATAATAATCGCATAGATTTACTACTTAAACTATTTTTCACATTTACAAACAATTTTCTATGTCTCGGAATTAATAAGATTGTTAACGCTCCAAAGAAACTTCCTAATCTGATCCAAAGAAAACCGTTCCAGAATGGCTGGTTTTGATACACATACTTTTCTAACAGATAATATGCATCTAACATTAAACCAGAAATTAACATCAGTAATATAGCTTTACTGAAATGAATCTTTTTCAACACATTTCTTTTCACAGAAATTAGTACGCCACCACCAAGGATTATAAAAAATCCAAGATATTGGATCATTAACAGGTTTTCACACAGAAATAATTTTGCAAAGAAAGGTAATAAAATAGGTGTAATACCCCACAGGGTAATTACCACTGATGCATCTTCAATTGCAAGGGCTTTAAAATAAGGAACCATAGCATATATGTATACAATGCCTGCAAAAATGGAAATCACTAAGATATTTATTCCTGGAAAAGAGAATCCGTAAATCGGGACAAATAGAAATGCAAGTAAACCAATAAACCCAGCAAAGGTTGTTAAAACAAATTCATTTTGGATATGAACATTTCTTAGTTTACTATCCATCATATTGGTTATAGCCCATAATGCAGGAGCAAGTAACGCAAAGATGATCCATGTTTCCATAAGCTCATTATGAAGATTCTTTTTATAAATTATTCTATATGAAGAACATAGTGAAGAACATAGCAAGAAACGGAAATTTTATCCATTTAACACATTGAACCTTTTATCACCAAGTTTAAAATTATGGCTTCTTTAAGCAATACCTCCACAATAAAAATGTTTATTAACTTGTTTCTAATCACACTTGAAAATGCATTTAAAAATGAAAATACCACGAATTATGTCAACACAGCATCCAGACAATGTTACTATTCCATTCTTCGCTGAGAAGTCTGTTATGGAAGGTGAAGATGAGATCAAAGAAGCATTTTACACTTTTTCTCATTTAGGTGCAGATGAACAATTATGGGACGCAGAAGGAAAAGAAGTCGACGCTTTTGTTGTTAAGAAGCTTCTCTCCAGATATGAACCTTATTTTCGTCAAAAAATATTAGGTAAAGATAAGTTCATCACTTTACGTGTTCCAAATCCGGAAGTGGAGAAAAATGAGGCGAAAATTCTTTTAGAAGCATTACATTCTCTACCAAGAAATTATGATTTAGCTAAAGCATTTTATGAGAATAATACACCCCCAATATTTGAGGTGGCAGTACCAATGTGTTCCTCTGAAAAGAGTATCCAACGAGTTCATGAATATTACAAAGAAGTCATTGTTAAGAGTCAAGATAAGACAATT
>Ga0210006_1000708_pt1 | contig 25262 bp, 26 predicted proteins | sample CryGey02umfilter_2_FD_185452 | JGI IMG/M metagenome (GOLD analysis project Ga0210006, IMG submission 185452) | Groundwater microbial communities from aquifer in Utah, USA - Crystal Geyser 4/10/14 0.2 um filter (SPAdes) (version 3) | ecosystem: Environmental > Aquatic > Deep subsurface >... | reverse complement strand
TATATCGTCTTGTTGCATTGGGTATTATGATTGTATTTGGTGTGATGTTAGTTCGTTCAGTACGTGAAGAAGTCACTCGGAGAAAAGAAGTCACAAAATTAGCAAAATCACTTGAACAAGCCAACCTGCGTCTTCAAGAGCTCGACCGTCAAAAGACTGAATTTCTTTCTATTGCATCACACCAACTTCGTACTCCGCTTTCTATTATTAAAGGATATTTAGAATTGATATCGGATGGTGCGTATGGAAAAGTTACAAAAAAAATGAGAGAGATATTGGGCGATATGGATGAAAGTAATGAACGACTTGTCAAACTTGTTGATGATTTTCTCGATATTACCCGTATCGAGCAAGGTCGTACAAAATTTTCTTTTGACACATATGATATGAATGAGTTGGTGACAAGCGTTGTCAAAGAACTCACAAATCGCGCAAAAGATAAGAAGCTTAAAATAGTATGGAAAGCGTCAAAAGAAAAGGAAGATATCTATATGGATGATGAAAAAGTACGTCATGTCGTATTCAACTATATAGACAATGCAATCAAGTACACACCAAAAGGAAATATTACTGTTAGGCTCGAACCTGACGAGCAAGGTCTGACACTCAGAGTCAAAGATACTGGAATTGGGTTTGGTAAGGAAGATGAAGCAAACTTTTTCCAAAAATTTTATAGAGGAAAAAATGTAGAAGGCACAAATGTTAATGGAACTGGATTGGGCATTTATGTGTGTAGAAAGTTTATTGAAACGCATGGTGGTCATGTCTGGGCAAAAAGTAAAGGAACTGGAAAGGGAAGCGAATTTGGATTTTGGATTCCATATCAAAAAGGTGCTGTGCCAAAGATAATGCAGCCGAGTGATTTGGAGGAACACGAGACTGATATTGCTATTCCTAAGAAAGACACATTTACCCTTGCCTCTGTGGTATAATCTTCTCTTTTCAAATTGATATGTTTGGTGTACTATACCTTCACATTTCCTAATCTTTACTTGATATGTTTCAAAAATCAACCCCACCGCCTATGGATACAGAATACCATGCCCCAACATCTCCAGATAACGACGACGTTGAGACTGTCGTTGGACCTTCTGTGCATGTAGAAGGAGACTTTGCTTCTGAAGGGAATATCCTCGTAAAGGGAAGTGTTTCTGGAAATGTAAAAACAAGTAAACTACTTACTGTAGAAAAAGGTGCACAAATTCTTGCTAATGTTCGTGCAGGAAGTGCACATATTTCTGGCAATATAAAAGGCAGTGTCAAGGTGGAAGATAGGATTGAACTTACTTCTTCTGCACAAATTCTGGGTGATATTACTTGCAGTATTCTTGTCGTCGAACCAGGGGCATTGGTACAAGGAAAAGTGATGATGAATGGTGTTTCTATTGCTGGTGGAGAAGAAGACGGATCTCAAAGATCTGCAGTGCGTACCAGACGTTCATCAAAACAGGAAGATCAAGAAGAACAGGCTTAGGGAATCTGCGTGTCTCCTACATGTCACAATGGCCTGTCCTTCTGTGATTTTTTTCTACTCGCTATACAGATTTCTTCTTTGCTATGTACCTTTATCTTTACGACAATTTTTTGAGGAGCAGAAAATACGATAGTCTTCTGAGTACGATCGAAACAAGGTTGACAGATTTTGGTATTGCTGGTAAGATTATTCGGCTTCAGCACCTTACCAATGCTGAATCAGTGATCAATGAAGAGATTCGAAGAGGGGCATCTACCATTGTTATTGTTGGTGACGACAAGACGTTTGGTAGTGTGCTTTCAAAGGCTGCTGTGTGTGATGTACCTTTTGGATTTTTGCCAGTAGGAGCAGACAATAGCATTGCCAAGGTACTTGGTATACCTGTGGGCTTGGAAGCATGCGATGTTCTTTCTAGACGAAGAAAGGTGAAGCTCGACGTTGGTTGGTTTAACAATCGGTATTTTGTATCACGACTTCATATCCCACCAAGTGATATCACCGTCGAATATGATGAACAATTTAAAGTTTCTTCTACAAAGGGGAAGATTGAGTTGGTTGTCTGCAATTTGCAACCATATACATGGAAATCTCGAAAGAGTCAAGATATTGTCGTACATCCTCAAGATGGAAAATTAGAAGCGTTTCTCCGACCTGTAGTAGGGAAGGGTATTATAAAAGAAAAGTACGATGAGCCAAGTATTTTTCCATTTGAAGAAATGGTCGTGACAAGTAGAAAACCATTTGTTGTTGAAGCAGATGGAAAAGAATCAAAAGAAACAAAAATTACGATCAAGTTGGCAAAAAAAAGAATTGAGATGATCGTAGGAAGAGAAAGAAAATTTTGATCATGATTCAAAAAATGTGTAGCAATACGTTGTTATACGTTTCATGATTCATGATATGCGCGGGTGGCGAAATGGTAGACGCACTACCTTGAGGTGGTAACGCTCGCAAGGGCATGGAGGTTCGACTCCTCTCCCGCGCACCAACAAAAAAACAGTCTACATGACTGTTTTTTTGTTGCTCTATACAATAAGCCGAATTTTGTATCCCGACGATGTCGGGAGTGATCATTTCTCTTGTTTCATTATTACTAATGAAATCTTCACGTGCTAACTTTTTGAACCTCCGCTAAAGCTACGGCTCACAAGCGCCATACATATACAATGTATATGTAATTAAGTTTATGTTTCGAAGCTTTAGCAAAGGAACACTGCACTTTCTCCAGATAGGGTTTACCACATCTCGACATTGCTATCGAGACGAGAACAGTAGCTTTTATCTATAGAATAAAAACATCCGTTCACTTTTCACGTTTCTCCCGACACTGTCGGGATAGTATTGTCTCTGTGGCACTGGCCCGTACCAGATATTCACATACCGGCAGGTGGGTGTTACCCACTATCACGATTCCCGACACTGTCGGGAAGGAGTTCGGACTTTCCTCTCGACCCAGAGGTCGAGCGATCACGTTGTATAGAGCCACAGAACTATAGCACAGTTTCTGGCTTTTGTCAATCATAGTTGTTGTCACAGGATATGCACGAATATGTTCTTCTTTTTTACTCAAAAATACGGTATGATACAGGCGTATGAATTTTTTTAAAAAGAAATGGATGATTGTCACAATCGTACTTCTCATTGTTCTGGGTGGTATTATGTTTGCTAGATCTCGGAAAATACCTGTTCCAGAATTTTCGAGTCAACCTGTAGAACGCATTGATTTGAAACAAACGGTCAGTGAAACAGGGTCTGTTGAAGCATCACTTGAGTTGACCTATGGATGGGAAACAGGTGGAAAAGTGAGTGATATTATAAAACATGTTGGTGACGTTGTTACGTCGACTGATGTCATTGCGCGCGTTGCAAACACACAACAGCAAGCAAGATACAACGAAGCGCTTGCCTCGCTTTCTTCTGCACAAGCAAGATTGAATTTGGAATTGGCAGGCCCCAGCGATGAAGGAAAACAAAAATCAGCTGCAGCCGTTGCGCAAGCAGAGGCTTCTCTAGATCAATCAAAAGCTAATCTTTCAAAAATTGAAGCACAAGCGTCAGCAAGTATTTTTTCGGCAGAAAAAGTCGTTGACACTGCAAAAAATAATTTGCAGCTCGTGGCAGATGGAGAAGATAGTGAACTTGTAAGCAATGCGTATGCTGATTTGGTGAATGCGCTCAAATCTGCTGTCACAAATCTTGGAAATGCTCTTACTGAAGCTGATAATATTTTAGGAGTTGATAATATTTTTGCAAATGATGATTTTGAAACAGTGCTCAGTGTACTTGATTCGTCTTCACTAAATCAAGCCAAAAATGCGTATTATACTGCAAAATCTGACAAGATACGTGCGGAGAATTTAGTGTTGTCTCTGTCTAGTGCAAATGATCATACTGCGGTGGATGCATCTCATCTCAGTATAGTAATATCCTTGTCCAGCATGCAGACACTCTTATTTTATGTTCAGCAAACGCTCAATGCCACTAGACCAATTGGTAACCTTTCTCAGTCTGAGCTTGATACTTTGAAGTCTGGTATCACGACGGTTCAGGGATATATCGATACAAGTACAACAAATGTAACAAATAGTGTTCAAGCTATTGCAAGTGCGCGAATTTCGCTTACATCATATAACATAGCCTATGATAAAGCCGTGTTAGATTTTGAACAGGCAAAAAAACAAGCTGAGGCAGATATTGCGGTTGCCAAGGCGCAGGTCAGTGCACAGGAAGCAAATCTTCTTCAAGCACAAGCAAGTTATGATGATTTTGTTGCGCCACCACGTAATGTTGATCTTGCTTCTCTCAGGGCAGATGTTGCGCGTCAATCTGCATCGTTATCTGCTGCAAGGGATGACCTTTCCAAAACTGAGCTTATTGCTCTTTCAGATGGTGTAGTGAGTAAGCTCGATGTTGAGGTTGGTGAAAATGTCATGGCCAATCAAGATGTGATTGGTATTATTTCTGCGGGATTTACTATCAAAGTAGATATTTCAGAAGCTGATATTGCGAAAGTGTCTGTTGATGATTCTGTTGACATTACGCTCGATGCATATGGTGATGATGTCCTTTTTACTGGACACGTGGTGAAAATCGAGCCAGCACAGACTGAAATTTCTGGTGTCGTATATTACAAGACAACTATTTTGTTTGATCACCCAGAGGAACAATATGATATTCGAACGGGCATGACGGCAAATGTTGATATATTAACAAATAGTAACGATGGTGTGCTTGTGATTCCACGACGAGCCGTACTCACAAAAGATGGTACAAAAATTGTTCGTGTTGTGAAAGATGCAACAAACGGTGTGTTTGAAGAACGCAGTGTAGAAACAGGGCTCGTGGGGGACGATGGGTTGGTAGAGATCACCTTAGGACTGAGTGAAGGTGAAGTCATTGTTACTTTTTTGAAAGAAAGTTAATTGTTTTTCTTTCTGAAGTGGAGAACCTTTTTTTGTATGCCCCACTTAATGGACATAAAGAATTTGAAAAAAACGTATGTGACTGGTGATATAGAAACACCGGTTCTTCATGGTATTGATCTGACGATTGATAAAGGAGATTTTGTCGCGATCATGGGGCCAAGTGGATCTGGAAAATCTACATTCATGCACATTTTGAGTTTTTTGGATAATCTGACAAGCGGTACTTATTTTTTTGAAGGGACAGATGTCACCACACTCGCAACAGATAAACTTGCCAATATGAGGAATGAAAAAATAGGGTTTGTCTTTCAGGCATTTAATTTATTACCTCGTACAACGGTATATGAAAATGTGGCACTGCCACTCTTATACTCTCATAAATCACGGGGAGAGAAAGAGGTACAAGATGCGATTGCGTCAGTAGATCTCAGCTATCGCATCACTAGCACGTCAAATCAACTTTCAGGAGGAGAAAAACAACGCGTTGCCATTGCGCGAGCAATTGTGAATGACCCTGACGTTATTTTTGCAGATGAACCAACAGGAAATTTGGATAGTAAAACTGGCACACATATAATGCAGATTTTACAACAGCTCAATGAAGAAGGTAGAACCATTATCATGGTCACGCACGAACAAGATACAGCCGATCATGCAAAACGTATTGTGTTGCTTCGAGATGGTTTGATTGAAAAAGATTCCCTTGTGGTGCACCGTCGTTTTGCAAAAGATGGACTGATCAAAAAATAGGATTGTTGGAGTAAATTATTTTTCAAGGCATACACACGTATGCTTTTTATATTGACAAAAAGCTGATTCAAGCGTAGAATGTTGTTCATATCGGCTGTTGGAGGGATAAGATGAGTGACAACCTGAATGTTCTGGTGAAGTCGGTGTCTGTAGTGATCATGGGGGTCGTGACCGCTGGGATTGCCACAGCATGGTGGATCTGTTACTTGAACTACTTTTTGCCTACCAATAACTTCGCCCGAGGCGTTGCATTGTTTGTAGGAGAAATAGTTCCGGGCGTGTTCCTTTGCATCACCTTGAAGATGGGCAAAGGCCTTTACTACACGATCCGTGAATACAAGGATCGGCGAACAGGTCGTCTGACCTATGACGAGCACCTAGACGTCGGGAAGCGGTAACAGGAACCACGCACGTGCGTTGGTTCCTGTGCCGTGCAAATCAGATTGGTATCTATGAAAAGAGCGAGCGCTCTTTTTTTGTTTGCGTAGTGAATAGGGTATACTATGCAAGGAGTATCTTTATGACAATTATTGATTCCTACAAAACAGCCCTTAAAAATTTTCGTATCAACAAGCGACGATCTATGTTGACCATGCTTGGGCTTATCATTGGTATTTCTTCTGTCATTCTTGTGATGAGTACTGGTGCAGGAGCTCAATCTTTGATCACTGGACAGTTGGAAAAACGAGGAACCGATCAGATTGTGGTCTTGGCTGGTGCGAGTGACCCATCGGGTCCGCCTGCACAAGCACTTGGTATTGTGATTACCACGCTCACGGAGGAAGACAAAGATGCACTACTCGATACACATAATGTATCGCATCTCGCGTATGCAGCAGGGTATATTACAGGAAATGGAATTTTGAAGTGGGGAAGTGAAAGTAAAAGTGTTTCGTATACAGGAGCAAATGCAGACTATGAAATTATAGAAAAAGTAACTGTTCGCGACGGAAGATTTTTTACCGCCTCAGATAATGAAGCTCATGAGCCTGTGATTGTGATAGGGAACACCGTTGCAGAAGATGTTTTTGGTAATAGTGAACCAGTAGGCGAGCGAGTCAAAATTGGTGGAAAACAATTTCGTGTCATTGGCGTGCTTGCTACACAAGGAAGTTCTATTTTTGAAGACGTTGACAACGCGGTGATCATGCCACTGCGAGTGGCACAATACGATATGCTTGGGGTGCGACATATTACGTTTATTCGAAGTCAAATGGACGATACACAGTATTTGGATCAAACCGTAGAGGAAATACGACAGACATTGATTGATAGACACGGCGAAGAAGATTTTTCTATTCGTAATACAGCTGATGCCCTCGCTATTCTTACCACGATTACAAATGCTCTCAAATTTTTCCTTGTCGCGATTGCTGGTGTCTCACTTTTTGTGGGTGGTATTGGCATCATGAATATTATGCTTATTTCTGTTCAAGAAAAAACAAGAGAGGTTGGGCTCAGGAAATCTGTTGGTGCAACTGATAAAGATATTTTGAAACAATTTCTTATTGAGACTATTGTGTTGTCGCTGTTGGGAGGTATTATTGGACTCGCTATTGGTATATTATTTGCGTTTGGTATCGCAAAAGGTGTTCAAGCGGCAGGATATCCAGATTACCAGTTTATTGTATCGTTTGGTGCTATTGTTGTTTCTCTCGTGGTAACCACACTTATTGGGTTAGTCTTTGGTGTGTATCCTGCAAGACGGGCGGCACAACTTGATCCTATCGATGCGCTCCATTATGAATAGTGTACGAAATACGAAATTTGCGAAATTACGAAAATAGCAATAAGGAGGTATATGATGAAATCAAATGTATGGAAAAAAGATCTGCTGTATCCTGAATTAAGCTATACTATAAATGGTGCATTATTTGACGTATATAAAGAGCTTGGCGGAGGGCATAAAGAAGCATATTATCAAAAAGCAGTCGCGATAGCACTCAAAGAGAAAGGCCTTTCGTATATAGAACAGTATTATGTACCGTTGACGTATAAAGGAATATCAGTGGGGAAGTATTATTTAGATTTTTTGATTGAAGACAAAATCATTTTAGAATTAAAGAGAGGAAAGTTACTTTCTCATGCTATGATAGAGCAGACAAAACAATACTTAATTGCCACAAAATTGAAATTGGCAATTATAGGATGTTTTACCCAGCAAGGGGCGTATCCAAGACGTATTATTAATCATGACCTACGTTCATAAGTTTCGTAATTTCGTACAGTTCGCATTTCGGATATAATTACACAGAACTACGTTATGAATAAATCACTCAGTTTGGCATTCAATCAAATAAAAAAAAATAAGGCCAGAGCAAGTCTGACAATTTTTGGAATTACCATCGGTATCATGGTGGTCATTTTGGTATTGTCTGCAGGCAATGGTGTGAAAGGACTGGTGATGGGAGAACTCGATAGTTTTGGCAATGATTGGATTGATATTGAAGTAAAAGTGCCTAGCACAGGAAAAGCATCGCTCAGCAATGCACAAAGCCAAGTTCGAGGTGTGACGATTACGACACTCACTACTGACGATGCAGATGCAATCAAAAAATTGAGCAACATAAAGAATGTGTATGCTGGTGTGACGACACAAGCAGTGGTGTCCTACGGTGATGCAAAAAAACAACCGACGTTTTTTGCAGTAACACCATCGTATATTGAAATTGATGTGGGAAGTGAAATTGAACAAGGAAGATTTTTTACTGACGAAGAAAATAGTGGTGCCAACCAAGTGATTGTTCTCGGATCTGGACTTCAGGATACCTTGTTTGGCAATGATGATCCTATAGGTAAAAATGTAAAAGCAGGAGATACGTCGTTTCGTATTGTTGGTGTATTGAAAGCGCGAGGCGCGACGGGATTTTTTAATTATGATGAGATTGCATATATTCCTGTCAAAACAGCACAAAAAAAAATGATGGGTATCAATCATGTACTTTTTATGATTGCACAGATGCGTGATGCAAATAAAGGAGACGCGACAGCTGAAGAAATTCGTTCATTGATTCGAGACAGGCATGATATCACTGACCCTGAGAAAGATGATTTTTCTGTGACAACGCAACAAGAATCTGTTGATCTTATCAATACCGTTTTTTTTGGCATTCAAGCCTTGTTGGTTGTGCTGGCAGCGATTTCTTTGATCGTTGGTGGTGTGGGGATTATGAATGTGATGTATGTGTCAGTCGTGGAACGTACATTTGAAATAGGTCTCAGAAAATCTATTGGTGCATCAGAGCACGATATTCGATCACAATTTCTTGTGGAAGCAATAGTGCTTACTGCTATTGGGGGAGTAACAGGCATTGCACTTGGTATTTTTTTATCCTTTCTTATTGCGTTTGGTGCCCGATCATTTGGATTTGATTGGAAGTTTGTCATTTCATTCCCTTCTGTCATTTTAGGTACAGGATTTTCTGTTGTGATTGGACTTGTGTTTGGATATTTTCCAGCAAAGCATGCCGCATCACTTGATCCTATTACCGCGCTTCGACAAGAGTAATATTACTATGTATGTATACACTTCGTACTCGATTTGCAGACGATATCGTTGCAGAATTTCTTCCACCTAAAAAACTATCGCAAAATGTGATCATTTTTTGTGACGGCATGCCAGGACTCCCTGGAAAAAAGAAACGGCTCATGAAATTTTTTTCTAAAAAGGGATATTGGTGTTTCAATCCTAGATACCGAGGAGTATGGGAAAGTGGGGGATCCTTTTTAGAAAATTCACCTGTGGAAGATATCAGAGATGTGATTGGCGGGCTTTTTCAACCAATCAAAAGCTTGTGGGATGGTGAGGAATATAGTATTAACCCAAAAAAAATTATTATCGTTGGCGGAAGTTTTGGTGGGCCTGCTGCATTACTTCTTTCTTCCGATCCACGAGTGTGTGCCGTTGTTACTGTTGCAGGTGTCGTAGACTGGACTGATCAGGGTGAAACAGAACCGCTTGAGTGGCTTTTTGATATTACTGAGCAAGCCTTTGGAAATGGATACAGAATGACGAAAAAAAATTGGGATAAATTAGCAACTGGGACATTCTATAATCCAGTGAATCAACTCGAAGATATTGATCCAACAAAAATATTGATGATCCACGCAAAAGATGATACAGTGGTTCCCTATGCAACTGCCCAGGTATTCTCGAAAAAGTTGGGTATTCCGCTCATCTCATTGAAAACCGGAGATCATCTTTCATCTTCAATTCTTACACAATGGAAGATCTGGCGACTGATAAAAAAACATCTTGCTTCCTTGATGACATAAACTATGAACGCACTTGAGATCAACAATTTTACCAAAAAGTACGATGATTTTACTGCTGTCGACAACATCTCTCTTTCTGTACAACAAGGAGAGTTTTTTGGATTTCTCGGAAAAAACGGAGCAGGAAAGACCTCTACTATTAGTGCTATCACAGGAATTGGTACGATTACGAGCGGAGAGATAACAGTCTTTGGCATTGATGTAGAAAAAGAATATAAAGAAGCTCGAAAAAAAGTAGGGTTGTGTCCACAAGAGTTTAATGTTGATACTTTTGCAAAAGTAAAAGATATTTTGTTGCACGTTGGTGGGTATTTTGGACTTTCAAAAAAAGAACGGCAAACACGGCTGCAAGACGTTTTGGAAATTTTTGAACTTGAAGAACACAAAAACAAACAGTTCCGTCATTTGTCAGGTGGACTGAAACGTCGACTTATGCTTGCTCGTGCGATGATGCATGATCCAGATCTTCTCATTCTCGACGAACCGACAGCTGGTGTGGATGTTGAACTTCGTCATGAACTTTGGGCGTATCTGAAACAAATTAATAAAGCAGGGAAGACTATTATTTTCACTTCTCACTATCTCGATGAAGTAGAAGAGTTGTGTGAGCGTATCGCTATTATTGATAAAGGAAAGATTATTGCTGATGCACCAAAGAGTAACTTTACGAAAGATGGTGGTACGCTTGAGGCAAAGTATTTGGAATTAACAAAAGCATAGGCATATGACAAATTTGATTGGTTTCAAAACACTCGTCTGGCAAGAAATACAGCGGTTTCTCCGTGTATGGATTCAGGCACTCATTAGCCCGTGGATCAACTCTTTGTTGTATATTCTTGTTTTTGGTGTAATTGTTGGATCACGAATAGATACGATTGCGGGGGTTTCGTATATTGATTTTGTATTGCCTGGTATTGTGATGATGAATCTTATTACAGCATCGTATATGCAAGCAGCATTTAGTTTGTATTTCAAACGTTTTGCTCGGCATATCGAAGAAATTCTTACTGCGCCATTTTCATATTTCGAAGTGCTTGGTGCGTTTGTAGTTGCTGGTGTGTTGCGTGGACTCATTGTTGGTCTTGGTGTATATGTCATTGCGCTGTTCTTTACCTCTGCATCTATTGCACATCTCTTTTTGTTCATTGTCTATAGTATTGCCGTTGCACTTATTTTTTCTTTTGTAGGATTGCTTGTTGGTCTTTGGGCGGATAATTTTGAGCAGCTTTCCGTACTCCAAACATTTGTCATCATGCCGCTTACATTTCTTGGTGGTGTGTTTAACTCGGTTCACATGCTTCCGGAAAAAGCACAGATGATCGCAAAGCTCAATCCATTTTTTTACTTTGTCGATGGACTTCGGTATTCGATGATTGGTATTCGTGAAGCAAATGTATGGGTTGGAAGTACGCTTATCGTTGCATTAATTTTTGGGTTTGGTGGGTTGGCCTGGTATTTGTTTTATAAAGGATGGCGGTTGCGCTCCTAGTGTGTTCGTTTTCAAAAATCTTGCTTTGCGAGATTTTTTGTATGTTGTAAAAAGGCGTGTATACTTAGATATATAATATATATATGAAACATTCACATTTTCTTAGCATTCTCATAGTTTGTGTATTGCTCTTCAGCGGTATAGCATGGTTTTTTGTAAGTCATTATCATGCACTAGCGCCAGCATTTTTGCTGTCTGTGAGTGATATTCGTGATCAAATTCCGATGGCAACAAGTACTGTTCCTGCTGATGCTGTAAATACGACGGATATGCCACTCAGTGTTCCTGATGGCTTTACCATAGAAATTTTGGCTGATGATGTCCCTGGAGCTCGTGTTATGGTACTTGGACCTCAAAATAATCTATGGGTCAGTCAGATGACAGAAGGGGCAGTAAGTGAGATTCAGCTTCAGCCAGATGGAACTGCGGCTGATAAGGAGAGTATATTTACAGGTTTGAATAATCCTCATGGGTTAGCATTTGATCCGTTTCATCCAAATATGTTATATATTGCAGAAGAAGACAGGCTTTCAAAAGTAGATGTATCAACTTCAGAAAAGACTTTGATGAAAGTTGCCGACTTTCCAAAAGGAGATCGACACGTATCTCGTACCATTGCGTTTGGTCCAGATGAGCGGCTGTACGTCTCTATAGGGTCGACGTGCGATGTGTGTCGAGAGGATGATCTCCCATACGCCTCTGTTCAAGTGGTGAACCTTGAAACAGGAGAACTCACGCCATACGCAACAGGCCTCAGAAACAGTGTGTTTTTTGCGTGGCACGAAGTAGATGGCAGTATGTGGGCAACAGAAATGGGGCGTGATCATCTTGGTGATGATGTACCACCAGATGAAATTAATAAAATTGAAGAAGGAAAAAATTATGGCTGGCCCATTTGTTATGGAAACAATATTCATGATACAGACTTTGATACAAATATGTATATTCAAAATCCGTGTGGAAACACGGCGCCTGCAACAATCGAACTGCCGGCGCATGTTGCACCACTTGGTATTAGTATTATCCCAGAATCAACTGTATGGCCAGAAGACTATTGGTATGATTTTATCATAGCAGAACACGGGTCATTTAATAGTACCGTACCAGTTGGATATCAGCTTGTGCGTGTTCCTGTTTCGATTGATAGTGAAGGAAACCTTGTGACAGGAAAACCTGAACCATTTATGAGCGGATGGCTTGATACCGATGGCCGCGCACTTGGTAGACCCGTTGGCGTGCTTATTCGTAGAGAAGGAATGATGTACGTAAGTGATGATATAGCGGGCGTAATTTACAAAATTTCGTATCATACAAAAGATGTCGTTGATACCACGAATGATACTGTTATGCTGGATGGACTGGATGAAAGTGGAACACTTTCATTAGATCTTTCTCAACAAGATGTTACGCTTACGGGAAAAGCGCGTGGCACGATGTTTTTTGAAGCAAGTTTTCCTGTCGATCTTGTGGATGAAAATGGAAATACGATAGCAAATGGTCTCGCGACAGCGACAGGGGATTGGATGACTGAGGACTTTGTGCCTATGCATATCGTATTGCACTATACATCTTCACCAACCACCCCAACAGGGACTCTACGTCTCTATAAGGATAATCCTTCTGGTTTACCTGAGCATGATGCGACTGTTTTTGTTTCTGTGGTATTTACATCTTAAATAATATAGAGAGATTTCAAGGAAAAATTGTGAGCGAAGTGATGACGTTGTTGAAGTAATACACATTTTTTGTTTTATTATAATTTTCTACTCACCAATAATCCCGTTCCAATATCAATTAATTCATTTTCAAACTGTGGATTATCTTCCACAGTTTTTTTATATGCTGCTAGTTCTTTTTCATGAGAGAGCATATTGTCTGTGATAATAATGCCATTAGGATTGAGTCTTTCTTTCAAGGCGTTGAAATAGGAAAGATGTTCATATTTTGTGGCGTCAAAAAAACAGAGATCAAATGTACCTCTGATGCCATCAAGAATTTCTGGGGCATGTCCTTTTACTTGCTGAATATTTTTTAAACCAGTCTCAGCAATATTTTTTTTCGCAATTTCAAATCGTTCGGTATGTGATTCTATAGTGATAAGCTCTCCATCCCACACAGTCAGTGCCTCTGCAATACGAATAGCAGAATATCCTATTGACGTCCCTATTTCTAATACACGCATTGGTTTGTACGTGTTGAGCAGCGAAACAACATATGTGGCAGTTTCAGGAGAAATATTCCAATACGGGTTGCTGTTGGCGATGACTTGTTCTATTCGTGTCTTTACTTGTTCTATGGTATTTTTGTTCATAGATTGGTATGATAAAAGGGAAGTATACGTAGTTATTATAAAAAAATATATGGACGTCAATTATATCGCTATTACCGTAGCCGCGCTTGCAGGTTTCGTCATAGGGTTTGTCTGGTACTTGCCGGGGGTATTTGGAAAGGTCTGGATGAAGGCTGTTGGTATTATACCTACGGCGCAAGAAACGCAACAAAAAAAGGGCATGGGAGGAAAGATGTTTGTTTCATTGGTATCTGTGTTTCTTGTCTCATTTGTGCTTGCTCATGTGATCCAAGGCATGTATATCTGGAAGGGAAGTACGACTGGTACGTCAGATCCGCTCATGATAGGAGTTTCTACAGGACTTTGGATATGGCTTGGTTTTCTTGCTACGAGTTTGATCGATCCCGTTCTCTGGCAGAATAAGCCTTGGAGTCTCTGGCGTATTAACGCTGGGCAATGGCTTGTTCGTTTGCTTGTTATGGGAGCTATCATTGGTTCAATGGTGTAATATTACATATATGCGTCATCTCCATGCAAAATCTCATCATTTCGTTATTCCAAGCATTGCTGTCACGGTTGCTGTTTTGGGTGCATTGTTTACAGAACTTGGTATGACGTGGTATGAGACGACGTTGACACTACCATCGTTTGTTCCACCAGATTGGGTATTTCCGATTGCCTGGACAGCTATTTATATCATGACAGCGGGTGCTGCATATATCGTCTGGCATGAAGGACCAAAAAAAGTCCTCCATTTATTTGCATCAAAAGAGTCCAAAGATGAATTTCACGCACTGCAGTGGCTTTTTGGAATCAATGCAGGATTGAATCTTCTGTGGACCATCTTGTTTTTTTTCTTTCATTGGATCGGCGCTGCTGCATTTGAAATTGTGCTCCTCGAAGTCACTATTATTGCCATGGTTGCATTTTCTTGGAAAATTTCGCGTATTGCGAGCTACCTTCTTCTCCCATATGCTGTATGGGTACTATTCGCATCGTATCTTACCATGCGAATTATGTTTTTGAATTAATTTCATTGATGTACATTGATGAAAAAAAGGATTAAACATATGTGTAATCCTTTTTCGTACCCGTCCTATGATGACACTTGAAGAGCGGAAGAAAAAAGTAAATATCCTTCTCAAAAAATTGAAAACACTTATACCAAAAGCAAAGATGATGTTGGCGTATTCAAATAATTGGGAACTAGTTGTGGCAGTCGCACTCTCAGCGCAGTGTACTGACAAGCAAGTCAATAAAGTAACACAAAAACTTTTTCAAAAATATCCGACACTCCACGACTACGTTGATGCAGATATAATAGAATTTGAACAGGATATATACTCAACAGGTTTTTATAAAAATAAAGCAAAGAATGTGCTTGCTGGGGCAAAGGTCGTGAGAGAACTTTTTGGTGGAAACATCCCAAAGACGATAGAAGAACTTATTTTGATCCCAGGAGTAGGGAGAAAAACAGCAAATGTCGTGCTCGGGAATGCCTATGGTATAACAGAAGGAATTGCCGTTGACACGCATGTAAAGAGATTTGCAAAAAACTTTGGTCTCACAGATTCTTCCAATCCTGATCTCATCGAACGAGATCTTATGGAGATCCTTCCTCAGAAGGAATGGTTTTCCTTTACGTACTATGCTATTGAATATGGTCGGCAGTTTTGTTCAGCTCGTTGTCGACATGAAAATTGTCCACTCCGAGAGTACGTATTCACATTGAAGTGAGGCGAGCATTTTGATATCATATGTACAAGACCTCCAAGCACTACACAGCTTGTATTGAGGCATAGTTCGCGCAGAACTATATAACAATTTTTGTGTGGGGTGACGGATTACGTTTTTTATGAATCTGTCACAAGCAGCGCCCAACATCCACTATTGGTATGAACGACTGTGTCGTTGATGCTTGTAGCACGCCGTTGGGCGTTGTTTTATTTTCGTTAACCTTGATGTATGTAGGGTTACACTAGATGTACAAGAAGATATTTTCTGTTATACTAGACGTATCTTTACCCATTTGTTTTGTATGTTATGGCAAACCTTACTCTCTACACCACACCTGTCTGTGGTTTTTGCCGCCAAGCAAAACAGCTTCTTGATTCACTCAGTATTCCGTATGCAGAAGTTGATGTTCTTGCAAATCCAGAGATTCGTGATGAGATGGTCGCAAAGACAGGACATATGACTGTACCAATCATTATGAATGGAGATACATTGATTGGTGGGTATGATGATCTCATGAAATTTCATAAAGAAGGGAAGCTCACAACATTGTAACAGATTATAATTATTTTGTTTTTGTATGATGCGAGATGCCATTTTAGCTTTTTCGAAACAATTCGACTTTCATCCTGTTGTAGAACATCAGGAGAATTTAAAAATTACCGATTCTTTTGTGCTTATTGGCATGGGTGGTTCTCACCTCAATGCTGATTTACTTCTTGCAGTTGATCCACATTGTGATATTACGATACATAGAGATTATGGCCTTCCTGTTGTTTCTTCAAAAAAAGAACAACAAAGTTTATTCATTGCAAGTTCTTATTCAGGAAATACAGAAGAAGTTATTGAGGCATATGAACTAGCAAAAGGAAAAGGATTGTCCCTTGCTGCTATTGCTGTAGGAGGAAAATTGCTTGAAATGGCAAAAGCTGATGGTGTGCCATATGTGGCATTACCAGATACAGGAATTCAGCCACGCAGTGCTCTTGCTTTTAGTTTTCTCGCATTATTAGCACTTACGAGAAAAGATGATTTGCTCAAGGAAACACAATCCCTCGCGTTTATCATCAATCCCGCAGAGATAGAACAATCTGGTACAGACTTGGCTGCAGCGATGAAAGATCATGTGCCACTCATATATTCTTCACGAGCAAATGAAACTGTTGCGTGGAATTGGAAGATTAAATTAAATGAAACAGGGAAAATCCCAGCATTTTATAATGTATTTCCGGAGTTAAATCATAATGAAATGACTGGGTTTGACGTTGTTCCTTCAATACAGCATCTCACGGCGCCATTTCATGTGGTACTTCTCGAAGACGATGATGATCATCCAAAAGTCCAAAAACGAATGGATGTCTTGGAGGCGCTTTACACACAGCGTGGGATGTCCGTTACTCGAATTCCACTTGAAGGAAAAACTCGACTTGAAAAGATGTTTCGATCACTGTTATTAGCAGATTGGACTGCAGTGCATACAGCTGCATTGTATGGTCTTGAGTCAGAACAAGTCCCTATGGTAGAAGAATTCAAAAAAATGATTGCATTATAATTTCCTTCCTTGCCTGTCACTATGAAACAACGCCTGTCAGATGTTGGTCTCATTGGTCTTGGACCTATGGGCCAAGCACTTGTACAAAACATGGAGCATCACGGATTTCGTGTGTCCGTGTACAATCGAACGCATAGTGTTACAAAAACTTTTTTGAAAGAACATGAAGGTGATTTTTTGGGATTTGAACAAGCTAGTAGCTTTGTTCGTTCCATCCAGCGTCCGAGAAAAATTATGCTCATGATTAAGGATGGAAAACCTGTTGATTTGGTAATCAATGGACTTCTTGCACACCTCGATAAGGGTGACATTATTATTGATGGTGGGAATTCTTTTTATCGTGATACGGAGAGACGAACAGAGACTTTAAAAAAACGAGGTATTTTTTTTATAGGCACAGGAGTGTCTGGTGGAGAAGCGGGAGCCCTAAATGGACCCAGCCTCATGCCAGGAGGAAGTAAAAAAGCGTATGCATCAATAAAAAAAATATTCGAAGCTATCGCTGCAAAAGATTTCAGTGGAAAACCATGCGTGACGTATATTGGCGATGGTGGGGCAGGACACTATGTGAAGATGGTACACAATGGTATTGAATACGGCATCATGCAGCTGATGGCTGAAATGTATCAGACGTTGCATACTGTTTTTGATATGTCAGCACCTGAAATTGGAGAAGTATTTCATACATTCAACAAAGGAAAACTTTCTTCGTTTCTTATGGAGATTGCTGTGCCGGTACTAAAAGAGGGGTGCAATCCTGGTGAAGACAAGTGTCTTATTTATCACATTCTCGACAAGGCAAGCAACAAAGGAACAGGAAAGTGGGCATCGATCGATGCGCTCGATAGAGGCGTTGCCATACCGACAATTACAGAAGCCGTGTTTGCTCGGTATACTTCTACACAAAAAAAAGAACGAGTAGCTCTCGGAAAAATATATAACACTTGGTATAAAAAAAGTAAAGTGTCTAAAACACGATTTATTCGTACACTTGAAGATGCGTTTTATGCCTCAACCATCTCCGTATTCGCCCAAGGCTACGATTTGATCCAAACAACGTCTGCAGAAGAAAAATGGAATATCGATATGGCAGAAGTCTCTCGTATTTGGGAAGGGGGCTGTATCATTCGGTCAAAGATGTTGAATATGTTGCACGTTGCGTATAGCTCTCACAAGAAGAGTGATACGCATGTGTTTGCGGTACCAACGATTGTGGCAATTATGAAAAAACATACACCAGCACTTCGTTCGCTTGTTGCGTTTACTGCCGATGCGGGTATTCCAAATCCTGCGTTTGCCTCAGCACTTTCATATTTTGAATCAATGATAGAAGATAGGCTTCCTGCCAATTTTATTCAAGGCCTTCGAGATTATTTTGGTGCACATACGTATGAACGTATTGATCAGCCTGGCACGTTTCATACTGATTGGGAATCTCAAGAAGAATAAACAATACACTTTGTACTGTCATGCTGTCCCGATAACATAGGGATCGGTATCTTTTTTACCAAGCATCGGCTTTCTTGATAGAGAAAACCAAAAAAGTTTGCTATACTTAAAGTATTACTGCGAAAGCATTAGTGTTTTCTGAAAATTAGTGTTTTTGAATTTTATTGCATGTCTGTCAAAAAAAATACAACACAGCCATTTGTTTTGACCATTTTTGGTGCGTCTGGTGAGTTGGCAAAGCTGAAGATTTTCCCCGCTCTCTATGAAATGCTCGAACATGGACGCATGCCAAAAGATTTTTGGATTGTTGGATATGCACGGACGAAGATGACAAAAAAAGAATTTCATGCCGAAGTGACAGATGCCATTGTCAAAAAATATGGCAAGGCAACGGTAAGAAAAGTGCTTTCAGAATTGTTGACGCATGTGCATTATTTCCCTGGGCAGTACAATGATCTTGTTGATTTCGAAAAATACCATGCGTTTTTTCGAATGTTGTATGGAAAAAAACAACGTGTTGCGCACCTCGCATATTTTTCTGTTCCACCAAGTGCATTTCAAGATATTATTCGAAATCTTGCGCTTTCACGCACGTCAAAACGGGAAGATATCCGTCTGATTCTCGAAAAACCATTTGGTACGAGTAGCGCCTCTGCAACAGAACTTTTTCATTTCGTTTCCCAATATTTTCGAGAAGATCAACTGTTTCTCCTCGATCATTATCTTGGAAAAAATGTCGTGCGCAGTATGCTTAATCTTCGTCATGGTAATCGTGTACTTTCGCACATGATGCAAGGAGTAGAAATTTCAAATATTCAGATTACAAAATTTGAAACAAAAGGAGTCGAAGAACGGGCCGGGTATTTTGATGCCGTTGGTATTGTGAGAGATATGATCCAGTCGCATTTGCTCCAAATGCTTGCACTTGTCACCATGGATATTCCTGTTGCAAAAACAGCAAACAGTCTTCAGCGAGAACGTCTTTCTGTTATTTCAGCGTCTGGGTGCGGTGCGACTGATGACAATGTCGTTGTCGGACAGTATAGAGGATACAAAAAAGAACATGGAGTCCTAAAAAGTTCTCGTACAGAGACGTTTGCAGCGGTCCGTCTCTTTTTGAATAGAGAAGACTGGTACAATGTCCCTGTGTATATTCGTACCGGAAAAAAATTGCACGAATCGCACACCTATGTCGTAGTTGAATTAAAGAAGTTTATATTTCAAGACAACAGTGAAGAGCCAAACAGACTTATTTTTGATCTTGCTCCAGATGAAAAAGTGAGTGTCACGCTCATGAATAAACAAGAAGATCTTCAAAGCTACCAACAACTCACAACGTCTGATTCGATTGCGTGTGATATGGATGGGTGTCTGTCAGAACATGCCACCCTCTTACTTGATATACTTCACGGCAACCATATGCATTTTGTGAGTTTTGCAGAAGTACTTGCGGCATGGCATGTGGTAGATGATATTCATGAAACCATGCGAAAACAAAAAGTACGACTCGAATCCTATGAACAGGGGAGTACTGGCCCACGAACACAACATGGATTGACAAGTATGGATGGCTATTCTTGGTATGATGTCCACTCACGTTCGTGAGTTCCTTCAAATGTTGATGTCTTATGATATTTCGTACCTTTGATACGCAAGAAGAATTTGTCAGCGAGAGTGTCGTCCATATGCTTCGAGTGGTAGATAGTGAGGAGTATCGATATCTTGCACTTGCCGGAGGCAAAACGCCTGTGCCCGTGTATGAACAATTTGGAAAAAAAATAAAAGATCCTTCCAAAATATTTTTGTACCAAGTGGATGAGCGATATGTACCATTACATCATCCCGATGCAAATGCATGCATGATATATAAAAATCTTGGCAAGAAACATGAAGGTGAGTGGGCGGGCATGTATTTTTTTGATACTACACAGCCTATAAGTACGGCACTTCTCGAATATCGCCATGTGCTTTCGCGAGTACCAGAGTTAGTATTTGATCTCGTGGTATTGGGTGTTGGAGTGGATGGTCATATCGCATCGCTCTTTCCATATTCACCACAGCTGAATGATATGGAACATACGGTCATGTATACAACGACAATGCATCATTTTGTACATGACAGATTGACACTTGGTCCAAAAGTAATTATGCAAGCAAAGCAGATTCTGATACTCTTACAAGGGGAAGAAAAAAGACCCATCTATGAAGAATTGCGACATCCTATAAAACTGAGTGATGCTTTTCCTGTGCATATCTTGCAATCACACGCAGATGTGACGGTGCATTATGTATTATAATAAACACATGCTATGAATATTGTTTTTGGGATTCTCGGTGTTGTTGCTGGTGCTATTATCGTGGCAAAGTCAGAGTGGATTGTCCAAAATTTTGGGTCTGCCGAGTGGGCTGAACAGCACATGGGCTCAAGTGGTGGTTCGCGACTTCTATACAAGTTGATTGGTCTTGCTATTATTCTTTTTTCGCTTCTTTCCTTGGCAGGACTTATGGATAATATTTTGCTTGGTATTTTTGGAAAATTATTTACAGGGTTTGCAGGATAATTTCATTCGTAGATTAGAATAAGTATGTATCACAGTGGTAATCAAATGGTAGATCCACGTATCTTGTTTGAAAAAGCACAGATCCAGCCTGGCATGCATGTGGCTGATTTTGGTTGTGGGCAGACTGGGCATATCGTCTTTCCGTGTGCAAAAATATTGGGCGATCGGGGTATTATGTATGCGGTAGATATTTTGAAGAATGTATTGCAGCAAATAGAACAACGTGCCAAGAGTATTAGTCTTTTGAATGTGCACAGTGTGTGGTCTGATATAGAAAAAGAAGGACATACTGCCATTCCAAAGCATAGTCTAGATGTCGCATTCCTTGTAAATATTCTCGTGCATGTCAAGGAGCGACATCTAGTACTCGAAGAAGTGAACCGTTTGCTCAAAGATAAAGCACGATTGATTGTAGTTGACTGGATCAAAAAAGGATTGGTCTTTGGGCCGAAAGATGAACAGTTTATAAATTTTCAAGATATAGAACAGTGGGCTCGTGAGCATGGATTTGTTGTACAGGAAGTATTTGACGTAGGGCGGTTTCATCAAGGGATGGTGTTGTATAAAAATGAATAAAGTAAGAAATCAAAAAAACAAGAAAACAATATGAACGAGTATCAGGAGGGGCTTAAACAAAAGATGAACACCTTGGCACATGGAGTATACCGTGAAACAAAAAATTTCCCCAAAGCAGAAAAATATGGGATGACATCTCAAATAAACCGAGCATCCTTATCCGTGGTGCTCAATTATATAGAGGGGTATGCGCGTGCAAGAAACAATTCACGACATTATTTTTTTAGATATATCCTACGCTTCACTTCAAGAAACAAAGTACCTTCTTCATTTTATATATGTTGAAAAATTATTATCAGAAGAAGAGTACAAAAAAATGTTTACATTAGCAGATGGTATCGGAGCGATGTTTTGGAAAGAAATACAAAACATAAAAGAACACGGTTGATTTCTAGATTTATTAATTTCTGGATTTTTTGTTATATGTCACAAACCGACAAACAAAAGATAGGTGCATGGGGAGAAGAAGTGGCCGTCAGGATGTTGAAAGAGAAAGGGTATGAAATAGCTGATAGAAATTTTGAAACGCGTGAAGGAGAAATAGATATTATTGCGTGGCACAACAAGCCCTATTTTGGGAAAACATTGTGTTTTGTAGAGGTGAAAACACGAGGAGGAGAAGACGGAAGTGCGGAGCGGGCTACTGGCGCAGAGAAGCTTGGCCGTATGAAACAGGCGGCTATTGCATATTGTCTGCGGAATAATATACAGCGGGAGACAACAGCTATACAATTTGAACACGTGAGTGTGTACGGTTCGCCAAAGGGATTGAGAGATGTGAGGCACTATGAGATACCGGTGTAGTTGAAAAAGCAAAAAACAATCATTCTTTCCCCCTATGAGGGGGAGTTGGAGGGGGTCGTTTGCAAGACAAACAAGGGGAAGTACGTCATCCTGAGCGAAAGTCTATAGAGAGTCTGGAGTCGAAGGATCTCGTGTCGTATCAGATTCTCATGCACCAGCGAGATCTCTCCACTCCGTTCGTTCATACCTCGCTCACTTCGGTCGAGATGACGTGTTGAGGGAGAGGTTTTTGTTTTCTAGCTTTTTTATCCACTTTGTTTCGTGCTATGTTACGTGTTATGTGCTATATGTTTCGTGAAAAACATGCTATACTACGCCCATAATACCTGTGAACACTGCACGGTATGTTTCTCCGCAAACAAACCAACACATCTTTCAAAAAGACAATTCACTCTTCTTCCCCTGACAGTGCGTCAGTGCTTCAACATGGAGATAATTACTGGATCTGGCATGGCTTTTTTAGTTCGTATCGAAGTCTGAAAACAGACGAGAAACAGAAGACAGACAAGAAACGGTTGTCCTACTTACGCAACCAGATCATTTGGTACTACGCCAAAAACTTCTTCATGTTCCCAATCTGGTTTTTTTCGTTGCTCGTACCGGCATACATGAAAGGAGAAGTAAATGTCTGGACAAATCTAAAGACCATGTGGCGAGGACTGATGAGTCGAGAATTCCGCCCCCTCCGTATCGCCATGCTATCGCAACTGGTATTTCTTTTTTTCATTGTCCAGTTTGGTGTTACGGTGTTTTACAAAAACTCAACACCAGTTCTCGCCGCCACCTACAATTTTACCCAGTCCAGCTGGTCCGGCAGTGCATCTACCACAGCTACAGGATTACATCCTGGAGACAAGACAGGGTGGACGTATTATGAGAGCGCTTCTAGTACTATTTCAGCTGGCGCAACCGTGAGTCTGACAGTACAAGCTCTTTCGGCGAGTGAGACGAGTGATGGAGATTTTGGAGCAGGGACGACTGTAAGCACGACGGTAAACGGGACTGGCACAACAGCCTCAGTCTGGTTGAGTAGTCCTCTTAGTCATCCGGCACAGTTGGCTGGTGGTAATTATACTGGCTACGCACTCAAATCTGATGGCACGGTCTTCTATGCCTGGGGATACAATCATTATGGGCAAGTAGGCGACGGAACAACAATAAATAAAACCACCCCGGTGCAAGTATCTGGACTAAGTGGTATTACGGCCATTGCTGGTGGTGCTAATACTGGCTACGCACTCAAATCTGATGGCACGGTCTATGCCTGGGGATACAATTATTTCGGGCAAGTAGGTGATGGAACAACAGCAACCCCAAAAACCACCCCGGTGCAAGTATCTGGTCTAAGTGGTATTACGGCCATTGCTGGTGGTGGTTATACTAGCTACGCTCTCAAATCTGATGGCACGGTCTATGCCTGGGGATACAATGCTAATGGGCAAGTAGGCGACGGAACAACAGCAAGTCCAAAAACCACCCCGGTGCAAGTATCTGCTCTAAGTGGTATTACGGCCATTGCTGGTGGTGGTAATACTGGCTACGCACTCAAATCTGATGGCACGGTCTATGCCTGGGGAAATAATAATAATGGACAGGTAGGCGACGGAACAACAATAAATAAAACCACCCCGGTGCAAGTATCTGGACTAAGTGGTATTACGGCCATTGCTGGTGGTGCTAATACTGGCTACGCACTCAAATCAGACGGTACTGTTTATGCGTGGGGGTACAATACTCACGGGGAAGTAGGCGACGGAACAACAATAAATAAAACCACCCCGGTGCAAGTATCTGGTCTAAGTGGTATTACGGCCATTGCTGGTGGTGGTAATAATGGCTACGCACTCAAATCTGATGGCACGGTCTATGCCTGGGGATACAATAATTACGGGCAAGTAGGCGACGGAACAACAGCAGATAAAACCACCCCGGTGCAAGTATCTGGCCTCAGTGGTATTACGGCCATTGTTGGTGGTGGTAATACTGGCTACGCACTCAAATCTGATGACACGGTCTATGCCTGGGGATACAATTATTACGGGCAAGTAGGCGACGGAACAACAGCAGATAAAACCACCCCGGTGCAAGTCAAAGGTGTCGGTGGCGTAGGAAATCTTATTCTTACCTCTGCTGCCACCTACTACTCCACCGGCACCTTCACCTCAGACGTGATCGACCTAGGAACCAATGCAGGCTTTACCACCCTCAACTACACTACCACTCTCAACTCCCAAACCCTCACAGTAGATGTCCGTGCAGGGAACACGGCAACACCCGACGGGACATGGACCGCCTGGACGACCAGTGTTTCTTCTGGTGGAGATATATCAGTATTGGGAAATAATAGATATATCCAATACCGCGCCAATCTTTCTACGGCAGACACCTCAGTCACCCCAACATTGGATAGTGTGACAATCAACTATTCCCAATACCAAAATGGTGAACTCGTCTCGAGTCCTTTTAATACCAACGATAGTGTCAACACGCTCGCAAGCGTATCGTGGATCGGCACAACCTCGACAGATGAAGTGATCAAGTTCCAACTCCGCTCATCCGTAGATGGAGCTACCTGGACAGAATGGATGGGAACAGGAGGAACAAGTAGTACATATTTTACTTCTTCAGATGGGAGTGAGGCTCTTCCTGCTGCTCTTGCAGACGGCACAAATGACCAATGGATCCAATACCAAGCATTTCTCACCAGTACCGGTGCTGCCACACCAATTCTTTCGAGTGTGACGATGACCTACGTCGTCAACGCCACTCCAGAAGTGCAAAATGTGACAGCTGTACAAAACAGTGACGGCACCGTCAGTATTTCGTACGAAGTACGAGATACAGACAGTACTACTGGCGCAACCCCACTTACTATTCTTCCAA
>Ga0210006_1000707_pt1 | contig 25265 bp, 28 predicted proteins | sample CryGey02umfilter_2_FD_185452 | JGI IMG/M metagenome (GOLD analysis project Ga0210006, IMG submission 185452) | Groundwater microbial communities from aquifer in Utah, USA - Crystal Geyser 4/10/14 0.2 um filter (SPAdes) (version 3) | ecosystem: Environmental > Aquatic > Deep subsurface >... | reverse complement strand
AATTCAAAATCCAAACCGGGACTGGTCCCCAGCTGCACAATGGAATCGATTCAATTAATGCGAGTCTAAAAACCCATGATTATTTACGTATCCGAATTGGTGTTGACGCCCGTCCACCAGAAAATCGGATCAATGGTGAAACCAGGCGCCGTCTGGTGCCTGGCGAAACATACGTTTTGCAGAATTTTACAAAAGAAGAACAGTCTCGACTTCCATTAATTTTTAATAAACTTTTTGAACGAATAATCATTGAAAAAATAATAAGTGATAAATAACATTATTTAGATATCATGATTAAAAATATCAATCAGGCTGTTCCCCTATTTTCAAATAATCAGCTTAAATTAATTACTAACAAATTTTTAAATGAACTTCATAATGCGGTAAAAGAAAATAGTTCTAGCATTTCTTATCTAACTAATCCCCCACCTTCTTCCATTATTCACAATGACGAAATATTTCAAGTAATGATCGTTGGGGGTTCAGTATTTGAAAAAACTCTGGTACAAAAAAAGGGTAAAAATATAAATATTCTCCAATTAATAAAGTCCCATGTCCCAGTATTTGATAGTAAAAATACATTTTTAGATTTTATTTATCAAAATACAGATCTTTCTGTTCAATATGTTGCAATTAATTTTACCTATCCAATACGCCCTGTTTTTGAAAATAATTTATTAGACGGGGTACTTATTAAAGCAACAAAAGAACACTCTTTTAAGGGTCTAATAGACAAAATAATAGGTAAAGAAATATCGCAATACGTCAAACAAAAATCGGGGGAAAATATCCTATTTACCCTGGCTAACGACACTATTTGTCTCCTACTTGCAGGAATAAATAAAGACCATAGTTTTATTGCTGGAGGAATTATTGGTACAGGAATAAATTTTGGTTTTTATAACAAAAAAGAATTTGTCAATTTAGAGTCAGGAAATTTTAATGGGTTCCCGCAAACAAAAACCGGTCTACAAATTGATAAAGAATCGAACAACCCCAATTATCAGTTGTTTGAAAAAGAAGTGTCCGGACAATACTTATATAAACATTTTAATGTTATAACTAAACAAATCAAAGACAATATTTCCTTGTCATCAACCTCTCAACTAAACGATTTTGCTCTTGGAAAAAATGGTGTTAACACATTAATTGCACAACGGTTATTTGAACGTTCAGCTTCACTTGTTGCCTGTCAAATTGCCGGAACTTACCACCACCTCAATCAAGTTCAACTAACCTTTGTGATGGAAGGAAGTATCTTTTGGACCGGATGGAATTATAAGAAAATGGTTGAAGAGCATCTTGTATTATTGGGAATTCCTCAAAACACAGTACGGTTTATAAAAATTGAACATAGCAATATATTGGGAGCGGCAAAATTAGTCTGCGGGATTTAATTTAATAATAATCCTTCTTTTGAAAGATCATATATAAACTGAAGATACACACCGATAGTCCACCCGAATCCTTTCATCACTCTATAATAGCCAGGTTCCACTTTAGTATTTCTCGAATAGGGATATTTTTCGGCAAACCCTAAAATCCTATCAAATTCTTCTTCGACAAACTCTACCCATTTTTTTTGGTAAGTTAAAGCTTCTTTTATATAACCATAATTTTTTAGTCCTTCAACGGCAATAAACATTAGAGGAGGCCAGCAGTTTGGATGCTCCCATTGAAATTTCCATTGACCTGAAGGTTTTTTCGGAATACTCCCACCTTGACGTAGTTTAATGCTCGTTGCTGCAAATCCAATATCACCTTCATAATATCTTGAAAGATTTTTCTTAATAATTTCTGCTTGGGGTACTGTTGCAAGGTTGGAAAATAAAGGAAAAATTTCAGAAGACAGATCTCCATAAAGTATGTGTCCTTTTTTTTCCGGTAATAGCGAATAATTTCGAAATCCTTTCCATTTTCCTGTTTCGCACCAAAACACTTTTTGAAAATCGCGAGACATCTTTTTTTTGTAATCATGATATAACTCTGCTTTCATTGCATCATTCCCCCAATTTAAAGATGAGTAATACTCAAAAAGGAGTGAAATTGCCCTAAATAAAATTGCGTTCAACTGAACAGGTAAATGTTCAAAACTATATGTGGCAGTTATCCAATTATGATCTTTTCCATCTTCACAACCCACAATGAAAGGATTTGAATGAGGTTCGTACCGTGTTAATAATCCATATTTTTCAACCAAGTCTTTAGACTGACGACAATTTTGTTTCCCCGTCCCATAATCAAACCATTCTGTCACCAGTTCTTCCTCAATCACATTAACAACCAGTCTGATTTTTTCATCATGCTTAAATCCACCTTTCAGTAGATCCATTATCATCATCATCTCAAATGGAGGTTGAGGACGGGATAAAAAAGGAATAGATAATGCATTTGGAATACGTTTAAACTCTTGAAAAACATCTGTGAGATTCATAACTTGTCCAAATGCTAAATTAAATCCTCCTGCTAAAATAAGCCCCTTGTTTTGAAAAAAAGTATCCCAGCGATATTGTTCGTCAAATGCAAATACACTGCTATCATTTGACCCTGTTGGAGTGAGAAAAGGGCGTTTGGCAAGATTAAGACCTTTAAAACCTGGTTCTTTATAACCCACTTCTATCGTAGAACATTCCCAAAAATCAATAATATGCTCAAATATTTTTTTTCTTTTTTCACTTGTCTGCGTACCGATAACTTTTTTTATCAAAGTATCAACTCGCTTTTCTTTTGTTGATCCAAGGAATTGATAAAGATCTTTTTTTAATTGAGAGGGATTTACTGTTGTCGTCTTTCCCAGTATTTTTTGTCTTAACTGTAATATTAAATCCATATATTCCACGAGTTTCGCATTAAGCAAAAATAATGTCATTGCGAACCCGAGTATAATCGAGGGTGGGGTTACAATCCCGAGCTTAGTCGAGGGGTTATAATCCCGAGCTTAGTCGAGGGACAATCCCGTTAATATAAAACGTCCTATCGGTAACGGCCTGCCTGCCGGCAGGCAGGGATCGCCACGCTCCCAGGCACCATTCAGCGCCTGATTCGCTCGCGATGACAATAACGCGAAATTCGTATATTCTATACTGTATCATAATAACAACAGATTATGAAATCAAATATCTATCAAAAAATAAAACAATCTCCCACAAATAAACTTGCTTTTATTGATGTAGATAATACGTTAACGGCAAATCCGTGGGATACCAATGAAAAAGATCTTCTCGACGTCAAACTCACAAATCAAGCCATAGAATTGCTTCAAAAAAAAGGATATTGTTGTATTTTAAACACTTCCCGGACTGAAGAAATGTGTATGAGCTCAACACAATATGGTTTATCTCAACAAAATTTTAATTTTAAAAGGCCACCGCCACAAATAGGTATAACTCCAGACGGGAAACAGTCTTATGTTAAACCGGAAAACTTTTATCCAAATAAGCTCTTGAACCTTCCCATTATAATTTCCTCCTCCGGAGCAAAAATATCAGTTCTGCAAAAAGAAGGAGGATATAAAGAAGATACAAATTTCTATCCTGATAGTTTTCCCGATCCGTATACTTGGAGAAAAGAAATTATTATATGGTTATCAAAGATAAATTTATTTGTTCCTTTTTCCTATTCGCCTATTGATTCTGAAACCCTCTTTTTTGAACATAAAACCGATGTCTTTTCTCCGGATTACCGAGTTCAATTGTCATTCACATCACAAAATGACATGATGTTACTATCTAAACATATTAAAAAAATGGATGGTCTATATCTTACCAATGACAGTGAGCCGGACAAACATATATTTACGGCCTACATAACGCCAAAAAATGGCAAAATTGATGCGGTTGATCATATCATACATAACCTTCAAAAATCAGAGACTGAAATTGAAATATTCATTATAGGCGATAGCCTTCCAGATTTAGAAGTAGGTATACAAACTAATCCTGTTTCGAAAATGCATATAACATTTCTTTTAGTTGGCGGATCAAAACTTACCCCTTATTTGTTAGACAAAGAAAAAAATATTTTTGCCGGAATTAATTTAACAAGTATTAAAAAAAAATTATCTCCTTCCAAACAGACTGGATTTTATACGTTTACCGATCTAAAAACGAAACATAAACGCAATATTATAATTGCCGATGAAGCCTTCCCTCAAACTGTAGGACCAAAAAGTATAGTTGAGTTTATCAAGAAGAATAGGTATAATTAATCTACCCTATGAAGTTAAAAATCGCTCAAATTGGTCCTCTTTGGGAAAATATTCCGCCTCCTAAATATGGTGGAACTGAAAGAATTGTGCATTATTTGACTGAAGGTCTAGTTGAAAAAGGACATAATGTTACCCTTTATGCATGCGGAACAACGCAAACAAAAGCCAAGCTTGTTTCTGTCTATCCCCGACCTCTATTTCGAGATCAAATTCCATGGTGGAATGTCATGTATCCTCTTTTAAATATAACTAAGGCATTTGAGAATGAAAAAGAATATGACATTATTCATGTTCATTTAAATCAGGGAAGCGACTTTATGGCACTCCCTCTTTGTCAATCATTTAAGCATAAAGTTGTTTTTACGCTTCACTTTCCTTATGAATTTAACTATACCTGGAAAGGCAACACCGAAGTATTTCAGAAATATAAAGACCTGCAGTATATATCTATTTCTAATTCCCAACGTAAAGGCGGAGAAAATTTGAACTGGATTAAAACAATCTATAATGGAGTTGATATTGAGTTATATACATTCAATAAAACACCCGAAGATTATTTTCTCTGGCTGGGCAAATTTAATCCGGATAAAGGAGCAAAAGAAGCCCTGTTGGCGGCCAAAAAAGCAGGCGTAAAACTTCTTGTTGCCGGAACGATAGACAAAGTTGAATCTGAAGATTATAAATACTACAAAAACGAGATAGAACCGTTGATTGATGGAAAAGAGATTTTTTTTGTTGGTGAATTGGAAGACAAAAAGAAGAATGAAGTATATGGCAAAGCAAAAGGTTTTCTAAATCCCATTAAATGGAATGAGCCTTTTGGGCTCGTTATGGCTGAGTCCATGGCAACAGGAACACCGGTAATATCATTTAGAAATGGCGCAGCTTCCGAAATCATTGAAGACGGCAGATCAGGATTTATTGTTAATACAGTTGATGAAATGGTAAAAAAAATCTCTGAAATAGATTTAATTGACAGGAAAAAATGCAGACAACGAATTGAGGAAAATTTTTCCACTCAAAAAATGGTCAATGAATATGAAAAAGTTTATAAACAGATCGTTATTGAAAATTAAAAATTGAAAATTATTAGTATGGCATTTAAAAATTCACTTGAACAATACATTAAGAAAAATTTAAAAAACCGTGTGTTTATTGTCAGTTCAAATAGAGAACCTTATTCACATACACATACTGCTAATGGTATAAAAATAATTGAAGCAGTAGGTGGCGTTCATAATTTATTGAATCTAATCGCTCAAGTTTCAAACGGAATATATGTGGCCCATGGTAGCGGAGACGCAGACAAAGAAGTTGTTGATAAATATAATAGAATAAAACTGACGACAGATGGAAAATCATATACTTTAAAACGAATATTTCTTTCAAAAAAAGAAATTGATAAATATTATTATGGTTTTGCCAATCAAACATTATGGCCGCTTTGTCATGCTGTGTTCGTCAAGCCTATTTTTGATCAGTCTTGGTGGGAAATGTATAAGATTGTCAATCGTAAATTTACTGATGCAATTCTTGAGGAAATTGGTGAGAAAAAAGCCTTTGTCTGGTTAAACGATTATCACTTAGCTTTAGTTCCTCAAATGCTTCGCGCATCCGGTAAGGATATAAAAATTGGCACGTTCTGGCACATTCCATGGCCAACATACGAAATTTTCCGTGTCAATCCATGGGGTAAAGAATTATTGATGGGTCTGTTAGGAAATAATTTTCTTTCATTTCACCGAGGATATCACGTTCAAAATTTTCTTCAATGTGTACAACGCGAGCTGGAAGCTAAGGTAAATTTTGAACCATCGAAAGTAACTTTTCACGATTTTATCACAAAAATTGATAGTTTACCGGCAGGGATTGATTATGAAGAGATATTGCAGATAAAAGAAAAGCCATTGACTACTAGTAAATCTTTTTTGGAAAAGGAATACGATATTGAAATTCCATATATAGCCATTGGTGTAGAACGATTGGATTATACCAAAGGATTAATCGAACGATTAAAAATGATTGATAAGTTTTTAGAAAAATATCCTCAATTCATTGAAAAATTTGCCTACTTAGGCGTAGTTGCTCCTTCCCGACAGCATATCCCCGCCTACAGACAGTACTCAAAGGAATTTATTGACTTAGTTGAAAAAATCAATTGGAAATATTCCACAACAAAATGGCACCCAATTTATTTAATTAATCAGGAACTGCAAAGAAAAAAAATTCTGTCTTTTTTTAAAGATGCAAACTGCGGCCTAGTCACCTCACTTGACGACGGCATGAATCTGGTTGCCAAAGAATATGTTCTTTCCTGCCAGGCTGAAAAAGGAATACTTGTTCTATCAAAATTCACAGGAGCCGCCAGAGACTTACGATACTCAATCCATATTAATCCTTATAACATAGATGAGGGAGCCGAAGCAATTTACAAAGCAATTACTATGCCATCATCGGAAAAAAAATCTAGGAATCTAAAAATGAGAGAAGAATTGAAAGACCGGAATATATATAAATGGGCAATCAATTTTATCAACCGAACTTTATATGATTGATTCAAAAACACGCGTTTTACAGAGCAATATTAATCCGATAAAACAGCATCATGTCCAATGGAATAATACGTATGATATCAAGCAACAAGAAAATAGAATTAATTCATTACTAGATAAATTAAAATTAGTTCCGGAAATTAATCCAGAAAAATTTTTTTTACTTACTCGGGGCTACAAACACCGCTACTTCGCAGTTTGCATCGATGAAAATAAACAGAAAGTAATTTTTAACTGTTTAGTCAGATATGACAAATTAAGTATCCAAAGCTACCAAAAAGAGCTTCGATTCGCTCAATTGATAAATAACCCTCATTTTCCTCATAAAGATTATTTGCCCACTTATCTTCAAGTTTCTCAAAGCCCCCAAGAGTTATGGTTTATTCAAAAATACATATCATATGCCATATTAGAAAATAAAGAGAATATGGGACAATTAGCTTTTCCCATTAAAACTCAACAGATAAAAAACATTGCAAATACTATGTATGACATTAATACTCGACTATTAAAAGAGTCATACCCAAAATTAACAATGCATAAATTTGATATTGACAATAAAATAACTGAAATCTTCCAAATTATTTTACCTTCGTTAAAAATAAAAGGATTTATTAATGAATCAAGTATAAAAGTAGTTGAAAGGTTTATTTATTCATGTGCAACTTTAGTAAAACGTTCCAATTATTATTTTGTCCATGGAGATTTTAATCTCGGAAATATTTTTTTATCTACCTCACAAAACATTAAAATAATAGATTGGGAAACATACCATCAGAATAATCATTGTTATGATATTGCATACTTGTATAGCCGTTTATTTAGAGAACCGGCCTTTAGAAAAAAAGTTGTATCTGAATTTTTCCAATTAATCCCTGAAGATAAGAAAGAAGGGTCTAAAATATTATTTAGATTTAATATTCTTCACTTAACCCTGTCTTATATTAATTATGGATTATTTATTGAATTAACTAAAAAAGATTTTCAATTACAGCGAAAGTGGTTTATTGATCTTGCTAAGAATAACGCGTCAAAATTCAGCCTTATTTAAAAAAAATAATTAAGTAGTTGTTAAGTTCATAAAAATTGTTATTATTAGAATATGAAAATCGCAGTCACTTCTCCTCCTTGGATTCCTGTCCCGCCAGTCGGTTACGGCGGGATAGAAAGAGTGGTTTCCAATGTTGTTGAGGGACTGGTAAAAAAAGGGCATGATGTTACCCTGTATGCAACAGGAGATTCTAAAACAACCGCCAAACTCTCATATCTTTATGCAAAAGCCCTTGGTAACCATCTACCTTTAAAGCTTAATCCGTATCATATTTTGAATCATCTTTATCATTTTTATAAAGATGCACACAATAAATATGACATTGTCCATGACAATATTGGAGAAATTGCTCTTTTTTTTGCAGATTTAACACAAACACCGATGGTTATGACCTTACATGGCACTTTTAATGAAAATACACAGGATCTTTTTAAAGATTATGGAACGATGCACTCGGTAAAAGAATTAGTTCAAAAATTTAAAGACTACCCATATGTTTCAATTTCCAATAAACAGCGCGAAAGCTTGCCTGAATTAAACTATGTTTCGACTATTTACAATAGTATTATTATATCTGAATTTGATTTTAATGAACACGGTGGAAATGATATGGTCTGGATAGGCAGGATGAACTATACAAAAGGTGTTGATCTGGGAATTGAAGCCGCAGAAACAATAAAGAAAAAGTTTATTATTTCCAGTTATATTGATGTTGGTGACATGCCTTATTATCAAAAAGATATTGAGCCACACTTAACAATGGGCTTTCTTTCACGTACTGATGAGATGAAAAATATCAAAGGTAAATCGCAATTCTTAGAAAACGGAAAGCTGTTTTTATTTCCTATCCGCTGGGACGAACCATTCGGGATTGTTATGATTGAAGCGATGGCAACGGGTACTCCTTTAGTCGCTTTTTCTATGGGTTCTGTTCCTGAAGTAGTAAAAGACGGCGAAACAGGATTTCTAGTCAATCCTTCTGATGCTGATATTCGTGGCAACTGGATTATCAAAAAAACAGGAGTTAAGGGTTTGTGTGAAGCAATTGAAAAAATCTACTCAATGCCTGAAAATCAATATAGAAAAATGAGAAAAGCCTGTCGCGCTCATGTAGAAAAAAACTTCACTGTTGAACGGATGGTGGATCGTTACGAAGAAGTTTACAATAAGATCTTATGAAATTAGCAATTATCAACTCCAATTTTGTAAAAATTGGTAAAAATACTAAAAAAGGTACGGAAATATTTGCGTATGTCCTGATGAAAGAATTGGCAAAACGGGCTAAGAAAGAAGGTCTTAAAATTACTGCTTTTGCTTCTGGAAATTCCAAGATACCGGTAAAAATCGAGAGTGTAAATTATCTTCCTTCTGTTGACGATAAACATATTGGCTTAAGCAATCATGCTTTATTTGAGCTTTCTCTCGTAAGCAAGGCATTTTCTATGCAAAATGATTTTGATATTTATCATGCGAATATCAATGGTGAGATTGTTCTACCCTTTGCTCAATTTGTGAAAAAGCCTATTGTGATTACAATGCATGGTACTCTATCCGATCCAGCTGCAAAAAAAAATTTTTCTTTATATAAAGACATAAAAAATGTTTTTTTCGTTTCGATAAGCAATTCCCAGCGAAAACCTCTTCCTTACTTAAATTATATTAGGACTATTTATCATGGTATTGATACAAAAAAAGCGTTTCAATTTAATCCTGTGGGTGACAACTATCTTATTTGGTCCGGTCGGGCTGTTCCTGAAAAAGGTCTAGACATCGTTCTTCAAGTAATCAAAATCACTAAGAAAAAAGCCAAGATTTTTCCCATAATCAAAGATGAATATCTAACATGGCTTCAAGAAATTATTCTAAAAAGAAGAAATATTGTTAATCAGGCAATTAGTATTTATACTGATTTTGATGTTCATCGTCTAAAATTAGCTCGTCATTATCAAACAAGTAAACTGTTTCTTTTTCCACTCTGTTGGGAAGAACCATTTGGATTAACACTTATTGAATCCATGTCTTGCGGTACTCCTGTTGTTGCTTATGCCCGTGGATCAATTCCGGAAATCGTCAAGGATGGAGAAACAGGTTTTATTGTAAATTCTTCAGACAATGATATTCGTGGTGATTGGATTATCAAGAAAACCGGTATTGAAGGACTGTGTAAAGCCGTAGAGCGAATTTATGCCATGCCGGAAGATAAATACCGGGCCATGCGTCTTGCCTGCCGGAAACATGTGGAGGCCAACTTTACGATCGAACGTATGGTTAACCAATATGAACAGGTGTATAGAGAGATATTAGACAAGTCTCATTGATTGTATGCTAAATCAAAGATCAAAAATCAAAGATCAAAATCTATCTCAAAATTCAAAGTTAGAGGTTAAATATCGAGCTTTTTATTTATCACTAAAAATTATTAAGTTCCTAGAAAATCTTTCAAATAATCAATCGTTACGAATTATTAGTGATCAGCTTATTCGTAGTGTGACATCAATCGGAGCAAACATTATTGAAGCAAAATCTTCTGCGTCAAAACGGGAGTTTCTTAATTATTTTCAGATTGCATTAAAAAGCGCAAATGAAACAAAATATTGGTTGGCACTATTAAAAGAATTATCTGTAAATAATGCTGATAAAATCCAATACTTTCTTAATGAAACAACAGAAATTGCAAAGATTATCGGTTCAAGCGTATTAACATTAAAAGGTAAAACCAAACTTTAATTTTTAAACTATACTTTGATCTTTGCACTTTGATTTTTACACTTTTTAACCTATGGACTCAATTAAAGACGTTCTGGAAAAATTCAACCCCCTTGAGGATAAATACATTTCCCGCGAGTTTCAAACATTTGGAGTATATCTGGCAGAAAAACTTGAAGACAAGTCACACAAAAGTTTATACATGAAACTGGCAAAAACTCTACCTCGTCCAGTTTTGGAAAAAGCCCTACGTTTTGTGGCTGATTCCCGTGCCCGTCGCAAAGGTGCACTTTTTATGTGGAAGCTTAAACAGTTAAATCAGTTTAATCAGTCTAAATTAGTTAAAAATAGTTGAATTAGTCTATAAATAGTCAACAATTAGTTAATCTACAAGAAAAACATTCATGGGAAAATTAGACGATTTGGTGATTCACAAAAAATCTCTAAGTTTAATTGAACAAATATATTTGATAGTAAATCAAAATATTTCACTGAGAAAAGATTTTTCTCTTTCAGATCGGATAAAAAGGTCTAGTGTATCTGTCGCAACAAACATCGCTGAAGGATATTATCGAAATCAGAAACAATCTCATAATTACTTAAGAATTGCGGCAGGTTCTGCAAATGAGACTGCTACTTTACTAGAAATTATATATCGTGTTTATAAACTTAATTGTCAAAAACTAAAAGAAGACTATTTATATCTAGCAAAACAAATTAGCGCCTTCGCTAAATCATTTACTTCTTAACCAACTATTTCAAGACTAATTTCAGACTAATTCTAGACTAACTCGAAACTAATTTCAGACTAACTTGAAACTAATTTCAGACTAATTCTAGACTAACTCGAAACTAATTTCAGACTAATTCTAGACTAACTCCCGACTATTTTTAGACTAATAATATCCGTATGCCCAAAAAGCTACATTAGCTATGCCTTGTTGCTTTAGCCAATCATTTTTGATTTTGACCGACTGTTCATCTTCAAACCAAACAATATGATAGTAAAGATATGCAAAATTATCTTTAAGTTGAGATGTGATATAGTTAATTTCGGTCTCACCGCTTAATTCATCTCGTTTAATCACACAGTCCTTCCACTCACATTTTTCTAAAAACTTCGTTTTAATTTCGTTAAGTGATAGGGATTTGGCCGGCATAATCGGCTTCTTTTGTTCATCCACGCTCCATTCATAGCCAAACATGCCAAAAATAATCGTTAACTTATCTTTTGGCACAACTTTAACAAAATTTCCCACCATGGTTTGAAAATCATAGCCATATTTTACTTTTCCCAGAAAAGGAAAGTTCGGTCCCGGTTCGCCTCGGCTTTTATGATAGTCATAGGCCATCACTGCCACTTCATCCACTTGAGGCGTTAATATTACTAAATTATATGGTCGTTTCCGGTAAAAAGTATCCCCATATACAATTAAGCTTGTCTTTAATTTGGCTTTTTTCGCCAAACTAAATAATTGCATTCCAAATTGACCAATCTTTTCTTCAATTGACTTAGGAAATAACGTACTTATTTCCAAATCAAGAGCAATCCCTTGAAACTGATTTTCTTGCGCCAAATCAATCAAATCCTCAATAATTTTGTTTTGCAGATTTTCGCTATCTAACACCGTGTGAATATCGTTTTCATCTAGCATTCGTAGAACTAAAACACTTTCCTGGGTTGATTCAACCACTTTTGTAAAATTCTTTAAGTTCAAATATCCAGTGTCACGTCGGTTAATTCCTAAATTAGCAGTGGTTACTCCAAAATAATAAAGTTTGTTATATTGTTTTAATTGTGCTGCTTCGGTTGCTATACTCCAGTAGGGTATGAAGACAGACTTAGATTCGTGTAACGCGAAACTTGTAACACGTAACATTGGTTGTTTAATTATTTTTGGTTCCAAACTAATTTGAGACTGATTATTGACTAATTTCAGACTGGTTAACTTTCTTTTGTTGACGAATAACTGATAACTAATAACTAATATCCCTATTATTGCTATTGCGATTATGACGATTATCTTCTTCATAGCAAAACATCATACTAATTTTAAAATAATATTTCTAATGATACTCCCCGACGCAGAGCATCGGGGTATCTTACAAGAATAGGTTAAGTTGTTCTTTATGAAGTTGGGTATATTCGTGCTGTCTTCCCTGTTTTCGTACGTATTGAGATATGACTGTTTCGTTGCTGTGTTTGGAAACAGTTGAAACATAATAGCCACTTGTCCACAGATGTGAACCCCAGAGTTCTTGTTTGAGCTGTGGCCTCCACACAAGCATCTTTTTTTCGGTAATACTTTTGATGATGGTTACCAACTGTGTTATAGACTTATTGGGGATTGATTGTACAAGAAAGTGCACATGATCTTTATCTGTTCCAATTTCAAGAAATTGTATTTCATACCTACTCCCTATTTCAAGGCAGATATGTTTCAACTGTTTATCAACCGTTTCGTCTATTACTATTCTTCGGAACTTAGTGGGGAAAACAAGATAGTATAGAAGCAACGAAACATTGTAACTTTTATAGACATGTTTACTCACCTAACCATTATATCGATTTCACGACGCAGAGTGTCGGGGAATTAAACCCTAATTGGATTAATCAGGCACAAGCGAAGGGACAATCGGTTCTGCTTTTTGCCAGTCCTGACGCAAGTGGTCGTTTAATATTCACAGGTTTTCAAATTGTCAAAACTAATCAATAAATTTGGGTATTGACAAAGTTTTATTTTTTCTCCATAATAAAAATAACTTATGAAAATAACAATATATACAATTAATGACTGCGTGTTTTCAAAACAGGAAAAAGATTATCTGGTTGCTAATAAACTTGCATTTGAGGAAAAAAACCTGGAAACCAATAAAGAATTTCTAACAGAAATGCTGGCTGTTTCCAACAATTTTGCTGGAACACCGGTCACCAAAATTGAAAAGGACGATGGTCAGATTGTGATTTTGAAAGGATTTACATTGGAAGAATTTAATAAAACTCTGGGTTTAACTCCAACAACAGATACATCTGTAGATACAACACCAAAGGTCGAGGAAACACATGTTGACATGCAGTCACCAGTTTCACCAGTCGCTCCACAAACCAACGACCCACTTCCACCACTTGATATTCCTGCACCGGTTGCACCAACCGATCTGCCACAACCTCCTGTTGTTCCTGCTCCGGTTATGCCGGTTACATCAGCAACGACACCAACAGTTTCCGAACCACCAGTCATTCCTCCAACTGAACCGGTTCCACCCGCTCAACCAACAGTACCAGCAGCACCGGTTGCACCACAAACCGGTCCGTCCAATGACCAACTCAACTCAATTTTATCTGATTTGCAAAACAAGGTTAATCAACCTGATCTCAATCCCCCACCCGCTCCAGTAATTCCAAACCCGGATTTGGGAAAGACAAATTAATTTTTTTCTTTCTGAACAAGTTATGGCTTTTGTAATTAAGATTCCTAAGAATATAAATTTTTCTTAATCAATCTCGATTAAACCGTGATTTGAGTGACCTAAAGAACAATCTTCTATGATAAAATTCTCTTTAATATAAATATGACCGAATTCGATGTTAGAGGATATGTGTTTCAAATGCGGAAAGAAGGCAGAATAGGTTATCCCCCCCATATTGCCATAGTTATTCATCCTTTATTTCATCGTTTTTTGAACCATCCCAAACTTGCAAGCGGCGTCGCTATACAAGGTATTTATTCGGGAAATGGTTTAATGGTTGAAAGAAGCATAGGACTTGGTATATGGGATAACTTAAGGAAAAAAATACAGGGAGGATCAGATACTGAAATAACAGCAATTACTGATGAAGAAGAAAAACCGCAAAAAATTTATCATGACCCAGAAGTCCAACAAACACTTGCTAAAGGAACTAATGTCGTCTATATCCATCCTTCGTCTACTGAAGATGAGAGGGTTTTAACTATACACTCCAAAGAAGATGGAAAAGTTTCTACTCAAGCCCCTGCTCCTGCTATAATTGTAAAAGGATTATTACGGGAAAATGAAGATGTGGATATATTTGCAAATACTGCCTATCAACCATTACCATATACTTACTATCCTGAAGGGGGATTTCCCGTTAATAATGGGCATATGTATTATTTACATTATTCCCCCGAGTTTCCGTCTGAACAAAAATTATACGCTGTTTGCTCTGACGAGACTACCGAATTATCCGAATTAGAAAGATACACATCAACCTCCCCAAAAGTAGCAGGAGCAAATCCAGCCCGCTTGATTGAAATGGAAGTGCGCATTCCTTCTTTTTGGATTGGAAGCAAAAGAATAGCTTTAGAAAACAGACTTATATTATCAGGACTAAGAGCTGTAAGTGAAACTTTACGACTACAAACAGCCAGAGCATGGGAAAGAGGAACAAAGCAAGCAGAGCTCAATAAGATTCTTAATTTAAGATTAAGTGATTTGCAAGCTCGGCTTTTTCCCTATCCACAGGAAAACCCCACGGATGTAGTCGAATGTTTATCCAAATTAGGAATTAATTGCAGTGGCCATAAATTTTCTATACCTATTAATGCTCCGAATATAAATACACAAATTACCAGAAACGCAAGTCAACTGTTGGGTTTTGTTTATCCGAGCGGAACTTATTTTAGTTTTCCCTATCAAAGTACATTCGTTCTTCTGCCACCTGCTCGACCGAAAGAAAACGTATTAATTAGTTTTAATAATAGTCAAAGTTTTAAAGTACCATACAGACAATGTCCTGTTGCATATGTTCGTGATTATAAAAACAATACAACTGAACTTTTTGATGAACCTCCTATTTTAATAAGCGAAAATCAGCGAACCAAAGCATTGTCGTCTAGCGATGGAGAGGTCACCGTCGAAAAACTATTAAGAACTTTAATTACAAAATATAAAATTCACCTTACAGGAAATCCACCAATGATTGTGTATTTTCAACGTGAAGGAAATATATATAAAGCAGATCGTTATTATCTGCTGGAAAGAAATACTGACATTGTGGATCTTATCAATAAGTTAAAATGATTCTATCAAAACACCAGTTATTATTCCCTTCGTCTTATAAACACCCCCGCCTCCTTCACTTCGTTTCAGCGGCGGGGAACTTTGCTTACTTATAGAAAACAAAGGCCCGAATTCCTGGAATTTTTTGTATAATCCTTTAATTTTTATCCCTTCCTCCCCGTAATAAAGATAATTCCTTCATATCCCTGATCAAATTCGTTTTCGATTGACTGGATATGAATTCCTTTTAGTCCCATATCAATAAGCGTTGTCTTCATAGAGGCTTCGTTAATCGGAAAGTTGATAACAATAAATAAAATTAATAGCTAATATTACTTTACTATTGCCCTACCTTGATTGTTAATAATCATCATTTTTTTCGCTTGTTGCCAAAGGTTTTCAAATAGTTGTTTTTGCATTTTGGCTAATTGAGGATTATGCATTTCAAAACAGAAGATATCGTTATTATCTAGATAATGACAAACAGCATAAATATCGTTATAGATAAAAATATCAGCTTGAATATCTAATATCGCCCGGCTAATATAGCGAATTTGCCACCAATGTTCAATCATATCGGTAACATCGGTAAAAGAATCGATGGATTTTTTATTTGTAATTGTTCTCGTCATTATTTTCTTTTCAACCAATTGCTGTCTTAGCTTTTCTGCTTCTCGGTTTGGCAGATAAACATCAGCGGTCGCGACTTCAAAACTTAGAAGTTCGCCTTTAGCTTGAAGTAAGTTCCAATTAACCTGTGATAAACCGTTTTTTCCACGATAGTATATTATTTGTGATCCGGGTTGGGATAAACCTATCTTGTTTTTAAGAGTGTTTAAGATTTTAGGAAGAGATTTTTTCAGGCCAGCCAATTCTCCTTCTTGTTTTGACAATAAAAGATTTAATTGTTCAGGATCATTTGCGACAAATTTGAAACCAGCGGAATCAACTCGTTGAACCACCAATTGTTTATTGATCAATTTGTCCAATATACGATACACTTTTGTGCGACCAATGTGTAAATTACGACTAATATTTAAAGCAGTTAACACCCTTTTTTCCAGTAAATAAAGATAAATACTGGCTTCTTCGTCATTTAGTCCAAAAGGCAAAAGCAGTGCTGATAAACTGTCTGTTTGAGTAAACATCTATTGTATTATAGATAGTTTTTTACTTATAATCAACCAGTCTATACTATGAAAAATCGAGCTAATAATCAAATAAAAGGAATTGTTTTTATTCTTGTTTCTGCCTTTTTTTATGGCACGTATGGTATCTGGTCAAGATTAATGGCGGTTTCGTTTGGAGAGTTTACTCAAGCATGGACACGTGGATTACTATTGTTAATAGTAATCCTAATTTTAAATTTGAAATTTAAAATTTTTAAAAAAATTGAAAGAACAAATTTGCCTTGGTTTATTATAATTGCTCTTTCTGGGGGATTAAATCAAGCTCCGTATTTTTTTGGGTTTAAACATTTAACAATCGGTACAGCCACAATGCTTTTTTATGCTGCTTTAGTCATTGGGGGTTATTTGATTGGTAAATTGGCTTTTAATGAAAAGATAACAATTACTAAATATATAAGTTTATTTTTGGCAATAGCAGGGATGTTAGTAATCTATCGATTAATTCTCACTTCGGACCAGATTCTTCCAGCAAGCTTAACAATTATTGCCGGATTAATGGGTGCCTGCGCTGCAGTCTTGCCAAAAAAATTATCCAATCAGTATAGTGAGTTACATATTATGTCAGGATATTTTATTGTCATGGTTGTAGCAAATAGCATTCTAGGTTTCATTTTTCATGAAAAATTACCTGCCTTTAATCAATCGACTGTTTGGTTGGCACAAATTGGATATTCTGCAGCTCTTCTTTTTGCCAATTTAGCAGTAATCGAGGGATTCAAACATATTGAAGCCAGTATCGGTAGTCTAATCGGATTAGCTGAAATATTATTTGGAATAAGTTTTGGTATCATATTTTTTGCTGAATCATTAACAATTGGTACGATAATTGGTGGAGGATTGATTATTCTTTCAGCCGCATTGCCAAATCTACTATTTACAAAATCTCATAAAAATTAGTTTGTTCCCAATCCACCGACGCAGTGGAGGTGCCATTCTGTGGACGCTACTGGCAGGGGCGGAGGGAGTCGAACCCCTATCAAAGGTTTTGGAGACCTCTATTCTACCGTTAAACTACGCCCCCTAGAATTACTTTTTATTGTATTTCCTCCTTAACTAACCTTCATTCATGGGCGAACATAAAGTTCGCCCCTACTGATACTGATGCTTTTTTTACTTTTTTACTTATTTCTATTCTCTATCTTCAAACTTCATATGTCTACGTTCTATCATCTATCGTCTGTCTTTGCTGTGTCCTCTGGCAGAATTGAACCCTGTAAAGGGTAATCTTTTGCTTTACAGTGTAAACTGCCATCTGTGCTTTGTGCTCCCAGGCTGAATTGAACAGCCATCAATGGTTCCGCAAACCATTACTCTATCCGTTAAGCTATGGGAGCATTGCTGATTTCTAATTCTACCATTGAATAGATAGTTAAACAATCAGTTTTGGTATACAATATTTCAATGAAGAAAGTTATATTTGGATTTATTATATTGATTGTCTTTCTTTTAACCTTCGTTATTCTTCAACTCAACAACCGCGTTTTTCCAAACACTACCCTATCACAACAGCAAATCGGGTTCAAATCAAGTCCAGAAATAAAAAAGCAACTTGATCAGCTCGTGAAAAAACCTATTGTCATAATCGTTAATGAACGCCAGTATAAATTTGCTCAAAAAGATCTTGGGATTATGCTTAATCAAAATGCAACACTCGACGCCATTTTTGAACCAAACAATAAACCAATCATCACGCGTGTCAAACAATGGTTTAGTCAATTAAAACACAAACAACAGATTCTTCCTGTACTGACTTTTTCTCCGGACTTTTATCTATTCACCCAAACAATTTTTGATTTTTCCAAACAAGATGATCAGATTGTGATTGATAATATTAATAAATCAATCAACCTGCAAGAAAACAGCCAAAAGTTGCAAATTGATGCAGACAATTTGCGTGCCCAAATTGTTTTTAATTATTCAAAGCAACCGCTAATCATAACCCCACTATTAGTTAAGCTTACTAATGAGCAAAAGCAAAAAAAATTATTTGAACAAAATCAACGTCTAAGAGATGCTTTTTCTCAACCTTTACAAATTGTAATGGACAGAAACGGCAGTCTCACCAAACAAACCATTCCAGTTTCACTTTTGAAAGAATTTATTTCGATTAATTATTCCCCTGACCAGACAACTACTCTCTTAACAATTAACCAAACTCCGTTTGACCAATTTTACTCTAAACAACTAGCTTTATATTTTGATTCTGACGTTAAACTTATAAAAAATGTTATTAGTCAAAACGTTCTTGGGGCAATGACAAACCGAGTACAAGGAATTTCCACTGATGTGGTTTTTAATCAACTCAAAGAAACTGCCAATACCAATGGAGAAAAAGCACAAAAATATATTGAAATTGATATTTCCCAGCAAGCAATGTATTTGTTTGAAAACAGTAATTTAATTGCTCGTCATCGAATATCGTCTGGACTTTATAAGCCTACTCCACGAGGAGAATTTGCTTTAATTAATAAAGCAAACAATGCTTATTCAGATATTTATCATGTTTGGATGTCCTATTGGATGGCGTTTTATTATGAAAAAGAAACCAATTCTTATTATGGAATTCACGAACTCCCCTATTGGGTGAGTGGTGATGGACAAAAAATCCAACGACCACGAGAATTTCTCGGATCTCCCCATACTGGAGGTTGTGTATCTTTGGATATTGGCATTGCCAAACAGGTCTATGACTGGAGTGAAACAGGATTACCGGTTTATATATATGATTAGCTTGTTACATCAGCCCCAATTCCACCTCGCAGGTGGATTGGTAAGCTATATCAGACATATTCAATATATATAAGAATAGTCTTGATTTTTTTATATTACTAATGTATATTTAATACTTATGAAAGTCTTTTTTACTGCCTCACAGAGAGGGAAGAAGTATTTTGGAGAATACTATAAAAGAATCTTTAATCATCTCGTAAAACTTGGATATCAACATACTGATGACATGATCATTAAAATCGACTCAAAAGACTTTTATCAACAGCTAGAAGAAAAAGGATATGAAAAACATAAGTGGCTATTTCATAATTTTGTAAAACAAGTAAAAATCGCTGATATCGTTGTATTTGAACTCTCACTTCATAGTCTTTCTATCGGTTTTATGATTGAAAAGGCTTTAGAAATCGGAAAACCCGTTGTGATATTGTATGTTGAAGAAAATTTACCATATTTTCTTGCTGGGATTACTGATGAGAGATTGCATCTAATAGAATACGACACAAATAATCTTGAAACCAAACTTGAAGAAACTATGAAAATAGCACGTTCAAATGTTGACACTCGTTTTAATTTTTTTGTTTCTCGTGATATGTTAAATTATCTTAACGAAGTTTCTAACAAACTTGAAATTACAAAGTCTACTTATATCCGAAATTTAATTAACGAACATCGCAAGAAATTTACGAACCAATCGAACGCTTCATAATTGAATGTATATTTTGTTATTGTATATTAAAATATACACATGAGAAAATCACTGTGTCTTCCACCAATATGTATTCCTCAGGTTGAGATTGAATGTGATAATACAAAATACACGCATCTTAAAAAGATAACTGGTCCTGTTATTGGAATTTTTGGCAGTTCACTTGAATTTCAAAAAAAAAGAGGTTTTCCAAATAGAAAAATCGTAATGGATCTCTGTTTTGAATTAGGAAAATGGCTCGCATTAAACAACTGGGTAGTTATTACAACCGCATGTCCAGGTATTCCATTTTGGGTAGCTGATTCTACAAAAAAGAATAAGGGAATAACAATCGGTCTATCTCCTTATAAAAATAAGGCTGAACATACAAAACCAAAATTATCAATCCCTGGTTACCCAACTCAACAAAATTCAATTACTGTCTATACTGGAGTGGATTTTCAATATGCTGATATTCTCATTTCTAGTTTAGTTGACATCGGCATAGTAATTGGTGGTGGACTTGGTAGTTTAATTGAAGCGTCAGCAATTGCCGAATATGAAAAACCTTTGATATGTTATCCAAATATCGGAGGAATTGCTGCTGATATTCCTTCTTTGTTTTCGAAACACTTTCCTCGAAGTAGAAAACTTAAATTACAAGTTAGCACTAGTAATACTGATCTTTTTAATCAATTAACTAAAATTCAAAACACTATCAAATACGGAAATAAACAATTTGCAGAATTATATCGTCAGCTTGGAAAGTAATACAACACACTATCGTAGAATTACTGTTAGTTATTTTTAACATATTTAATAATGCCTGAAGAACATAGACCATCGTTCGCAGGAGGAGTTCACTTATTATCTGAAGTAAAACTACAAGTCCGTCCCATGGACATATTATATGGGATCTATCCAAACTTTCCGATGGAAAATCTAACTAATTCTATTGAATATCAAAGTTGGGGAGGATCTTTATCAAATACTTTTTTTTGGCTTATTCAATTTGGTCATAAAGTTAATGTTGTTGGAACAGTGGGAAATGATCAAGTTGGACAAGCACTCGTAGGTTCGACTAATCCTACTATTTACTCTTTATCTGTAAATCCGGGAAACTCAGGAAAATTTACTTACTTCACGGATTCAACTACAGGTGAACTCTTAGCGATCTTTTACAATTATTATGAAACTATACATATTAATAAAAATGAATCAATCAAACCCGATACGTGTTTGATTGGTGGTTTTGAGCTACAGACAATTGATAATTCCGAAACACTAATATATCCGGCTAATCGCTATATAATAAACCTTGGTGGCGTCAGAGATGGTGAAAAACTTACAAATCTTATAACGCACTTAGTGGATAAACAAATTGTTGTGGTTGGAAATGCAACGGAAATAGAAAAATTTCAAAGTTGTTTCGATAAAAAAACAATAATTATTACCACCAAAGCAGCAGAAGGCGCTGAAATAAAAATAAATAATGACGTGATTGCATCAACTAAACCATATAATGATCGACCTATCGTTGATGTAATGGGAGCAGGAGATGCATTTTTAGCAAAGTTTTTATCAGACTGGTTCAAGTCAAATTTTTCAGAAGATAGGGAAATGTTGGTAAACGCATTACAGAATGCCGTTAATTTTGCTACTTTAGTCTCCACCTATCCTGGAGCAAGACCAAATGCTATAATAGATTTAATCCAACAACAAACAAATTAGGTATATTTAATATTCAGTAGTATGTTAATTATAAGTATGTATCATAGACATTACTACAACAATGTATTTTCTGAATCCATTTTATTGTAAAAATAACACAATTTCTTTCATTAGAATTTAAGACTTTCTTATCCTTGAAAAAATAATTAATATGCTTTGAATATATACTTAACAACATACGTAGAACTTGCATATACTGAATTTAATTATAAATTAATAGCCCCAAGCATATATGCCTAAACAAAAAAAGGTACTTATAAGCCTTCTTTTGATCGGAGTTGTGGCAGCTGCAGCCATTGACGGAACCATCGCTTTCTTTTTTGCGCGACGGACAACCACAGCCAATAGGTTCACGGCTGGAACACTTGACTTAAATGTCAACTCCAATGGCCAAGCGCTGGAACCCTTTGTTATTGACAATATGGGTGAAAACGGCAATATCAGCGGCACCAAAACCTGGGTTGTGAAAAATACCGGCACATTGCCCGGTCGGGTTTTTGTCCGTCTGCAAAATGTCGCCAACCAAGAAAATGGTTGCAACGACCAAGAAACTAATGCCGAGCCAGCTTGCGCAGCCGATACTGAAGGTGAACTGGGTGGCGTCATCATCGCCAAAGTCGCCTGGGATGGGACAGATAGAGTGCAATCCACTCTTGCAACAGCCGATCAATCAACTATCGGACTTGCATGGAACGCCCTTCCAGAGATTGATTTGGCTCCAGGTGAGGAAAAGAACCTCACAATTCACTGGGCCACAGACGAAAACGGCTACGGCAATGAGGTGCAAAGCGATTCTTTGAGCTTTGACCTTGACGTCCGTTTGGTTCAGCTGATTAGTGGGCCAACCCCAACTAATCAATAAGCTGAATTTTATAGAGTAATAAATAATGGAGGGAGTGTCTAAACGGCGCTCCCTCCTGATAAATTACATTGTTAAATTGCCACATGGTTATATTGCTAAATAGCTCCCTCATTTTATTTAACCGTTTAACAATTTAACAATTTAACAATTTATTACATGCACTCCCCTATCAAATTCGTCTTCGAACTAATTTCCTGGCTTTTTATCGGTGCAATTGCTCTTCTTGTGGTTTTTACCATCGGTTCAAATACAAATATTTTGGGTGGATATAAATCCTTTATGGTACTTTCCGGTTCCATGGAACCTACCATTAATATTGGTGATATTGTCATTGCTCACAGGCAAATTAATTATTTTAAAAATGACACGATCACTTTTTATGGCCCGGAAAATCGTGTTGTTACTCACCGGATTGCTTTAATCAAAGAACAAGATGGAAACACAACAATTATAACCAAAGGAGATGCCAATCGCTCTATCGATAGTGACACCATCACACCCAACAAAATTATAGGTAAGGTAATTTTTATTATTCCCAAACTTGGTTTTGTGGTTTCATTTAGTCGCACAATTCCTGGTTTGATTCTTTTAATCTTAGTACCGGCTATCGCTTTAATTGCAAATGAATTGTTGAAGTTAAAAAATGCTTAAGGGCTCGTCCCCGACGTCACGTCGGGGTTACAGCCTTTTGTGCCGCATCTTCTCATGAAAAGTAACAATCATATTATTAATAAAGGCGGCCTTAGCACCAGATCACAAGTTGTATTTACGATTCTTCTTATTTTGGGATTATTTTTATTAAACACCAGCCATACTGACGCTGACATTTTTGCAGAAAGAACGGTTCGAGGCAATGCGTTCACTGCAACTACTCTGGATTTTTCACAGCGCCACAGCGCCAATAACAGTCAGTTAAATTTACTGTTTAATACTCAAGGTTATTTGCCTGACGGGTTTGATCTGCGTGGAGTGATAATTAAAAAAGAAGGGAAGATGGATTTTCGCTATCGTATGAAAACTGTTGTTAAAAACGGAGATCCAGATTTCTGTAATAGTTTATCACTACAACTGATCCAAAACTGGCAGGCAAAATACCAAGGACGCTTGGTTGATTTAAATATTGACGCAACCATCCCCACGTCAGGAATTGAAAACTGGATTGTTTATTTAAACCTGGAGAGCAGTGATATAAAATTAAAAAATAAAACCTGTGAATTTGATTTTGTATTTAAAGCATATCGTACAAATCCGGATGCAAAAACCGGTTTTTGGGCAGAAAAAGTAGTTAATAATAATGTCAGCAGTGGAACATGGTAAGATTAGTTATAAATGGTTATAAATAGTTGAAATAGTTAAAAATAGTGGGGGGGGTGCATCAATAACGCACCCGTTCAATTAGTAGGGGGCGAACCTTATGTTCGTCCGATACATGTTAGAATTGGCAGGGGCGCGGCGTGACGCGCCCGATATATATGAATAATGTCATACAAAAAATCATCCGTTTTGGCAATCGCAAAATTTATTATTTACTGATAATTTTTTATCTCCTTTTCGTCTCGGTAATTATTATTGTTTCCCGGGAAAATCTTCCAGGAGGTTTTAGGTTTTTCACCAATCGTTTTGTTTCAATGCAACCAACAATCAATTCCGGAAGTTTAATCATTGTTAAAAAACAACCATACTATATTGAGGGTGATATTATAACTTATTATTCACAACTTAATGGGAAAGAAGAAATTGTAACGCATCGAATTTATCGGATTGGTGGTAATGTTTATTTAACAAAAGGAGATAATAATGCAGCGATTGATGAATACAAAATTCTCCCGCGTCTGATTATTGGTCAAGTGGTAGCCATTATTCCAGACTTGGGTTATATCTTCTCATTCGCTAAAAGTCCTGTGGGAGTAATATTGATAATTATTTTACCAGCACTTGCATTCTGCAGTGTAGAAATTATAAAAATTATTAAAAATCTATCATGAAATATACTCTTGCAACGGAAATAAAACTTCAAATTGATCAATTGGTTGAAAAGCTTGAGATGAATTATATTGTTAAAAAGAATATTCACTGCATCCGTTCGTTTGATGCCAAAACCCGCGCTTATGCTAGAATTTGGGGGATGGCAAAGCTTTTTAAAGAAGTGGCGGGACTCGAACCGCACTATATTATTGAAGTGATATCAAAAAGATTTGACAAGTTATCTGATCGGGAAAAAATCAAAACCCTGATTCATGAGTTGATGCATATTCCAAAAACATTTTCCGGTGCCCTTCTCTCCCACCGCGGTCGCTATCACCGCATCAACGACCGTGAAGTGGAAAAAATTTTAAGAAGTATGGGTCCATAATTTGATAATCCCTTTCAGGAACTATAGCCTGCCAGATTTAGAACGTCTAAGAGCCTGTTTGAAAACTTCTTTCTGATAGAGTAATCTGAAAGTATATGAAGAGACTCTATCCTTCGGATTTAACCGACTTTGAATGGGAAGTCGTAAAAGATCTCATTCCTCCTGCTAAAAAAGGT
>Ga0210006_1000706_pt1 | contig 25281 bp, 24 predicted proteins | sample CryGey02umfilter_2_FD_185452 | JGI IMG/M metagenome (GOLD analysis project Ga0210006, IMG submission 185452) | Groundwater microbial communities from aquifer in Utah, USA - Crystal Geyser 4/10/14 0.2 um filter (SPAdes) (version 3) | ecosystem: Environmental > Aquatic > Deep subsurface >... | reverse complement strand
CAATGCATGCAACGTTTTCGTAATTTTTTATTTGTTGGGCAAAAATTTTCAATAAACCACGTACTTTTTTTTCAACAATTTCAATTGCCGCACTCATTTTAAGAGTATCTGCATTATCAACAATATCCATGCTCGTTGCTCCCAGATGAATTTTTCCCCCTCCGATTTTTGCTTTCTCAGCATATTCGCGGATTGCTGCAACGACATCATGTTTTGTTTTCTTCTCAATCTCATTGATTCGATTGATGTCAATATTATTTTGATGTTTTTTCAAATCTATCAATTCATCTGAAGTAATGAGCCCTGCTTTTTGTTGAGCAGAAGCAAGTGCGACCCAGATCGTTCGCCACAACTGAAATCGATACTCTTCAGAAAAAATAGTTCGCATCTCTGGTGATCCATATCGTGAGGAAAAGGGAGACGTGTAGGTATTTATTGTATTCATATCAAAAGTATACTTCATACGTTCAAATGGATAATTAATGCCAAAATACCCGCCGCCCGGTAAACACCATCACAATCCCTGCTTTATCGGCAGCATAAATCGAATCTTTGTCGCGGTAGGATCCACCTGGTTGGACGATTGCTGCAATTTGATACATTGCCGCAAGCTCAACGGTATCCGAAAACGGGAAAAATGCATCACTTGCCATGATCGCTCCAATGGTATATGAGTCAGCTTGTGAGAGAGCGATTTTTGCAGCACCAATTCGTGAAGTCTGACCGGTCCCAATCCCACGCGTCATGGGAAGTTTCTTATCAACGACCAGAATCGAATTGGACTTAACTCGCGTAATAAATTTCCATGCAGTAATGAGCTGCTTCATCTGGGCTTTTGTCGGCTTCTTTTTGGTCATGACTTTCCAATCTTTTGTGGCAACATCTATGGTGTTGTGCAATGTTTGAAGTGCGTACCCCCCATCGATCCACCTGATCTGATGACGAACCACATCCTTTTGAGCGATGTCACCAAACGTGTAAATACCAGTGGTTTTCCGTACCTCTGAAAGTTGCTTTATGGCAGTTTTGGTAAGCTCAGGAGCAGCGATAATATCGAGATGACTTCCATTTTCTTGTTTGAATTTTTTCACCAGTTTTGCCGTTTCAAGATCCATTGGTTTATTCATCACAATGACACCTCCAAACGCGGATACCGGATCAGCTTCAATGGCGCGCGCCAAACTTTCTGCAGGAGTTTTTCCTACGCCAATACCACACGGAGTATTATGTTTTATAACCACTGCGGTTGGTTCCTTGAAAAGGCGTACTGACTCTAACCCCGCATTAATGTCGGTCAAATTGGTCACTGACAAATCTCGCCCAGATACTTTTGTGAGAGATTTCAATGCAGATTTGGTTTGAGGTTGAAAATACCATGCAGCTTTTTGATGAGGGTTATCTCCATATCGAAGATCTGCTACTTTTTTCCCATTAAGGGGATAATACTCAGGAAATTCCTCATCATTCAAATATCCCGCAATGTGTGTGTCATACCACGCAATATAGGAAAAGGTTTTTGCCGCAAGTTCTTTTCTCAAATCATTGTCCGTACTCTTTGATTTTAAATCTAATATTACTCGGTCATAATCTGCAGGATCAAACACCGCATAGACGTGTTTGAAATTTTTGGCTGCCGCGCGCATCATGGTCGGACCGCCGACATCGATCTGTTCGATCGCTTTCGTTTCTGAAGTCGACTCATCGACCACACGGTCAAACGGATAAAAATTACAGACCACCACATCTATCTGAGGAATTTTAAGCTCTTTTGCCTCCCGAATATGTTTGGATTTTGAGCGATCATACAAAATTCCTGACTCAATTTGAAAACTGATTGTTTTCATACGTCCATCAAAACTTTCTGGATTTCCGGTGATATATTCGACCGGCGTTACGGGGATAGCATTCTTTTTCAATAACTCGGCAGTTCCGCCAGAAGACACAATAAGAAATCCGAGCTTAACGAGCTTTCGGGCAAACGGAACAATTTTCGATTTATCATACACACTTAACAGGGCACATTTTTTCATAAGTTATTTAAAATAGGTAATGGCGTTCTCAAAAATACTGTTGCACAAACGAACACTCTGACTTCTCCAATTGGGATGATGATGCTTAAGCGTATTTCTTTCAGGATGTGGCATTATTCCCAAAATATGACCACTTTCATCAGTGACTCCAGCAATTGAATGAAATGATCCATTTGGATTTTCAGGATATTTCATCGTTATTTTTCCACCATCATCGACATACTGAAATACCGTGTGATTATTATCAATAATTTTTTGTCCAACTGCTTTATTTTTCACCACAAATTTTCCTTCACCATGGGCAACCGGCATATCAAAAATCTTGTTTTCAAGTCCGCGTGAAAACACACATTTTGAATGTGCGACACGGACTTTGATCCATCGACATTCAAAATGACCTGAGTCATTGAAAATCAAACTCACCTCTTCTGCGGGTTTCATATTCCATGGTAAATACCCCATCCGCACCAATGTTTGAAAGCCATTGCAGATTCCGATCATTAATTTTTTCTCGGCGATAAATGCATCAAGTTGACTTTTCAGTCGATGACGAAGTTCATTTGCGAGTATTTTTCCGGACAAAATATCATCTCCATAGGAAAATCCCCCTGGTAAGCTCAAGATTTGATAATTTTTCAGATCTTTTTCTTTATGAATCAGTTGATTAACATGAACCATTTCAGAAGATCCACCCGCTTTTTCAAAGGCATAAAAAAGCTCTTCATCACAGTTGGTGCCGTCAGTTCTCAGGATTGCAATTTTTGGCTTCATGAAAACACCTCCTTCATTGGTTTTTTCCACGCACGCTTCAACTCAATCACCGAACTTTCAATCAATTTTATATTTTTGTATGAAATGCGTACCATTGATTCTTTCGTCACTGTTCCAATAGCAGAGCAATCTACTGATTCCATATGTTTTTCAAATTCTTTGACAAAACCTTTTGGAACTTCAACAATGATCCTCCCATGACTCTCAGAGAATAATAGTTGATCTGGCCTCATTTCTCCTTCATACGGGATTCTTGCAGTATCAATACGTGCACTAACGTTTCCAAAACACATCTCGGTGAGTGCAACCGCAATCCCTCCCTCCGAACAATCATGTGCTGAAATAATCAGCTTCTTTTGAATCGCTTGATAAATTTTTTTGTAGTTTTTTAATGTTTTTATTGCATCATAATGGGGAACAGAATTTCCAACTTTATTTTTTAGTGCATAATAAGCAGAACCACCAAGTTCTGGTTTTGTTTTTCCAATAATATAAATAGCGTTTCCCACTCCTTTGAAATCTGCAGAAATCGTGTGATCGACATTTTTTACCGGCGCAAATGCAGAGATACAAAGTGTCGGTGGGATTTTTATGACCGTACCATCTGCTGCATTGTAGGTACTTGATAGACTATCTTTTCCCGAAACAAAGGGCATTTTCAATGTCAAAGACATATCAACACATGCATCTACAGCACGATCCAGATCGCCAAGCTCTCGCTCTTCAGGAGTTGGCCAGATGAAGTTATCAATAAGTGCAATTTTTGACGGATTTACCCCAACTGCGACCATGTTTCGAACCGCTTCATCAATTGCTCCAGCTGCTCCCCAATACGGATCAATACGATTGAATACTGGGAACATTCCGTGTGATACTGCCATACCAGTTTTTTTTCCGAGATGTGGTGCAATAACCGCGGCATCATTTGGCACATCTGCGTCTGGTCCAGTAAATGGTTTAAGCACTGATGTGCCCTGAACTTCATGATCATATTGTCTGACAATTGGCTCCTTACTACAAACATCCCAAGAGGCTAATAGTTTTTTTAGAATGAAATTATAGTTTTTTGGCTCAGCAAATAATGGTTCTTCAAATAAATTCGGTACATATGTTCCGTTCTTTTCCGTAATCGGACATCCATCGTGCAAAAAATTCATTTCAAGATCGCACTCAAGTTTATCTTTATAAAATAGCTTCAAACGCTTTGTGTTTGTGATCTCTCCAAGTACTCGCGCATCAACGTTAAAATTTTTACAAATCTGTATTACCTGATCAATATCTTTGGGCGCTACAACAATCACCATTCGCTCTTGAGATTCGGAGATCCATATTTCCCATGAAGCAAGTCCTGGATATTTCAAAGGAATTCGATCAAGATGAATGTCAACGCCGATCTTTTCTGCGATCTCACCGATTGCAGAAGAATATCCTCCACCACCACAGTCTTGCGCAAAACGAAGGAGTCCTTTGTCGCGGCAAACAAGTATCGCATCAAACATTCGTTTTTCTTCGATCGCATTTCCAATCTGCACCGCAGATGAACTGGTATTTTCTGTATTTGCCGTCATTGAACCACTGGCAAAGGTCACTCCATGAATCCCATCTCGTCCGGTTTTTCCCCCAATGGTGATAACCGCATCACCAGCGCGTAATGCTTTTTTATTCACCTGTTTTTTTGGAATGATCCCATAGGCTCCGACAATAATACTTGGCTTTGCACGATAATCTTTATGAAAATGAACCGATCCATTATTGGTGGGAATACCCATTCGATTGCCATAATCCCGCACTCCCCGCACTACTTCTTTTAAGAGTTTTTTTGGATGGATACATCCATCGGGGACGTCTTCCGCTTTCAAATCAGGTACACCTACACAAAACATATCGGTGCTCATAATCACCTTTGATCCCAAACCACATCCCATGATGTCGCGGAAAACTCCCCCCGACCCAGTCATTGCGCCACCATATGGCTCGATTGCAGACGGACTGTTGTGTGTTTCAACTTTCCCACTGATACCAAAATCGCGGTCCAGTTCGATAACACCGGCATTGTCTTTAAAAACAGAAAGACACCATTTTTTGTCTAATATTTTTGTGGCCTTTTTCAATCGAGACATCAGTGATGATTTCTTTACTCCGTCAATGATGAGCTCTGCATTGAATGTTTTGTGGCAACAATGCTCCGACCACGTTTGAGCAAGAATCTCAACTTCAACATCAGTAGGATCTCGTCTTTCTTTTTTGAAATAGCCTTGAATTTCTCGCATCTCCTCACTATTGAGCCATAGTTTATCATGACTCAATTTCATAAGATCTTCATTATTCATCGCTCGAATTTGAATGGTTTGTGTTGGAGTTCGTTTGCTTCCAACAATTAGAGTTTTTTCTTTTTTTGTGACCACCCGATCCACGATCTTGTTCATCAATATTTTTTCTGTGATAAAGGTAAGTTGTTTTGGTGATAACTTTCCCGTAAAAATATATTTCTTGCCCGTTCCTGCCATCTTGATTTCCTTGATTCCAAGATCTGAGATTGCCTTGAGCAGTGATTCAATCTCCGTATCCATGACTCCTGGCTTTCGAGCAATTTCTACCGTTTGAGCATTTTTTGAAGGAAGGACTGACGTATGTACTGCATAATCCTGCCAAAATGATTCGACTAATACTTCATCAATAATCGTTTGTAGTTCTATTTTTGAAAGATTTCCCTCAAGTTTGAAGATTTTAACAACCCTGACTTTTTTGATCGTCTGTATACCAAGACCAAGTATTTCTGACAATATATATTCACCGTCACCATCGATAAATGTAGGAACGTGCGGCGTAACCTCAATGCGATATATCATTTTTTATTTCTGGTATTTGTTAATCCTTGCCAGGCGATATCTTTCCTAAATTCCATCTCATCAAAATATACTCCATCTGTTCCGATTGCTGAGTACACGTGGTCTCGTGCTTCTTGAAGTGTTGAGCCATATGAAGTAACGGCAAGAACGCGACCGCCATCAGTCACGATATCGTCGCCAACTTTTCTCGTTCCTGCATGAAATATCTGAATGTCGAGGTTTGAGATCGTATCAAGTCCGTGAATTACGCTTCCTGTTTTATAAGGTCCCGGATACCCTTTTGAGGCAAGAATCACACACATAGTGGCACCTGATTTAAATTGAACAAGTTCCGAAGAAAGAGTCCCCTCAACACATGCTTCAAGAATCTCGAGAAGATCACTTTCAAGAAGCATCAACTGTGGTTGCGTCTCGGGATCACCAAATCGGGCATTGAACTCAAGCACCTTTGGCCCATTTTTTGTCACCATAATCCCCGGGTAAATTGCTCCAACATAGGGATATCCTTCTTCCCGCATCCCGTTCATTAATGGTTCAAGAATTGTTTCGTCAACTGACTTAAGAAATGCTGCATCAGCTTTTCCAACCGGTGCATACGCTCCCATCCCACCGGTGTTTGGTCCGCGATCTCCGTCATATGCTCGTTTGTGATCTTGGGATGGTACCATCTTGACTGCAGTTTTTCCGTCGGCAACGGCAATAATTGAAACCTCATACCCAACAAGTTTTTCTTGAATCAATATTTTTCCGCCCGCATCACCAAACGCTTTTGAGATCATCATACTTTCAACTGCCTTTGTAGCTTTCACTTTTGAAGATGCTAAAACCACACCTTTTCCCGCAGCAAGGCCATCTGCTTTTATGACAAAACTGCTCCATGAACTATCTTTAATATGTTCTTTTGCTTTTTCAACATCAGAAAAAATATATGATTCAGGACACGGGATCTGATGACGTTGCATGAATTCAACTGCCCAAGCTTTGCTGGTCTCAAGTCGTGCCGCCATTTTGGATGGACCAAATATTCGCAAGCCATGTCGGTGGAATGTGTCCACTATCCCTTGAGCAAGCGGTACCTCCGGTCCAACGACGGTTAATCCAATATCATTATTCTTAGCAAATGTGACCAAATCTCCTATTTCTGTGAGATCAATATTTTTTCCAATCTGCGACGTTCCGCCATTTCCCGGAGCAAAATAAATAGTATTCACCTGAGGTGATTGATTCAATTTCCACCCAATTGCATGTTCTCTCCCCCCTCCCCCAATAATTAAAATATTCATAAATTACTTATTACATAATGAAATTAATGATTCAATATATATCTTATGTTCTTCATTTTTCAGTCGATCATACAAACTTTTGACCGTATCATCACTTTCAATTTTCACAAAACACCGTTTTAAGATGGGACCAAAATCAAACTCATGGGATAAGAAATGTACCGTCGATCCAGCATATGAATCATTTTTATCAAGAAAATGTTGCAATGCTTTTTCGGTAAACTTTCCGCGATTCCATTCACCCCCACTTCCATCCGGACAACTAACTACTCCATCTATCGTATCTGGAATAAATCCTGGATGAAGATTTAAGATTCTATTTTCAAATGTATCAATCATATGTGCGGGAACAATCATCTTCCAGCCGGCAAGAACAATATAATCAACGCCATATTTCGAATATAATAGTTCGGTCAAATTATCCTTCTTTGAAACAATCAGTGTGGGAATTTTGTGTTTACTCGCACGTTGCAGTCCAAATGCATCCGGCGTATCGCTCACCACTATCACAATCTCTGCTTTCAATATTTTGTTCTCAATCGCATCAATGATCGCCTGCATATTGCTTCCAGTCCCTCCATCTGAAATAAGTACTGCAAGTTTATTCATTCAGTTTTATCTTTATAATATATTCCCTCTTTACTGATTGGATAATTTCCGGTCACACACCCGCCACAACCGCCATTTTTCAAAAATATTTCTTGGGGGTTTTCAGATGTTTTAAAGGGTAAGTTGCGAAGTCGTGCTTTGATAAATCCTTCGTTGCTGATGTAATGTACACTTGTCGCACGAATTTCTCGAGTAATCCCAGCAATTCTCCCCTTATGACGCGCAGCAATAAGCTCTTCTTCTGATCGGATGCTCACTCCCAAATGACAGGGTTTCATGACGGGAGGGAATCCAATAATCCAATGGACTTCACGTGCGCCCATCAGAAAAATTGCTTTCGTGACTTCGGCAGATACATTGCCCCGCACGATCGAATCATCCCCGATCACCACGATCGCATCTTTCCAGATTCTTGGTTCCGGTACCAGTGAAAGCTTTCCCAGAACTTTTTTTTGAATCCGTTTGATTTGATCATCACGCATGAAAAGGCGCTGATCTCCTTCGGGATCAAAATGATCCCGAACAATAGCTTGTCGATACCGCAACCCCAACGCACTCGCATATCCGGTAGCCATTGATAGCCCTGAATCGGGAATGCCGACGACAAATGTTGCGTTTTTGACGGGAAACTCTTTTGCCAATGCCTCTCCGCACCCTTCTCGAAAATGATTGATTGAAAGCCATTCATTGGGACGATCTCCTTCTCCGTTTGGCGGCAGGAGAGAATCAGGTCGACTAAAATACGCCCATTCAAAATCGCAAAAATGCTTGGCAAGCTTTGAGCCTCTTCGAATTACCTCAACACCAGATGACCCAATTTTAACAACCTCTCCAGGCTTGAGCTCTCGGTGAACTTTGGCACCGATTTTATCAAAGGCATGCGTTTCTGAAGCAATAATTCGCTTGCTTCGCAAAGAACCAATGCTCAATGGTCTCACCCCATGAGGATCGCGAGCTGCGTAAAGACTGTCGCCCACCCCAATGAGAAGCGCATATGCACCCGTCACTTTATCAAGTGTATTGAGTATTTTTTCATTCCAAGTATTGCCCTTTGCATGAGCAAGAAGCTCGGTAAAGATATACGTATCGCTTACTTTTTTGGGGATTTTTTTTGGTATCTCTCTCAGGAATTTCTCCATTTGGATAAACTGTCCATTGTGTGCAACCACAATCTTTTCTCCTTTTGGACTTTTACAAATGCAGGGCTGAAGATTTTCTCTGAGATACCCGCCATGCGTTCCGTATCTTGTATGAATAATGAGCCATTTACTTTTTTGACGAATTTTCTTCACTACTTTCTTGGTAAACACCTCCCGGAGAAGTCCTTTACCAATATGCTGTACCAAGCCTCTTTTTGTTTTTAATACAGTCCCCGCGCCATGAGTGCCCCTATGTTGAACTCCAACGGCGGCAAGAATTGCAATATTCAACTGATGTCCATGTTCTTTTGAATACACGGCAACCAATCCACATTTTTCTTGAATGATTTTTTCACTCATGTTTTTAGGCATTAAAAAATCCGCCGTTTCAGGCGGATCGATTGATAGGTATCAACGAATTGTTCTGAGATAGGTTTTAAACCCTTCATCATTATGAACTCATAATACCATGGATTAATTGCATGAGCAACGATTTTTTTGTGACTTTCCGAATATTCAAATCAATCCGCCCTTCACAAGTCGAAACTGTTTCTTTGTCTCCCAAATATGCAAAAGCTCATCAAAATACTTATCAGGATTTTGCATGAGTTTCGCGAGATTGTCGATCTCTTTCAGCTGAAACTCTGTCAATTTTTCAAATGTTCCAAAATGCACGATTTTTGGAGTATGAGTATAAATAACTTCATCATTCATGAGGCAGTGGAAATCATAAAACAACTCCCAAGCTACGACAATGAGTCCGCCATTTCCTCCCGCATTCCAAAAATGATCTGCGTTAATGGTTCCATTGCGAATACCAATCCACACATCTGCTGCAAAATCGAATGTTCCTGATGGAATGTCGTACGGATCAAAATGTAATTCCTCAAAACTCCCATCTACGTCGATCGTGACCCATCTCTGTTCTTTTTTATTGAAATATTGATTGATCCAGTGATCATCGCTTTTTCCACTCGGCAATCCTTTAACGACAAAATACGGAGCAAAGCCGGAGCGAACTCGTGCAGAAATCTTTTTTGCTTTTAGTATTGCCGCCATAAGCACAGATATATGCCGACAGGCGAGAATAAGTTTATGTTCAGCCGACCGATCATGAGTAAATCCTTTTGGATCTCGTCGATAAAGCTCAGATATCATTGCAGATGCAGTGACAAAAATATCGTCTTCGGGCTGACGATTCCATGGAACTTTTATCATATCTCCATATCGAAGATCTTCATTTGATCCCGTATTTCCATTTTGGAGAGTCATGCGATGAATGAGTTGTTTTCTGACAAGTAGTCCAATTTCCCTCACTTCATCTGGAAAAGATTTTATTATTTCATTTTCATATACACTTGGAGATGTGTATTGACTGTATTGAAGGTAATGGATAAGAATATTTGGTGTCATATCTTGAATAATAACTATTTAACGCAATTTATCTCTTTGATAAATTGTTTTTGGTATCCGGTAATTTGGGTCTCCTCCATGCCTACAAACTTCATCATCGGTATTCATCCCGGGTCGTGATGCTTTTCTCTTTCGCACCCGTGTAAGTTCTTGAAGCAATCTCATGTCACCCGCTTCTTGAAGTTGATTTTCAAAATCAATTATGGTCATTCTTGGGAGGTCGACTTCGGACCCATGTTCATCGGGGCTATATCTTTGAACATGCCGCACGCCATTTTCATCATGGGTAACTGCTATCATTACCCTTCGAATCGTTGGCAAATGTATACTGCCCGTTCCTGAAAGATTTTGCAAATGAACGATTGGAGGAGTAAATAGCTCTCCAAGAAGAATTCCCTCTACCTGAATACAATCATCTGGATATATTGGATCAGGCTCAAATGCATCTGAATCGGTATATACTGGCCCCTGTTCGACCATTGTACTGACAATTATACTCCTTGCCAAAATGGATCACCCACCTCTAATCATCATACTTAAAGCTGAGCGCATTCAAAATCATGGAATAATCTTGCGAATCAATAATGCCATCAAAATTGAGATCCCCACGACTTATGTCACTCACATTTTTTGACCCCAAACTTTGCCGAATAAACACAATATCTTGTGCATTAATAACACTATCCTGCTCTGGAATGTCCCCCGCAAGAATGATAATATTCTCAAGTTGTATATTATTATTTCCTTTCTTCAGTTGAATATTTGCTTTTGTGCAGTTATATGTTCCTCCGACGGCCTCTTTGGGATGTGCCTCGCAAATACGCTTTTGTAAATGCTTTGGACCTTTGATAAGTAATTTATAAAGCGGACCAGTGTATGCTGATTTGAGGATCATTGTTCCGGTTAATACTCCTGAATCTGACGGCTGAAATAGGACGTCTTGCTCATAAGAATTTGATTTATCCTCTGAGATTAAACTGAGTTTCATCGAAATTCCTGAACCAACCGCAACTGGTTTTCCAACAATTCCTTGCAATCTCAAGCGTATGTCCAACTGCACCTCTTCGGGATTTGCAATTTGAGTAATGATTGGAGATGGCGTTTCAGTCAAAGTTGGAGTTGAAGTAAGTGTTTCTGTGACCGTGACCGCAGGTGATTCCGTTGGCACTGGAGTTATCTCTTCAGTCGGCGTAACTTGATCAATATCTCCAATTTGTACCGATTTCGTAAGCACCGTTTCTTCATTTATTTCAAATATGATCGGGTTCTTTTGCGAATCATTCCCAACAAACTGCAATTCATTTTTTAGTAAGGTAAATGTCGCTACACCTTCTGACTTTGCATGAAATACAAAATTCAACTGAGTAAATGGATTATCGGGATCTTCAATCTGATTCCAAGAAACCAGAACGATATGTAATCTTTTCAACGATGTATCCGTCTCAATCACCTCTTCTTTTACCGGCGGCATACTAAAGTAATCAATAGGTAACTGGGAGATGCCTGTTTCAGCCCCCTCCTCAAGAGCGTACGAAACAAAGTTACTATCATATTCTATAAATACATCAGTTGCGGCAACTTCTTGGTCGGTTAATCTCAATCCAACAGTAAATGTATCTTCAATTGATACATTGTTTTCTGGAACCTGCATCTCAATACCAATGGTTGGCACGGTTGCAAAGAATTGGAAAATATTTGTGTGAATATACCAAAATAGTCCAATGATGATACCGGTACCCAAAAGTACATACTTCAAGTGTTTTTTTAATTCTTGAGCAAGATATATTTTCAGTTGTTTTTTTATTCTCATAAATATGTGTACTATCCTTGGCTCAAAATGGTATTTCGCCACAAGACAAAATCAAGTAAATCTACCTTTCCCGATGAGTTAAAGTCTGCAGATTTACAATCCCCGACTAATTCAGCGTCAGGGTCCAAATACTCAACAACCCAACATCCATAATCTGCTGAGTCAACCGAGCCATTACAATCTGCGTCTCCGGTTGTCAGATCACAAGCAGGAGGTAATGTAACATCAGGGCTATCTGTTGCAGTAGGTAGTTGTGTAATATCAGGTGCTACAGTATCTTGCGGTGATTGAGTAGGGGAAGCAATGGGGGTTGATGTATTTGTGGGAGTATTGAATGGAGTGTCTGTCGGAGTATTTGTAGGAGTACCGGTCAAGACAGGAGCCACAGAAGCCATTGCGGTAGGCACTGGCGTATATGTTGCAGTTGGTATCGGTGTAAATGTGGCAGTAGGAATCGGGGTCCAAGTTGCCGTTGGGATTGGGGTAAATGTTGGCGTGTTAGTTGGGGTATTTGAAGGAATGGGAGTATCTGACGGCGTTGGCGTCTGGGTATATGTTGGCGTCGGAGTGCTCAATGTTCCCAATACACTATTTACTCCAGCCAGCGCATTAATTTTTCCGTATTTCCAATATGTTCCCGTTCCCGAGATTCTATCTGATGAATTTTGTAAAAAATCTCGAATCTGTTGATTTGAGAGAGCTGGATTCACACTCCACATGAGCGCAAGAACTCCTGACACATGGGGAGCAGCCATGGATGTACCCTGCATATAACTTGCCCAATTTGCATTTGATGTTGAGAGTACACAGTCTCCAATATTGCTCTGATTTGAGCAGGATCCACCAGGCGCAGTAACATCAACCCATGATCCGCGAGTGGAATACGGAGCAATGACATTATCGCGTTTCGTTGCGGCTACGGATATTACATTGGCAAATCCCGCAGGATAGTTTTTATTTATATCTCCAGCGTTTCCTGCCGCAGCAACAAGAACCATTCCATCAATCCACCGCTGATTCATAAAGCTCTCAAAATCAGCAATGTATACTGTAAAAGACAGGCTCATATTGACAATGATTTTTTTATTTGGATACTGTTGCTCTAGGGCATGAAAGCCCTTAATAAGCCAATCTAACTGTCCTTTATTATCATCGCCGAGAACTTTAAACGAGATAATTTTTGTGTTATGACCAACTCCTGAGACAAGAATGTTGTTATTGGTTGCTGCAGAAACGGTACCTGCTACATGTGTCCCATGACCAAATCCATCATTACCACTATTTGGCTGACACGATGAGGCGCCATTCGTGCAATCATACCATCCCAAGATATTTCCAGACAGATCCTGATGATTGCGTTGAATGCCAGAATCCATTACAGCAACAACCACGTTACCACTAGTGTCGCCAGGGCTCATATCCCAGGCTTGTGGAATAGTAATATTTTCGTAATGCCATTGGTCAGCAAATGCTGGATCATTAGGGGCATATGCGCCATGTATTATCGCATTTGGAAATGCAGACTCCACCGTTGGATCATTATTGAATTCATTGATGACTTTTTTCACATCAATATTTTTTCCAGAAGATTCTTCAAATACGTATAGTGATCCTTTTTTATTCAAATCCATCATTTCACTCCCCTCAAGATTATTTTTATCAATCGTATTTTCAATTGATTCAAGTTGAGTCTCAGGAGTCTGATCTCTCCGAATAGCCCTTCCAATATTTGACACATTCACCTGTACCCATCCAAAAAAAGATTCTTTTTGCTGAGTTCGTGTTGTTACTTTTTGTGCAAGTTCTTCAGGAGTTTTTTCATCCTTAAAGTGCACTATGACCGAGTCAGGGACATAGAGTGGCTCATTCTTGTCAATGATATTGACTTCAGGAACGGTTGAATCAATGTCTAAAGCAAATACCCCTTTCGGAAAAACAACGAGTAAAGAAAACGAAACCAAACAAAAGATGGAGAATAAAATCTGTACAACTGCTTGAAAATATTTCATTTTATAGAATTAGTATACAAGAAAGTGACGTCTGTTCAGCCTTATAAAAAACTATTTCCACACGTCCAAAAATACTCCGACATAGTGAACTAAAAATAGAGAAAGAAGATATAGCAAAGGATACAACTGTCATATTTGAAATTATACTTCAGGAGAAGTTTTTTCAAGCTGTGCATACAAATCTACTTTGTATCCATCAGGGTCTTCTACCACCGCGTATCGCTGTCCCCAAAACGCATCCCAAGGTTCCTTGAAGATAATGAAGCCAGATTGTTGGATTTTTGACACAACATCATTTACTTCTTGTGGCGAATCATACTGTATGGCAAATGACGAGTGATTTCCTGGTTTTGGATCTTCTCCAATGATATTTTTAATTGTTTCTTTTCCGTCGATCATGAGCTTAACAGATGAAGAAGCTACCAAAGATTCATAATGATCGCCCATTGGTTTGCCGAATTCAAATCCAAGAAGCTCATAAAATTCGAGTGTTTTTTTGATGTTGCTTGAAGCAATACCGACTGCATTAAGATTCATAGATAAGAGTATAACTGAAACAATTCTGACATTATTTATTCTCTATATTTTTTCTCCCACAATCCCTTGAAAAACGGCAGTGTAAGAGTTGATAGATAAAAACCCACAGCCGGAACAACGGCATTCATCCAAGAATTTTCAATCTTTATAGATTGTAGATATAGACCGATGGTAACATACGTAAACATTATAAGAAGGATTCTTCTTGTGAAACTTGTTTCCCATTTCTTATCAAGCTCTACACTTTTATTTCGTTTTTTTATTTGATCTATTTCTTTTTGAAGAGAGGTGATGGTTGTCATAAAATTATTAGCTAAAAACTACCACAACAAATTTACATAAAAATACCGCTCCATATATCTCCCATCAAACTTTACTGAATCTACTATCTCATTTATGACGTCTTCACTAAACTGACTCTTGTGAAACCTCATTGCAGATTTTTTTATTTCTAGCTCCTCAGTATAATCAAGTTCAAAATTTGATCCTATCTCATCGGTCATAACGATATCGTAGAACGTATGGGGTTCAATCCTCTCTTTTGCATGTTCAGGAAAGAATGATCTGTCTCGAGAAAAAGGATAGGCAGAATCAATCACCGCTTCTGCAACTTTCCGGTGATCTCTGTGCTGTACAAAAAATCCTTCTTTATTGTATGTTTGCTGATATATCGCTGTTGGCTCATGAGTACACGCAATATCCGCTTTTACTTTGCGAATATATCTTGATATTTCTCCGATGAGTTTGTAATTACTTTCGATCTCTCCGTCTTTGTAATGTAAAAAATAGATATTCTCCTGAGGTACTCCTAAAAATTTCAATGCTGCAACTTCTTCGTCCAATCTTTGTTGGGCTAATTTTTCCTCTGATATTTCATTTTCGCGACTCCCACGGGCTCCGTTTGAAACAGTAAGTACAAATACATTTTTATTATCTTTTTGCAACTTACTTACAAGAGCTGCATAATAAACCAATATGTCATCTGGATGCGCCATGACAAATAAAATATTTTGTTTGTTTGAGAAAATTGTATCGTGCGTATGCATGTTGAGATTATATCAAGAATTAGTTCTTTACCCTATAAACCCCCCAGCATAATAAAAATAGTACACCGTTTCACCATCTTTTTCTAACTTCTCACTTCCGTCAAGTTCATCAATGTCACCTGAGCCAGTGTTGGAATAGATATAGTCTTCCACCTTGTACTCGACATTGTTCCAGAGCCGTACTTTATCCCATTTTTCCGAAAGAGCTTTCCGTAGGACTTTGTCTACCTCTTCTTCGGTAAGACTTTCAAAGTTTCCATAATACGACATGCTCCATACTGGCTTATTTTGAAAATAGATCGTCTCAAGTCCGGCATATTTATTGTTTCCGATGTTGAAAATGTCTCGATATAAAAACTCATTCTCTTTAAATTCAAACTGCCGAGAACCAACAAGTAATGATGCTACTTCACCGGCATTTCCAGCATAGGTTTTTTTGCGTGCATTGAGGAGAAATATGGTGAGGTGATCTTTGTTTATCATCTGATTATTGTAACATGAACACTAAGAACCGGAGAAAACACGAAGAAGAATTATTCACTGAGACTAAAATATACCCTTTCATTCACCCAAAATCACCGCTTCAGATGGTTGGAGAGTCAATATTGATTTTTTGATTTCGCCGACACGATCAAGACGTGTTGAGAGAAGAATCTTCCAATGACCTTTTGGTAAGGCAACTTCCTGTAATTCAGTTGAAAAATTTGCGAGTATGAATGTCTCTTCCGCATGACTTCTTCGAGTAAATCCCAATACATCTGGATTTTTGGATGCATACGGAATATATTTACCCTCGGTCAAGCTCTTTCTGGTATTTCGAAGCTTCAAGATAGATTTGTACAAGTTCAAAAAAGATGTCTTATCCTTTGTTTCTGTAGCTACATTTCGCGATCGAAATTCATTTTCAAGCGGCAACCATGGCTCAACATCGGAAAATCCTGCATGTTTTGAATTGTCCCATTGCATCGGAGTGCGCACTGGATCACGTCCAAATGCAGTCCCATTGGTATTGAGCGCAATTGGATCTTTTATTTTTTCTTTCGGAATATCTCTATTTTTCATCCCCAATTCCTCCCCATAATAAATAAAGGGAATTCCTCGAAGGGTGAGTTGTAGAAGTGCAGCTGCTCGAGCCTGATTTTCTCCAAGCTTTGATACAATTCGGGGAAAATCATGACTCCCCAATACATATGTCGGGAAATAATCATCTCCGATCATCTCATCAAACTCATCAATAAACAATTTTTGATCCTGGGCTTTCCACGGCAAAGACAAAAATGAAAAGTTAAACGGCGCAAAACTTTGACGATCTATGATTCGATAGAGATTCACAATTTCTTTTAAAAATGTGTAAATCTCACATACCATAAATCTATCTTCATACTCATCAATCACCGCGTGCAGTTTTTTGAGCATCTGCAACGTCTCGGGAAGGGCAAGGGTATAGATATGTAAAAGACTGTGATATTGACTATTTTTATTTATTTTATAGTCTGGATTGTCAGGCTCATCGCGAAAAAAGGGATCTTTGAAAAGATAATACGTAACATCCACACGGAATCCATCGACACCTCTTTTGAGCCAAAAGCGCATAATTTTTTTTATCTCCTTGACAACGTCTGGGTTTCGCCAGTTCAGATCCGGCTGACTCACATCAAAACTATGAAGATAGTATTCTCCCGTTTTTTCGTCAAACTTCCAGGCAGATCCCCCAAAATGAGAGAGCCAATTATTGGGTACGGAGCCATTGGATTTCGGCTTTTTCCAAATATACCAATCTCGTTTATCATTTCGCTTTGAGCTGCGGGATTTTTGAAACCATGCATGATCTTCGGATGTATGATTGGGAACAAAATCCATCAAGACTTTAATATTTCGTTTGTGTGCTTGTTTCAGTAGATTGTCAAAATCAACAAGATTTCCAAACAGGGGGTCTACTTGATAATAATCAGAAACATCATAGCCAAAGTCATGCATTGGAGAACAATATATAGAAGAGAGCCACAAAGCACTAATTCCCAAATCCTTCAAATAATCTAGCTTTTCGGTAATCCCATTTATGTCACCGACCCCATCTCCATTACTGTCATTGAAGCTTCGCGGATAAATTTGATATACAACTCGTGCGCCCCATGAATTTTTCTTCATAAGTGATTTTAGTAATTCTTTTTCTCGATGCTTTTTAATAGTGAATGGAAATCTGAAAACTGCTTTTTTGCCGTAAATTTCTCAGTAACCGTCTCATGACCATGCATTATAAAATCATCTCTGAGTTTTTGATCGGTGAGAATTCTTTCAATTCTCTGAGCCAAAATAATTGGGTCATTGGGCTGAACTAAATACCCACTATAATTATCGCTGATAATCTCCGGCATTCCGCCTGTTTTTGCACCGATGACCGGTAAACCGCAGGCCATTGCCTCAAGAAAAATCTGACCGAGTGTTTCATTTTTTTCAGCGGGCAACACCAATACATCTGATCCTTGATACACATGGGGCATTTGATCAAGCTCAAACATCTTAACAATCGTTTTACTGCCAATATTGTTTATTTTTATGTACCCATGAAGCATCTCATATGCAGCATCAAACTCCACTTTTAGAGAATCTGCCGCTTTTGCGACTCCAATAAGAAGCCTCCAGTTGGGATATCTCGGCGATATTCTCGAAAATGCCTCGATAAGATTTATCATTCCTTTTTCCCGAAGCATATTTTTAGATCCCGTTATGATTCTCCCTGCGGTTAAGACTATTTTGGTCTTTTCGTCAAATCCAAGTTCTTTTTTAAGACTCGATTTTTTGTTTTTCAGTGGTTTAAAATCAAGTGTGTTTACCCCAAGATAATCGGTCGAAAGTTTATTTACATCAGCCCCCTTTTGAAAACAATCTCCTGCAACACTTTTGCTTACGCAACTTAAGTGATCCCACATAAGCTTGTTGACCATTGCAACTTCCAAGGGTTTTTCTGCATATACATGCAGCCGGAGCATGAGGGGAATATTGTGTGTCATTGCAATCATATTGAGTCGAAAACTATATCCTGCAGTTGAGCCAGACAGTAAATTTTCTGCACAGATCACATCTATGCCGTGCTCCGTTATGATCGATTCTACCAAATCTGCAAAACCTTGCTCTTTCTGCATCATATTGGAAGACGGGGTAATAATGCGTGGAATCAATAGATTATTGTCATAGTAAATAGTCATGTTTCCCTCTATTTTTTTATGACTTTTTTCAGACGTTGGAAGGATTAGAAATGTTTTAATATCATCTCTATTTTTAAAATAGTTGATGAGATTTAATACATATCTCTCAACCCCTCCAATACTTTCAAAGGGGGAGATTGGACTGATAAATAATGCTTTCATATATGATACAAATGAATAATATTGAGAAGGCTGCATACATAGCGCCTGTTCCACGCCTTTTTATCAAAATCTCAATATACCGTTGTTCAAGGAAGAAAATAAACAATTTAAAGATTTATAGGAAGATGTATATCCTCGTCTCGTACCTTCATCGTACCATGTTTAGCACTAAATAGCAAAGATTGGAGCGTGCGATGGTATGTTTGATATACCTACATGAATGGACAACCTTCATGAATTCAAAATGGTAGCTCTTGATGCTACACAAAAATCTTCAGAACGAATCATGTATTACTTTCAAAATCTGCCAAAGATAGAAACGAAAATTGATAAAACCCCCGTCACCAAAGCCGACCGAGAAGCCGAAAAAATAATCATTTCTACCATCAAAAAGGCATTTCCTACACACGGATTTTTGGGTGAAGAATTTGGAAAAGATAATGAAGATGCTGAATTTACTTGGATTATTGATCCTATTGACGGAACAAAAAATTTTATTCATGGATTGAGCTTTTTCGGAACGGTTCTCAGCTTAAAATACCAAGGGAAAATAATACTCGGCATTTCAAATATGCCCGCTATCGGAGAATTACTCTATGCTTCAGCAGAAGAGAAAACCACCCTTAATGGCAAACCTACCCACGTATCGCAAATTCAAAAACTCGAAGATAGTTTTGTCAATTTTAACCCTTCAAAATTTGATACACCTCGCTTTCTCAATATCGTAAAAACGGTTGATAAAAGAGTGACGAATATGAGAGGCTTTGGAGATACCTGTGGATATCATTTTGTTGCGACGGGAAGGTCTGAAGTGTTTTTTGAAATGGGACCAAAAGCATGGGATATTTCTGCGTTTCAAATAATTATCAAGCAAGCGGGAGGTACTTATTCAAACTTTGAGGGTGATGAGTACGCATTGGGTGAAACATCTCTTGCAACGAATGGATTACTTCATGAAGAAATGCTAAAAATCATAAAAAATTCGTAGCTACGTGACCTAAATGAGGAACTGGCACCCTACTTCTTGAATACTCGAATCCTCTCATAAATGAATGGATGGGTCAGAAAAAGTGTTGCAACCCGTGAAATCGTTTTTCCGACCTTTACTCCATTTTCTTTTTCATAATATTTCAATAATCGCTCAAAAAAGCGGGCAAATGCCGTTTTATCCTTCAATGCATCATAGGCATATTGATCAGCCATACCTTCTCGCCATCTACTAACCGCCAAAACAATCGGCAGAAAAATAGCTGCGGTAAGTAAACAAAAGAAAAGTAAAACGACCAAATGCGTTTGAATATATGAAAAGAGGGCAACGTTTAGAATGCTACTGAATACGAGAATGATTGAAACGATTGATGTGTAAAGAGTGATATCTCCATGTGCTTGGTGTCCAAGTTCGTGCGCAATCACCGCTTCTATCTCATCATACGGATGATTTTCAAGTACATTTGAATGGTAAAAAACTGATTTACTCCTGCCAAAACCACAGGTAAAAGCTTGTGAAGATTTACTCTCTATTGTATAAATTCCTTGTAATTTAATCTTTTGACTTGTCGTAAAAAAATATAGCCTCTCTTCATACTTTCCTTTATATGACTTTGATTTTAAAAATAGGTGATACCATAGAGGTCCAAAATAAGAAAAGATAAATGCCACGACAATAATGATCACCAATACCCATGGAGTTCTCAAATAATAGAAAGAGAGCGTGCTCAAACTAATTAACATTGCTCCGACAAAATAAAGAACCAATACGCGCACAAGTCTAAAATGTTTTTTGAAGAATGTTTTGATCATGGTAGATGAGGACTTATTTCTTAATCGCATGAATAATAATAAAACTTGGTACATGGACATCTCTTTGACCTTGAGCATTTTCTTTTGCAATACGTTCAGATAACTGAGGTTCAATCATACGTATGATTTCACAACCGCTTTCAATAACAAAATTCAAATACGTGCTCAATGGTCTATGGAATGAATATCCGTGATTTCTCTGGACTTCGTATTCTTTGAAATACTCTTTCACCACCAATTGTTTATTATTTTCCCATTCACCTCCCACATCTTCAAAACATGGATGTGAAATTGAGAAGATACATGTTCCTTTTGATTTTAGTGAAGCAATACAATTTTGTATTGCTTTCTCATATTCTGGGATATCCATGAAGACCATATTCGAAACTACCGCGTCAAATTTTTGCTCAGAATTAAATTCCGATAGATCTTCTTGGACATAATTTATACCGAGTGGTTCATTTTGTTCTTGAGTAACAGCATATTTAAATAAAACATCCGATGGTTCAACACCTGTCATCTTTGCACCTTTTATTGCAAGGATACGTGACAAATACCCAGTACCGCACCCTGCATCAAGAATAGTTTTGCCACTCACATTCCCTAGTAATTTCAATAGAGCTGGATTCAGCAAATGCTGACGGAAAAAATCTCCATCGTCTCCAAATGCATCAATTTCTTTATTGGTAATCTGAGACCAGCTTTGGATGACATCTTGATTAGATATTTTCATACTGGAAGTATAGCAATGGTTCTACTTTTCATTTATCTTTTGTAGGTTATTTATATCCCTGAGCTTGTAAGTTGAACAGCTCAGCATACATGCCATCTTTCTTAATGAGACTATCATGATTCCCTTCTTCAATGATCCTACCTTCATTTAGTACTAATATCCTGTCTGCATTTCGTACTGTTGAGAAGCGATGCGAAATAATAACCACTGTTTTATCTTTTTGTAATTGCTGTACTTTCTGGAAAATTTCATACTCTGCTTTTGCGTCAATTGCGCTCGTAGGTTCATCTAATATCAAAATAGGGGCATCTCTGAAAAAAGCTCTGGCAAGAGCGAGCTTTTGCCACTGTCCACCAGATAAATCTACTCCCTCTTCAAAAGTTTTTCCTACGATCTGATCTATTCCTTTTGGTAAATCTGTAAGGTAACTATCAGCCCCCGCCTTTTCAATTGCTTCTTTTAATGCGGTTACGTCGTTTCGCTTTGTTATATCACCATAGATAACATTTTCTTTGAATGTAAATTGATACTTAATAAAATCCTGAAATAGAGCACCTATCTGCTTGTGCCATGTTTTTAAATCTACTGTTCGTATATTTACTCCATTAATGAGTATTTCACCCTCAGTAACATCATAGAATCTCAAAATTAATTTTATTAAGGTTGATTTACCTGCGCCGTTTTCACCAACCAATGCCACTTTCTCACCACTTCCAATCGTAAGATTGAAGTTTTTGAGAATAAATCTTTTTGATTCTGGATATTTAAAAGAGACATTTTTAAATTCTAAAATTGGAGGTGTTGGTTGTTCATCAATTGTTATTGGTTTATCAGGTAAAACTATCAAGTTCGGATACTCTAACAATTCAAAATATTGATCTATATATCTGCTTCTCATATTCATAGAAGAGTAATGATCTAATACTCCCTCTGCACTTTTAGCCAAGTTCAGGGTTTGTTGAAAATAAAGAGTGAATTGTCCAATTGTCAGCTTACCAGCAAACACAGCTGCCAGATTGAGAGCTTGAGTTATTGCAAAAGCCGCAACTTGAACAAAGCCCGACAGAATAATAATTGGTAACGTTTTGCTATATGCTTTAGAAAATCTTTTGAAATATAAGTCGTGAGAATGACTGAATTTATCGAGAAGTATTTGCCCATTCTTAAAAATAGCTACTTCTTTTGAGGTTGATGGGTTGGAAAAAGTGTATCTAATATATTGAAACAGTCTTTCGAGTATTCCTCTTTCTTTACTCATAAATGGCCACGTATCATCCCTATATTTGTCAAGGGAGAGATACAAAGGAATTGTTGATAAAACAATAATCGGAATAAAGATTGGAAATCTTGTTGCTACAACTATTGTGGCGGTAAAAAACTGCACAGCAAAGCTAACAAGATAAATCATTCGATCTAAATAACTACTCATTGAACCTTTTACCCCATTCATTTGGGCAAGCAAGGTTTGAAATTTTGTACTTTCAAAGACAGCAGGATCTAACTTGTTTAACTTTTGGTCCAATTGCAGTTCAATATAATCGTTAAACGCAAATTCATATCCTGGTCCTCGTATAAGCGCGATATAGTGAATGAGTATTTTGAGGAGACTTGCTACAAGATAAGCAACAATCATCCATGAAATATCTGAAAATGACAACTGTTTGCCTGTTGCTAATAAATCCAGAAGCTTAGATAAAAGATAAACTTGAATGAGAGGATAGAAAGTGGTCTCATATAAGCGCTCTACAATATCCAATAGTGCCCAAAAACCATTTGCCTTGTAATAAATTTGAAATACTTTAAACCCATACTTCAAGGTTTTCTTCATATTTTGAGTATATCAAAAGTTCTCAGTTGGTTTAGTGACGATCGTATGCAGTTTGCTGTGGGAACGGAACAGGTTAGAGATTTATTTCTCAATTCAAGACAAAATTTTTGAAGTTTGCGAAGTGTATCTAAGCTCCTTTGCCCATCCAGTAAGTCGTGCAAGAATACCTTGAACATCAAATGTGCGATTGGTAAAAAAATCAAGATCATCACTTTCCCGATGTTGAAGGTATGCTTCGCTCAAGGCCGTCCCTCCTGTAAAATAAAACTGACTGGAAATAAAAGTATCTTCTGCAATTTTATTGAGAATCTGATTTTGATACGAGTTCAGTATGCTGGTTGCATTCATAGGTACATTTCAAGAAGTTTTTTCCTTTTGGGAATAAACTTGAGTTTATCCCAATACTTTTTTACCTGAGATAATTCTATTTTTGTGCCCTGATCCGGACCGAAGTTGATCTGTCTTTCAAGAAGAAATATTCTTCCGTTTTCGGTCTTCTGGAGTTCTTCTGTGTTGTAGTCCCAAACTGCTTTCATAGCACAAGTATACCAACATTTTCATTCGAAATTGTACTTTTCTTCAACAACAATATGATCCTCAAATGTCCAGCCTGGACTTGAATATATCAAAAACCATGCTTCATCACCTTCGACGTAATGAATGACATGAGGCTCTATTGTTATTTTCTCTCCTTCATGCAAAACATGTTTCTTTCCTTCTATATACACAGTCAAAATCCCTTTTATTGCTTCATAAATTTCTGTAGATTTTTTGTGATAGTGTGGTTTAGATGTACCCACGATCGCCAGTGCAACGCTTCTTTCAGGGTGAACCGCGGTGGGCTCTATTTCGCAGATAATTTCTGTTGGATTATCAGGAGGATCAAGAATGACCTTTTTTCCTGGATGTTGTGCCTGCAGTTCTTTAATTATTTTTTGTGTATTCATATATGATTTAATACATCTTCTCTTACTCTCTTTGCCTCTGAGATATATTCCTGAACACCACCAGGCACTCGCTCAAACACCGCAAGATCTACGGGATCTCCGTCACCGTCTTGTGTGTATGCAATAGCTTTTTTCAGATGTCCTTGTTTATCTCGCACCTGCACATCTTGCTTTTGATACCATGCGGGATATCGTTCCCACGCATCAAGTATTTTCTCTTGCAGATCTGTTATCATCCACGCTCTGCCGGTGATGACATTTTCAGATTCATCAGGTTTAGCAAAATGATACGTAAGTCCATCCAAAGATCCTCTATGAGTGATAATATCTTGCTTGACTTGATCGGGTAATTGATCTGTTCCACCACGATAAATTGAAAATCCCACAAGCTCTGTATCAAAATAGTCAGGAAGCTCTCCCAATAAAGCTTTGGTTATACGAGGTTCGTAGAGTGTTCCAAAAGTAAAAATAACTTTTTTCAATGCAGGATCCATACTGTATTGTATCATCAAATATTTCTTGTTCTAATATTTAGTATTTGTGACAATCTGGATGAGGAGTTTGTGGGTATTTATGGTATTGATGGTTGAGTGTGCCGGTTGGGACTCAAAGCGTCCTTATAACTTTTTTGCATTTCTAAGCCTATTTATTAGAGATTCACAAATGTCAGAAAGGGTCTTAGCCCAGTAATCATTTATTACTCCTTTTCCCTCTACTGACAACTCTTTATGTAAGTGGACAAAATTTCTCGAATCTCTAACAATATGTATTTGATGAAATTCTGTTTCAGAAACAACACCATCTTTAAGTGCCCCTTCTAATGCGGTAGCAAAGCTTCCTTTTCCTGTATTTTCTATTAGTATTGCTTCAATTAGCGATGCGTATAAAATGATTGCTGGTTTCCACAGAGTATTCCTTAAACACATTTTTGCAGTTTTGTAATCTCTCGAGAGAAGAATTCTAAGTCTTTCATTTTTAATGAAATCAAAAGTTCGTGAGGCTACTTGTATTCTTAAGTGAGGATTTTTTTTAAATCTACTCTTAGCTGTTGTGCTTAATTTTCCTCGAAATTCATCTGTTGTCATCTTAGAACCAGGGAAGCGGCTTTA
>Ga0210006_1000703_pt1 | contig 25322 bp, 20 predicted proteins | sample CryGey02umfilter_2_FD_185452 | JGI IMG/M metagenome (GOLD analysis project Ga0210006, IMG submission 185452) | Groundwater microbial communities from aquifer in Utah, USA - Crystal Geyser 4/10/14 0.2 um filter (SPAdes) (version 3) | ecosystem: Environmental > Aquatic > Deep subsurface >... | reverse complement strand
ATGGATCCTGGTGGCGTTGGCCTGGAACCTGAAACGGATGAATGTGCTGCGCATGGCCTGAATAAGGCTCGCTGTCCACGGGGCAACGCCGTTTCAGCCCCTCAATCGCGCACAAAACAGCCCCCCGGTCACTCAGCCCTGCTCGCCGACTCGGGTACGACAATCAACGACGGTTTAGCGCTCCCCCAATAGGGGGATGGGGCAAGTCCGACAGGCTCCTAGAAAGATCAAGGCGATCAGCGCCGGAGGGAAATCCTCGGGCAAGGCATACTTGTGGATCAGGTGCAGATTGGTCGCCACCCGCTTGGCCGTGGCGATCGGATCGAAGGCCACCTGGGCGGCCCCCTCCTCCCGGAATTGATCGAGGATCCGTTCGTAGTTGGCGGCAAAATCGGGATCGCCCACCGCCTGGGCCACCATGACGTTGACCCCCTGCTTGGCGGCGATCTGCCAGTGGTCGGTGTGTTCGTGGACCAGCACCACATAGGGAAGGTAGACCGCCGCCCCCACCACCCCAGCGCCGCGGTCGCCAACACCGGCCAGGCCAGGGTCTCGGGTTTGGACCAAGCGGCCCAACCCCAGGCCAGCCCCGCCAGCAGAGCCCAACCCCATCCCCCTTGCTTGAGGACCCGCCACCATGCGGCCAGCGCCAGCACATCGCAGAACAGGACCAGCGGTTCGGTCCGCACCTCGCCGCCGTACAGCACCCCCAGGGGCCAAAGCGCCAACGCGGCGCAGCCCAGCAGGGCTGGCGGTAGGGTTCCAGATCGAACGCCAGAGCCAATAGAGGGGAAACAAGGTCAGGGCGCCAAACAACGCGTTGAGCGCCCGCGCCGTCGCCTCAGCATCCCTACCGGTCAGGGCAACCAGCCCCCCCCCCCACCAATATTGAATAACCGGGGGAATAGACCGGATGGAACCACGTCCCCCCTGCCGCAATGGCCAGGGCGTGTTGAACGTAGTTCACCGCGTTGGTGTTGATGGTCAGCGGAGCCATCGCCGTCATCAGCCGCAGGGCCAACGCCACCAGTACCACCGCCCACAAAAAAAGACGGTTTGGGGGCCACAATTTTGACGATGTCATTGGAGTCCCATCGGGTGCTTGATCGACTACCTCTGTTTTACGACTGTGCATCAAGCGCGCACTTCGAACGATCCGTCCACACTCGATTGTCTTATGGGGGCGGACGCACCGTTTTGCGACGACCGACCAGCCCTCCCATCCACAACCACCCTGCCATGCTCACGACGGAAATCGACCAGCCGATCCATTCATTCGGCAACCAGCAGCGCTCCAACACCCAATGATGCTGACCCGGCATGATGTCGAATTGAAGCAAACCGGTTTCTGGATCGGGACGCTCACGGGAGGCGTTCGGGTTGAGTTGATCAGCGCTTCCAAGCAGACCGTTCGCGGACTTCGGTCCGCTCCTACGTAGTAGGCGACCTAAGTCGCCGAAGCTCTGCCGATTTTGCGAGCGAAGCAAAAACGACGTCGCATCGGGGAGGCTACTTTTGGTTTTTGCGAAGCGCGCTGGGCAAATGGGACAATACCAATCCCGCGTCCCCCAGGCCGGCCAACCCCAAATCGCGCCGCGTACGTTGACTACGACCGATCCAGTGAAGAATCAGGGGAATCCAGATGTAGGCACAGGATTCACCTATCGCCGCCCGCACCTCGATGTCGACGTAGTGATAAGGGAACCACATGTACAACGAAGCGCCGACCAAGGCCCAGCTCGGTTACGAAACGGAGGGCAAGCAGATAGAAGGCGCCCCCGAGAGGGCGTAAAGGACACCGTATTCCCACCCCTGCAAGGCGGGAGCGGTCACCCCGGTGATCGTCCCCAGCAAGGTATAGAGGTAGAACGGCAAAGGTGCATAGAAGTAAAAGGTGGGGCTACCCACCCCCTCGACGGCGTGCCCCTCATGAATCGAGATTGCGGGGGCGTCGAAGTATCGGAAAGGTCGGGATATGACGGCGGGCTCAGCATGTAAAAACCCCCTCCCCCCTGCTGGCCTGAATGCGCCCCACCGTCATGGCCAACGAGCGAACGATCAACAACCCTGCCATGGCCCAGCTTTCCCCCCAATTGAGCTGTCGCTCGAATTCCTGCGCCCGCCGTTTGAGAAAGCGGGCGATCCAAAACCCGTACAGAGGCACGAGACAGAAGAGCCACGGCTCGAACAGTCCGAGCAAGAGCAGCAACACCAATTTCTTGTCGGCAGTTTGGAACTGGACCCAAAGGCGCGGCCCTCCCCCACCCCATGCCAGGGTCCTCCCCCCTGGACCCTCCAAAATCCACGATACCTGTCCATATCGGGCAAACAGCCGGGGATGGCTGCGCCCGTAGCGCACCCCCTTCACCCACAGCTCCCGCATCCCGGGGGGGTGAATGTGGCGAACCCTCACGGCAGGATCGAAGAAGATGGGGCCATACCCTCGCAGAATCTTGACGCAAACATCGAAGTCCTCGCCGACCTCCCCCGTCGGGGCCAGCGCCTCGTCGAATCCTCCGATCTCCAGCAGGATGTCGCGCTGGGCCCAGAAGTTGGCGGTAGGAAAACCGCTCACCCCCTGGGGGGGAAGGCGATCCCAACGAAACGGTTTCAACCCGGCGACAAGCGAGGTCAACCCAACCAACTTAGCGGGAAGATCCCCTTCGAACGAACCGGGCGCGGGGCCGGCAAGTGCGACCTCCCGGTCTAGGTATGGTCGCCCCTGCGCAATCCAATCGTCATCGGGGACACAGTCGCTGTCGGTGAATGCGATCCAGCCTCCCCGCGCCGCCCGGATCCCGGCATTGCGTGCCGCAGAGGCCCCCTTTTTGGACTCCTCGACCACCTGCACCGCAAAGGGAACCTGCTGCGCCCAATCGCGCAGGATCTCCAAGGTGGCATCCTGAGAGCCGTTATCGACCAGAACCACCTCGAAATCCAGGTCACTTTGGCGCTCGATACCTGCCAAACAGCGTTGGAGGGTCGCCTGTGCGTTATAACAGGGGATGATGATCGAAATCGTGGGGCAATCACTCATCGCAAGACACATCGATCATTGGAGGGGAAACGGCGTAATTTGCGGCGGACATCCCCCTGACTCCAGCGGGTCCACCGACCGTAGATTTCTCGGGTCACATCGCCCGCCACACCCTGCAATCCGGCAGGCAGTTGTTCGATCTCATCAAGCAGCGCTTCGGGATCGTAGCCGAACAACCTCAGATCATCGGCGCCCAAGCGCTGGATGTAGCGTCGCGCCCACGCCCGGCGAAACCGATTGCCCAGGGTCCTGTGCCATTTATGCAGCGGTTCCCGGCTCACCTGCCGATATTGTTTGGTGCCGGTGGGATCCTGCATTCCCGCCAGCTGCACTTTTGTAAAAGCCCCTGTGGCATCGGCCAATCCCTCGATCCCGAGAAAATCACCAATGCGCGACAGCTCCGCCTCCGGTTCCTGCACCAGTTGCTCGTACTGCACCAGGCAACAGCGGTCGCCGTGTTCGCGATAAAAGCGGGCCAGATTGCGCCACCCCTCGAACAGGTCGATCTCGTGGGCAAACCAGTACCAATTGCCCTTCCCGAAGGTCTCGATCACCGAGGCCAACACCGCCAGGGGGTGGCGGACCAACACGACGAAGGGGGCCTCGGGGAAAGCGAGCGGCAGATGGTGGGCGATGGCGTGGTAGCGGGGGGTTTTGTCGAGGAACCATCGGGTCGGGGTGGGCACCGCTTGGCGGTATAGCTCCTCGGCCATCTTGCCGACCGTCCGGGCATAAGCGGCATGTCCCCCCTCGATCTGCTCGATCAGTCCCCGGATTCCTTGGTGGATGTAGCCGTGGTCGTAGATCGAGAAGGTCCTTTCTCCGTCGATCACGTCCAGAAAAGGGAGGAGTAACCAAGGCTCCGACAAGGTGGTGATGTCAGGGTGGCTCCCCAACTGCCGTTGCAACAGGGTCGAACCGCTACGAGGTAAAGAGAGAAGAAAGAGGGGATCCATTCACGCCTCGAAGGTGAGGGGGCGGCCATCGACCATGTTTTGCCGGACCGGCAAGGCACGGGTGCGAACTGGGCGACAGGGGTTACCGACGCAAACCGTAAATTCGGGCAAATCCTTGGTGACCACACTCCCCGCCCCCACGATGCACCCTCGTCCGACGCAGACGCCGGGTAGAATCAGCGCCCCCGCCCCGATCCAAACCCCATCGCCCACCGTCACCGGCTTGGCTTCATAGACCAGATCCTCGGTGCGGTGACTGGCGGTCAAAAAACGAACGTCGTTGGCCACCAAGCAACCCCGCCCGAGGGTGATGGGGGCTTGGTTGCCGAAAAAGCAATTTTTGCCGATGAAGCTGCCGGTGTTCACCCAGATGTTGCATTGCGATGGCAGGGTCACCTGGATCCCGGAGGCCAAAAAGGCCCCCGGTTCGACCGCCATCCCCCCCCACCGCATCAACCGATTCTTGGCCACGGCAAGGTGGCGTCCCCAATCGTTCATGCTCATCCCCTCGTCCCACAGGCAGTCCAACAACCCGCGAAAAGGGCGCTGGAGCAAGATGCTGAAAAGGATGAAACGGATGGGACGCATGGGGTCCGACATCAAGTGCTCCCTTGCTCAATAGGCGACCCAACGAACCGACGGTAAAAATCCAAGGTTTGCTCGGCGACTCTGGACCATCCGAACTCGCGCTCGGACAACGCCAAGGCCGCCCGCCCCCTGTTCGACCATGACGCCCGTTGTGCCAATGCCATGGCCAGTGCCGTTTGCACCCCATGCTGCGACACCTGCGGCGCCATGAAGCCGATGCTGGCGTCGACAATCTCGGTAAAAGCCCCCACTGGGGTGGCCAAAACCGGCTTACCTGCCGCCAACGCCGCCAACAAAACCCCACTTTGATCGATTTTCCGGTAAGGAAGAGCAATCAGGTCGGAAACCGCAAAAAGATCGGGAATCTGCGACTCGTCGAGGTATTCGAACCGGAAGATCACCCGATCAGAGATCCCCAGGCGCTCGGCCAAGCCGGTTAAATCCCCCTCCTGCACGCCGGTCAGCACCTTGCCAATCACCAATACTTTCGTGTCGTCCGGCCACAATTGCTGAGCGGCCACCGCCTCCAGCAACCAATCGATGCCCTTGTAGGGGCGGATCGCTCCGAAGCAGGTGATGTAGCGGGCCTCGGGCAATTCCAATGTCGCCAACGACTCTTTCCGGCTCGCCCCATTTGGTTCGGTCAACATGCCGTAATGGCCGTGGGGAACAACCGTGACAGGATGGCGGCTCACGAAACGGTCGCCCATCAACCGAGCCAAATGGTCAAGGCTGGATTGGGAATGCACGATGATCCCATCACATGCCTTGTAGATCTGGCGATACGCGAAGCGATCACCAAGCCGAACCTCGTGGGGAAGAATGTTGTGCGCGGTCAGCACCACTTTGGGGAAACCACCCCGCAGCTGCAGCCAACGCAACATCGCCCAATCCCGCCGCGGGGCAATGATCGACTGAAAATGTACGAAGTCATCGCCATGCCGGGCGACTGATCGGCGCAACCGCTCCCAATCGGCCCCCATCCCATCTCCAAGGAAGAGCTTCTCGACCTCGTAATGTTTGGGAAATTTGTCCAATTGATAGTTGCGGGCATGGGTCACCAAACGGGCTTGGATCCCCGCATCACACAACGCCTCGCACAGGCAGTGGGTATAATGGCCAATCCCCCCCCAGCCACCAGTTTCAACCATAGCGACCTTGAACCCACCCTCATTGCTCATCATATCGCCTCCAGTCGATCCAGCACCATGTCGGCACAGCGCCCCGCCCCCAACTGCCGTGCTCGTGCCCAGCCCCGCTCCCGCCACTTTTGCTGCAATGGAGCGCTGTTCAGCCGTTGACACACCACCTCCTGCCAAACCTCGTCCCGAAGGGGCAAAACCTGCCCCCCCTTACCCACCACCTCGGGCAGGCTAGCCCGGTCGGAAACCATCACCGGACACCCCGCCACCATCGCCTCCAGGGGGGGCAACCCGTACCCCTCGATTTGCGAGGGAAAGAGGAAGAGTTCGGCATGGCGGTAGAGGGAAACCAAATCGGCATCTTCGACCGAACCGGTCAATACCACCCGGGGAATGCCCCGCTCGTGGATCTGTCGCTGGATCGCCGCCGCCCGCTCCCCCCCTCGACCCGCCAACACCAAGTGATGATGGGGGTAGTCGCCTGCCAACCCCTGCCAGAGATCGAGCAGAAACGGCACATTCTTGTGGGGTTGGAAATTGCCGATCCAGAGCAGGTACCCCCCCTGGGCAGGGATCCCGTACCGGGCCTGAAGCCCCTCCCGATCCAGCCCCCCCGCCGCCAGCGGCTCGACCCCGATAGGAAAAACCTCGGCGCTGTCGATACCGAGTTGCTGCTGGATTTCAGCCTTGGAGAAGGTCGAGTCGGTCATCACCAATGCCGCGCGGCGGGCCGAAACGGCGGCATACCCCCGTTTGGCCCAACGGACCCCGGGGTTGCGGGCGCTCGGGGCAAAGCGGGGATCGAGGTAAAGCAGATCGTGAATCGTCACCGCCACGGGGCAGGGGGCGATCCACGGCCCTTTGGGGTAGGGGGAAAGAAAGAGATCGGGGGCGACGACGTCGAGCCAGCGGGGCAAATGCCATTGATCTTGCAGCGGGCCAGGGGCATCGGGCAGACGGTGCAGGTCGAGCTGGGTCAAGCTTGCAGGCAAGCAGGTTTGCCCGTCGCCCACCGGCAAGAGCTCCCACCCTCGACCCACCGCCCCGGTGAGCAGATGCAGCAGGTAGCGACCGATGCCGGTGTGCAGCCCACCGGCCCATTCGCGCACATCTATAGCCAGCTTCATGCCTGCCGCTCCCGACGAAACAACCGCCGCACCCGGTCCCAATCGCGCCGCTTGAGCCCCCCGAGCAGCATCGGCAAAACCACCAGAGCGCTGAGGGCAATGGGTGCTTGCAGCCAGTGGGTGAGATCGAAGGACTGCATGGTGTGGATCAACACCAGGAGAACGACCAGCCCCCCCACCGGGGCGAGCAGAAATCGGCCCAACCCCTGATGGCCGACAATCAAAGCCATCCGTTGCATCAACAAAAAGACGTTGAACCACGCGGCCAAAACCATGGCAGTGGCCGCCCCTGCCACGTCGAAACGCCAAATCGCCAAGGGGATGATCAGGGCCGAGACCAGCAGGGACCAGTTGGCGATCCGCAGCAAATCCCGTTGTTGGCGGACGATCACCACCACCTGGGAGGTATAGGCGGCGACAAACTGAAACAGCAGCAGCGGCACCAGCAGTTGCAGCAACCAGACCGCGTCGAGGTAGGCTGGCCCATACAGCCAATGGACCGCCGGTTTGGAGAGGGCAGCCACCACCCCGGCGATCCCTACCGCAGCCCAGGCGTTGAGCCGCAGCCCCTCCAACAACAAATCGCGGAACAGCTCCTTGTCATCCTTCCAGGCCCGGGCGATGGCGGGGCCGATGGAGGCGCTCAGGACGCTGGCCATGAAAAGCGGCGCAGTCGCCAGGGTCATCGCCACGGCGTAGATCCCCAGTTTTTCGGGATGAAGGGTTCGGGCCATGACCACCATGTCGATCCGGGAGGACAAAAACCCCACAACCAAGGAGAGCCCCATGGGGCTTAAAACGGAGATGACCACCTTAAGGCGCCGAACCCCCATGAACCAACGGGGCACGGGCAGCTGTCGGGAATGCAGGATCCAAATCAAGACCCCGCACCAAATCCCCTCGATCACGGCCAAAATCTGGGCAAACCAGACCATGTCCTTTTCTAAGAAAAACGCCAGCAACAGCACGATCAGGGGGATAGAGCGTTCGACCAGGATCGTCACCGCGATGGAGCGGGCCAATTCCCGAATCAGTTGCAGGGAGTTGACGTATTGCACCGTCCCCTGGAAGAGCAGATAAAAGGTCAAAGGCCAAAGCAGCTCGGCCCGAATCCCCTCCTCCCAGGGGTACCACAACAGGGTGATTCCGACGACCAACGTGGTGAAGATCCCTTTGACCCCCCAAGCCAGTCCCAGGAAGGGGCGACGAATACGGGGCCTGGGGACCAACTCCCGCCACACCCAACCGCGCAAACCAAAATCGGCCAGCACCGTGGTGACGCTGATGGCGGCAAAAATACCGGCATAGATGCCGTAGTTTGTGGGACCGAAATAGCGGGTCACCCCGATCTGGGTGACGAAGGCCAGGATGTTGCCTGCCACCGCCCCCAGGCTGAGCCAAAAGGTGTTGGAAGCCAGCTTGCGGGTCAGCGCCCCCCTCACACCCGCACCTTCAATAACTGCCGATAGACATCCAACACCCCAGAGCCGGTCGCCTGCAACGAGAACGACTCGGACCGTTCTCGGGCCGCCGCCCCCAACGCAGCCCGTTCGGTCTCCTCCAGCGTCAACACCCGCTCCAATCCGGCAATCCAAGGCTCCAGGCCGTCCTGCTCCACCAACACCCCATCAACCCCCTGCCGCACAATCTCGGGCACCCCCCCCTGGGCAAAGGCCAACACCGGCACCCCCAACGCCATCGCCTCGACCACCACTCGGCCAAACGCCTCTCGGCGGCTGGGCAGGGCCAGCCAGTCGGCGGCCCGGTACCAGGGGCGCACATCGGCCACCGAGCCAACCCAACGCACCCGCTCTCCCAGGGGGCGGCTTTTTTCGCGCGTCGCTTGGGCGTAGGGGACCTCGGCGGGGTCGTCGTCGCCGACAATCCAGAGGTGGTCATTTGGGAAACGCTCTTGCAGCGCCAAGAAGCCATCGACCAGATACTCGATTCGCTTAGACGGACTCAAGCGGGCCACCGCCAGGATGACCCTTCCCTTTTCGGGACGGGGTATCGCCTCGACCTCTTCCCGGCAATGGGCCAGATCGAAACCGTTGTGCACCACGGTCACGGGGATGGGGGGACGGGGGCCGAAGCGGCGGGCGGTGGCGTGGGAGTTGGCGATGATGCCGGTGAGAATTTTGAGCAGGATCGGATCGAGGCGGGGGTCAAGGTCGGCAATGCGGCAATGCCAAAGCACCGGGATCTTGCGGCGCTGCCCCACGATTCCGGCATAAAAGGCGCTGCGCGAGCCGTTGGCGTGGATCAAATCGGGCTTGAGCGCCCGCACCGCCTTGAGCCAAGCGACGATTCCCCCCAGCGCCCGCCAACCGATGGGGGGCTGGGGGACAATGGCGATGGGAATCCCCAGCGCCCGTCCCCGCCGCGCCACCTCCCCCTCCGCAGGGACCGTCAGGATCGGCTCGACCCGACCGCGCAGGGTGGCGATCAGATCGAGCAGGCTGTGCTCCCCCCCGCCGACCATCTCGGCGAAGTTGGAGACGAAGAGAACGCGGGGGTTGTCCAGAGCGAGGGAACCCATCAGCGACATGCCGCGAGCGTCATGGACTTTGCCCCTCGAAAAGCTCGGGCCGGGTTCGTGCAATGGTTTTGAGGGTGTCGTGCAATCTAGGAGGCTGTCGGACTTGAGACCGTCCTACTGCGCCGGCGGGTAATCGGTCCAAATTTCCCCGGTTTTTCGTCACATAGTCACCACTATGATCCTCAAAACCGTGAAAATTTGGCCTCGATTCCCCACTCGGCTCGCTACGGACGCTCAAGTCCGACAGCCTCCTAGGCGTTTCGACCGCCACCACATGCCAAAGGATGGTTTTGTTGATGCCGAAATAGCCGTGAATCAAGCGGTTGCGCATCCCGATCAACTCGCGCCAGGGGACTTCGGGCATGAGGTCGCGAATTTCAGGGGGGATATGGTTGGCCGCCTCTCCATACAGTTGAACGTTCCAAAGGGTCGCGTCGAAATTGATCCCGCTTTCTTCGAACCCCTTGCGATCCAAACCCTCGGCATAGTCCATCACCTTTTCGCAGGCTTGGAGCAGATCGTCGAAGAAAAGACGCCACTCACGCGACATATAGCGCCTCTTTTTCGATGTAGGGAAGAATCTGGGGGCGAACGGCGTCCGCGCACACCAAATCGATGGGACAATGCAATTGGTCTTCGAGGTAAAACAACAGGTCGAAGTAACGGCGGTAGGGATTGCCCGGTTCGAATTCCACCAAAACGTCGAGATCGCTGTCCTTGTCGGCCTGGTCGCGGACGACCGAACCGAACAGCGCCAAACGCTTGATGCCGAACCTCCCGACCAACACCTGCCGGTGTTCCTCAAAGAACCGCAACGCCTCGCTCTTGTTCATCATTCCCTCCCGCGCTCCATCACCGCAGCACCAACACCCTCTGACTGCCGTCGACCAACAGTTGCAGCAACAAGGTGCCGCTTCCCCCGCCGTATTGGGTCAGCAGGTCGCCGACGTTCAGGATCGGCTGGCGGTTGATCGCCAGGATGACGATCCCTGGTTCGAAACCGATTTGAGCGGCCGGCGAGCCGTTCTTGACCTGCGTGACCACCACCCCCTGGGCGTTCTCGGGCAGTTTGAGGCCGTCGCGCCATTCGGAGTTGAGATCCTCAACCGTCAATCCGGCCAGCTTGCCCTTCTCTAGAACGGCGCTGCGCCCTTTGACCAATTCCTGGGCCGCCACCTTGACCTGCACCTGCATCGTCTTGCCGTCGCGCAGCACCTGGTAATCGATGGTGCTCTCCACCGGGGAATAGGCGGTGCGCACCCGAAGATCCTTGGGATCGCGCACGGCGTGGCCGTTGATCGCCAGAATCACGTCGCCCGCCTTGAGTCCCCCTTGGGCCGCCGGACCATCCTTGCTTACATCGGAGACCAGCACCCCTTGGGAGCGCTCCATCCCCAGCGCCTGGGCGACGTCGGCAGTGACCGGCTGGACGGCGATGCCGACGTAGCCACGCAGCATCCGACCGTTCTTCTGGATCGACTCGACCACGATCTTGGCCAGGTTGGCAGGGATGGCGAAGCCGATCCCCATCGAGCCCCCCGACTTGGAATAGATCGCCGAGTTGATGCCGATCAGGCCGCCGGTGGTATCGATCAACGCCCCCCCAGAATTGCCGGGATTGATGGCGGCGTCGGTCTGGATGAAATCCTCGTATTCGTTGATCCCCAGCTGGGTTTTGCCCAGGGCGCTGACGATCCCCGAGGTGACGGTCTGGCCGACGCCAAAGGGGTTGCCGATGGCCAGCACCACATCGCCCACCGCCACCGCCTCCGAATCGCCGAACGCCAGGGGGTGGAGCGGCGCCTTGGGGACGATGTGCAGCACCGCCAGATCGGTTTGGGCGTCGACCCCCACCAACGTAGCGGGGTAAGAGGTGTTGTCGGCGGTGAAGACGACGATCTCGTCGGCATCCTTGACCACATGGTTGTTGGTGACGATCACCCCATCGGCAGATAGAACCACCCCGGAACCGAGGCTCTGTTCCTGCCGCTGTTCGGGAGCGCCGAACATGGGGAAGCCAAAGAAATCTTGGCGGGACTGGCGCACCACGGTGCGGGAGGTGGCGATGTTGACCACCCCCGGCATGGCGGCGGCAACCACGTCGCGGTAGCTGCCGGGGGGGGCAACCCCTTTGACAGAGGCGGGATTGCCGGCGATGGCGAGGGGGGGGGTGCCTTGTACGTCCTGCCATTCGCGGGCGATCCACCCGACGGCAATAGCGGCCACCAACACGGCGATGATTGAAAGACGTTTCATGTGTTCTCCCTGCTGCCGAAACAGCGGCGATACATGTTGAGATCTGGAGGTTCGAGGGCCACGCAAAGTGGATCTACAGCCAGCGCCGGGCCACCCACCACCCCGCCAAGGCCATAGCCGCCGACACCCCGAAGGCGGGAGCATACCCCGCCCCGTCGACGATGAAACCCGCCGAGAACATCCCGACGCCCCCCCCCAGACCGAAGGAACCGGCCGAGTAGAGCGACTGGAACCGACTTTCGGTTCCCTCGGGAGCCCGCTCCTTGGCCAGATTGACCGCCGCGACGTGGAAGATGGCGAAGGTGGCGGCGTGCAGGGTTTGCAACATCAGGATCACGACGATGGCGTCGAACATGGCCAGCCCCGTCCAGCGCAGCACCGCCAGCAGCAGCGCCCACAACAACAGCCGCGCTGCGGAAAAGCGGCGCACCAGCTGGTCGGCATAGTTGAGCAACCCCACCTCGGCCAGCACCCCGATGGCCCAGAACAGGCCGATCAAGGTCGCCGAATAACCGCGCTGCGCCATCGCCAGCGAAAAGAAGCCGTAGTAGGCGCCGTGGGAGGCCTGCATGAAAAACCCAGCAGCCACCAGCGGCGCCGCCTCCCGGATCGGCCAGGGGGCCGGCTTTTGGGAGGGGGAGGTCGCAGGGGTCGCCTCGCGCAAACGGGGGATCAAGAGGACCAAGCCCATCAAAAAGGGGAGGATCACCCAGGGAAAAGCTCGGGGGCCGAACCGGTCGACCGCCACCCCCGCCACCAGCACCGCCACGATGAAGCCGACCGAGCCCCACAACCGCAGCCGCCCGTAGTGCCAGCCCTGCTCGCGTACCCCGGTCATGGCGATGGTCTCGACCAGGGGAAGGGGGGCGGCCCGCATCAAGCCGAAGAGGGTGACCCAGAGGGAGAAGCCGAGGATTCCCCAACCCCATATTTGAGGCAGATCGGTCAACAACAACAGGGTCGCCAGCGGCGCCCCGACCAGGGTGAAGGCGAGCACCGGGGTGCGCCCCCAACGGTCGGCTGCGCCGCCACCGATCAAAGCGCCGAAACTCTTGGCCACCTGAAAGGCGGCGATCACCGAACCCACCCCGATGGCCGACAGCCCCCACGAAGCAAAATAGGGGGGCATGAAGGGGAGCACGATGCCCAGGACCGCGAAATACAGGCCGTAGAACAGGGCGATGGCGACGGGGGAAGGGGTCACGCGAACTCGATGGGGTGGTGGGTGGAAAAGGGGGGAATGTTGGGTGCGGGGGGGGATTTTCTCAAATCGGGGGGGTGGGGGATGGAGCGATTCGCGGCGGGGGCGCCGCTCCCACCACCAAAACAACCGTTTGGCTCTGCGGTGGGAGGCCCGCCCTCGGGCCGATGCTTTTGTTTGTTACAAATAATCGCGCCGGGACGGCGCTCCCACAAAAATCCCACAAAAAATCCTCCCGCCACAAACCCCAACCGCCCGATCCGGTGGTGGGAGGCCCGCCCTCGGGCCGATGCCGTCGGCGCGTTGGGGGAAAACCTTTGCGGCGGGGGCGCCGCTCCCACAAAAAGGCGCTCCCCACCGCGGCGGCGCTCCTACCCCTCCAACACCACCCCAGGATCGATCCCAACCCGCTCCAGCAACGGCCCCCACGCCTCGGGCAGCGGGGCGGTGACCGCCACGGTGCGGTTCAAGGTGGGGTGAGGAAAACTCAGCCGGAAGGCATGTAAACACAGAGGCAACCTGCCCAACCCCTCGAACTGCGCCGGAAAACCCTTGCCGTACTTGCGGTCGCCGACGATGGGAGTGCCCAGATGGGCCAGATGGACCCGCAGTTGGTGGGTGCGACCGGTGTGAGGGGTCAGGGCAATCAGCCCCACATTCTGCTTGGCGGCGAGGGTTTTGTAGGTGGTCAGCGCCCGCTCCCCCCCCTCGCCCACCGCGACCATCCGCTCCCCGCCCCGCAGCACCCCCTTGGTCAGCGGCACATCGACGCTGCCGCGGCTCGGTTTGGGGATGCCGTCGCTCAACGCCACATATTGTTTCTGGAATTGCCCCTGGGCCAGGGCGTGATTGAGCGCCCGCAACGCCGCCCCTCCCTTGGCGAGCAAGACCACCCCGGTGGTATCGCGGTCCAGACGATGGACAAGCTGAATCTCTTCGCCAGGGAAGAGGGCGGCGATCACGTCGATCAGTCCAAAAGGATGGTCGGAGCCGGCATGGGCCACCATCCCCGGCGGTTTGTCGACCACCACCACCGCCTCGTCCTGATAGAGGATGGCACCGCGCATCCGCTCGACCCAACCGGAGGGGACGGGACGGGGGCCGCTTTCGGGCAGCTCGGCGGGGGGCTCCAGCAGCGGCAGGCGGACCTCCTCCCCCACCACCAGCCGACGATCCCCCTTGACCCTCCCCTTGGCCACCCGAATGGCCCCCTTGCGCATCAGGCGCGAAAAGAGCGCCGGGGGGATGCCGGGCAGTTTCTTGGCGAGGAATTTATCGAGCCGCATCCCCGCCTCGTCGGCGGTCACGGTGAAGGCTTGATGGGCCAATTCAGTTCACCCCTTTTAGGGCTAAATCGAGGGCGGAAACAAACATCTCGTGGGTCAGACGCCCTGTTTGGGTGTTGTAGCGGCTGGGATGGTAGCTGCTCACCACCCGCCGCCCATCGGGGAGGATTCCCACCGTGCCGTGGCCGAAGGGAAGGCTTTTGCGGGGGAGACCCAGGGCGTCAAGTAGGGCGACATGGCCGATCTGTCCCAGGGTAAAAAAGGAACGGGCCTCGGTCAGTTCATCGACCAAAAAAGGGCGGCAGGTGCGCACCTCGTCGGGGGTCGGTTTGTTGGCGGGGGGGACGCAGCGCACCGCGTTGGTAATCCGCGCCCCTTGGAGCGCAAGCCCATCCCCCTTGTGCGAGATCGGCTGATTGGCAAGCCCCCGCTCGAACAGGGCTCGGTAGAGCAGAATCCCGGCATGATCGCCGGTGAAGGGGCGTCCGGTGGCGTTGGCCCCGTGGGCTCCCGGCGCCAATCCCACAATCAAAAGCCCCCCAGGGGGGCCGAAGGAGTCGACCGCTTGGCAGAGGTAATCGGGGTATTTGAGCTTGAGGTCTGCCCGGTAATCGGCCAGACGGGGGCAGAGGGTGCAATCGGGGGAAAAGCCTGTGGACATCGATCAAAGACCTGCATTCTGGTCGGATTGTGAAGGGGGCGCTGCCGCGAATTCGTTGACAACCAATACATGGGCAGCGCGGGTCGATCCAAGGTACATGGCATACAGAGTCACCATTCGATCGCTTTGAACCTCTTGGTACCAATCGGCAAGCAGCGTTTCCTGAATCGCCAGCCACATCCTGTGTTCACCCTCTTCGGCCTCGATTTCGTGAAAAAAAAGGGGAATCAGCCACTTCATCTGAGCCCCTTTGCCCCAAGCCGTCACAACCAGTCCACCGTCGGTCGACAGGGCTCGAACACCTCCGGTCCATCGCACCATCACCCGGTATTTCGGTGCGGCGAAATCCAAACTGATGTCGACCTCTTTAGCGTTTGCTGGAATCTGCTCTAAGGCCTGCGCCAAAGTCGCGGGACGATAGGCAGAAAAATCGAACCCCCAGGAGGGCTGCGCCATACCAACAGCCAGCAATGCCAACCACCCCAGAACCCAACGTTTCATTCAGAGCCCTCCCTGATTTCCTTCGGATGCCCCGACAATCCAACTATTCCACCCTCAGTACTCACCCTTGCGCGCCAACACCTGCCTTTGCCCATTACTCCCCTGCGGGGTGATGACCCCCTCGTGTTCCATCTGCTCGACGATGCGGGCCGCCCGGTTGTAACCAATCTTGAAGCGGCGCTGGATCATCGAGGTCGAGACCTTCTGCTGCTCGATCACAAACCCCAGCGCCTCGTCGAAGAGGGGATCGATTTCGCCGCCGTCTTCTCCCCCTTCACCCTCCTCGGAAGGCGGAGCGAGGATCTCTTCGATGTAGTCGGGCTTGCCGCCGATTTCGCGCCAGCGCTCGACGATGCGGGTCACCTCGGCATCCGAGACGAAAGGGGCGTGCAGGCGGGTTAGTTCGCCGCTGGGACCGAGGAAAAGCATGTCGCCCTGACCGAGCAACTGCTCCGCCCCCCCTTGATCGAGAATCGTGCGCGAATCGATCTTCGAAAAAACCCGAAAGGCAATGCGCGAGGGGAAGTTGGCCTTGATCATGCCGGTGATGACGTCGACCGAGGGGCGTTGGGTCGCCAGGATGACGTGGATCCCGGCGGCGCGGGCCATCTGGGCCAAGCGGGCGATGGAGATCTCGACCTCGCGGCCCGCCACCATCATCAAGTCGGCCAGCTCGTCGACCACCACCACGATGCGGGGGATGACCCTGTTGTGCAGGTAGCTGATGTTGCCGTCGCCATCGTAGGTGGCGTCCTCGTCGATCTTGGCCAGATCGGGCATCTTTTCGAGCCGCGCTCGGACCCCGGCGTTGTAGCCGTCGAGGTTGCGTACCCCCAGGTCGGCCATCATTTTGTAGCGCCGCTCCATCTCCATCACCGCCCAGGCCAGCGCTTGCGCCGCCTTGGCGGGATCGGTCACCACCGGGGTGAGCAGATGGGGGATATCGGCGTAGACCGACAGTTCAAGCATCTTGGGATCGACCAGGATCAGCCGCGCCTCCTCGGGGGTCAGGCGCAGCAGCAAGGAGATCAACATGTCGTTGACCCCGACGCTCTTGCCCGAACCGGTCGTCCCGGCCACCAGCAGGTGGGGCATCTTGGCCAGGTCGGCCACCACCGGATCGCCGGCGATGTCTTTGCCCAGGCAGACGGTGAGCGGCGCCTTGGCCCCCCGCATGGCGGGAGACTCCATGATTTCGCGCAGGTAGACCGTCTCCCGGTCGGGGTTGGGGACCTCGATGCCGATGGTCGTTTTGCCCGGCAGCGTCCCCACCACCCGAACCCTTAAGCCCCCGATGGCGCGGCCCAGATCTTCGGACAGCCCCACCACCCGGGAGACCTTGACCCCAGCGGCCGGCTCGAACTCGAACAGGGTGATGACCGGGCCGGGCTGGTAGGCGTGGATCTCCCCCTGCACCTTGAACTCGGCCAGAACCTCTTCGAGCCGTTTGGCCATGGCGGCGTGATCGACCCCGTCCGACTCGGCTTGGCGCTTGGGGGCAGGGCTGAGCAGGTCGAGCCCGGGCAACTCGCGCCGGGCCAGCGGCAGGGTCGCCTCGGGATCGGTGGTGGGTGCCTGCTCCAGCTTGGTTTGGGTCAGACGGGTCGCCACGGGAGCGGCGCGCTCTGCGTCCTCATCCTCGGGGGGAGCAGGCTCGGGGGTAACCGGCGCAGGCTCTACCGTTGGAGGGGGGGGCGGGGCAGGTCTGGGGGCAACGGGCACCGACCGGGGCCGGGGAGGGGGCTCGAAGGCGCGGGCGGGAATGACGATTTCGGCCTCTTCGGGATCGTCGACCGGCTGCGCCGGCGGGGTCACCCGACGGCGGACAAAGGCGGGCTGAGGATCGTCGACCAGCTCAAGGGCGGGCAGATCGGGACCATCGTCCCACGCCAACTCTTCGAGGGGGGCCGGAATTGCGGGTTTGTCGGATAGGTCGGTCGGGTCGGACTTTTCGGGCTTGTCGTACCGCGACGTCGCCACCCGACGGTTGCGCCCCTGGGTGCGCAACGTGGCGATCCAAGCACGACGCCAGGGGGCGGGAATCAAAAAGGGGAGCAACACCAACCAGGCGGCGATCCACAACCAGGTGGAGCCCAGCGGGCCGACCCAGCTACCGGCCTGCTGCACCATCCAGGTACCGAGCACCCCACCATGAAGCACCGGCCCCAAACTGAACCACTCGGGCCGTGCAGCGGCTCCGGCGGCGATCAGCAGCCCCAGCCAGCCCAGCCGCACCCCCAGGTGGGGATACAGCCCTTTGGTGCCCGGCACCAGCGTCAGCAGTAGCCCCGCCGGAATCAGCCAGGCGGCAAATCCCAGGCTTTGCGCCAGCAGGTCGGCCAGCGCCGCCCCCAACCACCCCCAGGCGTTGACTGCAGGCAGGGTCGAGGCGGTGTTGAGGCTGGGATCCTCGGGGTGGTAGGTCGCCAGCGCCCCGGCCAGCAGCAGCACCAGGGTCAGCCGCACCAGCCAACCCAAATAGGGGCCGCGGGCGCCGCTGGGGATGGCGGTGTCGCGTGCGTTCATGGCCGATCAGACCTCGAACACCAAAGGAAGGACGATGGGGCGGCGGTCGAACTCCTTGCGGAAGAAGCGCCGCCCCGCCACTCGGATTTCTTCGCGCACCAGCTCAAGATCGGCCAAATGCTCGCTGGAGAGCCCTTGAAAGGTCTCCAGCACCTTGCGTTTGCAGGCCTCCAGCACCTTGCCTTCGCCATCCTCGGCGTCGGTCAGCCCTTTGGGAAAGAGCTCAGGCCCCAGGACGATCTCCCGCTTTTGGGCATCGATCACCACCAGCACCACCAGCATCCCGTCCTCAGAAAGGATGCGCCGCTCGCGCAGTACCTCTTCCCCCACGTCGCCGACCCCCTTGCCGTCGATGAAGGCGCGCCCCACCGGCACGGTGCCGTCGCGCTCCAGACGGTCGGGGTAGATCCGCAACACCTGGCCGTTCTCGACGATTGCGGTGTTTCCGGGCAGCACCCCCATGCGCTGAGCCAACTTGCGGTGGCGCACCAGATGGCGGATTTCGCCGTGAACCGGGACAAAAAGCTTGGGCCGGGTCAGGGCCAACATCATCTTCAAATCTTCTTGGCTGCCGTGGCCCGAGACGTGGACTTCGCTGACCCGGTCGTGGATGACCTCGCAGCCGCGGCGCAGCAGGTGGTTGATGAGGTTGCTGATCGCCTTTTCGTTGCCGGGGATGGCGCGACTCGACAGGACCACCGTATCCCCCTCCCCCACCACAACCCGTTTGTGTTCCCCCAACGCGATGCGGCGCAGCGAGGCGCGGGGCTCCCCCTGGGAACCGGTCGAGAGGACCACCACCTTGTTGCGAGGCAGGTACTCGATCTCTTTTTCGTCGATCAGGGTATCCATAGGGACTTTGAGGTAGCCGAGCTCCCGGGCGACCTCGGTGTTGGCGATCATGGAGCGGCCGTTGAGGCAGACCTTGCGCCCCGTGGCGACCGCCGCGTCGATCACCTGCTGCACCCGGTGGATGTTCGACGAGAAGGTGGCGACCACCAGCATCCCCTTGGCCTTGGCGAAGATGTCGAGGAAGGAGGCGGTGATGTCCCCCTCCGACGGCGAGGCGCCGGTGCGCTCGACATTGGTCGAATCCGAAAGCAGCGCCAGCACCCCCTCCTCGCCGTAGGCGGCCAGACGGGCGTAGTCGGAGCGGCGACCGTCGACCGGAGTGTTGTCGAACTTGAAGTCGCCGGTGTGGATGATGACCCCGGCCGGGGTGTGAATCGCCAGCGAAACCCCATCGATGATCGAGTGAGTGACCGCCATCGGCTCGACCAAAAAGGGGCCGATCTGCACCCGGTCGCGCCCTTGAATCGTGAACTGCGGCACCTGGCTGGCCAATCCGTGTTCGATGAGCTTGTTGCGTAAGATCCCCAAGGTCATGGCGGTGCCGTAAACCGGCACCCGCAGCTCGGGCCAAAGGTAGGGGGTGGCGCCGATGTGGTCTTCGTGGCCGTGGGTGAAGACGATGCCGACCACCTTTTCGCGGTTTTCTTTAAGAAAGGTGATGTCGGGGATGATTTGATCGATCCCAGGGGTGTGGGCGTCGGGGAAGGTGATGCCGCAGTCGACCACCAAGATCGCGCCGTCGGCGCCGAGCTGGTAGGCCATGCAGTTCATTCCGACCTCCCCCAATCCCCCGAGCGGGATCAGACGAACGAAGGGGGCCTCGTCGGCGGTGGTTGCCTCGGGGGCGACCTCTTGGGTTGCCGGATCCTCGGAGGAATCGTCCTGGGTGGCGAGGGCGGTGATGTCGGAAAACAGTTGCGCCGAAATGTCTCCGGCCTTGATGTCGTTCATGGTGCGGCACGCTCCGTCAGTGGATGAAAATCTCCCAACCTTGGGCAGCTTCAAAAAACCGTCGCGAACAGCCCAGATGCACGGGCACGCACAGCGCAGAAACCAGGTTTGAGTACGTTGAGGTTTCGAGCACCGAGTGGCGCAGCAGATGGGGCGTTCCGCAGGTTTTTAGGGGCGGCCTTTCGGTTATCAAGAATTCTCTGGTTGAGGTTTGGCGGACAAGCCTCCGCCAGGGGCATAGCGATCCACCACCACCGCCCCGATCAGATCGCCGGTGACGTTGGTGGCGGTACGAAAAGCGTCGAGCAGACGGTCGACCGCCAGCAGCAGAGCAATCCCTTCAAGGGGGAGCCCCACCGCCGACAGGACCATCGCCATCGTGACCAGCCCCGCGCCGGGAATCCCCGCCGCCCCCACCGCCGCCAGAGAGGCGGTCAGGAAGACCAGGATCTGCTGGCCGAAGCTCAAATCGATGCCGTACAGCTGTGCAATAAACAAGGCGGCGACCGCCTCGTAGAGGGCGGTGCCATCCATATTAACGGTGGCCCCAAGCGGCAGAACGAATCCTGCCGTGGTCGGGCGAACATTCAGGTTTTTTTCGGCGCACTCCAGGGTGACCGGCAGGGTTGCCGAACTCGACGCGGTCGACCAGGCCACCAACATGGCGGGGGAGCCCCCCTTGAGAAACCGCCCCCAGCCCATGCCGCCAACCAGACGCAGAATCAAAGGTAGCACCAGCCCCCAGTGAAGCCCGAGTGCCAGCAGCACCGTGGCCACATAGGCGGCCATGGGGCGCAGCACCTCGATACCGGTCTGGGCGACGATCCCCGCCACCAGGGCGAAGATGCCGATGGGGGCGAGCGCCATGACCCAATCGGTCACCTTGAGCACCGCAGCATTGGCCCCATCCAGCGCCTCTACCACCCCTTTACCCCGCTCCCCCACCGCCAGCAAACCAAGCCCGAAGAGCAGTGCGAAGGCGATCATCCCTAAAATGTTGCCACTGCTCAGCGCGTGGATGGGGTTGTCGAAAATCTTGGGGATTTGCTGGTTCAAAAATGCACCGAGCCCCTCAGGGGGGTGGATCGTCGCTGCCTCGGGGGTCGGCAAGGTTAGTTCGCTTCCCACCCCCGGTTGCATGATCCCCACCACCAACATCCCCACCACCACCGCCAGCGCCGTGGTCGAGAAGTAATAGAGCAGCGCCACGCCGCCGAGCTTGCCCAGGCGCGACCAATCTCCCAACGCCGTCACCCCGGTGACGATCGACAGAAACACCAGGGGAGCGATGAGCATTTTAAGCGCGGCGATAAAAATCGCGCCCAGCGGCTCGACCCAAGGGGCCGCCTCGGGTAGGGCCACCCCGAGCAACAGGCCGAACAACATGGCGATAAGGATTTGCAGCGGTAGGGAGAGGGTCATGGACGGGTCGCGGACAGAGGGATAAAACCTCGCAAACGTAAGAATCGACCGGGGCAATTGGACCGTATCGACGGGGAGTATAACAGGGGTTATGTGCAGGAGACCCGAAAAGATCGCCGTCCCAAAACACCTTGCGCACCTTGCGTTTTCGCAAAAACGCCTCTATCCCCCTTCATGGCCCACCTGGGGAAGCGCTGATTGATTAGTGCTTCCGAGCAGCCCAGGGATGGGCACCAAAATGGAGCGCTGTCGTAGGAGGCGACCTAAGTCGCCGAAGCTTTTGGTTTTTGCGTAGCGTCGCTGAAAAAGGCAGATGGCCTTTTTTCAGGACTTGAGGTTCGGCACGGGGTGGCCTCCTACGCGCAATGGCTCCTGCGTCGGTCCAGGTCTGACCCGAAGCCCCCATCCCGGCGTCAATCCCCGCGCGGGCGGGGATCCAGCGGTCGTGGGGGCGACAGCGTTGGGGGGGATGGGGACGCTGCGGGAGGGCGGGACGCCATCGCGCCGAGGGCGGCGCTCCTACCACGTCGCCTCAGGGCGCCTATTTTGGGTTTTTGCCAGGCGTGCCGATTCAAGGTAGGAGGCCTTAATCAGCGCTTCCCTGGCCGCTCGATGACCAGGAACAAGGCCTCTTGATGGGGGGCGGCCGGGTGAGACGACCGCTCAGAAAGACCTTCGACGCCCTCCTCCCGAAAGCATTTCAACCACCTTGTAGGCCGCACGTGGACTGACTCCCCCCGCCTGCGCGGCTTCGCAGGATCGAAGACCACTTCACATACGTTGAACAAGCAGGTGCACCCTGGACCGTCAATCGGGCATTTTTGTGAATGTTCATTCGGGGCCCTCGGAGGGGTGGTTGGCGCGCACATCGCGTCTGCGCACCTCCCATCTAAAATGGGCTGACCCCGAATGAACAACCTACCGAGAGATCACAGTTAGGTCGTGGTGAGGGGTCACATCGAGCCGGATGGCGCCTTGCTAAAAGGGCTGGCGTTGGGTATCAACCCGGGTCGATACCAATACCCGTATTGGCGGAACGCAAATTCCCTCTGTTTTGACAATTTGACTCTGTGGATCGCCACCGGCGCTACGGCCATCGTGACGTAGTGGTCGGTGTGCGCTTTGGATTCGTGTAGCACGAATGAATGAGCTGGAGTGCTTTATGGCCGTGAATAATGGATGGTTGAATCGGTGTCGCGGTGCCGTTGTGGCCGTCCTGGCAACTCTGCCTCTACTGCTGGCCTCTTGCGGCGACACCCCCCTCGGCCCCTCCGGCACCGTTGTTGTTGTCTCCCCCTACACCCCTGCCCCGGCAGGGGGGGCGATTGTCTCCCAAACCCCACCCGCCGATCTTGCCTCGTTGGTCATCGAGGTACGCGATAGCGCCAACGCCGTGTTGGCAGGTCCGATCACGGTCATCCCCGGCCAACCGGCCCAGCTTGAGGTTGAAAGCGGCGAGGGGCGAATCCTGCTGCTCCAAGGGCTCGACAGCGCCGGGGACGCCATCTACAGCGGCACCTCGGCACCCTTCTCGCTCCAACCCGACGAAACCAAACCGGTCGCGCTCGACGTCTACGGCGCCATGCTCAAGGGGAGCACCACCCTGACGAGCGGCGCCTCGCTGTCGGTGTACGGCGACGGTCAAACCACCCCGGTCGCCAGCAGCAGCGTCGCTGCCGACGGCTCCTTCAAAATTATCCTTCCCCCCAAAACCCTGCGTCCCTACCTGCTGGTGGCCCGTTCGGGGGGCAATGTGGTGGGCACCTCGATCAGCGATGCGCCGGGCAGTATTGCGCTTTCCCCGGTTTCTTCGTTTTTGGCCGCCGCCTTGGCGAACCCCTTGGCGGGTCAAAGCACTGCTACCCAACCGACCTTAGCCGACGTGACCACCGCTTGGGCCGCCTGGAGCGCAGGCAACACCCAACAGGCAACTCAATTTGACTCCGCCAACACCAACCTGAATGCCGCTTTGGGCCTGAGCAAAATCGGCATTTCGGCCCTGCGTTTGAATCAGCAACAACCTCAATCTCTAAGAGATTTGATCGACACCAACGGTTTGGTGTTGAACTGGCAGGGGGGGATCCCCTTCCTGACCACTGCTGTTGGAGTCGACATCGCGGCCTCCACCAGCACCGGCAACATCACCCTTCTGCCTGGGATTTTGGTGATTCCCGCCGCCAACCTTTCCAGCGGCGTTACGGTGGCCAATCGGACCGCCGCTTCGGGTGAGTGGTTGATGTTCAACCCGGGATCGGCATCGGCGCCATTGGCCATTACTCTCCCCGCCTCTCTGAGCGGTCAGAGCGCCGCCAACATCGCCGCCGGATTGCAGGTTTTGGGCGCGATGATGACCTCTGCGGGGATCGATCCCGCCGCTGGAGGCACTACCTTCGCTCAATATCTGGCCACGGCGCTGGAGCAGGTGGTTGCGGTCGTCACCGACCCGGTCGCCCTGCAAGCCCTGACCACCCAGTACACCACCACGTTTAGCGATCCAGCCTTCACCCCCGCCACCCCCGCCCCCACCGCTTTTGCCCTCTCTGTCACCACCACCGAAGACACCGCGCTGAACGGCACCTTGTCTTGGATGAGCGACAGCGGGGCGATGCCGACCTTGAACATCGTCGCCCAACCGCAACACGGTACGATCTCTTTGTCGGGCGATACCTTCACCTACCAGCCGTCCAGCAACTACAACGGCTCCGATTTCTTCACCTACCAGGCGAGCAACAGCAACGGCACCTCGACTGCGGCCCGGGTCGATTTGACGATCACTCCTGTCAACGATCCCCCTGTCCCCACCGCCACCGGCATTGCCGTGGTGCGTGGCGGCAGCGGCAGCACCACGGTGCTCCCCAACGATCCCGACACCGGCGACAGCCACACCTATGCCATCTCGGCCGCCCCGACCCATGGCAGTGCGAGCGTCTCGGCCAGCGGCGTGGTCACCCTGACCGCCGCCAACAACTATGCAGGCAGCGACAGTCTGGTCGTGACGGTGACCGACGCAGCAGGGGCCAGCGCCCCGGTGACGATCCCCTTGACCTTGAGCGATGCCACCGGGCCGGTAGTGAACGCCCCAACCAGCATCACGGTGGCGGCGCTCAATGAAGCGGGCACCCCGGCCAACGATCCGGCGATTGCCGCCTTTTTGGTCGGCGCGAGCGCCAACGATCCGGTCGACGGCCTCGTCCCAACCGCCAACGACGCCCCGACCACCTTCCCCTTGGGCACTCGGGTCGTGACCTTTACCGCCGTCAATGCGGTAGGAGGGAGCGGCAGCGCCACGGCAACGGTTACCGTGACCGATCAAGCCGCCCCTGTCGTCACTGCTCCGGCCGCCGTCACCGTCGAAGCGACCGGCGTTTCCACCACTGCAACCCTCGGCACCGCGACCGCCAACGACCTGGTCGACGGCACTTTGCTCCCCGTGGCCGACAACACCGGCCCCTTTGCGGTTGGCACCACCACCGTCACCTGGTCGGTGATCGATGCCGCCGGGAATACCGGCTCGGCGACCCAGCTCGTCACCGTCACCGATTCCACCGCCCCTGCCGTGACTGCGCCTGCTACTGTGACCGTCGAGGCGACCGGCGTTTCCACCACTGCAACCCTCGGCACCGCGACCGCCAACGACCTGGTCGACGGCACCCTGACCGCTGTTGCCGATAACACCGGCCCCTTCCCGGTCGGCACCACCACCGTCACTTGGTCGGTGATCGATGCCGCCGGGAATACCGGCTCGGCCACCCAGCTCGTCACCGTCACCGATTCCACCGCCCCTGCCGTGACTGCGCCTGCCGCCGTCACCGTCGAGGCGACCGGTGCTTCCACCACTGCGACCCTCGGTTCGGCCACCGCATCCGACTTGGTCGACAGCGCCTTGGTCCCCGTCGCCGACAACACCGGGCCTTACAGCGTTGGTATCACCACCGTCACCTGGTCGGTGATCGATGCCGCGGGCAACACCGGCTCGGCGACTCAGCTCGTCACCGTCACCGACACCACCACCCCGAGCGTCACCGCTCCGGCTGCCGTCACCGTCGAAGCGACCGGTGCTTCCACCACCGCAACCCTCGGCTCGGCCACCGCCTCCGACTTGGTCGACGGCGCCTTGGTCCCCGTCGCCGACAACACCGGGCCTTACAGCGTTGGCACCACCACCGTCACTTGGTCGGTGATGGACGCCGCGGGCAACACCGGCTCGGCGACTCAGCTCGTCACCGTCACCGACACCACCGCGCCGAGCGTCACCGCGCCTGCCGCTGTGACCGTCG